>MDTD01145797.1_pt1 | contig 57053 bp, 54 predicted proteins | sample 811221 | NCBI WGS metagenome assembly MDTD01 (sample SAMN05326646, study PRJNA326480) | marine metagenome | isolation source: seawater | place: Pacific Ocean: South West | collected 2011 | reverse complement strand
TCCACCCCTAAACGGGAAAAAGAGGTGAACAAAAACAACAAACAAAAACCACCAAACACACTATTGAGTTCTCAAACAACATGTCCCTGTTTCGGGCAACCCTGCCAGCTTAGATCACTCTGGCTAGGAAGGTCAAGCCCCGTCCTGTGTTGTCCGCTCGTTTCCGTTCGGACCCGGCCGGTTGGCTTCTGGCGGAAATACTACGCGCTGTCGCGCAAACGCCCAAACGGCCAGCGTACAGACTGTTTCGGTGCCGCGCAGCGTTATGCGACGCGCTCGATCTCGGCCCCGAGACCGACCAGGTTCTCGACGAACCGGGGGTAGCCGCGATCGATGTGGAAGACGTCGTGGACCTCCGTGTCGCCATCAGCGACCAATCCCGCCAGCACCAGCCCGGCGCCGGCCCGGATGTCCGACGACCACACCGGAGCACTCGACAGCTGCGGTATCCCCCGCACCACTGCGTGATGACCGTCGGTACGCGCATCGGCGCCGAGCCGGATCATCTCCTCGACGAACCGGAACCGTGCCTCGAATACGTTCTCCGTGATCATCGACGTGCCGTCGGCGATCGCAGCCAGGCCGATCGCCATCGGTTGCAGGTCGGTCGGGAAACCGGGGAACGGGAGCGTCGCGACGTTGACCGCTTTCGGACGGTCGTACTGAACCACCCGGAATCCGTTGTCGTTCTGGGTGACGGTGGCACCAGCGTCGTGCAGTTTGTGCAGCACCAGCTGAAGGTGCGCCGGATCGACGCCGGATACGGAGATGTCGCCCCGGGTCATCGCGGCTGCGATGCCCCACGTCGCCGCCACGATCCGGTCACCGATCACCCGGTGTTCCGTCGGATAGAGCCGGTCGACACCGGTGATCGTCAACGTCGACGAACCGGCGCCCGAGATCTGCGCCCCCATCTGATTGAGCATCGTGCACAGATCGACCACGTCGGGTTCTCGTGCCGCGTTGTGAATCGTCGTCACCCCGTCGGCCAGCACCGCGGCCATCAGGATGTTCTCGGTCGCACCCACCGACGGGAACTCCAACTGGATCTCCGCGCCGTGCAGGTGATCGGCCTCGGCGACGACACAGCCGTGTTCGATGTTGCACCGCGCCCCGAGCTGTCGCAGACCCGACTGGTGCATGTCCAAGGGTCGGGAGCCGATCGCGTCGCCGCCGGGCAAGGCGACCTTGGCCCGCTTACATCGGCCCACCAGGGGGCCGAGCACACACACCGACGCCCGGAACTGACGCACCGCGGCGAAGTCGGCATCGTATTTCGGTTCGTCGGGGGAGGTGATACGCACGACGTCGCCGTCGAGTTCGACGTTGGCCCCCAACCCCCGCAGAACTTCGGCCATCAGGGGAACGTCGAGGATGTCGGGGCAATTCGTGATGGTGCTGGTGCCGTCGGCGAGCAGCGCAGCCGCCATCAGCTTCAGGACGCTGTTCTTGGCGCCCCCGACGGCGACTTCGCCTGATAACCGGCTGCCACCGGCCACCACGAAATGCTCGCTCACGCCGGTTAGTGTAAACAGCCCGCCGGGCCGTGTCAGGCTGCCGAGCCGCAGGCCGTCACGCCGGTCGGCAGGGCGTGCCGTAGCGTTTCAGTATGGCTGTGCACCTCACCCGGATCTACACCCGTACCGGCGACGATGGGACCACCGGCCTCAGCGATTTCAGCCGGGTCTCGAAAAACGATCTGCGCCTCTCGGCGTATGCGGACTGTGATGAGGTCAACGCGGCAATCGGGGTGGCGGTAGCGCTCGGCTCCCCTGAGGCGCGCGTGCGCGAGGTGCTTCTGCAGATCCAGAACGACCTGTTCGACGCCGGCGCGGATCTGTCGACCCCGGTCGTGGCGGAACCCGAGTATCCGCCGCTGCGCATCGAACAGCGCTACATCGACCGCTTGGAGTCGTGGTGCGACGAGTTCAACGAAGGTCTGCCCGCACTGAACTCGTTCATCCTGCCCGGCGGCACACCGTTGTCCGCGCTGCTGCAGGTCGCCCGAACCGTGGCGCGTCGTGCCGAGCGGTCAGCGTGGCAGGCGGTCGACGCGCACGGCGAATCGGTCAGCGTGTTGCCCGCGAAGTATCTGAACAGGCTCTCGGATCTGCTGTTCATCTTGTCCCGTGCGGCCAACCCGGACGGAGATGTGCTCTGGCAGCCCGGCGGACAGCGAAAAGTCGACGACGCCGAGCGCTGACCGGCAGGGTCAGAAGCTCCGCCGCCGGGTCCGCGGGGACGGTCGGGACTCCAACCACGAGGTGAACGCGGTCAATGCACCGCGATCCAGCGCGATCTCATAACCCCGCCCGCGTTCGGGCCCGGTGTCGCGCAACTCCAGGATGATGATCTCGTTGGTCATGATGTCGAATTCGTCGCCGCGCGGCGAGCGGCGAGAGACGACTTCCAATCCTCGCCGGGTCAGCGTCCGATCCGGCCACCAACGGATGCTGGACAGTCGATAGAAACCGGCCTCGCCTCCCCGGTAGCGCATGACGCCGTGCCGCCAACCGTGTCCACCGATGGCCGGTACGTCCCGGAGGATCGCCGCTGTCCCACCCACCTGCCGCAGCTTCCAGAGGCGGTAGAACAACGCCGCGACGAGCAGCGCGAGCACACAGACCAGCGCGACCATGAACAGCATGGACGCGCTCACCCGGCCGCTTCCTAGTCGATCTGCCCCAGGGCGCGCAGACGTGCGCGCCCCCAGGCGGCCGTCCTGGGATCGTCGGACTCCGAATCCTGTTTGGCCTCGTCGGCGTTGATCTCGGATTCGAACTGCGCGTTCTCGACCAGGATCCGGACCGCTTCTTCGGTGACGGACAGGAACCCGCCATCGACGGCGATCCTCAGGTCGTCCTCGCCCTCCCGCTCGACCCGCACCATCGCGTCGTCGACGAGCTGCGCGACGAGCGGAATGTGATTCGGCAGGATGCCGATCTCACCGGCGGTGGTGCGGGTGAACAGGAACGTCGCCTCGCCGGTCCACAGCTCGCGTTCCACGGCAACGATCTCGAGATTGAGAACCGCCACGTCACACCACCTTTCGGAGCTCGATGCTCGCCGAACTCATCACACTTGTCCGTTCTTCGCGCGAGCGCTCATCACATTCGTCCGTTCTTCGCGCGAGCGCTCATCACAACTTGGCGCCGAGGCTCTCGGCCTTCTTGGCCAGGTCGTCGAGGCCGCCGATGAGGAAGAACGCCTGCTCGGGCAGGTGGTCGAAGTCGCCCTTGGCCAGCTTGTCGAACGCCTCGATGGTCTCCTTGAGAGGCACCGTCGAGCCTGGCTGGCCGGTGAACTGCTCGGCCGCCATCATGTTCTGGCTCAGGAAGCGCTCGATGCGGCGGGCACGCTGGACCAGCTGCTTGTCCTCCTCGGCCAGCTCGTCGATACCGAGGATCGCGATGATGTCCTGCAGATCCTTGTAGCGCTGCAGGATTCGGATGACTTCCTGCGCGACGCGGTAGTGCTCGTCGCCGACCACCGCCGGGTCCAGGATGGTCGAGGACGACGCCAGCGGGTCCACGGCCGGGAAGATGCCCTTCGAGAACACTGTGCGGGAGAGCTCGGTGGTGGCGTCGAGGTGCGCGAACGTCGTCGCCGGCGCCGGGTCGGTGTAGTCGTCGGCGGGCACGTACACGGCCTGCATCGAGGTGATCGACTTACCGCGGGTGGAGGTGATGCGCTCCTGCAGCTCGCCCATCTCGTCGGCCAGCGTGGGCTGGTAACCCACGGCGGACGGCATACGGCCGAGCAGCGTCGACACCTCGGAACCCGCCTGGGTGAACCGGAAGATGTTGTCGATGAACAGCAGCACGTCCTGGCCCTGCTCGTCGCGGAAGAATTCGGCCATCGTCAGCGCCGACAGGGCCACGCGCATACGCGTGCCCGGCGGTTCGTCCATCTGACCGAACACCAGCGCGGTGTCCTTGAGCACGTTGGCGTCTTCGAGCTCGACCCAGAGGTCGTTGCCCTCGCGGGTGCGCTCCCCCACCCCGGCGAACACCGAGGTACCACCGAAGTTGCGGGCGATGCGGTTGATCATCTCCTGGATGAGCACCGTCTTGCCCACGCCGGCACCGCCGAACAGCGCGATCTTGCCACCGCGCACGTACGGGGTCAGAAGGTCGACGACCTTCAGACCGGTCTCCAACATCTCCGTGCGGGGTTCCAGCTCGGAGAAGGGGGGCGGCTTGCGGTGGATCGACCAGTGATCGAAGTCCTTGCCGTAGCCCGGCTCGTCGAGGCAGTCACCGAGAGCGTTGAACACGTGGCCCTTGACGCCATCACCGACGGGCACCGAGATCGAGGCCCCCGTGTCGGTCACCTCGACCCCACGGACCAGTCCGTCGGTGGGCTGCATCGAGATGGTGCGCACCAGGTTGTCGCCGAGGTGCTGGGCGACCTCCAGGGTCAGGGTCTTGGACAACTCCTTGTAGGAGATGTCGGCGTGCAGCGCGTTGAACAGCTCCGGCACGGAGCCGCGCGGGAACTCGACGTCGACGACCGGGCCGGTGATGCGAACCACGCGACCCGTGGTCTCCTTGGCTTCTGCGGTTGCAGTCATTTTCTCTTCGCTTCCTTACGGGCCGTACTACTGAAGGTCATTTGGCGTCGGCCAGCGCGTTGGCGCCGCCGACGATCTCGCTGATTTCCTGGGTGATCTGAGCCTGACGTTCGCGGTTGGCGGCCAGCGTCAGGGCCTTGATCAGATCGTCGGCGTTGTCGGTCGCCGACTTCATCGCGCGGCGTCGCGACGCCGACTCCGAGGCCGCCGCCTCCAGCAGGGCGGCGTAGACCCGGGTGGCCACATATCGCGGCAGCAGCGCGTCGAACAGCGTCTCCGCATCGGGCTCGAACGAGAACAGCGTGCGGGGCCCTTCTTCGGGCTGCTCGTCCTCGATGTACTCGACCACCATCGGCGCGATCCGACGGGCCACTGCGCTCTGCGACAACATCGACTTGAACTCGGTGAACACGATGTGCAGCTCGTCCACACCGAGGATGCCGTCGTCGCCCGGCTCGTCACCGTCGTCGTCGGCCCCGGACATGAACGCGGTCACGAGCGTGTCGGCGATGTCGCGGGCATGCTCGTAGTCGGGCCGCTCGGAAAACCCGGTCCAGGAATCGGTCACGGTGCGCTGACGGAAGTTGAAGTAACCCAACGCCTTCCGGCCCACCACGTACAGGACCGGGTTCTTGCCTTCTTCCCGCAGCAGCGAGAAGAGCTCTTCAGCCTGGCGCAGCACGTTGGCGTTGTAGGCACCGCAGAGCCCGCGGTCCGAGGACACCACGAGGACGCCGGCCCGCTTGGCGCCCTCCCGCGGAACCAACAGCGGATGATCCAGCGCGCTCGCGCTGGCCAGCTCGGTGAGCATGTTGGTGATCTCGGTGCTGTACGGCCGAGCCGCCTCGACTCGGGCTTGCGCCTTGCCGATCCGCGAGGTGGCGATCAGTTCCTGTGCCTTGGTGATCTTCTTGATCGACCCGGCGGAACGGATACGCCCGCGGAGCTCACGCAGTGTTGCAGCCATCTAGCTCTCCAGACCCTTCAGCGCTCGGTCCTACTTCCCGGCCTGCTTACGGACCTTGACCGACTCCTTCTGGACATCTTCTTCGTCCATGGCCTCGGTCTCGGCCTCGTTGACCACCGAGCTTCCGTCCGAGGCGGAGAAGCCCTTCTTGAACTCGTTGATCACGTCGGACAGCTTCTCCTGAGCTTCCTCGGAGAGCTTCTTGGTCTCCCGGATCTCGTCGATGATGCCTTCGTGGGAGGCCTTGACGTGCTCGAGCAGCTCGGTTTCGAAGCGTGCGACGTCTTCCACCGGAACGGAGTCGAGGTGCCCACCGGTACCCAGGAAGATCGACACGACCTGATCCTCGACGGCGTACGGCGTGTACTGGGGCTGCTTGAGCAGCTCCACCAGCCGCGCACCGCGGTCCAGCTGGGCCTTTGATGCGGCGTCAAGGTCGGAGGCGAAGGCGGCGAACGACTCCAGCTCACGGAACTGTGACAGCTCCAGACGCAGCGAGCCGGCCACCTCCTTCATCGCCTTGATCTGCGCGGCGCCGCCGACGCGCGACACCGACACACCGACGTTGATGGCCGGCCGCACGCCCTGGTTGAACAGGTCGCTCTCCAGGAAGCACTGGCCGTCGGTGATCGAGATGACGTTGGTCGGGATGAAGGCCGAGATGTCGTTGGCCTTGGTCTCGATGATCGGCAGGCCGGTCAGCGAGCCACCGCCCAGTTCGTCGGACAGCTTGGCGCAGCGCTCGAGCAGCCGGGAGTGGAGGTAGAACACGTCGCCGGGGAACGCTTCGCGGCCCGGCGGGCGGCGCAGCAGCAGCGAGATCGCGCGGTAGGCGTCGGCCTGCTTGGTCAGGTCGTCGAACACGATCAGCACGTGCTTGCCGTCGTACATCCAGTGCTGACCGATGGTCGAGCCGGTGTAGGGGGCAAGCCATTTGAAGCCGGCGGAGTCCGACGCGGGTGCGGCGACGATGGTCGTGTACTCCATCGCGCCGCCCTCTTCGAGGGCCCGCTTCACCGAGGCGATCGTGGTGCCCTTCTGGCCGATCGCGACGTAGACGCAGCGCACCTGCTGCTTGGGATCGCCGGTCTCCCAGTTCTTGCGCTGGTTGAGGATGGTGTCGACGCAGACGGCGGTCTTGCCGGTCTTGCGGTCACCGATGATCAGCTGCCGCTGGCCACGACCGATCGGGGTCATCGAGTCGATGGCCTTGATACCGGTCTGCAGCGGCTCGCTGACGCTCTGTCGCTGCACCACCGAGGGGGCCTGCAGCTCGAGCGCGCGGCGCTCGCTGGACTCGATGTCACCCTGCCCGTCGATCGGCTCGCCGAGGGGGTTGATGACGCGCCCGAGGAATGCGTCGCCGACAGGTACCGACAGCACCTCGCCGGTGCGCTTGACCTGCTGGCCCTCCTCGATCTTGCCGAACTCACCGAGGATCACGGCGCCGACGCTGTGCTCGTCGAGGTTCAATGCGACGCCGAGGACGCCGCCGGGGAACTCGAGCAGCTCCTGGGTCATCACCGAGGGCAGACCCTCGACGTGGGCGATGCCGTCACCGGCGTCGATGACGGTGCCGACCTCTTCGCGATCGGAATCCGCGGAGAAGGAGGAGACGTAGTCCTCGATCGCGCCTTGGATGTCAGCAGCCGAGATAGTCAACTCTGCCATGGCTTTTCGCTTCCTGCCTTTTGGTGTTCTAGAGGGTCTGTGAGTTCGGTCAGTCGGGCAGCCGGGTCTCGGCCGACGCCAGCCGCGAGGACAGCGACCCGTCGATGACCTCGTCGCCGACGGTCACGGTGAGACCGCCGAGGAGCGAGGGGTCGACGTGCAGCTGCACCGACACCGGATGGCTGTAGATGCGGGTGAGCACCTCGGTGAGGCGGGTGCGCTGGGCGTCACTGAGCTCGGCGGCGGCGGTGATGTGTGCGACCACCTCACCGCGACGGGAGACCGCCAGCTCGGCAAGCTCTCGCACCGCATCGTCGGCCCGCTCGCCGTGCAGTAGCTCCACGGTCTGGGCCAGCAACGCCTTCGTGGTGCCGTTGGCCTTGCTCCCGAGAAGCTTGTCCAGCAACCCGATTCGGCCTTCAGCGGGCGTGGTGTAGTCGCTCAACAGGGCGCTCAGCTGGGACTCACCGTCGAGAATCCGGCTGAAGCGGAAGAGCTGCTCTTCGACCTCACCAGCCTCGTCGTTGCGCTCGGCGCGCACCAGCAGCGCGAGGCGGGCGAGGTAGCGGATCGCGTAGGCCAGGTCGTCCTCGGTGGACCAGCGCTGGGCCACCGCGGTTTTGACCAACTCGAGCGCGGTGTCGGACACCTTCCCCGACAACAGCGCCTCGGCCAGTCCGCTCTTGGCTTCGCCGCTGTCCGTCGGCTCGCCCAGATGCTTGCTTAGCACCGGCTGGGACACCAGCAGCTTGGCCACCGAAACCAGATCGTCGGCCAGCGACGTGAGGCCGTCGGCGGGCACGTCGGTGGTCTGCTCGTCGAACCGCGAGACCACGACCTGCATCGCCTCGCGGCTGGTGGCCCGCATCTTGGCTCCGGCGCTGTCGGCGACGTTGGCCTCCGAGGGCGCCATCGCGTCGAGTTCGTCGAGGAACCGGTCCACCGTCGCAGCACGATTCGAGTCGTCGGAGACGTGCTGCTGCACGAGATCCCGCGCCCGGTTCACCGATTCGGTGCCCAGTTCCTGGCGGAGCTCGCGGATCAGCTGCTGTCGCAGCAGTTCCTTTTGCGCGGCACCTTGGACCTTGATGCGCTCGACGTCGGCGTCGGCCTGCTCCCGCAGCTGAGCGGAGATCTTCTCGGCGTCTGCGCGAGCCTCCTCGACCACCCGCTTCGCCTCGGCCTCGGCTTCGGCGACCGCTTCGGCGTGCTTCTCGTCGGCGCGCGCCACCTTCTCCGCCGCAGCGGAACTGTCCTCCAACTGCTGGCGGACGTTGTCCTGCTGCGTGCGCATCATGTTCCGCACCGGCGGCACCACGTAGCGCACCACCAGGAACACGATCACCACGAACCCGATGAACTGACCGATGAATGTCGACATGCCTACCGTCCCTGGCTCGTCGTCTCGGCAGGGCCGGAGCGTGTGACGTCGACCCCGAGCACCCGGCTGGCCAGCGTCTCGGACAGCGTCTCGATCGACGACCGCAGCTCGTCGGCGGTCTGCCGACCCTGCCGGGACAGTTCCTCGTTGGTTTTCTGCACCGCGGCGGTGGCCTCCTCGTTGGCACGCGCTCGCATGTCTTCGAGTATCTGCCGGCCTTCGCCGCGCGCCTCGTCGCGGATGGACGAGGCTTCTCGACGCGCCTCGCCCATCACCTTCGCCGAGTCGCCGTGCGCGGCGGCGAGCAGTTCGGCCGACTTGCGGTTGTCCTGCTCCGTCTTGGCGACCATCGCCTCACGCTCGTGCAACACCGCGCTGATCGGAGGCACCACGAACTTGGCGATGACACCCAGCACGATCAGGAAGATCAGCAGCACGAAGATGAATGTGCCGTTGGGCAGCAGGAAGTTGTTCTGCCCGCCTTCCTCCGCGGCGAGGACAGTGATGCTCAGGTCACCCATGACTCTCCAGTCCGACTACGCGACCGGGGTGGCGAACACGAACAGCGCCATGAACGCCAGGTTGATGAAGTACATGGCCTCCACCAGACCGACGGTGATGAAGAACGGCACGAACAGCCGGCCCTGGGCCTCAGGCTGGCGGGCTACGCCTTCGACCAGCGCGCTACCGACGACACCGTCGCCGATGGCTGCGCCGATGGCGCCGCCGCCCAGCAGAAGTCCACCGCCGATGAGTGCGCCGGCAGCGATCGTGGGATCCATTTCTTTCCTCCTTGCTAACTGGCAGGGCGTCCCTACCAGGTCTGGGTTGAGTCGATCAGGTTGGTTGGAGCTGATTGGTCACAATGTCTGGTGAAGCTGTCTGGTGAAGCGTCAGTGGTGTTCGTCTTCGAGCTCCATCGACTGCCCGAAGTACAGGATCGTCAGCAGCGCGAAGATGAAGGCCTGGATGGCACCGATGAACAGCTCGAACGACTTCCACAACGCGTTGGGTGCCCACATGATGTAGGCCGGGAACAGCGCGATGATCGTCACCATGATGCCGCCGGCGAAGACGTTGCCGAAAAGTCGGAGGGACAACGAGATCGGCTTGGCGAGCTCCTCGACGATGTTGATCGGCGCGAGGAAAGCGACGTGCCCCTTGACCAGCTTGATCGGGTGGCCGACCACGCCGCGGCGCCAGAAGCCCGCAGCGTGATAGCAGATGAACACGAACAGGCCCAGCGCCAGCACGAAGTTGATGTCGGCGGCTGCCGGTTTGAGGAACTCGTGGATTCCGGTCTCGTCGCGGTACTGCCACGGGAACACCGACAGCCAGTTGGCCGCCAGGATGAACACGAACAACGTCACTGCCAGCGGCAGCACGAACGGCGCGATCTTCATACCGATCGCGCTCTCGATCTGATTGCGGGTCTGCACGGTGATGGCTTCCCAGAACAACTGCACACCGCTGGGCACGCCGGAGGCGGTCACCTTGGAGCGGAGGTAGAAGGCCAGAGCCAGGACGATGACCGCGGCGATCGACGTCGAGAGCAGCGTGTCGGTGTTGACGGTCAGACCGAACCAGTTGGCCTCGGTGTGCACGCCGACGTGGATCCCGGACTCGGCGGCCAGGATCGTCACCGGCTGCGCCGGGTCAACGACATTGATGTCCGTCATTGCTAGCTCGCATCTCCTTCAGCACCGTCACGGCCTTGGGTTGCTGCCCCGGCCCGCAGTTTGCGGGCGACGGGCAGGGTGGTGGAGAACACCAAAAGCATCTGGAACAGCGCCATCCCGAACACCACCCCGAGCCCTTGCGGCCGGAAGACGAACGCGATGGCCAGGCCGATCACCGACAGCACCATCAGTCGGGCGGCCGAGTTCAGCGCCATGGCGCTCTTGAGTGGGTGTTCCTTGGCGGTGATCTTGGTGACCGAGCGGCGCACCAGCACCGCGTTGATCAGGCCGAGCCCCAGGCCGATGCCGAAGAAGACCCCCACCATGACGTGCCCGAGAAGAGCCGCGCCCAGGGTGCCCAGTCCGGCCAACACCACGCAGATCACGAAGAGTCGCAACGGCCTGAAAGCTATGGATGGCAACACCAACGGCGCGTCCTGCGCTGGCGTCGTCACTGACTCACCTCAATCCCGCGGTCAAGCATCATTCACCGAAGCCGTCCTGGATGGTTCCTGTGCGTGGCGCCCGTAGCGTATCGGAGGGCGTCAGACGCGCTGGAATCACCCAAGGGGCAGCTCCTGTGATCGGTCAAACTGTCGGTCGTTGGTCCATTCCGTCCGCCGCTGAAACGGTGGCGCCGAACGGGCCGGAGGGCCGGCAACCCGCGAGGTTCTTCGGGTTCTGAGAGCACCCTAACATATGGTCGAGGCCACAAAAGAGGGCCTACTACTACCTGTCGTATACGCTTTGCGAAGTGACCTCGCCGGCAGGATTCCTGCGCCGCAGCAGCGGGATCAGCGTCACCACGACGGCGACCAGGATGGCGGCTCCCATCACCGCGGCGGTGTCCCGCGGATCGAAGAAGATGGTGCTGGCGGCCCCCAGCGCAACGATGCCCACCCACAGGTAGATCAGTAGCACCACGCGGCGGTGGGAGTGCCCGATCTCGAGCAATCGGTGGTGCAGATGCATCTTGTCGGGGCTGAACGGGCTCAGGCCGGCGCGGGTGCGGCGGATGATGGCCAAGAGCATGTCCAGCGCCGGGACGAACATCACGGCGACGACGAGCAGGAACGGCGACAACAGCGCGAAGACGTCGCGCACCCCGTACGCGGTCTGCGAGATGGGTCCCGCGGCTGTGGTGGACGCAGCGGCCAGCATCAGCCCGATCAGCATCGAGCCCGAGTCCCCCATGAAGATCCGGGCTTTGTGGAAGTTGTGGGGCAGGAAGCCGAGGCAGGCTCCGGCCAGCACCACGGAGATCACCGCGGGCGGGTAGAACAGCACGTCACCGCCGTGGTCGCGCAGCAGGCCGACCGAGAACAGGCAGATCGCCGATGCGGTGATCAGCCCGAGCCCCGCGGCCAGGCCGTCGAGCCCGTCGACGAAGTTCATCGCGTTGACGATGGCCACGGTCAGCGCGAGGGTGAGCAGGATCGACGCGACCTGGTCGAGCACGATGGTGCCCACCCCGCCGATCGGGATGTAGAGCACACTCCAGGCCACACCCATGGTGACCAGCACGCTGGCGGCGGTGATCTGGCCCGCGAACTTCGTCAGCGCGTCCAGACCCCAGCGGTCGTCGATCAGGCCGACGAGCATGATCAGCCCTCCGGCGACCACGACCGCGGGCATGCCCGAGGAGTAGACGAACCCTCGGGTGAGCGCGGGCAGTTGCGAGGCCAGCAGCACGGCAGCCACCACGCCGAGGTACATCGCCAGCCCGCCCATCCGCGGGGTCGGCTGCAGGTGCACGTCGCGTTCCCGCGGGTAGGCCACCGCACCCCACTTCGTTGCCAGCACGCGCACGAAGCCGGTGGCCAGATAGGTGATGACGGCCGCGGTGAGGCCCACCAGCGCCAACTCGCGCAGTGGGACACCGGCGCCGCGATCGGACAATGCGAGCAGGGTTTCGTGCCCGGAGAGGGCGAGCGGGCTCGGGTGCTCGGCCAGCACGAGAAGACTCTCGGCCTGCTGGGCCGCCGCGATCACCGCTGCACCGGATGCCACCGGAGTCAGGCCTGGTCTGCCGGTTGGCCGGGGTCGTCTGTCAGGCTCTCGGCGTCCACGCCCAGCACCGACGCGATGGCCTCGACTGTCACCGGGCCCTGCCGCAGCACCCGCGGGTGCGCGCCGGTGAGGTCGACGATCGTGGAGGCGGACTGCTGCTCGGCGGGGCCGCCGTCGAGGTAGACGTCGACCAGGTCGCCGAGTTGGTCGCGGGCCTGGTCGGCGGTGACCGCCGCCGGTCGCCCGGAGATGTTGGCGCTCGACACCGCCATCGGGCCGACCGCGCGCAGCAGTTCGATGGCGACCGGGTGCAGTGGCATCCGCAACATCACCGTGCCGTGGGCGTCGCCGAGGTCCCACGCCAGCGACGGGGCTTGCCGCACCACCAGGCTCAGTGCCCCCGGCCAGAACGCGCGGATGAGTTCTTTGGCGCTGTTGGGCACGGTGTAGACCAGCCCCTGGATCGTGTGCCATGACCCGACCAGCACCGGCACCGGCATGTCCCGGCCCCGACCCTTGGCCGCCAGCAGCGCGGCCACGGCGCTGCCGTCGAACGCGTCGGCGCCGATGCCGTAGACGGTGTCGGTGGGCATCACCACCAACCGGCCCCCCTTGAGGGCGCTGATCGCTGCGGCGATACCGGTTTCGCGCTCCCCCGGGTCGGTGCAGTCGAACAAATCGGTCACGAAAGCCAGCCTCTCACCCGCCGCGTACCGCGGTCACGAATCGGGGTCGTCCGGACAGGTCGTGTCGGGCGTTGACCTCGACGAACTGCCGGGTGGACAGCAACGCGTCGACGGTGCGGGCCGACGTCGTGTCGTCGTGTTCGATGGCGCAGCGGCCGCCCGGACGCACCAGCCGTGCCGCCAGACCGGCCAGCGGATCGATCACGGCCATGCCGTCCCGGCCGCCATACAGGGCGTGGGCCGGATCGTGCTCGGCCACCTCGGGAGACAGCTGCGCACCGAGCGGAATGTAGGGCGGGTTGGCGACCAGCAGATCGACGGTGCCGTCGAGGTCGCTCAGCACCCCCGGCCGGGTGACGTCGGCGCAACGCAACTGCACCGATGTCCCGGCCGCGTTGCGCCGGGCATACGTCAGCGCCTCCTCGGAATCGTCGACCGCGATGACCTGGGCCGACGGCCGCTCGGTCGCCAGGGCGATCGCCAGCGCCCCCGACCCCGTGCACAGGTCGACGATGACCGGCTGGTCGGGCAGCGGCTGAGCCAACGCCCATTCCAGTATCGACTCGGTCTCCGGCCGGGGGATGAACACGCCCGGGCCGACCGAGACGGTGACCGGGCCGAACGGAGCGTTCCCGGTCAGGTGTTGCAGCGGTCTCCGCGCGGCGCGGGAAGCGATCAGCTCGTGATAGCGGTCGGCGAACCCCGGCCCGGGGTCGGTGAACGCCAGCCGACTGCGGTCGGTGCCGGCGACGTGGGCGGCCAGCAGCTCGGCGTCGACACGTGGCGAGGCGACGCCGGCGGCGGCCAATGTCTCCGTCGCGGCGTCGATCAGCCGGCGCATCGTCACCGGCCGCTCGGCCACGCTCACGTGCTCTGCAACCGAGCCTGTTTGTCGGCGGCGGCCAACGCGTCGAACAACGGGTCCAGGTCTCCGTCGAGCACCTGGTCGAGGTTGTGCGACTTGTAGTTGATGCGGTGATCGGCGATCCGGTTCTCCGGGAAGTTATAGGTCCGGATCCGCTCGCTGCGATCCACGGTGCGGATCTGGCTGGCCCGGTCGGCCGACGCGTCGGCCTGCGCCTGCTCCTCGGCCATCGCCTGGAGTCGCGCGGCGAGCACCTGCAGTGCGCGGGCCTTGTTCTGCAGCTGCGAACGTTCGTTCTGACAGGTCACGACAATCCCGGTGGGCAGATGCGTGATCCGGACCGCGGAGTCGGTGGTGTTGACGCCCTGGCCGCCCTTACCCGAGCTGCGATAGACGTCGATGCGCAGGTCGGATTCGTCGATCTGGACCTGCTCGACCTCCTCCGGCTCCGGATAGACCAGCACGCCGGCCGCCGACGTGTGCACCCGGCCCTGGGATTCGGTGACCGGCACGCGTTGCACCCGGTGCACGCCGCCCTCGAACTTGAGCCGCGACCACACCCCGTCGGCGGAGTCGCCCTTGCTGGTGATCGACAGCGTGGCGTCTTTATAGCCGCCCAGGTCCGAGGTCGTCTCGTCGAGAACCGTCACCGTCCAGCCGTGCCGTTCGGCGTAGCGGATGTACATCCGGGCCAGGTCCGCGGCGAACAGCGCCGATTCCTCGCCGCCCTCGCCGGACTTGACCTCGAGCACGATGTCGTCGGCGTCGTGCGGATCGCGCGGTGCCAGCAGATCGGTCAGGCGCGCGTCGAGCGCGGCGACGGTCTCGGACAGCTCGTCGACCTCGGCGGCGAAGGAGTCGTCGGCGGCGGCGAGTTCGCGGGCCGCTTCGAGGTCGCCGCGAGCGGTCTCGAGCTTGCGGTAGGTGGTGACGATGGGGGTCAGCTGCGAAAACCGGCGGCCGGCCTTGCGAGCGGCGACCGGATCGGCGTGCAGCTCGGGATCGGAGAGCTGGCGCTCGAGATCAGCGTGCTCGGCGAGGATGGCCTCGATCGCGGGTGCGGTATCGGTCATCTCGCCTCCTTCGGCCGTTCTCGGGTTCTGCCATGAGCTCCAATCCACGAAACGGCGCCCGCCTGCGCAGTGTGCAGCAGACGGGCGCCGATCGGAGGGCTACTTGTCGGCAGCCTTCGCGCGCTTGCCGTAGCGCTTCTCGAAGCGGGCCACGCGGCCGCCGCTGTCGAGGATCTTCTGCTTGCCGGTGTAGAACGGGTGGCACTGCGAGCACACCTCGACGGTGATCTGCCCGCTCTTCTTGGTGCTGCGGGTGGTGAAACTGGCACCACAGCCGCAGAGCACGGTCGTGTCTACGTAGTCAGGGTGGATACCCGATTGCATGGCTTCCTCTTCCATCGGGGGCCCCGGGTCGCCCTCCCCCCGGCCGAATGGACCGGAAAGGAGTGTGCGGCGTGAACCGGGACCGAGGTCATGACGTTCCGGCCCTGGGGCCGGATGCCTGGTGCGATTATGCCAGGTCAGCCGCCAGTAGCCTAAACGCGCACGCGGCAGACGCTATTCCTGGCGATCGGGCTGGACGTAGGCCTGCCCACCGCGTCGCCACAGCAGCCGACCGGCGGGGTCGGCACCCATCGCCACGAGTTCGCGTTTGAGCACCTTGTTCGTCGCGGTACTGGGCAGCTCGTCAGCGATCCAGACGTAACGCGGCCACGCTTTCGGGGACAGATCCGGCTGTGCGGCGAGGAAGTCCGTGAACTGTTCGGGGCTCAACGTCGCGCCGTCCTGCAGGACGATCGCCGCCATCACCTGGTCGCCGACGAGCTCGTCGGGAACGGGGTAGACGGCGACCTGGCTGATGGCGGGCAGCCGGATCAGGATGCGCTCGATGGGCGCCGCAGTCATGTTCTCGCCGTCCACCCGCATCCAGTCCGCGGTGCGGCCCGCCAGGTAGATCCAGCCGTCGGTGTCGCGGTAGGCGAGATCGCCGGACCAGAACATGCCGTTGCGCATCCGCTCGTCGGTGGCACCGGGGTCGTTGTAGTACCCGGCGAACATGCCGGAACCCTCGGTGTTGACCAACTCACCGATGGCCTCGTCGGGGTTGATCAGTTGGCCGTGCGCATCGAATCGGGCGACGGCGCATTCGGACACGGTGTCGGGGTCGTAGATCGCCACCCCGGGGAAGCCCTTGCCGATGGAACCGGGCGGGCATCCTTCCTCGCGCGTGACTGTGACCGCGTTCTCGGTCGAGCCGAAGCCATCCCAGACCGTGCAGCCGAAGCGTCGGCCGAATTCGGCGATGTCGCGGTCGCTGGCCTCGTTTCCGAACGCGACGCGGAGGGGGTTGTCGTGGTCGTCGGGCCGCTCGGGGCTGGCGAGGATGTAGGCCAGCGGTTTTCCCACGTAGTTCAGGTAGGTGACGCCGTAGGCGCGCACGTCGTCGATGAACCGCGACGCGGTGAACTGGGCGGGGGCCATCGACGCGCCGGCATTCAGGGCCACCGACCACCCCGCCAGCACTCCGTTGGAATGGAACAGCGGCATCGACAGGTAGCAGACGTCGTCGCGGACCAATTCGAAGCGGGCGGCCAGCGCCGCGCCGGCGAGCAGCACCATCGCGTGCATGACCTTGACGGCTTTCGGGTCGCCGCTGGTCCCGGAGGTGAAGATCAGCATGAACGTGTCGGTGGCCGCGACCTCGCGGTGTGGTCTCAGTTCGCCCTTCGCGGGAGCGGTCAGGCCCTCCCAGTCCGGGCCGCCCACGAGCAGCACCCGCACGCCAGGCAACTCCAGCCCGTCGAGCAGGTCGACGTGCTCGGGGTCGGTGAGCAGGATCTGGCAGTCGGCGCGCGCGATGTCGCGCGCCAGCGCGGCGCCGCGGCGGGTGTTGTTGATGCCGCAGACGACGTACCCGCCGAGCCCGGCCGCGGCCATTGCGGTGAGCATGTCCGGGGTGTTGCCCAGCAGAACACCGACGTGCAACGGGCGATCGGGATCGGCGATGCCGATCAGTGCGGCTGCCTGGCGGGCGGCCTCGTCGAGGTGCTCGCGCCACGTCCAGGTCTGTGCGCCCCATTTCACCGCGACCTTGTCGGCGATCTCGTCGTTGTCGCGCAGTTCTCGCAGCAGCTGTTGAACGGTTTCCGCCACTTCATCGCCTTCCCGCAGGTGAACAAATTCTTGCATGTGTCAACTGTCGACCCGCCCGCACCCGGCATCGCCACACCGAACCCCGGCCGTCTGCGAAGATAAATCGGTGAGCGTCGACACCGTGGCCACATCGGAGGCGAAGCCCGAGACCAGATCGGTCCGTGACCGATTGATCGATGCGGCCGAACAATGCCTGACCGCCAAGGGCATCCGCGCCACGACGGTCTCCGAGGTCGCCGAGGTCGCCGGGGTCAGCCGCGGCTGGCTGTACCGCCACTTTCCCGACAAGTCCGAACTACTCGGCGCCGCGATCGTCCGCCTGAACGACGCATTCTGGACCGAATCCCGAACCAGGCTCGACGCGGTGAGCAGTCTCGATCAGCAGATCGCCGTCGGGGTGGTGCTCGCCCGCCAGGAATCGGAGACGCCCGGGGCCCTGGTGCTCAAGCTGCGCCAGGAGGAACCCGAGGCGTTCGCGGCCTGTGTGGGACTCGGCATGCGCGGGCTGATCCCCGAGATAGCGGCGTTCTGGACGCCCTACCTGCAGGCCGCCGTGGACCGCGGCGAGATCCATCCTGACACCGACTGCGCCGAAGCCGCCGAATGGATCGCCCGCATCACGATGAGCCTGGCCACGGTACCCGGCGAGCGTTGTGACATCGACGATCACGAATCTCTGTTGCGCCACGCCCGGCGCTACATCGTCGCCGGGCTTCGCTGCGACCCCGGGGTCAGCTGAGCCGTTCGGCCGTCTCGACCGGACGACCGGTGAGCAGCAGAAGCAGCTCCCGGATCGGCATCTCGACCACACGCCCCTGTCCGACGGCGAAGTCGGCATCGGAAGCCACCAGCCGCGCTCCCGCGAACCGGCGTCGCGCGTGGAACGGAAAGCCGCGCCGCCAAACCCGTTGCGCAGCCACGACAGCCGCCGCGGTCGGCATCGGCCGGTCGATGCCCAGCGGAATGCAGATGTCCTGGGTATGCACCAGCAGATCGGCCAGCGGGTCCTGTGCGGTGGTGCCGGGTGGATGACGGCGCGAGCCGACGACGCCGCGCAGGTTGGCGGCAATCTCGGACGCCTGCCGGCGATCCCCGACCGCCATCCGGTTGACCAGGGCGTCGAACCGGAAGCCGCTGCGCGCGGCTTCAGCGAGCATGCGCGGCATCGGCAGCGTGGAATGAGTCAGGTGGGCCGCCACGTGACGCACCGTCCATCCGGTGCACAGCGACGGGGTCTGCCAGCAGTCGGGATCGGCGGAATCGAGGTCATCGAGCAGATCGGCGAGTTCACCGCGCTGGGTGTCGATGTGCCGCCACACGGTGCCGGTGTCCATAACGCCTCCACTAGTACGAAATCCTGACTAAATATAGTCAGGTTTTCGTACTACATTCAAGGGATGGAGGACCAGCCGAGCACGCCGGTGCTGATGTTCGTCGCCCATCGCGATGTGGAGAGCCGGGTGATGGCGGCGCTGGCCGAGGCGGGCCTCGACGACATCACGAGCGCCCAGTCACGCCTGATGCAGCGGCTCGATCCCGCCGGCATGCGGCTGACCGACCTGGCCGAGCAGGCGCGGGTGACGAAACAGACCGCGGGCGCGCTGGTCGACCAGCTGGAACGCGCGGGCTACGTCATGCGCCGGCCGGACCCGTCTGATGCCCGCGCCCGGCTGGTGACGCTGAGCGAGCGGGGTCTCGCCGCGTGCTCGGCCGCAGCGGCAGAGGTCGCCAGGGTCGAACAGGAATGGCGGCGGCACCTCGGTGACACCGCGTATCGCGGCCTGCGGAACGCGCTGATCGCGCTGCGCGCGGTCACCGACCCCTACCGGTGATGTCGCTCAGTCGCTGTCGCCGCCGGGGGTGTTCTTGGACACCTGGACCAGGAACTCGTAGTTGTTCTTGGTCTTGCGCAGCTGACTCATCAGCAGGTCGATGGCCTGGTGCGGGTCCAGACCCGACATCACCCGGCGCAGCTTGTGCACGATGGCGAACTCGTCGGGCGAGAGCAACAGCTCGTCCTTGCGGGTGCCCGACGGGTTGACGTCGACGGCCGGGAAGACTCGGCGCTCGGCGATCTTGCGGTCGAGCTTGAGCTCGGCGTTGCCGGTGCCCTTGAACTCCTCGAAGATGACCGTGTCACCGGTGGAGCCGGTCTCGACCATCGCGGTCGCGATGATCGTCAGCGAACCACCCTCTTCGATGTTGCGTGCCGCGCCCAGGAACCGTTTGGGGGGATAGAGCGCGGTGGAATCGACACCACCGGACAGGATGCGGCCCGACGCCGGGGAGGCGTTGTTGTAGGCGCGGCCCAGCCGGGTGATCGAGTCCAGCAGCACCACGACGTCCTTGCCCTGCTCGACCAGGCGCTTGGCCCGCTCGATCGCCAGCTCGGCGGCCTGGGTGTGGTCGGACGGCGGCCGGTCGAAGGTCGAGGCGATGACCTCACCCTTGACCGAACGCTGCATGTCGGTGACCTCTTCGGGCCGTTCGTCGACCAGCACCACCATCAGATGGCACTCGGGGTTGTTGCGGGTGATCGCGTTGGCGATGTCCTGCATGATCGTCGTCTTGCCGGCCTTCGGCGGCGACACGATCAGGGCGCGCTGCCCCTTGCCGATCGGCATGATCAGGTCGATGACACGAGTGGTCAGCCGGTCGGAGCTGGTCTCCAGCCGCAGCCGCTGGTTCGGGTACAGCGGGGTGAGCTTGCTGAATTCGGGACGCTGCTTGGCGTCCTCGACCGACCCGCCGTTGACGCTGTCGATGCGCACCAGCGGGTTGAACTTCTGCCGCTGGTTGTTCTGCTCACCCTCTTTGGGGACCCGGACCGCGCCGGTGATGGCGTCGCCGCGGCGCAAGCCGTTCTTGCGCACCATGTTCATCGAGACGTAGACGTCGTTCGGGCCGGCGAGGTAGCCGGACGTGCGCACGAAGGCGTAGTTGTCCAGGACGTCGAGGATCCCGGCGACGGGCTGCACGACGTCGTCGTCGCGCAACTCGGTGTCGCGTTCACCGCCGCCGCCCCCGTCGCCGCCGCGCTCGCGGCGTCGACGGTCACGGAACCGACGCCCACGCCGGCCGCCGCGGCCCTCGCCGTCGTCATCGTTGTTGTTGCTGTTGTTGCTGTTGTTGCTGTTGTTGCTGTTGTTGCCGCGGTTCTGGCCGCCCTGCTGGTCGTTGCCCTGCTGGTCGTTGCCGCCGCCGCCCCGGTCGGACCGGTCGGACTTGCCGCCCTGGTTGTCGCGCCTGTTCCGGTCCCGGTCAGGCGCCTCGGACTTGTCCGATGACTCAGGCTTCTCCGCCCGGCCCGGCTTGTCGCCACCCTTGGTCTGCTGCGTGTTGTCCTGCTGCTTGTCGCCGCGCTGGTTGTCGTCCTCGGGGCGGTCGGCAGGCTGGTCACCGGCCGGTTGGGCCTGGCCCTGCTCGCGGGAGGCCGAGCGACGCTCACGCCGCTGCGGCGCGCGCTGCGTCTCTGCGGTCTGCTCCGGCGTCTCACCGCCCGCTTCGGCGGCGGGTGCGCTCTGCTCGGCGCTGGGCGCCTTCTTGCTCTGGGCGGCGCCGTTGGCGTCACCACGGCGCTCGCGGATGGCGGCGACGAGTTCGCTCTTGCGCATCCCGGAGGCGCCTTCGACGCCGATCTCCTTGGCCAGGGCGCGCAGCTCCGGCAACACCATGCCGGACAGCGAGCTGCGGCGGGCAGGCGCAGCGCCTTCCGCGTTCGACCCCGAGGATTGCGACGACGGGGCCGCATCGGCGGGGGCGGAGACGTCTGCGGTCACGGGGTTCGACAGCTCGCCGCTCTGGGTGCTGCCACCAGCCGTGATGAGGTCCGTATCAGTCACGGATTTCCTTTCTTCCCTCGCTGACCTGGTCACGCGGGGGTTCGGTGCGTTCAGCCGAGGGGCTCAACGCCACGGTCACACCATTGCCAGCGCAACGGTAATGTCCGGGATTCGCCGAATACGGCGAACCATCTGTCCACAAATTGAAGACCTGGAAGAAGAGTGGTCGTCCTAATGTCGGCGCAGGTAATACACGCTGCGATGGCTGGACGAGAGCGAGAATAACCCGCATCGAGGCCGGAAGCAAGAAACTGCGTGCTTCGCATGTTGCGTGTGTTACTCCCCGCCGTGGTGGGTGGGTTACCGGTGAACCGTCACGCCGGTGGTCCACCTGACGCCGTCACCGACCGACATCCGGTCGACCGAGAAGCCGTTGACCCGGCCGAAGTCCAGGGCGTCGGCCGGCAGTTCGGCCTCGGTACTCATCGCCAGAACTGCAGGTCCAGCACCTGACAGGACTGCTGCCACCCCACAACGCCGCAACACCGTCAGGTATTCCGCGGAGGCGGGCATCGCCGAGGCGCGCTGCGGTTGGTGCAACACATCCTCGGTGGCGGCCATCAACAGGTCGGGCCGTTGGGTCAGCGCGACCACCAGCAGCGCCGAGCGGCTCAGGTTGAACCGGGCGTCGGTGTGGCTGACCTGGTCGGGCAGCACCGCCCGGGTCTCGGCGGTCGACGAGCGCACCTGCGGCACGGCGGCGAACAGGTTGATGTCCGGGTGCAGACGGATGGGCGCTGCCGCGTAACGCCGGGACGGGCCGCACACCTCGGTCCAGGACACCACCGCACCGCCGAGCACCGCGGCCGCCGCGTTGTCGGGATGTCCTTCGAATTCCGAGGAGATCTGGACCAGCTCGCCTTCGGTCATCATCGGGCAATCAGCTTGTGCGGCAAGCCCGTTGGCTGCCGCGAGCCCGCCGACGACGGCCGCGGCCGACGACCCCAGTCCGCGGGAGTGCGGAATGTCGTTGCGGCATCGCACCCGTAGCCCGCGGGCCACGGTTCCCGTCTCCGCGAGGCCGCGTTCGATGGCGCGGACCACCAGATGCGAACCGTCCAGGGGCACCTGGCCGGCACCCTGCCCCTCGACCTCGACGACGAGCCCGGATTCCGTTGTCTCGACGATGATCTCGTCGTACAGGCTCAGCGCGACGCCCATGCTGTCGAAGCCGGGCCCGAGGTTGGCGCTCGACGCCGCCACCACGGCGGTGGCCGTCAGCCCGGGGGGCAGTTGGTGGTTCACGGGGCTCCCAACCGCCTCAGACCAGACCCAGTTTGGCGACCACGGCCACCGGGTCGACGGGCACCGGGATGACAGCCGGCATGCCCTTGAGCGCGGTGTCGGGATCCTTCAGGCCGTTACCGGTCACCGTGCACACCACGGTCGACCCGCGGGCCACCAGGCCGTCCTCGATCGACTTGATCAGCCCGGCGATGCTGGCCGCCGACGCGGGTTCGACGAACACCCCTTCGGCGCGCGCGACCAAGTGGTAGGCGGCCAGGATCTCCTCGTCGGTGGCGGCCAGGAAGCGCCCGTCGGACTGCTGCTGCGCCTCGACCGCCGAGCTCCACGACGCCGGTGAGCCGATGCGGATCGCGGTGGCGATGGTCTCGGGATCGCTGACCGGTTCACCGAGCACCAGCGGCGCTGCGCCGGCGGCCTGAGTGCCGATCATGCGGGGCAGTCGGGTGGCCAGACCGTCGCGGTGGTACTCGGTGTAGCCCTTCCAGTATGCGGTGATGTTGCCGGCGTTGCCGACGGGCAGCGCGTGCACGTCCGGGGCGTCCCCGAGCGCGTCGACGATCTCGAACGCCGCGGTCTTCTGACCTTCGATGCGGAACGGGTTGACCGAGTTGACAAGTGACACCGTCGGGAAGTCCGAGGTCAGTTTGCGGGCCAATTCCAGGCAGTCGTCGAAGTTGCCGTCGATCTGGATGATCTTCGCGCCGTGCATGACGGCCTGGGCGAGCTTGCCCATCGCGATCTTGCCCTGGGGCACCAGCACCGCGCAGGTGATGCCGGCGCGGGCGGCGTAGGCGGCGGCCGAGGCCGAGGTGTTGCCCGTCGAGGCGCACAGCACGGCTTGCTGACCGCGGGCGACCGCCTCGGTCACCGCCATGGTCATGCCGCGGTCCTTGAACGAGCCGGTCGGGTTGAGTCCCTCGACCTTCAGGTGCACGGTGCAGCCGGTGTAGTCCGACAGCCGCGGAGCGGGCAGCAGCGGGGTGCCGCCCTCGCGCAGCGTGATCGCCGTCCAGTCGTCCTCGACGGGCAACCGGTCCCGGTAGGCGGCGATCAGGCCGGGCCAGGGCTGGTGCACAGCCTGTGGCGCAGTGGTGCTCACTCGGTGGTCCCTTCCATCCGCAGCACGCTGTTGATGCTCTGCACGACCTCCAGATCGGACAGTGCGGCAACGGTTTCCGAGAGCGCCGCGTCGGTCGCCTGGTGGGTGACGACGACGATGCGCGCTCCGCAGCGCTGTCCGCCCTCGTCGACCATGCCCTCCTGGCGCACCTCGGCGATGCTGACCTCGTGCTGGCTGAACTCCGCGGCGACCGCCGCGAGCACGCCCGGGCGGTCGGCGACGTTCATGTTCACGTAGTAGCGCGTGGGTATGACGCCGATGGGCGCGATCGGCAGCTTAGCGTAGTTGGAGTCCCGTGGTCCGCGCCCGCCGGAGACCCGGTTGCGGGCCGCCATGACCAGATCGCCCAACACCGCCGACGCGGTCGGCGATCCCCCGGCGCCCTGGCCGTAGAACATCAGCCGCCCGGCAGCCTCGGCCTCGACGACGACGGCATTGAATGCCCCGTTGACCGAGGCCAGCGGGTGATCCAGCGGAACCAGCGCGGGATACACGCGCGCCGAGACGCTCTGCTGACCGGCCTTGTCGGTGAGCCGCTCGCAGATGGCGAGCAGTTTGATCGTGCATCCCAGCGCCCGCGCCGAGGCGAAGTCGGCCGCGGAGACCTTGGTCATGCCCTCGCGGTAGACGTCGTCGGCGGTGACGCGGGTGTGGAACGCGATCGACGCCAGGATCGCGGCCTTGGCGGCGGCGTCATAGCCCTCGACATCGGCCGTGGGGTCGGCCTCGGCGTAGCCCAGGGCGCTGGCGTCGGCCAGGGCACCGGCGTAGTCGGCGCCGGTGCTGCCCATCTCGGAGAGGATGTAGTTGGTCGTGCCGTTGACGATGCCCGCCACCCGCAGGACGGTGTCACCGGCCAGCGACTGGGTCAGCGGACGGATGACCGGGATGGCCCCGGCGACGGCGGCCTCGAAGTACAGGTCGACGTTGGCGCTCTCGGCGGCCGAGGCGATCTCCCCCGCCGCGACCGCCATCAGCGCCTTGTTGGCCGTGACCACCGACTTGCCCTGCTCGAGCGCGGACAGGATCGCCTTGCGGGCCGGCTCGACCGGGCCCATCACCTCGACGACGATGTCGACGTCCTCGCGGGAGACCAGCCCTTCGATGTTGTCGGTCAGCAGCTCGGTGGGAACTCCGCGGTCGTCGGCGATGCGGCGCACGCCGATGCCGCGCACCACCAGCGGCGCCCCGACCCGCGCACACAGATCGGCGGCGCTGTCGTCGATGATGCGTACGACCTCGCTGCCGACGTTCCCCAGACCGAGCACGGCCACGCCTATTTCCTTGTCGGTCTTCGTGCCGACGGGTGCGCTCACGGTGTCACCTCACTTCCAAACTCAACAGATCGTCGACCGTCTCCCGGCGCAGCACCAGGCGGGCCCGCCCGTCGCGCACGGCCACCACGGCCGGCCGGCCGATCAGGTTGTATCGGCTCGACATCGAGTAGCAGTATGCGCCCGTGGCGGCGACGCCGAGCAGGTCACCCGGCGCGACGTCGTCGGGCAGCCACGCGTCGCGGACCACGATGTCACCGCTTTCGCAGTGTTTGCCCACCACCCGCGACAGCGTCGGGTCGGCCTCGGTGGTCCGCGACAACAGCCGCACATCGTATTCCGCGCCGTACAGGGAGGTGCGGATGTTGTCGCTCATCCCGCCGTCGACGCTGACGTAGCGGCGGTGCGCGCTGGAGCTGACCGCGACGTCCTTGGTGGTGCCGACTTCGTAGAGCGTGATGGTGCCCGGCCCGGCGATGGCCCGACCCGGCTCGACCACCAGGTTCGGGGCGGGCAGGCCGACGGCGGCCGATTCGTCGCGGACGATGGCCAGCAGCTTGTCGGCCAGTTCACCCATCGGCGGCGGATTGTCCTGCGGCAGATACGAGATGCCCAGGCCACCGCCCAGGTCGACGATGGACATCTGGGAGGTCTTGTCGATCCCGAATTCTGCGACGACGTCGCGCAGCAGACCGATGACCCGGTGGGCGGCCAGTTCGAACCCGGCCACGTCGAAGATCTGCGAGCCGATGTGGCTGTGCAGGCCGACCAGGCGCAGGTGGTCGGTCGCGAACACCCGGCGCACGGCATCCATGGCCGCGCCGGTGGCCAGGGACAGACCGAACTTCTGATCCTCGTGGGCGGTGGAGATGAATTCGTGGGTGTGCGCCTCGACCCCGACGGTCACCCGCACCAACACGTCCTGGACGACGCCGGCCTCACCGGCGATCTCATCGAGTCGCTCGATCTCGATCATGGAGTCGACGACGACGTGACCGACACCGTTCTCGACGGCCGCGGTCAGCTCGGCGACCGATTTGTTGTTGCCGTGCAGGGCGATTCGCTCCGGCGGGAAGCCGGCGTGCAGCGCCACGGCCAGCTCGCCACCGCTGGCCACGTCGAGAGAGAGCCCCTCCTCGGCGACCCAGCGGGCGATCTCGGTGCACAGGAACGACTTCGCGGCATAGTGCACGTGTTCCCCGCCGCCGAAGGCGCGGGCGATCTCCTGGCAGCGGCTACGGAAGTCGGCCTCGTCGATCACGAACACCGGTGTGCCGAACTCGGCGGCGATGTCGGTGACCGCCACGCCGGCGATCGAGACGACACCGTCGTCGCCGCGAACGGTGTTGTGCGGCCACACGTTCGGGAACAGCGTCAGCACCTCGGCCGCGGTGCGCGGGCGGTCGGGGGCGCCGGCGTGGTGCACCTCCTCGGCGTGCCGGGGACCGGCAGGGTGGGCGATCACATCCGCTCCGGAGCGCTGACGCCGAGGATGGCCAGGCCGTTGGCGATGACCTGGCGGGTGGCCTGGCACAGCGCCAGCCGGGCGGAGTGCAGCTCACCGGGCTGTTCGTCACCCTGGGGCAGCACCCGGCACGAGTCGTAGAACCGGTGGTAGTCGCCGGCCAGATCCTCGAGGTAGCGCGAAACCCGGTGCGGCTCACGAAGTTCCGCTGCCGTTTCGAGCACTCTCGGGAATTCCCCGAGGTTGCGGATCAGCGTGCCTTCCTTGTCGTGGGTCAGCAAATCCAGATGCGCGGTGTCCGGCGTGACGCCGAGGTCCGCGGCGTTGCGCGCGAGCGCCGAGAGCCGGGCATGCGCGTACTGCACGTAATACACCGGGTTCTCGTTGCTGGCCGAGGACCACAACTCCAGGTCGATGTCGATCGGGGTGTCCACCGAGCTGCGGATCAGCGCGTACCGGGCGGCGTCGACACCGATCGCCTCGACCAGGTCGTCGAGGGTGATGACGGTGCCGGCCCGCTTGCTCATCCGCACCGGCTGGCCGTCACGGACCAGGTTGACCATCTGCCCGATCAGCACCTCGACGGTGTCGGGATCGTCGCCGAGCGCCGCGGCGGCGGCCTTGAGCCGGGCGATGTAGCCGTGGTGGTCGGCGCCGAGCATGTAGATGCACAAATCGAAGCCGCGCTGGCGCTTGTCCAGGAAGTAGGCGAGGTCACCGGCGATGTAGGCGGGCTGACCGTCGCTCTTGATGACGACGCGGTCCTTGTCGTCGCCGAAGTCGGTGGTGCGCAGCCACACTGCCCCGTCTTTTTCGTAGATGCTGCCGGTGTCGCGCAGCTTGGCGATCGCCTGCTCGACCCGACCGGAGGTGTGCATCGAGTCTTCGTGGGTGTAGACGTCGAAGTCGGTGCCGAACTCGTGCAGTGATTCCTTGATGTGGTCGAACATCAGGTTGACCCCGATGGCGCGGAACGTCTCACGCATCTCGGCGTCGGGCAGGCTCAGCGCGTCCGGATCCTTGGCCAGCACCTGGGCGGCGATATCGCCGATGTAGGTGCCGGCATAGCCGTCCTCGGGGGTCGGCTCACCCTTGGCGGCGGCGATCAGCGAGTTGGTGAACCGATCGATCTGCGCGCCGTGGTCGTTGAAGTAGTACTCGCGTACCACCTCGGCGCCCTGGGTGCTCAGCAACCGGCCCAGCGCGTCACCGACCGCGGCCCACCGGGTGCCGCCGATGTGGATGGGGCCGGTGGGGTTGGCGGAGACGAACTCGAGGTTGACCTTGCGCCCGTCCAGCGCCTGCGACGTGCCGTAGCGTCCGGCGGCGGCGATGACGTCGCCGACCAGAACGTTCTGCGCCGAGGCCTCGATCCGCAGATTCACGAACCCCGGCCCGGCGACCTCGGCGACGGCGATGCCGTCCTTGGCGGCCAGCGCGGCGGCCAGCCAGCCGGCCAGCTCACGCGGGTTCGCGCCGGCCTTCTTGCCGAGCTGAAGCGCCAGGTTGGTGGCGTAATCCCCGTGTTCGGGGTTGCGCGGGCGTTCAACGGTCACGGTCGCGGGCAGCACAGCGGTGTCGAGGCCGTGCTCGGTCAGCACCGCGGCAGCGGTCGACTTGAGCAGCTCGGCCAGATCGGCGGGGGTCACGGGGGTCCATCCTATGGTCTGGGCCCTTCTGGCCCCGAATCCGTTTCCCGTTGTGCGGATGCGCTACGCTAGGCCACGCCCAACGGCGCAATCAGTACCGCGTGCGCCCCCGTAGCTCAGGGGATAGAGCGTCTGCCTCCGGAGCAGAAGGCCGCAGGTTCGAATCCTGCCGGGGGCACTTTCCCACACTGCAGTTCCGCGCAGTCCAGCGCGACTCCCCTCCGCCCGCCGCCGGCGCATCGGTGGACTTGTCACACCCCTGGTTCATGCTTCTGGTCATGGCAGATCGCGCCGAACCACTCGGACAGCCGGTGACCACCTCGACCCACCTTCTCGTCGGTGCCATCCGGGACGGCTGGCGCGGCGTGGCCGACCGTCTCACCGACGAGCAGGTGGAGCGGCTCACCACGATGGAGCGTCACCCGGCCTACACGGGTCGGCCGGAGTTCCTGTTGCTCGAGGCCCTCGAGTACGTCCAGCCGGGTTTCCTCGGCGAGTACCTGGCCAGGATCGCCGCTCAACCTGAACCGTGAACGCGTCAGCTCCGGGCCGTGTCGTTCAGTGCGGGCCGCATCAGCAACACCCCACTGGCCAGCGACACCGCGGCGGTGATCACCAGCACCGTCCCCAGCCCCAGCCCGGGAATCACCGCGCCGGCCACGGCCGGCGCCGCCACCGAGCTGACAGCGCCGACGACCAGACAGGCGGTGAACGCCGCACCGGCGCGCTCGGGCACCAGCTCGGCCGTCCACACCGCCAACACCGCTGACCCGGCCATGTAACCGACGCCGAAGATGCACGCCGAGATCGCCACCGCGGCCAGCGACTCGCTGGCCAACCCGAGCAACGCCAGCGCCGCGGCCACGATCACCAGGCACGACGCCGCAACCCGGGTACTGCCCAAACGCTGGGCGGCGGCTCCGGTCGCCACGCCAGACACGCCGGTGAGGCCGATCGCGATGTACAGCGCCGGGACGGCCCACTCCGGCAGTGAGCCGCGATCCAGCACGTCGGCGGCGTAGGTGAAATAGATGATGACGGCGGCGAAGTAGACCACCGAATACGCGGCCGGCACCCGCAACGCCGCGGCCAGCGAGGGCCCGTCGGCCGACCGTTCCGCGGCGGCGGCCGGCGCCGTGCGCGGCACCAGGCGCAGATTCACCAGCGCGGCCAGCACCGCGGCGACGGCGATGGCGACCCAGACCAGCCGCCACGAACCGACGATGGCCAGGATCGCCAGGCCACCCAAGACGACGAGCCCGCCGCTGGTGCCGGTGGTGATGATGGCCAGCGCCCGGGGCTGCTGCCGCAGCGCCACGGTGCGCGTCACGATGTCGGAGTACGGGGCCCACACCCAGCCGCCGGCACCGCCGGCGAGCACCGCGCCGAGCGCCAGCAGCCACGGTGACGGGGCAAGCGCCACGATCACCGCACCCACCGCCCCGCAGACACCGCCCACGGTCGTCGGCGCGCGGGACCCGCGGCGGGCGGCCAGCGGGCCGGCGAGCAGCAGGCCGGCCAGATAGCCGACGAAGGTGGCGCTGGCGATGAGGCCGAGCACCAGCTCCGACAGGCCGAGGTCGGCGCGGATGTCGGGCAGGGTCACGCCGTACGCGTACCGGGCCATGCCGAACGCGACGCCGACCACCGCCGCTCCGGCCAGGCCGATCCGCCCACCCGCGGACAGCGTCATGGCTGAATCCTCACTGTCTGGGGTTCATCGGTCCCCCGAGAACCTACGGGACCGCCCCGCCCTGCGCTGGAGGGGTTTCGCGGGAGTCCAGCAGCGACCGCACCGCATGGTCGAGGAAGGCCAGCAGCGGCACCGCCAGCAGCACCCCGATGATGCCGGCGACGACACCGCCGGCGGTCAGCGCGACCAGCACCGCCAGCGGATGCAGTCGCACCGCGCGGCCCATGATCAACGGCTGCAGCACGTTGCCCTCGAGCTGCTGCACCGCCAGCACCAGGCCCAGCGTGAACAGGCCGTAGAGCCAGCCCTTGGCCAGCACCGCGATCACGACGGCCAGAAACCCGGTGACCATCGCGCCGACGAACGGCACGAAGGCACCCAGGAACACCAGCGACGCCAAGGGCAGCGCCAACGGGATGCCGAGGACGAGCAACCCGATCCCGATACCGATGCCGTCGACCAACGCCACGACGAACGTCCCCTGCACGTAACCGGTCAGCGTGGTGAAACCCGACCGGCCGGCGTCGCGGACCCGTTCCCGCACCTGTACCGGGACGATCCGGGTCACGAACTCGTAGATGGAGCGCCCCCCGTGCAGGAACACGATGAGCATGAAGATGGTGATGAAGAAGCCGGTGACGAACTTCGCGAGCGCCGACGCGGTCGACATGACACCGCTGGTGATCTCGGCCTGACGTTGCTGCAACGTGCCGATCGCGGAGTCCACGGCGTTGTTGATCTGCTGCTGACCCAGCTCCAGGGGTCCGTTGGCGGCCCAGTCGCGCAGCGAGTCGATGCTGACCGTGATCTGGTCGACCAGGTGCGGAAGTCCCTCGATGAACCGGGTGACGACGAAGGTGAGTAACCCGCCGAGCGCGCCGAGCCCGAGCAGGAACACCAGGATCACCGCCAGCGAGCGCGGCACCCGGCGCCGGTGCAACCAGTCGACCGCGGGCAGGAACAGCGCGGTCAGGATCAGCGCCAGCGCCAGCGGCACCACGATGACCACGAAGCGCTGGACCAGCCAGAACAGCACCGCTGCCGCTGCGGCGAGCACCACCAGCCGCCACGCCCACGCGGCGGCCTTGCGGACCTGCGGGGTGACCGCCTCGTCGGCGAAGTCAGGCATCAGCGTCAACCTCCTGCGCGGGTCATACCCACACCCGCGGAGCTGACACAGCCCGCCCGTCGGGTCACCCGGGCAGCGAGGTCCCGGTCTCCTTCTCGGCGAACTCCCACAGCCGACGCGCGTCGTCGTAGTCACACGCGTTCGGTGTGCGGCCGCTCAGGGTCGGGCCGCCCTTGAAGCCGAACCGGCCGTTGATGCCGACGTAGCTGCCCGGCGGGATGGGTTCGGTCAGGCAATACAGTGTCGGTGCCGCGCCGGCGTGGATGTCATTGCCGATCCGGTTGGCCGCCGCGGTGGCCACTTTGTTGACCACGGCCATCAGTGGGGCTTCGGAGATGTTCGTCAGGTTCGACGAGACCCAGCCCGGATGGGTCAGATAGCTGGTCACCGGCGAACCCGCGTCACGCAGCCGCCGGTCGAGTTCCAGGCCCCACAGCATCACCGCCAGCTTCGAGCGGGCGTACGCCGGGAACGATGACCATTTGTGCACTCGCAGATGGGGGTCGTCGAACGCGATGGATCCTTGTTTGTGGGCGTCGGAGCCGACGTTGATGATCTTCGAGCGCACCCGCTCGAAGAGCAGGTTGGTCAGCGTGAACGGACCCAGGAAGTTCGTGCCGAGCGTCATCTCGAAGCCGTCGACGGTGTCGCTGCGATGCTGGGCGACCAGGCCTGCGTTGTTGATCAGGACGTCGACGTCGCCGTCGAACAGACCGGGGAAGGCGCGCACCGAGGCCTGATCGGCGAGGTCGAGTTTGACCACCTCCGTGTCACCGCCCATCTCGGCGGCGCGCTGCGCCCCCAACTCCAGGTTGCGCACCGCCAGGATCACGTGGGCGCCGGCGCGCGCAAGCGCCGTCGCGGTCGCCAGCCCGACGCCGTTGGTGGCGCCGGTGACGATGATGCGGGTGCCGGTCATGTCGCCGAGTCGGTTAACCGACCAAGAGGTAGTCACGCTGGGAGATTAACCGCGCCGGTTGTCCGGCAAAACGTTGACATGACAGATTCCGGCTGGTTGTCTACCGCTCGTGAGCGACGCCGCCCGCGACATCGAGAATCTGGTGTACACCTACGCCGAGCGGATCGACGCGGGAGACCTGGACGGGGTCGCCGCCTTGTTCGCCCACGGACGCATCTGCGGTGTCGAGGACGGGCCGCCGGAGACCGTGTTCGAAGGCACCGCCCGGGTCCGGCAGATGTATGAGATGGCCACCCGCCTCTATGACGACGGCACCCCCAAGACCAAACACTTCACCACGAATGTGCGTATCGACGTCGACGAGGACGCCGGCACGGCGCGGGCCAGTGCGTACTACTGCGTCACCCAGGCCACGCCGGAGCTACCGCTGCAGGTGATCGTCACCGGCCACTACCGTGACACCTTCCACCGCGTGGACGGCGCGTGGTGGTTCGACAGCCGGACCATGTACGTCGACCAGATCGGCGACACCAGCCGGCACCTGAAATTCTGACGCGGTGGGGCACCCCTTCGACGCTGCGGAGCTGATGACCGCTGCGCAGCAGAAGGAGGGCCTCGACGACTGGGGGCCACTGCCGTTCACCGAGCCGCTGCAGGTGTTGACCGACAGTTACTCGAGCGCGCAGCTCAACGACATGGGCGTGCACATCCTGCGATCGGGTCTGATCCACAGCCTGCGGATGAGGCTGCGCGCGCAGGAGTGGATCCGCAGACACCCCGAGATCACCGAGGAGGTCATCGTTTCGCCCGTGGTGGTCACCGGGATGATGCGCAGCGGTACGACCCTGTTGCAGCGCCTTCTGGCCGCGGACAAACGTTTTCACTGCGCCTACGGCTGGGAGGTGGTCGAGGTCGCACCCCGGCTCGACTACACGTGGGCCGGCGGTCCGGATCCGCGCATCGCGATCAGCGAGAAGCGCGAAGCGGTCTCCCGAGACCTGGCGCCGGAGCTGTTCGCCATCCACCCGATGTACGCCCGCGAGGCCGAGGAAGAGATCGTGTTCCTGTCCGACGCGTTCCTGTCCCACGTTCCGGAGTCCGGAGCCGATGTGCCAGGCTACCGGTCCTGGCTCGACGGCCGGGATTTCGCGCCCGCATATGCCTATCTGCACCGGATGTTGCAGTTCCTGCAGTGGCAGAAACGCCAAGCAGGCGGCGCTCCTGCCCAGCGTTGGGTGCTGAAATCCCCGGCGCACCTGGGCTATCTGGACGCCTTGCGCACCCAGTTCCCCGATCTGCATCTGGTGCACATGCACCGCGACCCGCGCGAGACCATCCCGTCCGGGGCGGGCCTGAACGCCACGCTGCACGCCATGCACAGCGATCAGGTGGACAAGACCCGCGTCGGCGCTCAGTGGCTGCAACGCATGGGCTGGACCAACGACCGCGCGATGACGGCTCGGCAGGGCTGGTCCGATGAGTCCGCCTGCTGCACCGACATCGAATTCGCCGACGCGGTCGCCGACCCTATTGGTCACGTGGCCCGGGTGTACGAGGCGATCGGCATGCCGCTGACGGCGACCGCGGAGTCGGCGATGCGGCGCTGGCTGGCCGAGCGGCCGCGCGAACCGGCACGGGCACCGTACCGGGCCGGCGACTTCGGCCTGTCCGACGAGCAGATCACCGAGCGGTTCACGGCCTACCAGAGGCGGTTTCGCGCGGCGAGCCCCACCATCAGGAGGACATGAATGATCGAATTCATCGGCGATCCCGTCGCGACCGCGTCGCAGCACGAACAAGAGCTCGCCGCACTGGAGCTGACCCGCCACCCCACCGTGCAAGCCGCATACCGCGACGTTGCCGAGAAGTGGCTGAGCCGGGCCCGCGCCTCACAGGCCATGCGGGAACGCTTCGACGACGCCTTCACCGAGGTGATGTTCTCCGCAGCCATCTGGTCGTCCAACCAGGACAAGCTACGACCCAAGGTCAGCTGCATCACCCGGCTGAGCCATCCGGTCGCTGGTCGGCAGATCCCCGGATCTCGTTGGGGCATCGACAATCCCGACAGTGTCTATCGGGTGATCCCGATTGCGGGCGACGAGCGCTATGAGATCCACGGCCGCGTCGGGACCCACCGGATGACCGAGAACTATTTCACGCTGTGGAACGCCGACATGGGCACCGTCGCGGTGCTCAACGGACGCACCATGGACGTCGACGCCGACGGCTCCTTCACCATCACCGTCGACTCCGACCCTGCCGACGGGCGGCCCAACCACGTGCAGAGCACCCCGGAGGCACACGAGTTCTACATCCGCGATGTACTGCTGCACTGGGATCGCGACGACCCGAATCATCTTGCGGTGCAGCGGCTCGGCGACGAGCCCGACATCGCGGCGCGCACTCTCGACGAGCAGGCCGACGCAACGGCGGCCATGATGGCGCACTTTGCCGACTTCACCGGCAAGCTCAGCCACGGCATCTACAAGATGCCGGCCAACCACTTCGACCTGGCCTGGTCGGCCGACAAGGTCGGTGCGATGCGCAACCAGGTGTATGTGATGGGTCGCTTCGACCTGAACCCCGGCGAGGCGTTCGTCGTCGACGTCAGCGACGGCGGCGCCGAGTACTTCACGGTCCCGTTGAGCAACATCTGGGGCACCACGTTGGACATCTGTGACCGCACCGGCAGCCTGAACAAGGCGCAGTCGGTGCCCAACGACGACGGCACCTACACCTACGTCATCTCCCCCACCGACCCCGGAGTCGCGAACTGGATCGACTCCGACGGGCTACGCGAAGGCATCCTGACCCTGCGCATGGCCGAATTCGGCGAGCACGGCCCCCGTGAGGACCTCGGCGCGCACGGTCGGGTGGTGCCGCTCGACGAACTGGAGAAGGCGGTGCCGACGCTGCGCCGGGTGTCGGCGCAGCAGCGGGCCACCGAGCTGGCCGAGCGTCGTGCGGCCTACCTGCGCCGTCTGCCGGAGAGGATCTGACATGGCACGATGGTTGATCACCGGATGCTCGACCGGCATCGGTCGCGAGATCGCCCGGGCTGCACTGGAAGCCGGGCATTCGGTGGTGGTGACAGCACGCCGGGTCGAGTCGGTGGCCGACTTCACCGACGAGTACGGTGACCTCGCCGTCACCGTCGCGCTCGACGTCACCGACAAGGAGCAGATCGCCACCGCGGTGCGCACGGCGACCGACGCATTCGGCGGCATCGACGTGCTGGTCAACAACGCCGGCAACGGTTACCTCGCGGCGATCGAGGAAGGCGAGGACGACCAGGTCCGCAAACTGTTCGACGTCAACTACTTCGGTGTCGTGGACATGATCAAGGCGGTACTGCCCGGAATGCGGGCCCGCGGATCGGGACACATCGTCAACATCTCGTCGATGACCGGCCTGGTGGCCAACCCTCCCAACGGGTACTACTCGTCGACGAAGTTCGCGCTCGAGGCCCTCACCGAGGCGCTCGCGCAGGAGGTCAAGCCGTTCGGGATCAAGGTGACCGCCATCGAACCGGGCGCGTTCCGCACCGACTGGGCTGCGCGGTCGATGTGGGAATCCGCCACACCGATCGGCGATTACGACGACACCGTCGGATCCCGGAAAACCATGATCAAGGAATTCGCCAACCACCTGCCGGGCGACCCGCGCAAGGCGGCGGACGCGGTGCTGATGGTGACCGGCCTCGACGACCCCCCGCTGCGGCTGCTGTTGGGCCGCGACGTGTTGAAAGCGGTGCGCGACAAGCTCGCCGCGTTCTCGGCGTCGATCGACGAGTGGGCACCGGTGACCAAAGACGTCGAATTCCCGCGGAGCTGAGGATGGGTTCACTCGACGGTCAGGTGGCCTTCATCACCGGCGCGGCCCGCGGGATGGGTCGTGCGCACGCCGTGAAACTCGCAGGCGAGGGCGCCGACATCGTCGCCCTGGACATCTGCACGGACTTCGAGTTCACCGACTACCCGGGAGCCACGGCAGACGACCTCGAGGAGACCGCCCGCCTCGTGCGTCATCAGGGACGTCGCATCCTGGCCCGGCAGGCCGACGTGCGCGATCCCGACGCGGTGGACGCCGTGCTCGCCGAAGCGCGGCGCGAGTTCGGCCGCCTCGACATCGTCATCGCCAACGCCGGGGTCATCCGGGTGACCGACAGTGACCAGCGCCGTCGCGACTTCCGCGCGATCATCGACGTCAACCTGATCGGCGCGTGGAACACCGTCGACGCCGCGATCCCGGACCTGGTCGCCGGCGGGCGCGGTGGGTCGATCGTCCTGACGAGCTCCACCCAGGGGCTGCGGGCCTCCGACACCGATCGGGCCGGTCTGCAGGCCTACGCCGCCTCCAAGCGCGCCCTGGTGGCGCTGATGCAGGGCTGGGCGCGCCAGCTGGCACCGCATTCGATCCGGGTGAACACCATCCACCCCAGCGGCGTCGCCACCGACATGATCATGAACGAATCGACGATGGCGCTGGCCACCGCCGCCGATCCGTGGCTGCTGGCCCAGCAGAACAGTTTGCCGATCGCGCTGGTCGACCCCGCTGACATCGCCGGCGCGGTGGCGTGGCTGGTCTCCGACGCGGCCAGGTTCATCACCGGCACTTCGTGGCCGCTCGACGCCGGGTTCACGCTGCGCAGCTGAGCACTCCGCGTGCCGGGGAAACACTGGTCAGCGATCTGTCACACCGGTCCCGTCACGGACCGACCAACCGGGTGGTTAGGCTGGGTGGCAGATCCATCGACGGACCAGGAGGCCGCCATGCAACTGGCGCTGACACCCGAGGAAGCCGCCTTCCGCGACGAGCTTCGGACGTTCTACCGAACCAAGATCCCCGAAGAGATCCGCGAGCGAACCCGGCTGGGCGCCGAGGTCAGCCGCGAGGACATCGTCACCAGCCACAAGATCCTCAACGACAACGGCCTGGCGGTGCCGAACTGGCCGGTCGAGTGGGGCGGCAAGGACTGGACCCCCACCCAGCAGCAGATCTGGCTGGACGAGATGCAGCTGGCCAGTGTGCCCGAACCGCTGACGTTCAACGCGAACATGGTCGGACCGGTGATCGCCGAGTTCGGTTCGCAGGAGCTCAAGGAGCGCTTCCTGCCCCCCACGGCCGCACTGGACATCTGGTGGTGCCAGGGGTTCTCCGAGCCCGAGGCGGGCTCGGACCTGGCGTCCCTGCGGACCACGGCGCTGCGCGACGGCGACAGCTACGTCGTCAACGGACAGAAGACCTGGACCACGCTGGGCCAGTACGCCGACTGGATCTTCTGCCTGGTCCGCACCGACCCGAATGCACCCAAGAAGCAGGCGGGAATCTCCTTCCTGCTCATGGACATGAACACCCCCGGCATCACGCTGCGTCCGATCAAACTCGTCGACGGCAGCTTCGAGGTCAACGAAGTGTTCTTCGAAGACGTCCGGGTGCCGGCCGACCAACTCGTCGGCGAGGAGAACCAGGGCTGGACGTACGCCAAATTCCTGCTGGGCAACGAGCGCAACGGCATCGCCCAGGTCGGGCGCACCAAGCTGCGGCTCTCCGAGGTCAAGGAACGGGCCAAGGCCAGCGGTCTGCTCGACGATGCGCTGTTCGCCGCACGCCTGGCCGAGGCCGAGAACGACATCCTGGCCCTGGAACTGACCCAGATGCGCGTCGCCTCCAGTTCCCAGGGCGGCAAGCCCAACCCCGCGTCGTCGGTGCTGAAGCTGCGCGGCAGCCAGCTGCAGCAGCTCGCCACCGAACTGATGCTGGAGGTCGCCGGACCCGACGCGTTGCCGTTCGAGGCGGGCGAGGCGATCACGTCTCCCGAATGGGCCCAGCACAGCGCCCCGCGTTACCTCAACTACCGCAAGACCTCGATCTACGGCGGCAGCAACGAGGTGCAGCGCACCATCATCGCGTCGACCATCCTCGGATTGTGAGCTGAACCATGGACTTTCAACTCAGCGAAGAGCAGGTTCTGCTCCGCGACACCACCCGCGACCTGCTCGCCCGTGCCTACGACACCGAGCGTCGGCTCGAGATCATCGACAGCGACCCCGGCTTCAGCCGTGATGTGTGGAAACAGCTGGCCGAGATCGGCATCCTGGGGCTCGGCTTCGAGGAGGAAGCCGGCGGGCAGAACGAGATCCAGGTGGTGCTCACCGAGGTCGGCCGGCGGCTGGCCCCCGAACCGGTGCTGCACGGGGCACTCGGGCCCGGAGCGTTGATCGCCGAACTCGGCTCGCCAGGGCAGCGCGCGCTTCTCGACGAGGTCGCCGCCGGCGAACGCCTGCTGGCCTTCGCCCACCAGGAGCCGGGGATGCGCGGGACGCACGCACCGGTGACGACCAAGGCTGCCCGCGAAGGTGATTCGTGGACGGTGACCGGCTGCAAGAACCCGGTGCTGGCCGGCGACAGCGCCGACACGCTGGTGGTGACCGCGGCTCTTCCCGACGGCGGAACCGGCGCGTTCCTCGTCGACGCCGGCGCGGTGAAACGGCATTCGTTCCGCACCTTCGACGGGCAACGTGCCGCGCAGATCGACTTCGATGCGGCGGCGTGCGAACCGCTGGGCGAGGCGACGGACGCGTCGGCGGCCATCAGCCACACCCTGGTGCGCATCTCGTCGGGGCTGTGTGCCGAAGCGCTCGGCGCGATGGAGGAAGCGCTGCGGCTCACCACCGAATACCTCACCCAGCGTAAGCAGTTCGGGGTCACGCTGAACACGTTCCAGACGTTGACCCAGCGGGCCGCCGACATGTACGTGTCCCTCGAGCTGGCTCGCAGCATGACGCTGTATGCGGCCATGTCGATCGCTGACGGTGACCTGGACCCGACCATCGCGGCCCGGGCCAAACTGCAGATCGGCCGCTCCGGACGTCACATCAGCCAAGAGGCGATCCAACTGCATGGCGGCATCGGGGTGACGGCTGAGTACCCGGTCGGTCACTACGCGGCCAAGCTGACCGCGATCGAACACACCCTCGGTTCGTCGCAGGATCAGCTGCACGTGCTGATCGGTCAGCTCGGCGACTACGAGATCGCCACGGTCCGCGAAGGCTAAAAGCTCTGGGCGGAAAGCCATTCCGCTATGCGTTCGGCAACCTTCGGCCACTGTGGATCAAGCATCAGGTCGTGACCCGTCTCCGCTAAGAACTCGGGTCTCACCCCGTACGTGGCGGCGGTCTGCCGGACGTCGCGACGAGAGATGATGGTGTCCGCGTCAGCGCCCAGCACCAGCATCGGGATCGGGTCGACCCGCGAGGATTTGACGCGATCGAGCACGAGCATGTCGAGGAACGCCCGGTAGGACTCGTCCTGCATGCGACGGTGATATCGATCGACATCGGTGTGCGCGGTGGCCGCAGAGAAGAACAAGTGATGAACGAGTTCGGGAGTGGCGACCAACGGCGCGAGGCTCAGCATCGCGTTGGCCTTGACGAATTGCACCGGGTGGTGTCGGGCGATGCGCACGGTGGCTCCCACCGCCCCAGTCGGCGGCACGGAGGCGAGCAGCACAGCGCCTTCGGCGCGGTGGTGCTCGAGATACTTCTGCACGACGAAGCCGCCCATGGAATGGCCGACCAAGACCGGCGACGCCGGCAACTGGTCAACGAGGTCAGCCAGATCCCGGACGTAGTCGGCCACTCGGTGCCACCGCAGCCGCTCGCCTCCCGAACTCGCTCCGTGGCCGCGCAGACTCGGGGCGTAGCACGCGTGGCCCAGGTCGGCGAAGTAGTCCAGGAGGTGTTCGTCCCAGCACCACGCTCCGTGCCATGCGCCGTGGACGAATACCAGCGGCGCCGGGTGAGCTTCGGTGACAGTTCCTTTGGCGATCACCTCGAGCATCAGCGTCTCCTCCGAAAGCGACGTCTACGTCAGAACCCGATGTGCCCCGGCGCCATTCGCGTCGTCACGTTCCCGACCATCGTCTCGTCGTACGGATCGACGATCAGCGGGTCGCCGCCGTCATCGAGCGTGAGGTCGTCGAAGCTCACCCAGATGGTGTTCGGGCTGGTCGTCAACTCGAAGAAGTAGACCCTGTTGGTCAGGTCGCACACCGTGCGGTACTCGGTGTTGTAGACACCGAACTCGCCGTAGGGAGCGCCGAACGGCACCGACACGTTGCGCATGATGGCCAGCACCCCGGCGACCGCCTGACGTTCGTCGCGCGGTTCGGGCAGCAGCGCCGAATAGTAGGCCGCACGTTGAAAACGGTCGACGGCGTTGACGTTTCCAGGCAGCGGCATGTCGCGCGACGGCTGGGAGAAGTCCTGCTCGGCTAGCAGCGCAAGCTGCTCGTCGTAGGTGGGGTCGTTGGTCATCAGCGTGTACTGGCGGCCGTGGTGCACGACCGGAGTGCCGTGGTCGAATTCGATGATCGCCGAATCCCCGGAGGCGTCTTCCAGAGCCAGATGGATGGTGGCGTCGTGGCCGTGCGCGCCGACCATCACCACGTCCAGGCCGTCCATCAATGCCAGCGCTTCGGACACGGTCGCGGCCTGGTCCAGCAGGTACTGCAGCCACATGCCCGCGTGTACCCCCGGTTCGGCCGGGTTGCGCACCCCGAAGTCGGTGCTCTGCAGGTACAACCCGTGACCGGCCAGGCCCTTCTCGTTGAAGCCGTCGATACCGCCGAGGCCGTACACCGAGGTGACCAATGTCGCGTAGCGACTGGTCCAGCGCAGCGGATTACGGGGTACCACGTCGACGCCGGCCAGCGCTCCCCCGTCCCGCCGGCGCCCGGCCGGAAACGCGACGATCAGCGGTTCGGTGGATTCCGGCCAGTCCATGCTCCGTCCGGTCAGCACCGCCAGGTCGTTCGAGTTCCACAGCACACGGGTGCACACGACCACCAACCTAGGCCAGACCACCGGGTCGCCGGACGATTTCAGAAACCGTTGCGACGGCGAGACGCGCCAAGCCACGCAGGGCGCCCGGGCACGTCACGCACGTCGCCGGACCGAGTCGTGCACGTCGCCCAGGCACGTCACCGGACCCAAGTCGTGCAGGGCGCCCAGGCACGTCACGCACGTCACCGGACCGAGTCGTGCACGTCGCGCAGGCACGTCACCGGACCCAAGTCGTGTCGTGGCTCGGTCAATAGCCGTGAGCGCCTCGAACGTACGGTTTCTGACGAGAATCGCGCGATTTCCGTCAGAAACCGTACGCTCGCGGGCTGTCTGGACGCGGGCTCCGGGCTCCGGGCCGCGGGGTCCGGGCTGCGAGCTGCGAGCTGCGAGCTGCGGGGTGCCGGAAGGGGGCTGCGGGGCCCGGGCTGCGGGACGCGGCATGTCTGGGCCACAGACGGTGCGGAGGTGTTGCGCTGCGCCGACGCAGCCCTAGCACCCAACCGCGGAAGAACCCCTGAACTGCGGGGAATCAATCGTCGTCGGGTTGCACTTAACGCTGGGGTGCCCGAGTGCGATAAAAACCGGGTACAGGACCTGAAACGAGCATCCGTGGAGAGGAGCGCACGATGCAGGTGAAGAAGTTCGTCGTGGCGGCAGCCATTGCCGGCGGCATGGGTGCGGCATCGATGGGCCTGGGCGCAGGCCTGGCCAACGCCGATCACGACTGGTGGGTGCCCCAGCCGCCGCCACCCGGCCACGTCGGACAGATCGTCAACGTTCCGCCCGGACACATCGGGCAGGTCACCGGTGTGCCTCCCGGCCATTGGGACAAGCCGTGGAAGTGGGGCCGCTAGCCGCGGGGTTCGCCAGGCGGGAGTGAAGTGGGCCGCCAGCCGCCCCGGCGCAGGAGGCGAAAGCGGGCCCCCACCGGCGTGCGTCAGTACGCGTCGTGCAATCTGATCCATTCGTAGGGCGGTTGCTGCGGCCAGCCCGGCGGTGACTTCTCCCAGGTCTCCTGGCGGCCGTACGGGGTCAGGTCAAGCAGGTCGAACACCACCATGAAGGGTTCCTCACCGCGGTCGAACGTCTGCCAGGTGTGGAAGACCCGCTCACCGTCACGCAGGAACACGCTGATGGAGTGCCGTTCCTGACCGTCGACGGTGGCATGGAAGTCCTCGTTGAACGTCGGTCGGCCCGATGACACCCAGGGCAGGTCCCAGCCCATGCGGTCCTTGAAGGCCACCAGCTTGCCCACCGGCGCGCGCGACACCAGCACGAACGCCGTGTCCTTGGCGTCCAGGTGCGAGAGCGGCCCGATGTGATCGGCCATCATCGAGCACCCGGCGCAACCCTCGTCCCACTCCGGCGCGAACATGAAGTGCTGGACGATCAGCTGCCTGCGTCCTTCGAACAGGTCGAGCAGCGTCAGCGGGCCCGTCTCGGTGTCGAACACGTACGGAGTGTCGATCTCGACCATGGGCAGTCGGCGGCGGGCGGCGCTGACCGCGTCCTTGGCTCGGATGAGGTCCTTCTCCAGCACCAGCAGTTCGGCGCGCGCCGTCTCCCACTCGGCTCGCGACACGATGGGCGGCAACGCGTGGGTGTCGGTCATGCTTCGAGCTTGCCACTGTTGAGGCCGTCATCTCGGCGCGCGAACACCGTGTCGTAGACGCTCCAGGCCACCAATGTGCCCAGCGCGATGGAGAACACCGCGGAGAAGGTGTTGCCCAACGTGGCGGCGTCCAGCGACCGCTGCACGGCGGCCGCGGTGATCGACTCGAAACCCAGCGCGCCGGGAACCAGCGACCAGAACGCTGCCAGCAACATGACGAACACCGGCGGGGCCGTCTTCAACTTCGCCGCGGCCACGGCGAACGGAAACACCAGCAGCGCACCGAGGGCCCCGGAGTGCGCCGACGACAGGAACAGACCGCCGATCTTCTGGCCGATCAGTGCGACGGCCACGGCGGCGGTCACCCACAGCAGCGACCCGCGCGGCGCGGACAGGTAGATGAAGAGCCCGATCCCGATGACGACGATCGCGACATAGAACGACAGCGGACCCATCCGGTCGGCCACGGCAGGCGACCCCGGCCTACCCGCGATGGCCACCCCGATCGCCACCCCGAACGCCAGCAGCATGAGCTGGACCACTCCGTACACCAGTCGGCTCGATCCCGCCATGATGGCGCCACCGGCCAGCTCCATGGCTCCGATGGTCAGCGACAGGCCGGGCAACGTGGCGACCAGCGCGGGAGCGATGATGCGCAGCAATTCGTCGTTCGCGGCGTCGGCGACGAACCAGATCGCCAACGTCGTCACCAACGCCGCCGACAGCGACGGGATGATGACGGCCAGCGTCGGGATGCGTCCGGCGACGACGACCACGGCACCGACCACGGCGCCGAGAAACACGTACGCCCACAACGCCGTCCACGCCGGGTTGATGACGATGCCGAAGCCCAGTGTGGTGATGACGTAGCCGACCAGGATCATGACCGGACCGAAGCGTGGCGTCGCGGTACGGGCTTCGGTGATGGCGCGGACGGCGTCGCGCGGGGTGACCGCGCCCGCTGTCGCGAGCCGCGCCACCGCGTCGACCTTGCCGGCACGGTCGAGTTGAGTGGTGCCTCCCGTGGAGGCCGCGACTTCGTGTCCGACTCGTCCCACCTGCACGATCAGTACCGTCGGCAACGCGACGACGCGCACCGGCTCGGTGGTGTAGCGCGCGGCGATGCGTTCCAACCGCGACTCCACGACGCCGCTGGGCACCTGGACTTCGATGAGGGCGATGCCGATGTCGCGCAGCATCTCGGCGACCTCGTCGATGGGGAACGTGTCGGGTGGGGCCAACGGAGCCGGCACCTGCTTGCTCACCGCCTGCCACATCTGCTTGGCGCGACCGCCCCAGCTGATCGTCATGTCAGCAGCGTGTCATCCCGCCATCAGGTCCGGACCCTAACCGCGCGCGTCGGCTGTCAGAACTCTTCGGCGATCGCCGCGACCCGGCGCACCTGGTCGATGTCGGAGCTGGTGGGGATCAGATGAACCTCGTCGGCGCCGATCTCGGCGAAGCGGCCCAGCACCGTTCGCAACTCGTCGTCGGTACCGGCCCACCCGGTCGTCGGCGCCATCGCGTCGACCACCTCGGCGGGAATCCAGTTCATGTAGCGGCGCAGATGCCGGTGCACCTGCGCACGAGGCTCGTCGCCGTCGCCGAGGGCGAACCAGAACGAGGTCGCCAGGTGCGGGGCCGGCTTGTCCGCCTCCTGCCACGCCTGCCGAGCCACGTCGAACAGCGCGGACTCCTTGTCGAGATCGAGGTCGAGCGTGATCCCGGCCAGACCGTCGGCCCAGGCGGCGGCGCTGCGCACGGTTTTGGGCCCGATCGTGCCCACCACCAGCTGCGGGCCCCCCGCCTGCACCGGCGGAGGCCCGACGGGCAGCGTCGAGTCGGTGATCTTCTCCCCCGCCCAGACGCGCTTCATCACCGCGACCCGCTCGGCCATCTGGCGCATCGTCTGCGTTGCCGGGTCCGCCCCGACGGCGTGGTAGTCCTCGTGGCGCCCGCCCACCCCGATGCCGACGGTGAGCCGTCCGCCGCACAGCAGGTCACCGGTCGCCAGCTGCTTGGCGAGCATGACGGGGTCGTGCAACTGCGGCACCACCACGGTGGTCACCAGCCGGACCCGGTCGGTCCAGGCCGCCAGCGCCCCGAGCAGGGTCAGGCTCTCGGGGTTGTCGAACGCGATGCGTTCCCCCCAGCACAGCGACGAGAACGCGCCGCCGTCGATCAGCTGAGCCCACGCCTTGAGCGTCCCCCGGTCCAGATCGGGTTCCATCACCGGCATCGTCATCCCGATTCGCACGTCGGCGATTCTGGCACGCCGGGTGAATCGGGCGCGCACGGCGTCACGGTGGGTGCGTCAGCGCGCCGGATCCTTGCGGGCCCGGATGGGGTCGGCCGCCGGTGGGGTGAACAACGCGCCGCGCCAACCGAGCCGCAGCGTGCGGACCGCCACCAGCAGCCAGGTGAACAACAACCCCACATAGGCGACGGCTGCCGCGTACCGGAACGCCGGCAGGTTGGTGTGCACCGCCAGCTGGGTGGTCCCGGTGACGAACGTGCCGACCGGGAACGTGAGGCTCCACCATGTCAGCGCGAACGGCATGCCCCGGCGCAGGGTGCGCACGGTCAATGCGGTGGCCAGCGCGATCCACAGCACCGCGAAACCCCACACCGGAACGCCGTAGAGCACCGCGAACACGCTCATACCGTCGGCGAGATTCTCGTCGACGGCCAGGGCGGCATCGGCGCCGAGCAACCCGGCCACCGTGATGGACTGACCCAGCGGCCCCAGCACGATCCACAGCGTGGGCACCCGGGCGGTGCCCGACGTGCCGAAGTGCGCGAGTCGGCTCCACACCATGGTGATGATGATCAGCGACGCGATCAGCGACAGGCCGAACATCGCGTAACAGCCGTAGAGCATGGTGGCCCGGCCAGGCCCCTCGGCCATGTGCGGGATCAGCAACCCGCCCGTGGCGGCGGCCACCATCGGCGGCACGACCGGCATCAGCCAGCCACCGAACGCGGCGTCGGGCTCCACCCGGTGCCGGGTGAACATCAGATACGGGATGCTCAGCGCCGTGACCAGCCCGCCGATCGTCCCGGCGATCCACAGAATCCAGGCCAGGTTCACCGCGGTGCGCATGCCGATCAGATCCACCCCGACGAGCAGCGCGCCGGATCCGACGGTCAGCAGCGCCATCGGGGCCGCGCCGTAGAAGTGCGCCATCTGCGGGTTGCGCGCGTGGCTGCGGGCCATCTCGGAGTTGCGCACCCAATGCGCGACTGTCGCCACGATCAGAACCACCAGCCACGTCGCCGCGATCACCCACACCACCTGCGCGAACGCCCGCAAACCCGGCAGGTGTACGGGCAGCGACGCGCCCGCGGTGGCGACGATCCCGGTTCCCATCACCGAGGCGAACCAGTTGGGGCCGAGGTAGTCGAGGATCGCGGGGCGACGTCCGGCGGGATCGGCAGGGCCGGCGGTGTCGGCGGTCATCCCGTCAGTATGGCCAGCGGTGAGCGCGCGCGAAATGCCGGTTGGGTGCGGCGTGTCGGGCGGGGACACGCGCGGCACGGTGCAGGGCGCGGCGCAGAACAGGGTGGAGGAAAACCCCCGCCGGACTCGCGGGAAAACGCCGTGTCCTCGGTGCGCGCTGATCCATAGGTTGGTGGGCATGGTCGTAACGAAAGACACCGCTGCGCCCGAAGCCCCGGCGGACACCGACACCACCGGCATCTCGGCCGGCGAAAGCCACGCCCGCCGGCCCCGCCCGATCGGCGTGGTGCCCACCGCCTCGCTCATCACCGGCGGCGCCCTGGCGGTGGTGTGGTTCTGGATCCCCCTCGGCATCGTCGTCCTCGGCATCTCGTCGATCCCAAGCATCATCGGGTTCGTCGTCGCCGCGGTGGTGTTCATCTACCTGATGCGGGGCATCGACTGGGTGGAGCGCATCCGCAGCGAAGCGGTGTTCGGGATGGGCATCGGCGTGCCTCCGCGCCGGCTGTCCTCCTACACCGGGTTCCAGCGTTGGGCGCACCAGCTCTGGCTGGATGTGAGCAGCGGGCGATTCTGGAAATCGGTCGCCCACCACTATCTGCGAATGATCTACGACGCGCTGGTCACTGGTTTGGCGGTGGCGCTGCTGGCGTTCGCGTTTCTGGCCCCGGCGGCCGCGGTGGTGATCGGCAACAGCGACCCGCAGGCCGGCTTGTCGTTCCTGCCGACACCGGTCGCGCTGCTGCTGGCCGCGGTGGCGGTCGCTGCGGCGGTGACGCTGCTGGTGTTCGCCCCGACGCTGGACGCGTCCATCGACCGCTGGCTGCTCAGCCCGTCGCCGACCACAGCACTGCAGAACCAGGTCAGTGCGCTGGCCGACGCCCGCGAGGGTGCGGTGACCTCGGCCCAGACCGAACGCCACCGCATCGAACGCGACCTGCATGACAGCGTGCAGCCGCGGTTGGTGTCGCTGGCGATGACGATCGGGCTGGCCCAGACCAAACTCGACACCGACCTGCCGGCGGCCAAGGCCCTCATCGGCGAAGCGCACGACGACGCCAAGAGCGCGTTGGTGGAGTTACGCAACGTCGTGCGCGGCATCGCCCCCACCATCCTGTCCGACCGCGGACTCGACGCCGCGCTGTCGGCGGTGGTGCAGCGGACGGTGAACGCGGGGATCCCGACCACGCTCAGCCTGCACCTGCCGCGGCGGCTTCCCGACGAGGTGGAGGCGTGTGCCTACTTCGTGGTGGCCGAGGCACTGACCAATGTGACCAGGCACGCCGACGCCTCGAACGCCGCGGTCACCGTCCGACTCGACGAATCATCCCAGCAGCTGCACGTCAGCGTCTTCGACGACGGGCACGGCGGGGCGCGGATCGTGGCGGACGACGGAAGCGGCGAAGCCACCGGGCTGCGTGGCCTCGACGAGCGGGTGCGGGCGGCGCGCGGCACGTTCACGGTGTCCAGCCCGGCCACCGGACCCACGATCATCACCGCGGTGCTGCCATGCGCATAGTGATCGCCGAAGACTCGGCGCTGCTGCGGGCCGGTATCGAGCGGATACTGACAGACGCCAGCCACGACGTCATCGCCGGGGTGCCCGACGCCACGAACCTGCTGCGGCTGGTCAACGACGAGCGCCCCGACCTGGCGATCGTCGACGTGCGGATGCCGCCGACGTTCACCGACGAGGGCATCCGGGCCGCCGCGCTGCTACGCAGCCAGAACCCCGATTCTGCAGTGCTGGTGCTGTCGCACTACGTGGAGGAACGCTATGCCGCCGAGCTGATCGCCTCGGACACCCGGGGATTCGGATACCTGCTCAAGGATCGGGTGGCCGACGTGCCGGCCTTCCTCGACGCCGTGCAGGTCGTCGGCAACGGCGGCACGGTGCTCGATCCGGAGGTGGTGTCTCAGATCCTGGTGCGCTCACACCGCCGAAACGCCCTCGATGCACTCACCCCACGCGAGCACGACGTGTTGCAGCTGATGGCCGAGGGCAGAACCAATTCGGCGATCGCCGCCGCCCTGCACATTTCGGTCGGCTCGGCCGAGAAGCACATCGCCTCGATCTTCACCAAGTTGGACCTGGCGCAGGACGAGAGCGAGAACCGCCGCGTGCTCGCCGTGCTGCGGTTCCTCGAATCGTGAACGTGCCCAGCCGCACCGGAAGGAATGATCTCTGATGACCACCCCTCTGCTCCTCCCCCCTGGACAACCTGCCGGGCAACCCACGGCGCCGCCTCCGCTGTCCCCCGGCGGACGTACCGCGGTGCGGGTCGGGCTGGTTGTGCTCGCCGGCGTCCTGATCACCGCGGTCATCGTGTCGTTGGCGGGGTTCGCTTGGGGAGCAAGCCGATTCCGGGTGGTTGCCGACACGATCACGCTGCCGGCGACACTGCGCGCGCTGACTGTCGACACCGGGCCGGTGCCGGCGGTCATCCGGATCACCACCGATCGCGACGTCTCCGAGCCCCGCGTGGATCTGCGGTTGATCAGCCCCGCGCGGACGGACGTAGAGCCGTTGACGCTGGGCGCCGACGGCCGCAGCGCCCGGGTCAGTGTCAGCGCCGAGCCGGCACCGATGCTGCGCTGGGCCCGGGGCGGTGAGATCACGGTGGTGCTGCCGCCGCAGCTGGCGCGGGGGCTGGCGGTCACGACCGAGCAGGAGATGGGGGTGGTGATGGCCGACGCGGACGTCGATCAGCTCACCGCCCGCACCACCGACGGGGCGGTCGTGCTCAACGGGTCGGCACGTCGCATCGACATCACCAACGATCACGGTGACGTCGCCAGCCGCAACGCGATTTCGGTGGCCGAGTCGTTCCGGACCGTCACCGAGACCGGAGACGTCAGCGTCGACTTCGCCGCGGCTCCCGCCGTCGTCGACGTCGAGACCGGCGACGGCGATGTGGTCCTCGCGGTGCCCGATCCCGGCCCGTACGCGGTCAACGCCAGCACCGGCGAGGGGCGGGGCTCCACCGTGGTCTCCGTGCCGCAGACCCGGAACCGCGAAGATGCGGCGTCGGTGGTCACCGCCCGCTCGGAGACCGGGGACGTCGTCATCGAGGCGTTGCGCTGAACCCGATGGCTCAGTCGAGGATTCGCTCGGCTTCGCGCAGCCCGCTCAGGTAGGCGCCGTGCACGGTGGCGAAGAACTCCTCCTGGGTGGCCTCACCGGCGAAGTGCAACCGATCGCCCACCGGCTCGGCGAGGGTGCGCTGATCATCGGGGCTTGATCCCACCGCGAGAAAGCTGTAGGAGCCACGCGCGAACGGGTCGGCCGCCCAGCGGGTGACGAGCGCGCCGGTGGGCTCGGGCAGGCCCAGCGTGGCGCGCACCTGTTCGACCGCAGCCCGGTCAGAAAGCGCTTCGCGGTCAAGGGCATTCCCGGCGGCGCGCAGACCGACCAGCAGCGGCGTGTCGGAGAACCGCAGCCCGTTGACCACATCGCTCACCGGCGCGTCGGCGCCCACGACGCCGAACACATCGGGTTCGGCGGCCCAGTGTGGCTCGTCGAACCTCAGCACGACCTTGTCGAGTAGACCGAAGCCCAGACGCTGGATCGCCTGCGACTTCGCCTCGGGTAGCGGCGGATCGAACGCGATGGCACCGGTTTTGAGCACACCCAGGGGCACGGTGACGATCACCCGGTCGGCCGTGACCGTGCCCTGCGTCGTCGTGAGCGTGACGGTGGTGCCGCGGTGGTCGATGCGGGTGACGGCCGTGTCCGGTCGGATCTGCAGGCCCCGGGACAGATGCGCCACCAGCTGGCCGTAGCCGTTGGGCAGCAGCACATCCGGACCGTCGAGTTCCCCCTCCTGGCCGAACCACCGCAGCGACAGCTCGGCGGGATCGGCAGCGTACTCGGCGGTGACCGTCGAGGTGATCAACCACTGGATCAACGGATCGTCGATGTCCACGTAGCGCGCCAGCACGTCGGCCAGCGACGTCTCCGGTCCGGCATCGGCGCCGGCGCGGTAGATCTCCCCCATCGCGTCCGCCCAGGCGGCCCCCGCCGCCTCCACGTCGGCGTCCGGGACCGGCTGGGCCCGGTCGAGCACCATGACGTTCTCGAAGTCGGTCTCCACGGTGTCCGCGCCGACCTCGGCGACCAGGTCCATCAAGGGGTTGTCCTGCGTCCCGTGGATCCACGCCGCGCCCAGGTCGACGGGCACGCCCAGCGAGGTGTCCGTCCACGTGCGCCCACCGATCCGGGGACGCGCCTCGAGCACGGTCACCATGACGCCGGCGTCGGCCAGGCGCCGCGCCGCGGCGAGTCCGGCCATCCCGGCGCCGACGACGACGACGTGCTCGCCGGACCCGCCCGAGGTCTCGTTCATGCACGCGCCCATCCACGGCGCTACCGCCAGCACGCCCGCACCGAGGGTGAACGCCCGGCGTGTGAGCGGCGGCATCAGTGCACTCGAAGCTGCTCGACGATCTGGGCTGCCGGCGCGGACACCGCCTTGTCGAAGCCGCTGCCCGCCCAGACGCTGGTTCCGTGCGGGTCACCGGCGCGCACCGCGGCCGCGCGCACGGGGCCGGTCAGGTAGTGCACCTCGGGATATCCGAACGGCGCCTCGGCCTCGTGCTCGTCGATGAACCGGTTGCGCAGTCCCCGCGCGAACCGACCGGAAAACGCCTTGGTGACAGTGGTTTCGGTGAATGCCGGGTCAGTCAACGCCGCGCGGTGCACAGCACTGCTGCCGGCCTCGTCGGCCAACAGGAATGCGGTGCCAAGTTGCGCGGCGACAGCACCGGCGCGCCGCACCCGGTCCACGTCTGCCGCGGTCATCAACCCGCCGGCCGCCACGACCGGCAGGTCGAGTCCGGCGACGAGGGTGGCCACCAGGTCGTCGAGCGGAACATCGGACGGCGTCGCGATCGGGTCGAAGGTGCCGCGGTGCCCGCCCGCCGACGGTCCCTGCGCGACCACGCAATCCACGCCCACCCCGGCGGCCTGGCGGGCCTCGGCCAGCGTGGTGACCGTGGCCGCGGTGGCGATGTTTGCCGCGGACAGGCGGCGGCGTTCGTCGGCGCTGGGCAACCCGAACGTGAACGACACCAATGCCGGCCGGATATCGAGCAGCACCTCGAGCTTGGCGGTCCAGTCGTCGTCGCTGAACCTGGGCGACCCGAGCTCGGCGCCGTAACGGTGGGCGTCCGGTGACAGCGCCGCGGCGTAGCGATCGATCGACTCCGGGGTGGCCGCGCTGGGGTGCGGCACGAACAGGTTGGCGCCGAGCGGGCCGGAGGTGAGCTCGGCTGCCGCGCGCAACCGCTCGGCGAACACGTCGGCGCTGAGATAACCGGCGGCGATGAAGCCGAGCGCGCCGGCGTTGCTGCCGGCGGCGGCCAGCTCGGGCGTCGACGGTCCGCCCGCCATCGGCGCGATGACGATGGGGGCAGTGAGGTCGCGCACGTCGAACACCACACCGTGTTCCTACCACGGGGGCCGCGTCTGCTTCCGCGATGCTGGTCGACACAGGCGGGGATCCGCGCCCGGCAGGACGCCCAGCGCCCTAATTGTCCTGATGCCCGCGCGCCTCTTCCTGGCGGCGGTAGTCGTCGGCGAAAGCGCGGACGTGGTCGGGCAGTACCCCGGCGGCGACGTCGGCCAGGCTGGTCTGCTCGAGCACCGAGCGCATGCTGGCCCGAAGGGCGCGCCAGACGTCGGTCAACGCGGCCGTGGGGCCCGAGTACGGCAGGTCGCCGAGGCCGATGTCACGCACGCTGGCCAGCGGTCCGTCGATGCAGCGAAGCACGTCGGCGATGCTGATGTCGGCCGCCGGTCTACTGAGTTCGTAACCGCCGTCGCGGCCCCGGTGGCTGCGGACCAGCCGGTCGGTGCGCAGGTCGGACAGGATGTCGACGAGAAACTGGGCGGGGATCTGCTGCGCCCTGGCCAGATCGTCGGTCTTGACGAGAGCGCCGGCCTCGGCGGTCGCCAGTTGGATCATGGCGCGGACGGCATACTCCGCCTTCGCCGACATCCGCATGGCGCCAGATTAGTCGGGCAGGTCGGCGGATCCGGGGACCACCACGGCGAACAGGTCGGCCATCGCGGCCAGGCTGGCGCTCTGCATCGCTGCGGCGGGCACCGGTTGCCCATCCGTCCCGGGCAGGGCGCGGGTCGCGGTCGCACCGGCCACCACGGTCGGCGCGTAGCCGAGGTTGAACCCGCCGCGGGCAGTGGAGTTGACGCACATGTGCGTCATGAATCCGGCCAGCACGAGATTCGAGGCCCCGACTGCCTTGAGCCGGTCGTCGAGGTCGGTCTGGACGAACGCATTCGGATAGCTCTTGACGACCACGGGCTCGCCCTCGCGCGGGGCGACCCGGTCGACGATGGCGCCGATCTCGGCATCGATGTCGTAGGGCGAGCCGACCCCGCCGTTGTGCTGGATGTGGATCACCGGAACGCCCGCGGAGCGGGCCCGGTCCAGCAGCGCCGCCACCTCGTCCAGCGCAGCATCCACCCCCTCGAGTTCCATCACCCCGCGGGTGTAGGTGTTCTGGCAGTCGATGAGGACCAACGTCGAGTCGGCCAGCGGGGCAGGCGCCGCGGGCATCCCCTCCAGCGCGCGCAGGGTGTTCAATTCAGACACGGTTTCAGCGTAGTGCGCGGTTGGGTGGCCGCGGTCCGGATCAGGTCCGCGATACGGTCAGCACGGCCCGGCCAGTTCGGGCACCGCGGTGTTCTAGATCGTCAGCGTTGTGAGCTCTTCGATGTCATCGGCATTTCCGTCGAGGACGACCGGCGGGAGCGGCTGCTGATCGTTCTCGTAGACGCCGGTCGGCTCCCTGCCATCGGTTCGCGGCGTATCGAAGTACACGTCCCGCAGAATCCAGGTGGTATTTCCCATCGTCACGGTGAAATCGCCCCAGTATCGGTAGACCGGTTGTTCCGCGAAGACTCTCGACTCAAAATGTGGCCGCACGGTGATCGTCAGGGATTCGGTGAACGTGTGGGTGCGCGTCCAGCTCTGGCTGAACGTTGTGGTGATCTCGCTGTTGACGATCTCGAAAACCTTGAACGAGGCCTTGGCACTGATCTGGACGCTGGACGTTTCGGTCTGGGTGTCGGTGATCTGCAACTGCCGGGTCAACGGCGCGTCGTCTGGATTCCTGATGGTAGTCCCGACCTGATGCCGCAGGCCCAGCGTCCGTTCTTCCCGCGTCGGCTTGAAGTTGCACTTGGCCAGCGATCCCTGGGCGCAGAGGTCGTTGAGAATCTCCGCCTGTTCCTGCCCCTGCCCTGCGGGCACTTCGATGATCGTGCCGGGCGGGTCGTTGAATTCGATGATCTGCAAGGCGCCCTTGATGGCCCGCGTACAGGTACCTCCGGCCGCCGCGCAGCTGATGTTCCCCAGACCCACATCGTTGACGGTCACAGCAGAGATCTCGTAGTAGACGGTTTCTGTGGCCGAAGGGGCCATGAACGCCAGGGTGTACTGGTTGCGCCCGAAAGGCGGGGTGTCCAGTGCATATCCGACGGACCGACCCGGTTCGATGATGGTCGCCACGCCCGGGCCCTTGATCGCGCTCGGCGGCAGTTCCCTGAGGTAGTTGAGGTAGACACCGCTGAGATTGATGACCTTCAGCGGGTACTGCGAGAAGTTGTACACCGTGATGGCCGGTAGCACGTAACCGACCAGTTGTGCGCCGATTGCGGGAGCGCCGGGCTGCAGCGACACCACCGACAGCGAATTGGACTCGAAGTTCGGCACGAAGAGTTCTGCGCCGTCCGGCCTCACGGCGACTGCTCCAGGGTTGGATCCGACCGCAATGCTGGTGACAGTGGCGCTGGCCAGTTCGATGACCGCCACGGCGTTCGTGCCGTCGTCCGCGACGAAGAGTCGTTGCCCGTCCGGGCTGACGGCGAGTGCCGAAGGGCTGGACGACACGTAGAACGTGTTCGTGATCGTCTGCGTCCCGGTGTCGATCGCGGTGACCGTGCCGTTTTGGAAGCCGGCGACGTAGACCACCCGGCCGTCGGGACTCGTGGCGACCGCTGTGGGGCTGGTCCCGGCCGGAAGATCCACGGTCGCGACGACGATGCGCTCAGCCGTGTCGATCACCGACACTGTGTCGGTGCCTGTATTGGCTACGTAGACGCGAGACCCATTGGATGCGAACGCGAGTCCGCCCGGCGCTGAGCCCGCGGGCAGAGCGAGCCGCGCGATCACGGTACCGAGTTCCGTGTCGATGACCGCCACGCTGTCACCGCCGAAGTCCGTCACGTACAGCCGCTGACCGTCAGGACTGAGCGCCAGTCCGGACAACACGGTGTCGGCGGGCACCAAACCGATCCCGATGGTCTTGACCACCGTCTCGGTCTCGGTGTCGATCACGGCGACGCTGTTGCCGTAACCCCCTGCAACGTAGACCGTCTCGCCGTCGGGGCTGACCGCCAAGGCCAGCGGGTAGTTGCCCACATCGGAGATGGTGGCGGTCACCCGCCTGGTTGCCGTGTCGATGATGGACAGCGAATTGGCGTCGGCGTTGGTGACGTAGGCCGTCTTCCCGTCGGCGCTGAGCGCCACCGCTGACGGGCCGGAGCCGACCTCGACGGAGGCGACCGGCGATTCCGTGACCGTGATATCGACCGAGATCTCGGTCTTGTTGAACCAGTTCAATCGCCAGCGTCCGTCAGCATCGATCACGATCAGAGCACGCACGTTGTCGGCCACCTGCACCGTGAAGACGTCACGCCCGCCACTGTCGGCGAACGAGGTGTCGGGCGAGTAGGTGAAGCTCCCGTCGGGGTTGACCACCACATCCCCTTTGGCGGGGCTGCCGGTGACCACGTAGGACAGATGATGACCGTCGGGATCGGTCGCACCCACCGCTCCGACGATGGCACCGGCCTCGTTCTGGCTTATCTGGATGGGCGACGCAGTGGGAGCCCGGTCGAACAACGCGTAACGGGTTTGGCGGCGCGCCCACTCGAGCAAGCCGGCGAAAAGGGAGCTCGGCGACGTGTCGAGCGGACTGCTACCGGTCGACCCGGTTCTCATCGCCGTCACCGGTACCGAGAGCGCGACCGATTCGACTCGGCGCTCCGCTTCGATCGGTGCCGCACTGGTCGCCGCAGCCCTCGCCGCCGTGACCGTTGCGACCGGTGGGGCTGTCAGCGGCAAGACGGTGGACGCGATCGGCTCAACGAGGTCGTCGTCGACAACGTCGTCCTGCACATCGGCTGAGGCTGTGACGTGCGGTTCCGGGGCGACCAACCCCTCGTCGTCATCCTTATCCGTTGACGCTGCCGAGTCCCCGATCGTTGTACCGAGGTCATCCGTCGCTTCGACGGTAATTTGCTCATCGGCGTCTTCGACGTTCAGTTCCTCCTCGATGGAGTCCTCGTCGACCCCGTCCGACTCCTCGACATCTGCCTCCCCACTCGACGCCTCGGCCGAATCCGGGTCCTCACCCACATCGGTGGACGAGTCGGACGTCGACGCGTCCGAAGACGACGCACCCGAGGACGATGGGGACGACGCATCGCTGGTCGAATCGGTGTCGGAGTCCGATGTCGCATGGGCCGACGCTGGGGTCGCCGCTAGCGTCATCCCTGCCACCACGATGGGCGCCGCCGCCCAAGGCGCCGCCTTATGGAGCCACGCCAACCGCTTGCGTTCCATCGCTTCCCCGATCTGGTCACCGGCATCAAGATCAGAAATTACGTTAGCGATATATTTGCCACATACAAACGCGATCGAGAGGTATTTTCAGAGAATTCACCTTGCGGCGCGCGGCGACATCACCGCCTCCGGCTGTTCATCACCTCGACAGATGTCGGTGGACAGCGATCACCGGGACGCCGACAAGCCGACAGGGCCGAGCGAGCCGTCACGTTTCCCGACACTGCGCCCACTCCCTGGTGCGCGAACACGACAGACAGGCCGGGGATCGGGCAGCCGACCCAGGCCCTCGTCGGCCCCGTGCGAGTCCGCGAGGCTGGATGCGCGCTGCGGTGCCGATCAGCCTGCTGTGACGGCCAGCACGGCCTCGGCGAGCTCGGGGCGACAGACGATCAGGTCGGGCAGCTTGGAGTCACGCTGGTTGTAGATCAGCGGAGAGCCGTCGATGCGGGAGGTGTGCAGGCCCGCGGCGCGGGCCACCGCCACCGGCGCGGCCGAGTCCCACTCGTACTGGCCGCCGGCGTGCACGTAGACGTCCGACAGACCCTGTACCACCGAGGCCACCTTCGCTCCCGCCGAACCCATCTCGACGAGTTCGCCGCCCAACGCCTCCTTGACCGCCAGCGCGACGGCCGGCGGACGGGTCCGGGACACGACGATCCGCGGCACGGCGGGCGAGGGTGGGGGTGCGGCCACAGACGGTGTCGCCAGCGTGATGTCTTGGGCGGGAAGTGCCACCGCCCCCGCAACGAGTTCGCCGGCCTCCCACAGCGCGACGTGCACCGCCCAGTCGGTGCGGTCGAGTTCGGAGAATTCCCGGGTGCCGTCGAGGGGGTCGACGATCCACACCCGCTGCGCGGACAACCGCACCGGGTCGTCGACACCCTCCTCGGAGAGCACGGCGTCGCCGGGACGCTCGGCGGCCAGCGCCGCCATCAGGAAATCGTGGGAGCGCTTGTCCCCCGCCGCTTTCCGGTCCTCGGCGCTAGCGTCGGCGAACTCTGTGCGCACGTCGAGCAGCAGGCGGCCGGCTTCACTGGCCAGCAATGCCGCCAGTTCATGATCGGTCACTGGCCGCGGCTCTCGAGCATCTCGATGACCGCTGCGGCCAGTTCGTCGGGGCTGCGCTCCGGGGTCAGCCGCAGGTCGGGGTTCTTCGGCCGCTGGTAGGGACTGTCGATCCCGGTGAAGTGCGTGATCTCACCAGAGCGGGCTTTGGCGTAGAGCCCCTTGGGATCGCGTCGTTCACAGTCGTCGAGCGGAGTGTCGCAGAACACCTCGAAGAACTCGACACCGGCTTCGTCGGCCACGGTGCGCGCCAACTCCCGATGCTCGGCCAGCGGACTGATGGCGGGTACCAGCACCACCTGTCCGGAGTCGGCGAGGATGGCCGCCACATGTGCCAGGCGTCGCAGGTTCTCCGACCGGTCGGCCATCGAGAAGCCGAGGTCGGCGTTGAGTCCGTGGCGCAGGTTGTCGCCGTCGAGAACGTAGGCGGGAACTCCTTTTTCGAGCAGCTTCTGCTCGACCAGCATGGCCACCGACGACTTGCCCGATCCGGACAGGCCGGTGAACCACACCATCCGGCCGGTGCTGAGCCTGTCCTCGGAGGTACACAGGGAGTCGTGGCGCACCGTGTTGGGGCTGGCGGTCCGCGCGCTGACATTGGGCAGGATCATGCCGGCGGCAACGGTGACGTTGGTGTTCGGATCGATCAGGATGAACGAACCGGTCGCGGCGATGCGGCTGTATTCGTCGATCAGCAGCGGAACCTGAGAGCGCAGCGAAATCCGCCCCAGCTCATTGAGTTTCAGCGCGGTCGCGGACTTGTCCCGGTGCAGCGTGTTGACGTCGAGCCGGTAGTCCAGCCCGGACACCTTCACCCGGGTGGTCCGGGTGGTGTGTTTGATGACGTAGTCACGCCCGGGCTCCAGCGACGCGTCGTCGGCCATCCAGCAGACGGTCGCGTCGAAGTCCTGGGTGATGCGCGGCTGGTTGTTGGGCCGCGCGATCATGTCACCGCGGGAGATGTCGATGTCGTCGGTCAGGCTGATCGACACCGCCATCGGCGGGAACGCTTCGTCGACCGGGCCGCCGGGACTTTCGATCGCGGCGATCTGCGAGGTCTTGCCGGTCGGCAGCACCAC
>MDTD01140919.1_pt1 | contig 57127 bp, 46 predicted proteins | sample 811221 | NCBI WGS metagenome assembly MDTD01 (sample SAMN05326646, study PRJNA326480) | marine metagenome | isolation source: seawater | place: Pacific Ocean: South West | collected 2011 | reverse complement strand
CGGAAGGTGTCGCCCAGGCGGTCCACGAACTGGGCGTGGCGGAAGCCGATGTCGCGCATCATGTCGCCGGTGTTGAACCAGGCGTCGCCTTTCTTGAACACGTCCCGGAAGATCGCCTTCTCGGTCTTCTCCGGGTCGGTGTAGCCGTCGAACGGGGTCTTGTCGGTGATCTCGCCGAGCATCAGGCCGGATTCGCCCTTGCCCACCTTGATCATGTGGCCGTTCTTGTCGCGCACCGGCTCGTCGGCTTCCTTGTCGTATTTGACGATGGCGTAGCTCACCGGCGAGAAGCCCACGGTGTTGTCGAAGTTGAACACATTGGTGAACGCCACGTTGCCCTCGGAGGAGGCGTACAGCTCCACCACCCGTTCAATGCCGAAGCGCGCCTTGAACTGTTTCCAGATGCTCGGGCGCAGGCCGTTGCCGACGATGGTGTGCACCGGGTTGTCGGCGTCGTTGGGCTTCTCGGGCTGTTCGTTGAGGTAGCGGCACAGCTCGCCCACGTAACCGAAGGCGGTGCAGTTGTGCTTGCGTACGTCGTCCCAGAAACGGCTGGCGGAGAACTTGCGGGCGATGGACAGGCCGCCTTCGCCGGCGATCACCGAGGCCCAGCAGATCACCATGCCGGTGGCATGGTAGAAGGGCAGGGTGCAGTACAGCCGATCGTCCTTGCCCAGGCGCACCGCGGAGTAGCCGAAGGCGCCGTAGGCTTTTTCCCAGCGGCCGTGGTTGAACACCACCGCCTTGGGCAGCCCGGTGGTGCCGGAGGTGTAGATGTAGAACAGCGGATCGCGCAGGAAGGTCTGGCTGGTGGTGGCCGGGTTCTCGCTGGAGCAGTCCTTGATCTCGGTGGCCAGGTTGGCGAAGCCCTCCGGCGCGGTGCCCGGGTCCGCCAGGGTGTCCTGGTCGGCGAAGTAGAAGAAGTTCTTCTTCAGGTCCAGGTCGTCGCGGATGTCGTGGATGGTGTCCACCAGCTCCTCGCCGATGATCGCCGCCTTGGGCTCCACCAGATTGAAGCTGTGCACCAGCACCTTGCCTTTCTGGGAGGTGTTGAGCAGGGCGGCGCACACGCCCAGCTTGGCGCAGCCGAGCACGGCGGCCAGCAGCTCGGGGCGGTTCTCCACGTCCACCGCCACGGTGTCGCCTTTCTTTAGGCCGATGGAGGCCAGGTAATCGGCGATGCGGTTGGCCCAGGCGTTGAACTGCTTGTAGGTCAGCTCGCGATCGTCCTGCAGCACGGCGACGCCGTTGGGATTGCCGGCGGTGGCCTGCTCGAAGGCCACGCCGAGCCCCAGCGGCTTGGAGGTATCGGTGATCTTGCTCATCTTGGAGCCCTTGATCAGACCGGGCAGATTGCCGATCACTTCAGGCACCTTGGAAAGCAGCTTGGGCAACGTAATCACGTCGGCGTTGCTCATGGGGTCTCCACTGTCTGTGTTCTTGGAATGCCCGGACCGCGCCGGGAGCTCAAACCGATTGCAAACGAGACCCGCCGGGCCTCGGAAGCGAGGTATACCTTACCGGCGGTTTCATATACCGGCAATCAATCCGAGGCGCCCTGTGCGACCGGTCGGTCGCCTCCTTTATCACGGGGCCGCCGCCAGTGAACCATATTCTGGCACCCTCGTGCCTTGGCCCTGGGAATTGCGCGGCTTGTCCTTAAAGCTCATTTTCCACCACGATCAGCAGCTGCTGACGCTTGACCTGATCGCCGGCGCGGGCCTCGACCCGCTCCACCCGTCCATCGCGGTCCGCCTTCAGGGCGTGCTCCATCTTCATCGCTTCCAGCACCGCCAGGGTCTGGCCTTTTTCGACGGTGTCACCGGGGGCCACGTTCACTTCGATCACGGCGCCGTCCATGGGCGCCTTCAACTGCCCGGAGCCGGGGCCCTCGGCGCCGGTGCCGGCCCGGTGGGTGCGTTCCTCGAAGGCCACCCGCGTGGTGCCGTCCTGCAGCCAGAGCAGCGGGCCCTGGCGCCACCATCGGTAGCGGCGGCGCACGCCGTCCAGGGTAGCCACCAGGCCGCCGTCGTTGTCGAGCCAGTCCAGGGTCAGGGCCGGGCCGCCGTGCACGCCGCCCGGGGTCAGGTAGAGGGTGCGTTCCTCCTCGCCGGCGGCCAGCACCAGGGGTTGGGCGCCCAGGCCGCTGGAATGCCAGCCGGCATAGCCACGGCCGGCGGCGGCGTCGCAGCGGCTCAGCACCAGCGCCGCCAGGGCCCAGAGCGCCTCGGGCACGGCCAGCGGCTGGAGGGCCGGGTCGTCGGCGAAGTCGCCGCCGATAAAGGCGGTGGTGGCGCCGCCGCCGGCGAACCCGGGATGGGACAGGATCGCCGCCAGGAAACGGCGGTTGTCGTCCAGCCCCATCAGCTCGGTGTCCTGCACGGCGCGGATCAGCCGGCGGCGGGCCTCGTCGCGGCTGGCGCCGAAGGCGGTGATCTTGGCCAGCATCGGGTCGTAGTGGCTGCCCACCTCGGCGCCGTCCACCAGGCCGTGGTCCACGCGCACGCCGTCGCCGGAGGCCGGGCGCCAGCGTTCCACGGTGCCGGTTTGCGGCAGGTAGTCGCGGGCCGGGTCCTCGGCGTAGAGGCGCACCTCCATGGCGTGGCCGGTGAGGGTCACCTGCTCCTGGCTGAGCGGCAGCGCCTCGCCGGCGGCCACCCGCAGCTGCCAGGCCACCAGGTCCTGGCCGGTGACCAGCTCGGTGACCGGGTGCTCCACCTGCAGCCGGGTGTTCATCTCCAGGAAGAAGAAGTCGCCGTCGTCGCCGAGCAGGAACTCCACCGTGCCGGCGCCCACGTAATCGCAGGCCTTGGCGGCGTTCACCGCCGCCTCGCCCATGCGCGCGCGCAGCGTTTCGTCCACCGCCGGGGAGGGCGCTTCCTCCACCACCTTCTGGTGGCGGCGCTGCACCGAGCAGTCCCGTTCGCCCAGGTGGATCACGTTGCCGTGGTGGTCGCCGAACACCTGGATCTCCACATGGCGGGGATTGACCACCGCCCGTTCCAGAATCAGCTCGTCGTTGCCGAAGCTGCTTTTCGCCTCCTGGCGGGCGCTTTTCAGCTGCGCCGGGATCTCGGCGGCGTCGGTGACCACCCGCATGCCGCGGCCGCCACCGCCGGCGCTGGCCTTGATCATCAGCGGCAGGCCGACCCGTTGCGCCTCGCGGATCAGGGTGTCGTCGTCCTGGGCCTCGCCCTGGTAGCCGGGCACGCAGGGCACGCCGGCTTCCTGCATGGCGATCTTGGACAGGCGCTTGGAGCCCATCAGCCGGATCGCCGCCGGCGGCGGGCCGATGAAGGTGACGCCGGCGGCCTCGCAGGCCTCGGCGAAGTCCGCGTTCTCGGACAGAAAACCGTACCCCGGGTGCACCGCGTCGGCGCCGGTGCGCCGGCAGGCGTCCAGCAATGCCTCGACGTTCAGGTAGGACCGCGCCGCCGTGGCCGGGCCGATGCACACCGCCTCGTCGGCCAGGGCCACGTGGCGGGCGCCGGCGTCCGCCTCGGAGAACACCGCCACGGTGCGGTAGCCCAGCGATTGCGCCGAGTCGATCACCCGGCAGGCGATTTCGCCCCGGTTGGCGATCAGAATCTTTTCAAAGCTCATCGGTGATTCCTTGTTGGTTGTTCCCGGTCGCTCCCACTGGGGGGACGGCACCGTAGGAGCGACCGGGCGGCGTTCCGCTTCAGTCGCGATAATCGGCCCGGGAATCGCGACTGAAGTCGCTCCTACAGCGGTTTTCATTGCGGTAGCGGCGTTCCGCTTCAGTCGCGATCCCCGGCCCAGGACGGCGCCCGTTTCCGCACGAAGGCGAGGGTGCCTTCCTGGCCCTCGTCGCCGTTGACGGCGTCGGCGAATTCCCGGGCGGCCCGGTCCAGCAGCTCCTCCATGGGCACGCTGTCCACGTCCAACACCAGGGCCTTGGTGGCGCGGTTGGCGCCGGGGGCGCAGCGGCGTACCTGATCGAGCAGTTCCGCCAGTTTCTTGTCCAGCTCCTGGGCGGAATCCGCCACCTCATGGACCACGCCCAGGCTCAGCGCCCGGTGACCGTCGAAGCGGGCGCCGGTGAGTGCCAACCGGCGCGCCTGGGTGAGGCCCACGCGGCGTACCACGAAGGGCGCGATCTGGGCGGGAATCACCCCCAGGCCGGTTTCCGGCAGGGCGAAGCGGGCATCGCCGGCGGCCAGGGCCACGTCGGACACACAGGCCAGGCCGAAGCCGCCGCCCATCACCGCGCCTTCCAGCACCGTGATCAGCACCGCCGGCAGCCGGTTGGCCCGGGTGATCATCTCGCCGAAGCGGCGGTTAAGCCGGAAGAACGCCTCCGGATCGCCCTCGGCGGCTTTTTGCCGGGCGCCGGCCATGTCCTTGATGTCGCCGCCGGCGCAGAAATGCCCGCCGCCGCCGCGCAGCACCAGGGCGCGCACGCTTTCATCGCGCTCCACCGCCTCGAAGGTGGCCATCAGCTCTTCCACCATGGCCAGACTCATGGCGTTGCGTGCTTCCGGACGGTTCAGCGTGACGCGCAGCACGCCGCCGTCGCGGCTCAACGTGATCGTCTTGGTTTCTGGTAAATCCATAGCTCTATCTCGTTCTGAAAACGGGCGGTCTGACGGTCGGGATACAGGATTCAGGATGCAGGATTCAGGCGCGCGGATCGGCACGTGGTAGCTTGTCGTCACCGGCTCCGCGCTGGCCCCTTAATTCGCGGGCACGGCATTTGCCGTTGCGAGTATCCGATCCGCGCCTGAATCCTGCATCCTGTATCCTGTATCGCTATTTTTTCTTGCCGGGCAGCATGTTCATGGTCTTGCAGATGATGCCCAGCATGACCTCGTCGGCGCCGCCGCCGATGGAGGCCAGGCGGCCGTCCCGGTAGAGCTGGCTGGCCGGGTTGTCCCACATGAAGCCGTTGCCGCCCCAGTACTGCATGCAGCCGTCCGCCACCTCGCGCAGCAGCCGGCCGGCCTTGAGCTTGGCCATGGACGCCAGGCGCAGCACGTCGCCGCCGTTCACATAGGTCTCGCAGGCCTGCCACACCAGGGCGCGCAGCAATTCCACCTCGGTCTGCAATTCCGCCAGCTTGAAATGCACCGATTGGTTATCCAGCAGGGACATGCCGAACACCTGGCGCTCGCGGGCGTACTCGATGGTGTCGTGGATCAGGTTGTCGCAGCCCTTGAGGGCGTTGGCGGCGCCCCACAGCCGTTCCTCCTGGAACTGCATCATCTGCATCATGAAGCCCATGCCTTCCTGGCCGATCAGATTGCTTTGCGGCACGCGCACGTCGTCGAAAAACACCTGGGCGGTTTCCGAGCTGCGCATGCCCAGCTTGTCCAGGTGTTTGTCCACGGTGATGCCGCCGGCATCCTTGGGCACGATGATCAGTGACTTGTTGACGTGGGGCTTGTCCTCGGAGGTGTTGGCCAGCAGGCAGAAGAAGTCGGCGCTGGGCGAATTGGTGATCCACATCTTGGTGCCGTTGATCACGTAATCGTCGCCGTCCTTCCGGGCGGTGGTCTTGATGTTGGCCACGTCGGAGCCGGCGTGGGGCTCGGACACGGCGATGGACGCCACCATGTCGCCGGCGATGGCCGGCGCCAGGTAATCGCGCTTGAGCGCGTCGGAACCGAACCGCGCCAGGGCCGGCGTGGCCATGTCGGTCTGCACGCCGATGGACAGCGGCACGCCGCCACAGGCGGCGCCGCCGATTTCCTCGGCGACGATCAGGCCATAGGAGTAATCCAGGCCCATGCCGCCGAATTCCTCCGGCTTGGTGACGCCCAGCAGCCCCAGGTCGCCCATCTTCTTGAACACGTCATGAATGGGAAAACGGCCCGCCGCCTCCCACTCCGGCACGTGGGGGTTGATCTCTTTCTCGACAAAATTCCGCACCGTGCGGCGCAGTTCTTCGTGTTCCTGAGTAAACAACATGGCCATGTCCTGTGTTTTGTTCGGCTCGTTGGTCGAGCGCTGGTATGTCGGCGGTAACCAAAAAACCTGGTGGTTTTAGTTAACAGTTAATAGTTAACAGTGAAGAGCGAAAGAGGGTGCGGTCCGGCTTCGCCGTACGCACCGAGCCTTTCCGCAACGGTGTTTTTGCTATTAACTGTTCACTATTCACTGTTAACTGCTCTCTATAGTCGTGCCACGCCAAACGTATTGGCGTGCGGTTCCCGCTGCTCCGCCTGGCGGAAGATGTCGAGCACGTAGGCCAGCACCTTGCGCGTGTCGCGGGGGTCGATGATGCCGTCGTCCCAGAGCCGCGCGGTGGCGTACAGCGCGGTGGACTGGGCGTCCAGTTTCTCGGCGGTGCTTTGCTGCAGCATGTCCAGCACCTTTTCGTCCGGTTCCAGGCCGTTGGCTTTCTGCTTGGCCTCGGCGACGATGCGCAGCACCATGCCGGCCTGCTGGCCGCCCATCACCGCCACCCGGCTGTTGGGCCAGGCGAAGATGAAGCGCGGGTCCAGACCACGGCCGCACATGGCGTAGTTGCCGGCGCCGTAGGAGCCACCCACCAGGATCGACACCTTGGGCACGCGGGCATTGGCCACCGCCTGGATCATTTTCGAGCCGTGCTTGATCACGCCGTTCTGTTCCGCGTCGGTGCCGACCATGAAACCGGTGGTGTTGTGAAGAAACAGAAGAGGCCGGCGGGTCTGATCGCAGAGCTGGATGAACTGGGCCGCCTTGGCGGCGCCGCGCGGCGTGATCGGGCCGTTGTTGCCGAGCACGCCCACCGGCTGGCCCTCGATCTCGATCCAGCCGCACAGGGTGGCCGCGTCCCAATCGTTCTTGAAATCCAGGAAGTCGGAATCGTCGGCGATGCGCGCGATGATCTCGCGCACGTCATAGGGCTTCTTGGCGTCATCGGGCACCACGCCCAGCAGTTCCTCGGCGTCGTAGCGGGGCGGCCGCCAGTCGCCGGCGGGCGCCGGGGCGTCGCGCAGGCCCAGCTTCTTCATGATGTCGCGGGCGTGGCGAATGCCGTCGGCGTCGTTCTCCGCCAGGTACTCGGCGGTGCCGGCCACGCCGGTGTGCATTTCCGCGCCGCCCAGGTCCTCGTCGGTGGCGATCTCGCCGGTGGCGGCCTTGAGCAGGGGCGGGCCGGCCAGGAACATCTTGGCGCGGTTGCGCACCAGCACCACATAGTCCGAAAGCCCCGGCTGGTAGGCGCCGCCGGCGGTGGCGTTGCCGTGCACCACGGTGATCTGCGGCACCCCGGCGGCGGACAGCCGCGCCTGGTTGGCGAAGCTGCGCGCGCCTTCCACGAACACGTCGGCGGCGTAGTTCAGGTTGGCGCCGCCGGACTCCACCAGGCTGACCATGGGCAGCCGGTTCTCCAGGGCGATCTTCTGCAGGCGCAGGGTCTTGTACAGGCCGGACGGGGTCACCGTGCCGCCCTTGATCGCCGAGTTGGAGGCGGTCACCAGGCAGCGCACGCCGCACACATAGCCGATGCCGGCGATGGTGCCGCCGCCGGCCTCGGTGCCGTCCTTGTCGTCGTGCATTTTGTAGCCGGCCAGGTTCATCAGGCTGAGAAACGGCGAGCCCGGGTCCAGCAGTCGCGCCACCCGTTCATGGGGCAGCAGTTGACCGCGTTTTTCGAACTTTTCGCGCTTGCCTTCGGCGGTGTCCACCACCCCCTGCTCGATGGCGCGGAATTCCTCCACCGCCTTGAGCAGGGCTTCGCGGTTGTGCCGGTACGCCTCGCTGTGAGGGTCCAGGGCGGAGTCGAGCACGGTCATTGGATGTCCTTCAGTACGGCCGGCACGACGGCCCGGTGGAAGCCGTCGTAGGGTTTGGAATTGGCGTGGTCGGGCAGCGGGAACATGGCCACGTTGCCCTGGCTGGCGCCGCCGTCGATGCGCAGCGTGTCGCCGTTGATGAAGGCGGCGCCCTCGCTGAGCAGGAAACAGATCGCCGAGGACACCTCCGCCTCCATGCCCAGGCGCTTGAGCGGCACCGCGTCGCGCAGGGTCTTGATGGTTTGCTGCATGCTTTCCGGATAGGTGTCCATGCCGGAGGAGGCGATCCAGCCCGGCGCCACCGCGTTCACGCGCACGCCGGCGCAGGCCCATTCCAGGGACGCGGTCTTGGTGAAGTTGTCCATGCCGGCGCGGGCGGCGCCGGAGTGGCCCATGCCGGGCATGCCGCCCCACATGTCGGCGACGATATTGACGATGCTGCCGCCGTTCTTGTTCATGCCCTGCATGAACACTTCCCGGGCCATCAGAAAACCGCCGGTGAGGTTGGTGCGGATCACCGTCTCCCAGCCTTTCTGGCTGATCAGCGCCACCGGTGAGGGGAACTGGCCGCCGGCGTTGTTGACCAGGCCGTCCACCTGGCCCACGGCGTTATAAATGGCGGCCACGGCGTCGCGCACCTTGTCCTCGTCGCGGATGTCGCAGGCGAAGCAGAGCGCTTCCTGGCCGGTGTCCTCGAGAATCTCCCCGGCCACCACCTGGAGTTTGTCCTGCTTGCGGCCGAGCAGCACCACCCGGGCGCCCAGGGCGGCCAGCTCATGGGCGGTGCAGCGGCCGATGCCGGAGCCGCCGCCGGTGACGATCACGGTCTTGCCGGCGAACAGGTCGTCGCGGAATACGGAACGGTACGGCATTGAACTAGGTCCTCGGTATCTCAAACGTCCTGGTTTCAAGTTGAAAGTTCCAAGTTGAAAAAGGAGGCGGGCGCGGGCACTGCCTTTCTGGCTGGTGCGGCGTCACTCGCGCTTCAACTTGCAACTTTTAACTTGTAACTACTCAAGTGCTTTAGCCATTGCGGGCCTTCGCGGTAGGAGCGGTTTTTCCGACCTCTTGGGCGATCTCTTCGCTCACCGGAATTGGCATGTCCAGCAGCTGCTGGGCGAACGCCTTGCCCTGCGGGTCGATGCGCAGGCTGGCGATGCCGCCGCCGCCCAGGGCGTGGCGCAGCAAGAAATTGAAAGCGTGGAAACCGGGCAGCTCCCAATGGCTCACGGTGCCGTGCTCCGGGTCCAGCACATGCTGCATGTAGTCGGCCACGGCGCCGTCGGTGAGCGCCGCGCGCAGGTAGGGCAGGTACTCCGGTTTGCGCGCCATGACGCCGATGTTGGCGTGGCCGCCCTTGTCCCCGGAACGCGCCCAGGCCAGCTTCACCAGCGGCACGCTTACCTCGCCCACGGCGGTGTCGGTGCCCTGGGTGAAGGCCAGGGAGGCCGGGTCCAGGGGCTCGCCCACCGGCACGCCCACCTCCACCGGCTCGCCGTCCAGGTCCACGGTGGCGGTCACGTCCACCTTGGGCACCAGGGTGGAGAACAGACGGATGCGCGGCACCGGCTTGGGCCGCCCGCCCACCAGGCCGGACAGGCCCGGCGCCATGCCGGTGGCGGCCTGGGCGATTTCCCGGGCGAACAGGCCCAGGGCCTTGCGGTCGTCGTGCAGGGCGGCGATCTTCACCACCACCTCGCGGGTGTCGTCGCGGCGGGCGTGGGCGCCGTAGGTGGCCTCGCCGCCGAGGATTTCCACGCTGGTGTCGCGGAACGGCGCCAGGCCCAGAGCCTGGAACTGGGCGCCGGTCTTCATGAGGATGGCGTCCGCCACCACCCGGCCCTTGGTGGGGGCGTCGATGCCCGCCATCAGGAAGGACACGGTGATGCGCTGGCCGTCCGGCCAGGTGGCGGACACCTTGTAGGTGTCGGTGGGCGGCCGGCCCCGGGCGCCGCTCACCCGCACCCGGTTCTCGCCGTCCTGTTCCAGGGTCACGCCGGTGAAGTCGCACACCACGTCGGGCAGGATGTAGGCGCGCGGGTCGCCGATCTCGTAGAGCACCTGCTCGCCCACCGTGGCCGGCGTCACCAGGCCGCCGGTGTCGGCGGGGTTGGTGACCACGAACTGGCCGTCGGCGTGGCACTCGGCGATGGGGAAGCCCATGTCGTGGAAATCGGGCACGTCCCGCCAGTCGGTGAAGTTGCCGCCGGTGCACTGGGCCCCGCACTCGATCACGTGGCCGGCCAGGGAACCCTGGGCAAGCTTGTCGTAATCGTCGTCGGCCCACTGGAATTCGTGCATCAGCGGGCCCAGCACCAGGGAGGAGTCCGCCACCCGGCCGGTGAGCACCAGGTCGGCGCCGGCGTCCAGGGCCGCCTGGATCGGCAGGGCGCCCAGGTAGGCGTTCATGGTCAGGGTCATGGGCGGCAGCGAGGCGCCGCTGTCCAGCTCCTTGCAAGCGGCGAACTGGTCGCGCCGGCCGTTCAGGTCGTCGCCCTCCACCAGGGCGATCTTGAGATCCACGCCGGCCTCGGCGAACACCGCCCTCAGCGCTTCCCGGCAGGCACGGGGATTAACGCCCCCGGCGTTGCTGATCACCTTGATGTTCTTGTCCTTGATCTCCTTGGCCAGGGGCGCCATCACCTGGTGCACGAAATCGTGGGCGTAGCCCGCGGACGGGTCCTTCATGCGCGCGCCGGCCATGATCGACAGGGTGACCTCGGCCAGATAGTCGAACACCAGATAGTCGATGTCGCCTTTGCGCACCAGTTGGAAGGCGGCGCTGTTGGTGTCGCCCCAGAAGGCCGCGGCGCAGCCGATACGGACGGGATCGCTCATGGGACCGGCTCCTGATTGCCGTGATTGATCGGGTTCCGTAAGCTACCAAGCAAGCGCTTGGTTTGTAAAGTGACAAGCTGTCCCGCGAGCCGTGCTGGAGGATGGGCCGTGCCGGTGAAAAAACCGCTACAAGTTGCAAGTTGCAAGTTACAAGCTGAAGGGAGTGACCGCACGGCTTTCCCGCGGCCGGCGGCCGGGAAAGCGCCTACCGGGCTTGCATTCCCTTGGGCGCGGGTACGGCCTTCCCGTCCCGTAGGCCCCGCCCGCGTTTCAACTTGCAACTTGTAACTTGCAACCGCCCCGACTCACCGGCAAGGCCGCACGGCGCGCGGGCCGCTTGCAGCTTGGCGCTTGCCGCTTTTAAATGCGCCGCCAGGAGGAACGACCCCATGCCCGACAATCCGTCCATCCACGGCATCGATGATTCGCCCCGGGGCCGGCTGCTGAGCGCCGCCGCCCAGCTGTTCCGCGCCAAGGGGTTCGACCGCACCACGGTGCGTGACATCGCCGCCGCCGTGGGCATCCAGAGCGGCTCCATCTTTCATCACTTCAAGACCAAGGAGGACATCCTCTACGCGGTGATGGAGGAGGTGATTCGCTTCAATACCGAGCGCCTGCGCCAGGCGGTGGCGTCGGCGGACACCCCCCTGGAGCGCCTGCGCAACCTGGTGCGCGCGGAGCTCACCGCCACCGTGGGCGACACCCGCGAGGCGATGACGGTGATGGTCCAGGAGTGGCGCTGCCTCGGCGAGGACAACCAGCGCCGCGCGCTGGCCCTGCGCGACGTCTACGAGCGGCTGTGGCTGGACGTGCTCGGCGATCTGCACGCCGAGGGCGCGTTCCGCGCCGATCCCTTCATCCTGCGCCGCCTGATCACCGGCATGATCGGCTGGACCCCGAACTGGTTCAGCACCAACCGGCGCCTGTCCCTGGACGACCTGGCGGACATCGTGGTCGAGCGGGTGGTGGGGGAGCGCCCATGATCGGAAACGGTTACCCCTGGGGCGACGGCTACACCATCATGGAGGAGGGCGAGCTGGACCGGGACACCTGGCAGCTGCGCGTAAGCCACTATCTGGTGGCCGGCCCGGACGGCCGCGCGCTGCCCCGGCGCTTCCCGACCCTGGACGCCGCCAAGGCGTTCATCGACGACCAGGACAAATTATGACCGAACGGTGTCGCGGGGTGAAAAAAGCCGTTGACACCCCGGGCCCAATCCCTAAAATGGCGCCCACTTCGCGACGCGAAGCACCCAGGGTGGTTAGCTCAGCTGGGAGAGCATCTGCCTTACAAGCAGAGGGTCGGCGGTTCGATCCCGTCACCACCCACCAGTTTCCCACCGGGCTTCAGAGCCCAAAGGGAGAGTCGGAGCGGTAGTTCAGTTGGTTAGAATACCGGCCTGTCACGCCGGGGGTCGCGGGTTCGAGTCCCGTCCGCTCCGCCACTTCTTCATGATCCTTCCTCCTTAATTGTTTGTAAGGTTGAAGTTCAGGGCACCGGCTCACCGCCGGTGCCCTTTTTCTATTTGGCGCCGAAACCACGCCGCCGGGGAACTCCCGGCCGATTTCTCCCTCCAAATACCCGAACGGCCACGGGAACGGCCGTTCATCAAGCCGTCACAACCCGGCGGCTATTCTCCACACGACCAACAGCAAAGCAGAGAAAGCAAAGCAAGAAAGGAGTACACCATGGACGAATATCTCGAAGAGCAACTGGAACAAAAACTGTGGCTGGAAAGCCTCGACGAACTCGATGACGACCTGTGCGACGACGGCGTGGAGCTGTAGCTCCGGCCTCCGTCGCCAACCCGCTTCCCTGATCCACCTCTCCAGCACCTCTCCCTCGACTCACCCGGCTCATCCCGTTTCTCGCCATCCCCGGCGCCGCCGACGTCTTGCCAATTTGGTGACCCGCTTCCTTGTGCTGGCATTACGACACTGCCTATTCTCCGCGCAGGTATGGGGGCCGACGGCGGGGGCCAAGCGCCGCGGCGACTGACCGGCAACGGCAGGGAGTGACGTCCCGTGTCACTGGCCGAAGCCGATAACAACGATAGGAAGGGCGTCATGGCGGGTTCGTCCGTAACCTCCGAAGCGATTCTGTTCTACGACCGCAAGGGCATCGCCAAGAGCATGCTGTACGCCGATTTCGAGGCGATTCTGGACGGCATGGTCGGGGTGCCCGAGTACGCGCGCCGGGAAATGCGCGGCGCCTACTGCGTGGTCAACGGCCAGCTCAAGATCAAGGCGCTGGTGCTGTTCCTGATCGGCTTCGACGAGGACGGCATGGCCGACCACACCTGGAACGTGCCCCTGCGCCACCTGGCCGAGCACGGCGGCCCCGGCCCGGACATGGGCGCCGGGCCGATCCGCCTGGCCTGCCGCAGCCAGTGCCCGGTGGCCTGGCACCAGGATCAGCTCTGGGACCCGTCCATGAAGCCGGGCGCCAACGACTTCGTGGCGGCCCGTGATCTGGTGCGCCAGCGCGGCGCCAAGATGGGCCTGGAAGTGGACGACGACCTGCCGCCGCCGCGCGCCGTGCCGACCCTCTCCGACGAGCCGGTGCCCACCGTCAAGGCGGCCCGCGCCGATCAGCGCGAGGACGCCGAGCGGGTGCGCCTGGCGCGCACCATCAAGGAATTGCGGCTGCGCATCCACACCCTGGAAAGCGGCCAGAAGGAGGAGCTGGCGCAGCTGCGCTACGCCCAGCAGCAGAAGGAAGAGATCCTCAGCGCCCAGCTGGAAAAGGTGCTGATGCAGTTCAAGACCCTCAAGTCGCAGAACGCCGCCCTGCGCGAGCAGAACGGCTCCCTCAAGGCCCAGGTGGAGGCCCTCAACCGCAGCCTGGAGGAGCGCGCCGGCCGCGACGCGGAGCAGGGCAGCGAGGTGGAGCGCCTCACCGAGCAGTACAAGCTCACCCTGGAGCAACGCCTGGAAGAAGAACGCGCCCGCCTGGCCGACGAGATCCACACCCGGGAAATGGACGTGCTCAACCGCGACGAGGTGATCGGCCAGTTGCGCGGCGAGCTCTCCGAGCTCAAGCGCGATCAGCTCAAGGTGGCCCACTCCGGCGCCCGCAAAATGCTGGAAAAGCTGGAGGATCTGGGCCTCAGCTTTATCGCCTTTCACCCCGGCGCCGGCCATGTGTCGGTGCCCGCCGAGCAGATCTCCGACTACATGGACAACCCGCAGGCGTTCGCCGCCCGCAAGTGCCTGGTCACCGAGGATCACTACCGGGCCTGGCTGGAACACTACGAGAATCCGGTGTGCCGGGTGGTGGTGGGGCCGGAGCAGACGCCCTGCGGCAAACGGGTGATCCGGGTGGATGTGCCCAACCAGTTCAAGCCCGGCGTATCCGACTGCAATTCCAACCGCTGCCCGCACTGTCGCTCGGATTCCTCCATCGACAATGTGTTGAAGTTCCGGTGAGCGAGAGGTTGGTAAGTTTTTTGCAGGGCTATGAAAAAGAATCCGATCCAAGGGGGAGTCGCGGAATGGCTCAGGAATCCATCGATAAACGCCTGCTGCAGACCTTCGTGCCGGTGAACGCCCTGTCCGGCGACCAGCTCGACTGGCTGCTCGACCAGCAGGAAGTGCGCCGCTACGAAGCCGGCGACATCCTGTTCCGGCAAGGCGACCGGGACAACACCACCATCTATCTGCTCAGCGGCCAGGTGGAGCTGTTCAGCGAACGGGGCGAGCGCACCCTGGTGAGCGCCGGCGACGGCGCCTCCTGGCACCCGCTGGGTCACTTCCAGCCGCGCCGTGACGACTGCCGCGCGCTCACCGAGGTGAGCGTGGTGCGCTTCGACAGTTTCCGCCTGGACACCATCCTGTCCTGGGACCAGTCCGCCGGCTACGTGATCCTCGACATCAACGCCAACGCCGCCTACCAGCACGACCGCGAATGGATGATCCGGCTGCTCAAGTCCAACCTGTTCCACCGGGTGCCGCCGTCCAACATTCTGGAGATCTTCCGGCGCCTCAACGCGCGCCGTTGCAAGGAGGGCGAGGCCATCGTCCGCCAGGGCGACGAGGCGGACTGCTGCTACATCATCAAGGAAGGCGTCTGCGAGGTGGCCATCACCCTGGGCGGGCAGAGCGAGGCCACCCCGGTGGCCATGCTCGAGGAAGGCCAGTGGTTCGGCGAGGAGGCGCTGCTGTCCGGCAAGCCGCGCAACGCCACCGTCACCATGGCCACCGACGGCGTGCTGATGCGCCTGGATCGCCAGGACTTCGACGGCCTGCTGCGCGAACCGGTGGTGCACACCGTGGACGCGGACCAGGCCCGCGAGCGGGTCGGCCAGGGTGGCCGCTGGCTGGACGTGCGCACCGCCGACGAATTCGACCAGCAGCACCTGGAAGGCGCCGCCAACATGCCGCTCAGCGCCCTGCGCCTGAAATCCCGCCTGCTGGACCCGGATCGGGCCTATGTGGCCTACTGCGACACCGGCCGGCGTAGCGCCACGGCGGCATTTTTGTTAAAAAACGCCGGTCTGGACGTGTACGTGCTGGATGGCGGCCTCAACGGCAATGCTGATACCCTGCACGAACATCTTACCGAATAGCCGTCCCCGCGCCGCGCGGGGGCCGGCGCTGGCAACGGGCTCCGCAACGTGTCCCAGGAAAAATTTCGCATCATCGGTTTGATTGCCCGCTCGGAAAGCGAACAGGCGCTGTACTCCATGCGCCAGCTGATTCACTTCCTGCACGGCCGCGACTGCACCGTGATCCTCGACAAGGCGATCGCCGACAGCCTCGCCGAAATGGGCCTGCAGGCGGCCAGCACCGCGCAAATGGGCGAGGCCTGCGACCTGATCATCGTGATCGGCGGCGACGGCAGCCTGCTGGGCGCCGCCCGCACCCTGGCCCGCTACGACATCCCGGTGCTGGGCATCAACCGCGGCCACCTGGGCTTTCTCACCGACATCCTGCCCTCGGAAATCGAATCCCGGGTCGGTCAGGTGCTGGACGGCGACTACACCACCGAGCGTCGCTTCCTGCTCGACATGGAAGTGCGCCGGGGCAAGAGCGTGGTGGGGGAGGGCAGCGCCCTCAACGACGTGGTGCTGCTCTCCGGTGACAGCGTCCACATGATCGACTTCGAGCTCGCCATCGACGGCCACTTCGTTTACGCCCAGCGCTCCGACGGCCTGATCGTCTCCACCCCCACCGGCTCCACCGCCTACGCCCTGTCCGGCGGCGGGCCGATCATGCACCCGCGCCTCAACGCCATGGTGATGGTGCCGCTCAACCCGCACACCCTGACCAGCCGGCCCCTGGTGGTGGACGGCGACAGCGAGATCAAGATCCAGATCACCACCGAGAAGGTGAACCCCCTGGTCAGCTGTGACGGCACCGCCGGCATCCGCCTCAAGGTCGACGACGTCATCGCCATCCGCAAGAAGCCCCATCGTCTGCAACTGATCCACCCCCCGGGGCACGATTTCTATCAGGCCTGCCGCTCCAAGCTGGGCTGGAGCACCCGCCCCGGCGACGGCAATTGAACCCGATCGCGACTGAAGTCGCTCCTACCGCTTCGACCGGGCTGTAGGAGCGGCTTCAGCCGCGATGCCGCCGCCGCGGGCCGTTGGTTGCAAGTCACAAGTTGCAAGTTGAAGCGCGGGCGGGGTCCGGCGAGACGAAAGGCCATGCCCGCGCTTAAGGGAAGGCGAGCCGCGAAAGGTTTTCCCAGCCGAAGGCCGCGGGAAAGCCGCGCGGCCACCTCCATTCAACTTGCAACTTTCAACTTGCAGCGGCCCCTTCGCCGGCAAGGCCCGTCTCGCGCCTGCATCCTGTATCTTGAATCCTGTATCCTTACCCCCCATTCCATAACGCACAGTTTTCGACAGGTACCCGCGATGTCCTCCGCTCCCTCCTTCGACCAGATGATCGATTCCATGACCCTGGAGGTCTGGCACAACATGCGCACCGCCGTGGAAACCGGCCGCTGGCCGGATGGCCGCCAGGTCAGCGACGAGCAGCGCGAGCTGTGCCTGCAGGCGGTGATCGCCTGGGAAATCCGCAATCTGCCGGAAGAGGAACGCACCGGCTACGTGCCCAGCCACTGCAAGAGCCAGGCGCCCGACGAGGACGCCGAGCGGCCCGTGTCCCTGCGCCCGGCCCGGAAAGGAGAACACTGATGAGAGACGGACAGCCCAACCCGGTGACCCGCCTGGCGGACTACCAGCCGCCCGCCTGGCTGGTCCCGGACACCACCCTGGACGTGGACCTGCGCGACGGCCACACCCTGGTCACCGCCCACCTGACCCTGCGCCGCAATCCGGAGCGCGCCGACAAGCCCGAGGATCTGGTGCTCGATGGCGAGCACCTGGAGCTGCGTTCGCTGACCCTGGACGGCCGTGAACTGAACCCCGGCGACGACTACCGCCTGGATGGCCCGCGGCTGGTGATCCCCGGCGCCCCGGACCACTTCACCCTGACCTCGGTGGTGCGCATCGAGCCGGAAAACAACACCGCCCTGGAAGGCCTGTACCGCTCCAACGGCATGTACTGCACCCAGTGCGAGGCGGAGGGCTTCCGCCGCATCACCTTCTTCCCGGACCGCCCGGACGTGCTCAGCCGCTTCACCACCACCATCCACGCGGACAAGAGCGCCTACCCGCTGCTGCTCTCCAACGGCAACCCGGTGGACGCCGGCGAGGAGGAGGGCGGCCGTCATTACGCCACCTGGGAAGACCCCTTCCCCAAGCCTTGCTACCTGTTCGCCCTGGTGGCCGGCGACCTGGCCTGCCTGTCGGACACCTTCACCACCGCCTCCGGCCGCGAAGTGGCCCTGCGCCTGTACGCCGAGCACCGCGACCTGGACAAGCTCGACCACGCCATGGACTCGCTCAAGCGCGCCATGGCCTGGGATGAGCGGGTATTCGGCCGCGAGTACGACCTGGACATCTTCCAGATCGTGGCGGTGAGCCACTTCAACATGGGCGCCATGGAGAACAAGGGCCTGAACATCTTCAACACCTCCTGCGTGCTGGCCCATCCCGACACCACCACCGACGCCGCCTTCGAGCGGGTGGAATCCGTGGTCGCCCACGAATACTTCCACAACTGGAGCGGCAACCGGGTCACCTGCCGCGACTGGTTCCAGCTCAGCCTCAAGGAAGGCTTCACCGTGTTCCGCGACCAGGAGTTCTCCTCGGACATGAACTCCCGCGCCGTGGTGCGGGTGGAAAACGTGGATTTCCTGGTCAACCACCAGTTCCCCGAGGACCAGGGTCCCATGGCCCACCCGGTGCGCCCGGCGGCCTACCAGAAGATCGACAATTTCTACACCCTGACCGTCTACGAGAAGGGCGCCGAGATCGTGCGCATGCAGCATGAGCTGCTCGGCGCCGACGACTTCCGCCGCGCCACTGATCTCTACTTCGAGCGCTTCGACGGCCAGGCGGTCACCTGCGACGACTTCGTGGCCTGCATGGAAGAGGTCTCCGGCCTCGATCTGACCCAGTTCAAACGCTGGTACAGCCAGGCCGGCACCCCGGTGCTCACCGTCACCGACGACTACCGGGACGGCGAATACCGCCTCACCATCGAGCAGCACACCCCGGCCACCCCCGGCGAGCCGGACAAGCAGCCGCTGATGATCCCCGTCAAGCTGGCCCTGCTGGATGGCCAGGGTCGGCCGCTGCCCCTGGACGACCAGGGCCGCGCCGAGACCGTGGTGATCCTCCGCGAAGCCCGCGAGGAGCTGACCTTCCAACTGCCGGAACGGCCCACGCCGTCCCTGCTGCGCGGTTTCTCCGCGCCGGTCTCCCTGCGCTACGACTTCAGCGAGGAACAACTGGTCACCCTGCTGGCCCACGACACCGACGGCTTCTGCCGCTGGGACGCGGCTCAGCGCCTCTACTTCGCCGCCCTGGCGCGCATCATCGACGATGGCGAAAGCGCCGCCGACCAGCTGCCCCGGCTCACCCCGGTGCTGGAGCGGGTCATCGCCCGCGCCGACGAAGACCCGGCCCAAGCGGCCCTGCTGCTCGGTCTGCCCACCGAGAACGCGGTGGGCGACCGCCACACCCCGCTGCGTCCGCAAAGCGTCCACCAAGCGGTGAGCGGTCTGCGCGCCGCCCTCGGCGAGGCCCTGGCGGAGCACTGGTGGCGCCTGGCCAAGGACCTGGAAGCGGACGCCTACCAGGGCGACGGCGCCGCCATGGGCCGCCGCCGGCTGCGCCGGCTGGCCATCGCCTATCTGGCCGCCGCCGCCGGCCAGGGCGCCCTGGACGCGGACCAGGTGGCCGATTACGTGGCCCGGGACTTCGACCAGCCGGACTGCATGACCAACGCCCTGGGCGCCCTGCGCGACCTGGTGCACAACGGCCTGGCCCAGAACGGCCGCCTGGAGGCCTTCGCCGAGCGCTGGGCCGACGAGCCGCTGGTCATGGACCAATGGTTCGCGGTGCAGGCCTCGGTACCGGGCCCGGACACCGTGGCCCGGGCGGAAGGGCTGCTGGCCCACCCGGCGTTCGAGTGGACCCTGCCCAACCGGGTGCGGGCGGTGGTCGGCACCCTGGTCAACGGCAACCCGTCCGCCTTCCACGCCCCGGACGGCAGCGGCTACGCCCTGTTCGCCCGGGCCCTGAAGAAGCTCGACGGCATCAATCCGCAGATCGCCGCCCGGCTGGCCAGCGGCGGCGCCCGCCTCAAGCGCCTGGAGCCGGCGCTGGCCGACCAGCTCGGCGCCGCCCTGCGCGACATCCGGCCCGGCGCCTCCGCCAACCTGGCCGAGGTGCTCGACCGCATCCTCGGCGCCTGAAGCGCGATACAGGGTTCAGGATTCAGGATTCAGGCGCGGGGATGGCATGGGTGGGGCCGCGTGGGTGTTCACTCCGCGCTGAGACCCTGTCGTGGCTCTCCGCGCGGGCACGGCCCCGCCGCCGACAGGGCCCTTCTCGCGCCTGTATCCTGCATCCTGAATCCTGCATCGGTGTATACTCCCCGCGCCGATCACTCTGGAGCCGCCCCGTGCTGTACCGCCTCGCCCGTCCGCTGCTGTTTACCCTGTCCGCCGAACAGGCCCACGACCTGACCCTGGACCTGCTGCGCCGGGGCGCCGGTAAGCTGCTGCCCGGGCACATGCCGGACCGGCCGGTCTCGGTGATGGGCCTGGACCTGCCCAACCCGGTGGGCCTGGCCGCCGGCCTGGACAAGAACGGCGACTGCATCGACGGCCTGGCCACCCTCGGCTTCGGCTTCCTGGAAGTGGGCACCGTCACCCCGCGCCCCCAGCCCGGCAACCCCAAGCCGCGCCTGTTCCGCCTGCCCGAGGCCGAAGCCATCATCAACCGCATGGGCTTCAACAACCACGGCGTCGACGCCCTGGTGGCCAATGTCCGCGCCAGCCGCTACCAGGGCGTGCTGGGCATCAACATCGGCAAGAACAAGGACACCCCGGTGGAAAACGCCGTGGACGACTACCTGCACTGCCAGGAGAAGGTCCATGCCCTGGCCAGCTACCTGGTGGTCAACGTGTCCTCGCCGAACACCCCGGGCCTGCGCAGCCTGCAGCACGGCGACGCCCTGGACGCGCTGCTCGGCACCCTGCGCGAGGCGCAAACCCGCCTCGACCAGCAGAACGGCAAGCGCGTGCCCCTGGTGATCAAGATCGCCCCGGACAACGATGAGCAGGAACTGGGCGCCATGGCCGAGGCCTTCGTCCGCCACGGCATCGACGGCGTCTGCGTGGGCAACACCACCCTGGAGCGCCCCGGCGTGGAACGGCTCCAGCACGGCGGCGAGCAGGGCGGCCTGAGCGGCGCCCCGCTCAAGCCCATCGCCGACCGCGCCCTGGCCACCATGCGCCGCGCCCTGGACGGCCGCCTGCCGATCATCGGCGTGGGCGGCATCCAGAGCGGCGCCGACGCCGTCGAGAAGCGGCGCCTGGGCGCCGACCTGGTACAGGTCTATTCCGGCCTGATCTACCAGGGCCCCGGTCTGGTCCGAAACATCGTCAAGGCCTGGTAAACCGGTCGCCCATTAAAAAGGGCCCTGGAGGGGCCCTGTGGGGTCGACGCGCGAAGCGCCGGCGCTGAACGGAAAAACGTATCGAAATTGTTTGATCTGGTTTGAAGCTTTCAGAGGTCCTTCAGGTTGTGAATGCCGGCAACGCCGATCATGCCGTGAATTTGGTTGGTGCGTCCTTCACGCCAGCCCTGCATCCAATTGCTGCGGGCCTGGAGTGCGCCGAAAGGGCAAAAATCCCGGGACTTTCCTCGGCAACCGGCCTGGTAACCCCGGCTGTAGGCGCGCTCATCACGACTGCGTTTTTGTCGCTTCATAGACACTGTCCTCACTCTCATTTTTGAAAGACGGCATTTTCGAAAGCCTCATGGTCGAGTATGGAAAAGCCCTTCCCGGGTGTCGAATAACAAGTCGCCATAATAGGGGAGGGTGTTAAACGGATGACGCATAACGGTCATTTTGATGAAATGGCCTGAAATTCAGTCCCATCAGGCACTTACAAGGCGAAGCCTATGCAATTCATCATCACCTGCCTGCCCGGCTTGGCACCGCTGCTCGCCGACGAGCTCACCGAATTGGGCATGTCGGTAACGGATCGCGGTAACGCCCACGTGGCCGTCGAGGGCCGCCAGCAGGACGGCCTCCGCGCCTGCCTGTGGTCGCGGCTCGCCGAGCGGGGGCTGCTGCCCCTGGCGGAGCTTGAGGTGGCCCCGGAAGAGGCCCCGGAAAAGCTCGCCGAGGCGGTGGACTGGCGCGCCCTGGTGCCAACCGGCGGCGCCGTGCATCTGAGCCTGGACCACGGCAAGGGTGTGCGCGGCGACAGCCGGATAAGCGCCAAGCGCCTGCTGCGCGGCCTGCCCGACGACATCCCCCTGGCGCGCCGGGAAACCGGCGCCTGCTGCCTCCGCGCCCGGCTCGACCCGGACGCCGCCCGCCTGTGGCTGGACCTGGCCGGCACGCCCCTGCACCGGCGCGGCTACCGCCTGGCCGGCGGCCGCGCGCCGCTGCGCGAGAATCTGGCGGCGGCCCTGCTGCGCGCCGGCGGCTGGCACCGTGACGACCGCCCCGGGCTGCTGGTGGACCCCTTCTGCGGCAGCGGCACGGTGCTCGTCGAAGCGGCCTGGATGGCCGCCGGCATCGCCCCCGGTGCCCTGCGCAAGGACTACGGCTTCCTGGCCTGGCGCGGCTGCCGCCAGGCCCTCGCCCAGGAGGCCCTGGCGGAGGCCGCCGCCAGCCTGGAAAACCCGGCGCCGATACCGGCCCTGAAAGGCTTCGACGCCGACAACGACGCCCTCAAGTTCGCCCAGCACAACGCCGAACGGGCCGGCATGGCCGGCGCCATCCACTTCGAACGCCGCGAGCTGGGCAACCTGCGCGACCGGGACCTGGCCGCCGAGGGCCTGATGGTCACCAACCCGCCCTGGGGCGAACGCCTCGACGAACAGGAACAAGCCGCCTGGCTGTACGCCGGCCTGGGCCGTCTGCTCGGTGAGAAAGCCCCGGCCTGGCGGGCGGTGCTGCTGGGCGGCGAGGTCACCGCCCTGGACCGCGCCGGCATGGATCTGGAAGCCCAGTGGAAGGTGCGCAACGGCGCCCTCACCAACTTCATCCGCGTCAGCCGGCCGCGGCCGCCGGCGCCCCGTGAGCCGCTGCGGGTCGGCGAGGCGCCCAGCTTCGAGCTGCCGGAGCCGGCGGTGCCGCTGTTCAACCGGCTGCGCAAGAACGGCAAGCACCTGCGCCGCTGGCTCGACCGCGAGGACATCCAGGCCTACCGCCTCTACGACCGGGATCTGCCGGAATTCAACGTGGCCGTGGACATCTACGGCGACCAGGTGCTGGTGCAGGAATTCAAGGCGCCGTCCTCGGTGGACCCGGAAAAAGCCCGCCAGCGCCGCCAATGGGCGGTCACCGCCACCCGCGCCGCCCTCGGCGTGCACCGCGAGCAGGTGCACCTGCGCACCCGCGAGCGCCAGAAAGGCCGCGACCAGTACCGCAAGCTCAACAACCAGAACCGCTACCAGGTGGTCCGCGAAGGCCGCGCCCACCTGCTGGTCAACCTGGACGATTACCTGGACACCGGCCTGTTCCTGGACCACCGGCCCATGCGCCTGCGCATCGCCGAGGAAGCCGCCGGCAAACGTTTCCTCAACCTGTTCGCCTACACCGGCGCCGCCACCGTCCAGGCCCTGGCCGGCGGCGCCCGCCGCGCCGTCACCGTGGACACCTCCCGGCGCTACCTGGACTGGGCCGCCTGCAACCTGGCGCTCAACGGCTTCGCCGCCGACCGCCACCCCCTGGTACGCGCCGACGCCCAGGCCTGGCTGGACGACTGCAAGGAGCAGTTCGATCTGGTATTTTGCGATCCGCCCACTTTTTCGAATAATAAGGGGCGCGAGGACTTCGTCGTGCAGGAACACCACGGCGATTTGATCCGTCGTATCATGAAACGGCTGGAACCAGGCGGCGTGCTGTACTTCTCTTGCAACTACCGCCGCTTCGAGCTGGAAGAGAGCCTGCGCCGCTGGTACGCCGTGGAGGACCTCACCGCCTGGAGCCTGCCGGAGGATTTCCGCCGCAACGGCGCCATTCACCACTGTTACGCGATTCGCCATGAAAATAACTAAGACACCGGAAGTTACGCTCTACACCACCAAGGGATGCCATCTGTGCGAAAAAGCGCGCGAGCTGGTGCTCACCGTCAACCCGGACACGATCATTCACGAGGTGGACATTGCCGAGGATGATAGCCTTATGGAGGAATACGAGACCTGGATCCCGGTCCTCCAGAGAGGGCCGCTCAGGGAACTGGTCTGGCCCTTCGGGCTGTTCGAGGTGAAGGCCATGTTGTCCGAATCCGGCAGCCCGCACGACTGACGGCGCTGCTCAGGAGTCGCGATGAACAAGATCACCCTCAAGAAGCTCAACAACCGCCACGTGGAGAAGGTGCTGCTGCGCTCGGTGACCCTCTCCATCTGCATCGTCGAGGTGGACATCGACGGCGTGCGCTACCACGTGGTGGACGGCAAGGACAAAATCGTCCGTTTCAACGGCCCCGAGCACGCCAACAACGTGCTCTCGCGCATGACCACCGACAAGGCGGTGCTGGTGCACCAGTCCCCCTACGCGGAAATGGCCGGCCAGCCGGAAGGCGAGCCCACGCCGCCCCTGGAAGTGGACTTCAACTGGCGCGCCGAGGTGTGAGCAAAACGCTTGAGCGATTCGATCAAGGGAATGGCGCAATCGACCATTGGCGTGCATTCCCGACGGCGTCACCCTGTGGGGTCATAACAACAGACCCCACAAGGAGAGCGCCATGCCCATCGTCGACCCGGATCCCAAACGCCTGCCGGACATTCTCAAGAGCATCCCCGCGGACACCCCCATCGTCATGCTCAACCTGCTGCGCTTCCGCGACGTGGCCCGCTACAAGGACGGCGAGGCCGACTACGACGGCCGCGAAGCCTACCGCCGCTACTCCAAGGTGGCCTTCCAGAAAGTGCAGGGCGTGGGCGGCGAGCTGGTCTGGTCCGGCGACACCCTGGCCGGCGTCATCGCCCCGGAAGAGGAGCACTGGGACGAAGTGCTGCTGGTGCGCTATCCCTCGATCCAGGCGTTTGCGAAGATGCTCGCCGACCCGGAGTACAAGGAAGCCACCAAACACCGCACCGCCGCCCTCGCCGAAGCGCGCCTGATCTGCAACCAAGAGAAATAGGCTATAAGCAAAGAACCAATCTCTGCTTGCAGGTTATAAAAAACCGGCTACCATCCGGCCAATGCTGGACCACCAGACCACTGGAGCCTTGGCCGCCCCATGACACCGGAAATGATCTATACCTCGCTGGTCGTGCTCGCCGTGCTGGCGGCCCTGGCCAGCAACCGGGTGCCCGCCGAGGTCACCATGATGGCCGCCCTGGTCGCGGTGCTGGTGGGCGACGTGATCACCCCGGCCCAGGCCCTGGCCGGCTTCGCCAACCCGGGCCTGATGACGGTGGCGGTGCTCTACGTGGTGGCCGCCGCGCTGCGCGACACCGGCGCCATCTTCTGGGTCGCCCACAAGCTCCTCGGCCAGCCGAAAAGCGCCCTTGGCAGCCAGCTGCGCCTGATCGCGCCCACCTCCCTGCTCAGCGCCTTCCTCAACAACACCACCGTGGTGGCGATGATGATCCCGGCGGTCCAGGAATGGGCCCAGCGCCTCAAGCTCTCCGCCTCCCAACTGCTGCTGCCGCTCAGCTACGCCGCCATCCTCGGTGGCACCTGCACCCTGATCGGCACCAGTACCAACCTGGTGGTGGACGGCCTGATGCAGGAACGGGGCCTGGACGGCTTCCACATCTTCGACCTGGCCTGGGTGGGCGTGCCCCTGCTGATCGTCGGCAGCCTCTTCCTGCTGCTGTTCGGCCGCCGCCTGCTGCCGCACCGCCAGGGCATGGTGGAGCAGGTCGAGCGCGCCCGGGAATACCACGTGGAAGTGGTGATCCCCGAGGGCAGCCCCCTGCACAACAAGACCATCCAGGACGCCGGCCTGCGCAACCTGACCCACGGCTACCTCACCGAAATCCAGCGCGGCGACAAGCTGTTCACCGCCGTCGGCCCGGACATGCTGCTCCAGGCCGGCGACCAGCTCGCCTTCATCGGTGCCCCGGACTGCGCCCGCGAACTGCAACGCATCAACGGCCTGGTCCCCGCCCACGGCGGCGCCCACAAGCTGCGCCTCAACAACCACCAGCGCTGCCTGGTGGAAGTGGTGATCGGCCCGGAATTCCCCGGCCTCAACCAGACCGTCAAGGAAGCCGGCTTCCGCACCCGCTACCAGGCCGCCATCCTCAGCATCAGCCGCGGCGGCCGCCGCCTGCCCGGCAAGGTCGGCGAACAGACCCTGCGCATCGGTGACACCCTGCTGCTGGAAACCGGCAACGCCTTCGTCGAGCAATACCGCTACCGCCGCGACTTCATGCTGGTCAGCCCGCTCAGCGACTCCACCCCGCCGGACTTCAGCAAGGCGCCGCTGGCCACCGCCATCCTGGTGGGCATGGTCGGCGTCAACGTGCTCGGCCTGCTCTCCGTGCTGGAAGCCGCCTTCATCGCCGCCGGCCTGCTGCTCGTCACCCGCTGCGTCACCGTCAACCGCGCGCGCATGAACGTCAGCGTCAACCTGCCCGTGCTGGTGGTGATCGGCGCCGCCTTCGCCCTCGGCACCGCCCTGGAGCAAAGCGGCACCGCCGCCTGGATCGTCGACGCCCTGATCGGCCAGGGCCTCGACAACCCCTGGCTGGCCCTGCTCGCCATCTACCTGATCACCGCCCTGTTCACCGAAGTGATCACCAACAACGCAGCCGCCGTCCTGGTGTTCCCCATCGCCAACGGCGTCGCCGCCCAGCTCGGCGTCAGCCCGCTGCCCTACATCGTCGCCGTCATGTTCGCCGCCAGCGCCAGCTTCATGACCCCGCTCGGCTACCAGACCAACCTCATGGTCATGGGCCCCGGCGGCTACCGCTTCACCGACTACCTCAAGATCGGGGTGCCCATGTCGATCCTGGCGGCGGCGGTCAGCACCACCCTGATCCCCCTGGTATGGGCGTTCTAGCGCCCTTCGGGCGCGATACAGGGTTCAGGGTGCAGGATTCAGGGAAAAACAGCCGGTATACTGATCGGCCAAATCATGAGGAGAAGCAAGGATGCGCTTCGAGGAACTGGACGTATGGAGACGGTCGGCACGCCTTAGTGCGGAGCTGTACAAATACTTCGCGAATTTTCGGGATTACGGCTTTCGGGACCAGATAACCCGATCGGGACTCTCGATTCCTTCGAACATTGCGGAAGGGCATGAACGAGCATCGCTCCGGGAAAAGCTGAACTTCCTGAATTATGCCAAAGGATCCGCCGGAGAGCTTCGGGCGCAGGTCCTGGTGGGCATTGAGGCAGGTTACATAGATCCAAACACTGGAACCCACTGGAAACGGGAAGCAGAAGGCATAGCCAGAATGCTCCATGCCATGATTCGAGGCAGCCAGCGCCCCGGGGCACCCCAGCGCCGCACCTGAATCCTGTATCCTGCATCCTGAATCGCAGCCGAAGGCTGCAAACCGAGCAAAAGGAGACGAAATGTCAGGCCCCTACCAGAACCGCGAACACGACAGCAAAGCCCAGGTCGTCTGGCACCAGAGCAGTGTCGACAAAGCCGACCGCGCCAAAGCCAAAGGCCAGGTCCCCAAATGCATCTGGCTCACCGGCCTGTCCGGCTCCGGCAAATCCACCCTCGCCAACGCCCTGGAAGTGGCCCTCACCGAGCAAGGCAAGCACACCTACCTGCTCGACGGCGACAACGTCCGCCACGGCCTCAACAAGAACCTGGGCATGAGCGACGAGGACCGCACCGAGAATATCCGCCGCGTCTCCGAAGTGGCCAAGCTCATGGTCGACGCCGGCCTGGTGGTGGTCACCGCCTTCATCAGCCCCTTCCGCGCCGACCGCGACGCCGCCCGCGCCCTCTTCGATGACGGCGAATTCGTCGAGGTGTTCGTCGACGCCCCCCTGGAAAAGTGCGAGGAGCGCGACCCCAAGGGCCTCTACAAGAAAGCCCGCGCCGGCGAGATCAAAGAATTCACCGGCATCGACAGCCCCTACGAAGCCCCGGCCAAGCCGGAAGTGGTGATCAACACCGCCGACAACGACATCGAAGCCTGCGTGAGGCAGCTGATCGCCGCGATTGGGGTGTGAGCCTCTTGGGCCAATGCTAAGGAACCGTTTCCTACGGGACGTTGTGGTGCTCGCCGGTGGAACGGCCGGAGCACAGGCAATGGCGATTGTTTTCTCGCCATTGATTACCCGCCTGTATGGCCCGGAAGCGTTCGGCGTGCTTGGTACCTTCATGGCGTTAGCCGCCATCATCTCGCCTCTGGCCGCATTGTCGTATCCCGTGGCAATGGTTCTACCTCGAGCCGATTCAGCGGCCCGTGGCATAGCGAGGCTTTCCCTTGTCATTGCTTTTTCCATCGCCGCCATGGCTTTGGTTATCTTGGTTGTGGCGGACAACGATTGGTTGGCCGGGACACTTGGAGTAGGACCTTTGGGGCCTTACTTGTGGTTGGTCCCTTTAGTGCTGATTTTTGCCGCTTGGCAGCAGATCGCGCAGCAATGGCTGGTGCGGACGCGGGCATTCAAGGGTATCGCTGGTGCCTTGGCGATGAACGCTCTGCTTGTCAATCTTTTGAAAGCCGGCGGCGGTTTGCTGTTTCCTTCAGCGCTCATCCTTATCGGATTACAGGTGGCTGGCCTGGGCAGCCAGGCCTTGATGATGGCCCGTGCCGCTTTGCGTTCCGGGCTGACCTTGAGGGACACCGGTGAAATGGCGAGCCGGGGTCTGGCGAGGCAGTACCGGGAATTCGCGCTATATCGGACGCCGCAAAATGTCATCAATGCTCTGTCTCAGCACTTGCCCGTCATCATGCTTGTATCGTTCTTCGGCGCCGGTGCCGCCGGCTTTTATGCCCTGGCCAGGATGGTACTGTATGCGCCGTCCTTGCTGGTATCACGCTCGGTGGGTGACGTGTTCTACCCGGCGCTGACGAAGCGGGCGCAGCAAGGCATGCCGCTGGCCGGTGCCTTGATCAGGCTCACCCTTCTATTGTTGGGTTTGGTGGTGATTCCTTTCGGCGTGGTCATGATATGGGGGCCAGGCCTGTTCGCTTTGATTTTTGGCCGCGAATGGGCGCAGGCGGGTGAGTATGCCCAATGGCTCGCCTTAATGATGCTCTTCGGGTTTTGTAACCGGCCCTGTGTGGTGGCCACCGCGACGTTGAGAATACAACGTGGCCTGATGATCTATGAACTGTTCAGTACCGGTCTCAAGATCATCGCCATGTACTGGGGACTTGTGATCATGCGGGACGATGGGATTGCGGTGGCCCTGTTTTCCGTCTCGGGTGCGCTATCGTATATAGCCTTGATAGTCTGGGTCATACAGGTAGCACTGCGCAGAGACAGGCAAGAGGCACGAGCGAATGGCCGATAAACAAGTTGAATCATCGCATTATGCGTTCAGTCGCTACATGGATCAGCGCCGTTGGGCGAGTATATGGCACCAGTTGGACGAAGTCCTCTCCTTGCAGCCCAACAAGGTTCTGGAGATTGGAGCCGGCGCGGGGATATTCAAGCAAGTGGCGAGTTGCTACGGAGTATTCGTGGAAAGTCTGGATATTGATCCGGAGCTGGAACCGGATCATGTCGGCTCGGCCGATGAACTTCCATTCCCGAACGACGAATACGATGTGGTCTGTGCGTTTCAGATGCTTGAGCATTTGCCGTACGAAATCAGTCTTCGTGCTTTTGGCGAGATGTGTCGCGTGGGCAGACGAAAAGTGGTGATCAGTCTTCCCGATGCATTGACCTTATGGCCTTTTTCATTCTATTTGCCCAAGTTCGGGCAGGTTTGGTTCTTCCTGCCCCGTCCAGCGCTTGGCCGCAAGCCTCATCATTTCGATGGTCAGCATCATTGGGAAATCAATAAAAAGGGGTTTTCCCTTTCGCGGGTTATAGGCGATTTTCAGAACGCTGGAGGTGTGCGTTTGGAGAAAACCTACAGGGTTGCCCAGTTTCCTTATCATCGCTTCCTGGTTTTCTCTTAATCGGGGTTCGCCGCCGCCCGTTGACTCCCCCAGACCAGCGGGGCATCTTGGCAAACGCCATGAACCCACATCTCCCGCGCCTCGCCGGCTATCTTGCCCGTTTACTCCCGGTCCTTGCCGGGTGTCTTTGCCATGGCTTGCTGCTGGTGGGCGCGGCGAACGCCGCGGTGCCGTCCCTGGAGCTGCAGAGGCAGGATGTCCGTTACCCGCTGGCGTCGCTGGAGCATTCTTCCGGGTTCGTGGCGCCGCCGCCGGGCATGGCCCTGGCGGAGGCGCCGGCCGTTCCGCCGGCGGGGCGGGCTTTCGGTCTGGCGCCGGATTTCAATCAGCATTCGCGTTATTGGCTTTACACCCGGGTGGTGAACCGGTCCGAGCAGCGCCATTGGGTGCTGCACGTGAGCAACTTCGGTTTCCGGGATCCGGCGGTGCTGCTGGTGGATGAGCAGGGCCAGCGCCGGCGGCTCGGGTTCGAGCCCGCCGGGCCCGGCGGCGAGGCCGACATCAATGCGCTGGGCAGGGCGGTGGCGCTGACCCTGGCGCCGGGGGAGGCCTGGTCCCTGGTGGTGGAGTTGAGCGCGGACCATTCCACCTGGCATCCCTACATCGCGTTGATGAGCGCGGCGGAGTATCAGGGCTGGAGCACCGGCCTGAACATCGCCTTCCTGGTGGCGGTGGGGGTGATCCTGGGGCTGGCGTTGCTGGGCGTGGTGTGCGGCGTGCTCACCCGGGAGCGCGCGTTTTTCTGGGGGGCGCTGTCGGCGCTGCTGATGCTGGCCTATTACCTGGAGCACAGCAGCCTGCCGGCGTTGCTGTGGCGGGGGGAGTATCACAGGGGCGGGCTGTTCTGGTTACTGATGTCCTTGGCGCTGCTGTCGCAACTGGCGTTCGCCGCCAGCTTCCTGCGCGTGCGCGAGGAGGGCGGTGCCTGGTTCCGGGCGTTCCTGGGCGCCGGCCTGGTGACCCTGGCGGTGTGGGCGCTGAGCGGCCTGGTGCCGTTCGAGGCGCGGGTGCGTCTGTACGCGTTCAACTACCTGGTGCTGGCCCTGGTGATCCTGGGCTCCGGCGTGGCCAAGGTGCGCGCCGAGGGGTACTACTACGTGATCTACCTGCTTGGCTGGTTCCCGCTGGTGTTGTCGATCCTGCAGGTGGCGGTGGTGATCCACGGTTCGGCGGCGCCGGGCCCGGTGCTGACCGCGTCCTACAAGATGGTGGCGGTGCTCTACATTCAGATTCTGCACATGTTCCTGCACGCGGTGGCGCTGATTCTGCGGGTGCGGGCGCTGCGCGAGGAGAAGCTGCGCGCGGAATTCCTGAGCCGCTCCAAGTCCCGGTTCATTGCCCAGAGCAGCCACGATCTGAGCCAGCCGTTGCACGCCATGGGCCTGTTTCTGGAGCATCTGCGGCCCCATGTGCGGGACGCGGAGGGGCGCCGTCTCTTCCAGCGGCTGCGCGTGACCCACCGGCGCATGAGCGGTGCTTTCCAGTCGATCATGGATCTGGGCCGCCTGGAGGCCGGCGCCGTCACGCCGGCGCCCCGGGCGGTGCCGCTGGCCGGTTTGCTGCGGCGGCTGGAGCGCGAATACCGGCCGCTGGCGGAGGCCAAGGGCCTGCGCCTGCGGATGCGCGCCCCGGTGCTCACCGTGCACAGCGATCCGGAGCTGCTGGAGCGCATGCTGCGTAATTTGATCGGCAACGCCATCAAGTACACCGATGGCGGCGGCGTGCTGGTGAGCGCGCGGCCAAGGGGCGAGCGGGTGCGCATTCAGGTGTGGGACACCGGGCGCGGCATCGGCGACGACGCCCGCGAGCGGGTGTTCGACATCTACCAGCGCTCCGAGCCGGCCGGCGGAGAGGCGGGCACCGGCATCGGCCTGTCCATCGTCAGGCACCTGGCCGATCTGCTGGGTCATCCGCTGAGCTTGCGGTCGGTACCGGGCCGGGGCAGTTGTTTCGGCATCTCCCTGGCGCGGCTGCCGGTGGCGGCGGCCCGCGCCACGGTGGCCGGGCAGGGCGATGGGCGGCCCCGGGCGGTGCTGGTGATGGCGCCGGGCGCCGCCCGGGACGCCCTGGCGGCGCGTCTGGCGGGTTGGGGCTGCCGGGTGGTCACCGCCTCGTCCCTGGCGGCGTTGGCCGGCGATGCGCCCTCGGCCCTGGTGCTGTGCGATCCGGCCCATCTGGACACCGCCGTGTCCCTGCCCGGGGAACCGGTGGCGGTGTGCCTGGGCGAGCCGGAGGGCGGCCCGCCGCCGGGCTGGCTCAGCGTGGACGCCACGGCGGCGCCGGCGCGGTTGCGCGCGTTGCTGAACGTGGCGCTGCGCCGCGCCGACCATCCGCCGGGCACCGGCGAGTCCGCCATGAGGCCGGCCCATGACTAGCATCCTGATCACCGAGGACCACGAGCTGTTCCGCGACGGCCTGCGCCGGCTGGTGGAAGAGGCGGTGCCCGGCGCCCGGATTATCGAGGCCGGTGATTACGACGCCGCCCGCGCCGCCCTGGCCGCCCATCCCGATCTGGCGCTCATGCTTCTGGATATGCAGATCCCCGGCACCCGGGGCCTGGACGGGCTCAAGGCCATCAAGGCCGACCATCCGGCGCTGCCGGTGGTGGTGGTCTCCACGGTGGATCATCAGGCCAGCGTGCAGGGCATGCTGGCCGCCGGCGCCGATGGCTTCATCGGCAAGGCGCTTCCCAAGGCGGCCATGATCCAGGCCCTGCGCGACGTCCTCGACGGCGAGCTGGTGGTGCGCGGCGCCCGGCAGCCGGACCGGCCGCTGACCCTCTCGCCCCGCCAGCGCGCCACCCTGGAGCTGCTTGCCCTGGGCCTGCCCAATAAGGAGATCGCCGGCCAGCTCAATATCGCGCCGGCCACCGTGCGCGAGTACGTCTCCGACCTGCTCGCTCTGTTCGAATGCGACAACCGCACCCAGGTCGTCCTCAAGGCCCGCCGCCTCGGCTTCATCCTCGACTGATCCCGCGGCGTCGTGGCGCCGGCGTACCGCTTCAGTCGCGATAGGGTGTGGCGTTAGCGGTCGCCAAGCATGATATCCCAGGCGTTCTGCAGCTCGCCGATGGCGCGGTCATCATGGAAGATCGCGCCGTTGTCCCGCCGCAGGGCGTCGCGCCAGTGCTGGCGCAGGGCCGGGTCGGTGGCGACGCCCACCGCCAGCTCCACGTAGTGCTCCGGATCCCGGGCGATCAGGCCGGTGAGGCCCATGCGGCGGTACAGGCCGCCGGTGAAGGCGCCGCGCAGCAGCGGTGAGGGCAGGGTGATCAGCGGCAGGGCCATGCCCAGGGCGTCGAAGCTGGTGTTGGCGCCGCTGTAGTGGGGCGGGTCCAGGGCCACGTCCACCACGTCCAGCAAGCCCAGATAGCGCTCCCGGCTCTGGCGCGGCAGCAGGGTGACGCGCTCCGCCAGGGCGCCCAGGCGCCGTTGCAGGCGCTGGCGCAGGGGCGCGGTCTCGGCGCCTTCCCGGCTGCCGATAAGCAGCACCCGGGCGCGCGGGTCGCGCTCCAGGATGCCCGCCGCCAGCGGGTCGAAGTCCGGGTGGATCTTGCGCGGGTTCTGCGCGCACAGGTACAGGTGCTCGCCGTCCGCCAGGCCGAAGTCGGCCCGCGTCATGGGGCGCTCCGGTGGCGTGGGCGGCTCGGCCCAGGTGAACATGTTGCCGGGCATGGTGAGCAGGGTTTCCCGGTACAGGTCCTGGGCGCCCTCCGGTTCCGCCAGGTCCGAGGACAGGAAAAAATCCATGCCCGGGATGCCGGTGGTCAGCGGCCACGCCCAGCTGGTGTACTGCAGCGGCGCCGGGCGGAACCAGGGCAGGAAGTAGTTGAACGAGTCCGAGCCCACTTCCCAGTGGTAGAGCAGATCCAGCCGCGCCGCGCGCAGCTGCCCGGCGGCCTGGTCCACCCGGGGGCTGAGCGCCAGCCAGGTGAGGCCGTCGTCGCCCAGCGCCGCCCGGGTCTGGTTCAGGGCCGGGCGGGTCACCGCCACCACGATCTCGAAGCGTTGCCGGTCCAGGCGCGGCAGCACGCCCTGGACACTGCGGATAAAGATGCCCTCGTGGCCATGGTTGACCACCAAGCCGATGCGCCGCCGGTCACCGCCGGAGCGTGGCGCCGGCGGTTCGATGGCGGGCAGGCGCGGTGCCAGCAGATCGGCGTGGGCGGTTTTCAGGGCGCGGTCGGCGCGGCCTTGGTACATCAGGGTGGGCGGCGGCTCGGCGCCGCTCAGGTGCAGCAGGGCCGGGTCCAGTTGCCCGGGCCGGTCCCGCCAGCGCGCCAGGGTGGCGGCGTAGTCGTCCCGCCAGGTGTCGATGGCGGCGTCGTCGTCGAACACGTCCGGGCACAGCAGGTCCGCGTGCAGAGCGTGCCACCAGTGCTCCGGGCGCAGTTCCGCCACGCGGCGGTAGGCGCCGGCGGCGGCGCCCAGGTGTCCCTGGCGTTCCTGGGCCACGCCCAGGTTGAGGTGGGCGTCCGGGTAGTCCGGGCTCAGCGCCAGGGCGTCGCGCAGCGGCGCCTCCGCCTCGGCGGGGCGGCGCAGCAGGATCAGGGCGCTGGCCAGGTTGTTGAGGGGGCGCGGTTGGCGCGGCGGCGGCAGATGCTTGAGGGCGCGCCGGTAGCTGGCCACCGCCTCTTCCTCCCGGCCGGTGTCGAGCAAGGCGTTGCCCTGGTTATACCAGCCGTCGCCATGGTCCGGCTGGCGGCGCAGCGCCTCGCGATAGACGGCAAGGGCGTCCTCCGGCCGGCCGGCGCCGCGCAGGGCCAGAGCCAGGTTGAAGCGCGCCACCGGCAGGTCCGGCAGCCGCGCCACCGCGTTTTCCAGCACCGCCGCCGCCTCGTCGAAGCGGCCCAGCCGGCGCAGAATCTCCCCATGGTTGATCACCGCCGCCGGCACCTTGGGGTAGCGCGCCGCCAGTGGCGCCAGCAACGCCAGGGCCTCCTCGAGCCGGCCGGCGCCGGCGTGGTCCAGAGCGCGCTTGAGAATCTGTTCCGGGTTCTCGCTCATGGGCGGCAACGATACCGCCGCCTCCCGAACAACACCAGACCGAGCAGCGCAAGCAAACCGGTGGCACCGCCGCCGCCGCTACCACCGCCGCCGTCGCCGCCATCCCCCGGCGCGTCCTCCAAGCTCAGAGTGCGCGCCCGCAGCGTGGAAGGGCCGCCATCCTCCTGGGCGAACCACACCACCGTGGCGGTGCCATCGCCGAGCACCACCCCGGTGTTCAGGGAGTGGTCCACCGCCTCCGGGATGGTGGAGGTCGCCACCACCGCCGCGCCGTCGCCCAGGGGCGCGCCATCGCGGAACGCCATCACCCGGCTTTCGCCGCCGTTTTCGTCGGGCAGGGCCTGGCTCCAGCCCACCACCACCAGGCCGTCGCCGTCGGAGGCCAGGGACGGCCCGCCGGTATCCAGGCCGCCGGTTGGCACCGCCAGCGTCTCGCCGGCGGTGCCGTCGGCGGCCCAGTGCCGGGCCTGCATGGTCAGGGTTTTGACATGGTCCGGCCACACCTCCTGGGACCACATCGCCAGGAAGCCGCCGTCCTCATCGGCGGCCAGGGCCGGCTGCGTCTGGTCCAGGCTGAGGCCCGCTTCGCTACCATCATCCAGGCGCAACGGCTCGGCCTCCAAAGCGGTACCGTTGAGATTGAATCGGCGCCCCAGAACCACATCGCCGCCGGCCGACGACACATACGCGGACCAGGCCGCCATCAGGGTGTCGCCTTGCAGCGCCAGGGCCGGGGCCCCGTTCTGCGCCTCGCCGAGAACGAAGAAGTCGCCCATCGCCGTGCCGTCCGCGTTGAACGCCCGCGCCCGGTATTCCGGCGCCGCGTCTTTGTTGTACCAGGCCAGCAGGAAGCGGCCGTCCGCGTCCATGGCGACGGCGGGGTGGCATTTGGCGCCGCTGCCGCTATTCACGGACTGCCGCTCGGCGATCACCGAGCCATCCCCGGCGATTCGTGAATAGATCACGCCGCCGCAACCGCCCACCGTGATGCTCCAGGCCGCCACCAGATCGCCGTCCGTGTCGGCGGCCAGGGCCGGCTCAAGCACGTCGATGGAGGACACATTGCCGCTGTCCAGCGCCATTACCTCGCCGAGCAGGTCGCCGTCGGCGTCGAAGCGGCCCAGCTTGATGAGGTCCGCGCCGGCGTCGTTGGCCTCCCGCCACAGCACCGCGAAGCGACCACCGGGCAGGGCGGTCACCTCGAAGTCATCAAGCTGGTAGCCCGCCGGCGCGGCGTACAGATCCACCGTTGGAGCGGCGTCGTCGAGCAGCGAGGCGGCGCCCACCGGCGCGCACAGAACGGCGGAGCACACCGCCACGGCCAGCGGCGTGCGCTGGAAAGTCAGGTAAGACACGGAAATTCACCCCCAGAGTAAGGTTGCAAAAACACGCTTACTCTAGAACCGCCCCCGCGCCGGCAGTACCCGACAAATGTCGGGTGCATTGTTACAGGACGTCCTGCGGATACCGCAAGCCATGCTTTGTCGTCCGTGAACGGCGAGTAGGATGATTTGGTCGACGCCGGCTAATCCGGAAGCGCATGCCCGGGCTTTACGCAGGGCCGTGGATGGTTGTCTGTACAGGCGGTCAGGAGCAGATGATGACGATGTATGAGTTTCAGGTGCATTTCGAGTTGCCATTGGAGCAGCCGGATTCCGAACAATGGCTGGATGCTCTCTTCGAAGCCGGATGCGACGATGCGATCGTGGGCTTGGCTCGGCCCGGCTATTTATCGTTGGATTTCAGCCGAGAAGGTGAAGAAGCCATGGTAGTCGTTCAGTCCGCCGTCGGGGATGTACAAACCGCGATCCCGGGGGCGCATCCACAATCCGTCGGCCCTGATCTGCTCAACCTGTCAGGCATCGCCGAGTGGTTATCAGACAATCGCATTGCCATCACGCGACAAGCAATGCGCAAGTATGCGGCGGGGGAGTTGCGCCGCTCTCGTTCACGCTTTCCGGCGCCGAGAGTCTTTGATTCCGTGCCCCTATGGCATGCCCATGATGTTCTGGCATGGATGGAACAGAACGGAAAATTAGTGAAGGCCGATCAAGCGGCGGTGAAAACGATGCTCGATCTTACCGGGGTCAGTAAAGCCATCAATGCAGCCGCGGAATTCCTGAGATTGCGGGCAGGAAATCCGGTGTTGGCGGAGCAGGCCTGGAACATCATGGAAATTCAGACGGCGTTACGGGCTCATTCGGCGGAAGGTTGACGCCCCGGCGGTTGTCATTGGTGGGCGCCGGCGCCGTGGGCAAGAATCCGGCGGTAAGCAGGGGCGGCAGGGCGGTGGTGATATCGCTGCTGCCGCCACTGGCTCGTGTACGGTTCCGGGCCGCGGCGATGCTACCGGCGGGTCCGCCGCCCCGCCATCAGCAACATCAGGCCAAACATCCCGAGGAAGTTAGCGCCGCCGCCTCCACCACCACCCGCTGCCGGATTCGAAGCGGCCTCCGGCAGCGTCAGCGAGCGTGCCCGGATGCTGTACTCCAGATCGGCGTTTTGCTCGTACCACACGGCGGTGGCGGTGCGGCCGCTAAGCACCACCTCCGTGTTCGGCGAGTAAAAATAATCCCCCTGGGTATAGGACCCGACGGTAACGGCGTCATCGCCCAGGCGCTGACCGTTTCGGAAAGCCGTGACCCGGCTGAATCCATCGGCGTAGTCGAGGCTCGCGGTCCAGCCGGCGAGGATCAAGCCTTGCCCATTGGTGGCCACTGAGGGGGCATATGCATTGCCGCCAAGGTCGCTCACGCCACTGCCACCCATATTGTCATCGCCGACCACGAGCCCCGCGCGGGCGGTGCCATCGGCGGCCCAGCGCTGGCCGTGCTGGCTGTCCACGAACTCACCGTTGAGGTTTCGCGTCTGGTGCCACATGCCCAGGAAACCGCCCTCCGGGTCCTGAACAAGTACCGGTGAGGTCTGAATCACGGTGTGATCCGGGGCACCGTTATCCAGGCGGAAATTCGTGCTGCCCAGGGCGGTGCCGTTCTGGTTGTAACGGCGGGCCATTACCGGGTAGTCCGGCCCGACATCCGCGGTCCAGGCCACTGCCAGGGTGTCGTCCTGCAAGGCGAGGGCGAGCCCTGGAAGGATCGCGAGCACGGGCGCTACCTCGAAGGACGGTGCGATGGTGGAGCCGTCGGCATTGAATGTCTGGGCCACGTACACCGGAGGATTGCCGGGCGATTCATGGCGCCAGCCGAACGCGTAGCGACCATCGTCGTCCATTGTGACCCGAACCTGGCAGTCACTTCCGGAGCCGGCATCATGGGACAGGGATCGTGGGCTTGCGATGGTGTCGTCGGCGTCGACGCGAGTGTAGCCCAGAGTGCCGCAGCCGCCATCGTTGAAATCCCAGGCCACGACAAGGTCGCCGTCGTTGTCGGCGGCCACCACCGGGTTGTTTGGACCGCCGCTGGAGGACGGAGAACCGGACAACAGTTCCAGGACGTCGCCCTCGGCGTTGCCGTCGGCGTCAAAGCGAGCAAGCCGCACGTGGTAGAGGCTGGTGTCGCTGTCGTACTCGGACCAGACCAGCGCGAACAAGCCGTCGGGCAGGCCGGCCACGTCGAAGCCATTAATGCTGGTGGCCTCGGTCGGGGCGTACAGCTCCACCATGGGCGCGGCGTCGTCGAGCAAGGAAGCGGCGCCGGCGGGCGTGGATAGAACGGCGGCGCCCGCCGCCAGGGCCAGCGGCGTGCGTGAAAACACGGGCAGTGACATGAAAATCCCCCTCAGGATTGCTACCGCCGTCCGGCGGGGTCAGGTCCTGGCGCGGTGCCACCCGGGCTTGCAGGGTGTCGCCGCCGTCGTTGTACCAGGCCATGGCCGCCAGATCCTTGCTCAGGGCCACCTTGGGAGTGCCCTCATTGCCGAAGAAGGTTTCGTCCTCGGGCAGCGTTTCCACCAAGGTGGCGCGCTCACCCACCAGGTCGCCGTTGGCGTCGAAGGCGGTGGCCCGCGCCTCGGGCGGGTCGCCGGCGCTCTCGAAGCCCCAGGCGCTCACCAGGGCGCCGTCGTCATCGGCGGCCAGGCTGGGAGCGGTGAGCGCCTGGGACGGACCAGCGGTCCGGTTCACCATCTCCAGGGCCGCGCCGGGGGCGCCGTCCGAGCCCCAATGCCGGGCCTGGACCACAAAGGCCTGGTAGCCCTCCGGCGGGTTGGACAGGTGGTCGAGCCACTGCACCACGAAGCCGCCGTCGCCGGCGGCGTTACCGTCCCCCAGCGGGGTGCTGGTGGCGTCATAGGTCGCGAACTGCTGGCTCCGGCCATCGCCGGAGTCCGCGGTCCAGGCCAGGGCTACGTCGCCGTCACCGTCCACGTCCATATCGGAAGCGCAAAGCTGCTCGTCGGTGCCCGGCACCTGGATGGGCGTCGCCAGGGTGTCCCCGCTGTCGATGCGCGTGAACCAAAGGCGCGGCCTCCTCGAAGAGGGCGGCGGAAGCCGGTGCGGAGAGGGCGGCCCCCACCGCCATGGCGAGGGGCGCGCGCGCAAAAGCGGCGTGTCGCATGGTGAGATCCTTTGTCGTTATGGGTCGTTTTCCTTAGTAACCATTCTCACCGCTTACCCCCACCCCGGGACCACCCCCGAATCAGGGGAGAAACCGGCCCGCCGCAAAACATCCGAAAAAGGAAAAAAGCATTAGATAAAAATCAGAGGATAGGCCGATCCGGAGTTACCCGAAACGGCGGATGCCAAAACCCGGAGGGCTGTGTTTTCATGCTGCGCGCGGCGCTCGGGGCCTGATTCCGTGGCCGCTGACCGGTGCTGCTATGTGATATTGATCACATAAACAAACTGCACTAGGATCAAGGCTTCGTTTACGGGGGGCCGTAAAACAATGCCAACAAAACCGTGTTCAACCGAAAAAGAATTCGCGGCGTATTCGCGTTATTCTTTCACGGTCATTTCACGGTAACGCCGCGGGTCGATGATGGCGCCCTGCCATTGCACCGTCCCGAATAGTGAATTGGCATTCAAGGAACCGCCCGGTGAGACGCCGGGGCAGCCACCCAACTATGGAAGTAGGGTATGAATGACTCAGCCTGGTACGTGGTGCAGTGCCGCGCCAACCAGAATTTCCGTGCTCAGGAAAACCTGGAGAACCAAGGCTTCACCTGCTTCCAACCCCGGCTCCGGGTGGAAAAACTCCACGCCGGCCGCCGCACCCACCGCACCGAACCGCTGTTTCCCGGTTACCTGTTCATCCGCTTCGAGGAATACGGCCCCAGCTGGCACACCGTGCGCTCCACGCGCGGCGTCAACAAGCTGGTGGCGTTCGGCGAGCGGCCGGCGCGGGTGCCGGGCAGCGTGGTGGAGGCCCTGATGCAAAGCAGCCAGGCCCGGGAGCGGGGCGAAGACGCCGAGCCGGCGATCCGCCCCGGCGACCGGCTGCGCATCGAACGCGGCCCCTTCGCCAACCTGGAAGCCACCTTCCACGGTTACAAAGGCGAGGAAAGGGCCATCGTTCTGCTGGACATGCTGCACAAGCAGCACCGGCTCAACCTGGCCCTCAAGGACGTGCGCCCCCTGGCCGCGCACGCCTGACAACCGGCGCGGCCCCGCGCCGCGCCCTCGTTCAGCAACACCGTTCACGGGGAACAGACGGCAAACCCTGGGGCGGTAGCGTGCCCGAACACCGGCGGGCTGTTATGCTCTCGCGCTTGAATCACTTAGGGGAACGTAAGGAATGCGCATCACCGTCTTCGGCACCGGCTATGTGGGCCTGGTCACCGGCACCTGCCTGGCGGACGCCGGCCACGATGTCCTCTGCGTGGACGTGGACCCGGCCAAGGTGGAGGCCCTTAACCAGGGCCAGGTGCCCATCCATGAGCCCGGCCTGGCGCCCATGGTGGCCCGCAACCGCCAGGAAGGCCGCCTGAGCTTCACCACCGACGCCGAAGCCGGCGTCGCCTTCGGCACCCTGCAGTTCATCGCCGTGGGCACGCCCCCGGACGAGGACGGCTCCGCCGACCTGCGCTACGTGCTCGCCGTGGCCGCCACCATCGGCCGCCACCTGGACGACTACAAGCTGGTGATCAACAAATCCACCGTGCCCGTGGGCACCGTGGACAAGGTGCGCGCCGCCATCGCCGCCGAGCTGCGACAACGGGGCCGGGACATCGAATTCGACGTCTGCTCCAACCCGGAATTCCTCAAGGAAGGCGCCGCCATTGAGGACTTCACCCGGGGCGCCCGCATCGTGGTGGGCACCGAGTCCGGCCGCGTGCGCGAGCTCATGCGTGAATGCTACGGCCCCTACAACTGGAACCACGACAAGCTGATCTTCATGGACCCGCGCTCCGCGGAGCTCACCAAGTACGCCGCCAACGCCATGCTGGCCACCAAAATCAGCTTCATGAACGAAATGGCCAACCTGGCCGAACGACTCGGCGCCGACATCGAGCAGGTGCGCCTGGGCATCGGCTCGGACCCGCGCATCGGCTACCACTTTATTTATCCCGGCTGCGGCTACGGCGGCTCCTGCTTCCCCAAGGACGTGCAGGCCCTGGAACGCACCGCCCGGGACGTGGACTACGACGCCCACATCCTGGCCGCCGTGGAAGCGGTCAACCGGCGCCAGAAGACCACCTTGTTCGACAAGCTCCACGCCGCCTTCGACGGTGACCTGGCCGGACGCACCATCGCCGTGTGGGGCCTGGCCTTCAAACCCGACACCGACGACATGCGCGAAGCCCCCAGCCGGGCACTGATGGAAGCGGTATGGAACGCCGGCGGCCGGGTGCGCGCCTACGACCCGGAAGCCCATCGGGAATGCCGCCGGATCTACGGCGACCGCGACGACCTGGCCCTGGTGGAGCACCGCTACGACGCCCTGCAAGGCGCCGACGCCCTGGTGATCTGCACCGAGTGGAAGGAATTCCGCATCGCCGACTTCGCCACCGTCAAGAAAACACTGACCACGCCGATAATCGTGGATGGCCGCAACCTCTACGAACCGGAAGCCGCCCGCCGGGCCGGCATCCTCTATTACGCCATCGGCCGCGGCCAATCCATCAAGACAAGAAGCCCCTCCCCGTAGGAGCGGCTTCAGCCGCGATCAGCCGATTCGGCCCGGCCCACTCATAGGCCACCAGGGTGGCGATTTGTCGCCCCCGATTAGCAATTCAGTAACCACAATGTAAAATGCCGGATTCCGCGATAGGCATGACCAATAGCACCAGTGATAATCGCCACATCAGGGGCAGGGGTTCACACACAATGGAAGTAAAGAAGACTGCACTCTCAGGCCTTGGGCTGCTACTGATCCTTACTCTCGGCGGCTGTGCCTTCGCCCCCGGCCCCCACTACGCCGGCGGCGCTGACTTCAATGAAAGCGACGACAACGACGACATCCCCGAACTGGAAGACACCGTGCAGGTGCACCAGATCAACGCCTCGGTGCTGATGGACGCCCGCCAGCGCGACATCCCCGACACTCCCGAGGCGCTCAGCCTGGAACCCACCACCTACGACTACGAGGTGGGCCCCGGCGACGTCCTGCAGATCACCGTCTGGGACCACCCGGAACTGACCATCCCCGCCGGCTCCATGCGCAGCTCCGAGGAAGCCGGCAACTGGGTGCACAGCGACGGCACCATCTTTTACCCCTATGTGGGCAAGATTTATGTGGAAGGCATGAAGGTCACGGAAATCCGCGACACCATCGCCAGCCAGATCGCCGAGTACATCGAAGACCCCCAGGTGGACGTCTCCGTGGCCGCCTTCCGCAGCAAGCGCCTGTACGTCACCGGCGCCGTGATGCAGCCCGGCGCCTACCCGGTGACCAACGTGCCCACCCGCCTGCTGGACGCCGTGAACGTGGCCGGCGGCCTTACCGAGCAGGCCAACTGGACCAACGTGACCCTGAGCCGGGACGGCCAGGAATACACCCTGAGCCTGCGCGCCATCTATGAATACGGCGACAAGAGCCAGAACGTGCTGCTCAAGCCCGGCGACGTGCTGCACATCGCCCGCAACGACGACAATAAGGTGTTCGTGCTGGGTGAGGTGATGGAACCGCGGCCGGTACCCATGACCCGCACCGGCCTGAGCCTGGCAGAGGCACTCTCTTCCAGTGGCGGCTTCATGAAGGAAACCGCCGACGCATCCGGCATCTTTGTAATGCGACGAGCCCCGGAGGGCAGCGATCATCTGGTGGACGTTTACCAACTGAATGCTGAAAATGCGACCGCATTGATCTTGGCCGACAACTTTCCGCTGCAGCAACGCGATATCGTCTATGTCACGGCCGCGCCGATCTCCCGTTGGAACCGTGTAATCCAGAATATCCTGCCGACGGTTCAGACTATCTACTATGGCGCACTGGCGAACGACCGCATTCGGGATCCGGATAATTAATGTTTGACCGTATCTTGACGGTCTGTGACGGCAATATCTGCCGTAGCCCCACGGCGGCGGCGATGCTGCGCCGGCACCGGCCGGAGAAGCGAGTAACCTCCGCCGGCCTGGTCGGCCTGGAAGGCCAGGACATGGACCCGGTGGCCCGGGAGGTGGCCCGGGAACATGGCCTGGACTGCGGCGAGCACGTGGCCAGGAAACTGATGGGCGCCCATTGCCGTGACGCGGAAATAATCCTGGTCATGGAAGCCCGACAACGGGATGCGTTGATCAAGAGTTACCCGGAAGTCAGTGGCAAGGTGTTTCTGCTCAGCCATTGGAACGGCGGCAGAAATATCCCCGACCCCTATCGCCGGGGCAAAGACGCCTTTGAACAGGTTTACCGCTTGCTGGACAAGGCCGCCGAGGCCTGGGCCGGCAAACTGTAGAAAATAAACAAGGAACGAAGAGCAAAATGGCAATAACCGACCAGCCGAATACCCGCGAACGCCGCTTCGACGCCGCCAATGACGAGATCGACCTGCAGCGGTTGTTCGCCCTGTTGCGGGACTATATTTGGCTGATTGCCGGGGCCACTTTGCTGGCGGTGGCGCTGGCGACGCTCTATGCCCTGAAGGCCACGCCGATCTACAAGGCGGACGCGCTCCTGCAGGTGGAAAAGAAGCAGGGCGCCATGCCGGGCTTCGAGGAACTCAGCGAAATGTTCGCCGATGAGTCCTCCTCCGAAGCGGAAATACAGATCATCCGTTCCCGTCTGGTCCTCGGGCAGGTGGTGGATCAGTTCAAGACCATGCTCTCCATCCGCCCGGACCGTCTGCCGGTGATTGGCGGGTTTGGAGCCCCCGCGCCCGTTGAGCCGGGGACGCCGGTGCCCCTTTTCGCCGGCTATCGGGACAGCCAGACCCTGGTGACCGTGGAAAGCTTTGTGGTGCCGGACGCCTGGCTGGATAAGAGCTTTACTCTGAAAGCGGGTGCCGAGGGTTACCCGAGCCTCTATTTGGATGAACAGTTAATCGCTTCAGGCAAGGCCGGTGATTTGTCACTGGTCAGCGACGATGGGCAAGTGAGACTGGAATTGGGCGCCTGGGAATATGGCGGCGAACCCTTGAAGGTGGTACGTAAGAGCCGCGCCGCGGCCATCAATGAATTGCGCGAAAAGCTCAGCGTGGCGGAGCAAGGCAAGGACACGGGTATCATCCAGCTCAGCATGACCGGAGCCAGCAAGGACCGGATTCGTAAGCTTTTGGATGCGGTGGCCCAGACCTATCTCACCCAGAATATCCAGCGAAACGCCGCCGAGGCCGAGAAAAGCCTGCAGTTTCTGGACGAGCAACTCCCGGAAATCAAGGACAAGCTCAACGCAGCCGAGCAGAAGCTCAACGATTACCGGCTGCAAAGCGAATCCGTGGATTTGAGCCTGGAAACCCAGTCCACTCTGGAGCGGCTGGTGGGCATTGAAGCCAAGCTCAATGAACTGAAGATCAAGGAAAGCGAAATTGCCGCACGCTTTACCCAATCCCACCCGGCCTACCGAACCCTGGTCCAGCAGCGCCAGTCGCTGCTGGAAGAGAAGAAACAAATTGAAGGCCAGATTCAGTCCCTGCCCGAGACCCAGCAGCAAGTGCTGCGCATGATGCGGGATGTGGAGGTTAACCAGCAAATCTATGTGGGCCTACTCAACAAGGTGCAGGAACTGCGCATCATGAAGGCCAGCACCGTGGGCAACGTGCGGATCATCGATGACGCGGTGGTGCAGCCGGAACCAGTAAAACCCAAAATATCCTTGCTGATCGCCCTGGCGGGATTGCTGGGCCTGATGGGCGCCGTAGGTTATGTATTGCTGCGTGCCGCCTTCCACCGTGGTATCCAAAGCCCCGACCAACTGGAAGAGCAGGGCATCCCGGTTTACGCGGCTGTACCGTTGTCCCAGCAACAGCAAAAAATCGACCGAATCATCAGCGTGGTGCAACGCCGGGGCCGCAGCAAGCGTGAGCCAGTGCCACTGCTGGCCCTGGACGACCCGGCGGACCTGGCGGTGGAAGCCCTCCGCAGCCTGCGTACCAGCCTCCATTTCGCCATGATGGAAGCGAGCAACAAAGTGCTGATGATCTCCGGCCCCAGCCCGGAGGTGGGCAAATCCTTTATCAGCGCGAACCTGGCCACGGTATTGGCCCAGGCAGGGCAGAAAGTGCTGGTGGTCGACGCGGACATGCGTAAGGGGCATTTGCACCGCTTCTTTGATAATCAAAATGATCTCGGCCTCTCCGACTGGCTCTCTGGCCAAGCAAATGAGTCACAGGTGATCCACACCACCAAGCTGGACAACCTGCACTTCCTGCCCAGGGGGCAGGTCCCCCCGAATCCGTCCGAACTGCTTATGCATCTGCGCTTCCAGCAGTTGATGGAAAGCCTGTCTTCCCAATACGACCTCGTCCTACTGGATACACCGCCGGTACTGGCAGTCACTGATGCCGCGATTATTGGCCAAGTAGCGGGCACCAGCTTGCTGGCGGCACGTTATAACGTGAACTCAGTCAAGGAAGTAGAGGTATCCATCCGTCGTTTTGAGCAAAACGGCGTAGACATTAAGGGTGTTATTTTCAACTGTATTGAGCGCCGCGCAACCAACGAATATGGCTACTACGCATATAAATACGGTAGCACTGACTAAAAAATGACTTGCGGGCAGACTATTCCGCACGCGATTTACCCTGACAACCATCCAAGATCGTGAAGTTGGTCCAATCAAAAACCTGGATGTTATGAAAAAGGATTTTCTTGGTGAAGTTTCTCATTAACCGATAATTCTTGAACAGCTCTAAAAATCCGTATAAGGCATGCCAAATTGGCCATAGTCAATTTAATGTCTTGCTTGAAGATACGGCGCTGGATTTCACCAAAAAGCTGGCCGTACAAGAATGCTGCAAGGTGTGGAGAGACGTTGGGCATCCGGAGTCGCATCTGGTTCAGGCTTGCTCCGGACTTGTTTGGCTAAAATGGTGAAATGATAAGCAATCTAATCTAAGTGCTGATTCACAATAGACATGTAGAGAAGTTGGTAGACTTATGAAAGTTCTTGTGACGGGAAACGCCGGCTTTATCGGCTTTCACACAGTCAGACGTTTGCTTGAACGTGGAGACTACGTCGTTGGCATAGATAATGTAAACGATTATTACGATCCGAGTATCAAGGAGGCCAGGCTAAAAATATTAGAGGAAGTATCCCAGAGTACAGATAGCAAATATTATTTCGTGCGTGCAAACCTTGCCGACAGGCAAGTTGTAGAAAAGATTTTTGAAGTGCATAGCTTTGATCGGGTAATTCACTTGGCGGCTCAAGCCGGGGTGCGTTACTCGTTAGAAAATCCGCATAGCTATGTAGAAAGTAACCTTGTTGCTTTTACAAACCTACTCGAAAATTGTCGCCAAGCACAAACGCCACACCTGACTTTTGCCAGCACCAGTAGTGTTTACGGTGCGAACACCAAAATGCCATTCTCCGAGCACGACGGTGCAGATCATCCGCTGCAGTTTTATGCTGCAACTAAACGCGCCAATGAGCTTATGGCCCATAGCTATAGCCACCTATTTAAGTTACCCATTACTGGTCTGCGCTTTTTTACAGTTTACGGGCCGTGGGGTCGGCCTGACATGGCTCTATTCAAATTCACTCAAAGCATCTTGAAGGGTGAGGCTATTCCAGTGTTTAATCATGGAAATCACACGAGAGATTTCACATATATCGATGATATTGTGGAAGGTATTATTCGTGCCAGTGATCAAATTTCCGAAGGCAACCCTAATTGGAATAGTCACTCCCCTGACCCTGCCACAAGCAAAGCACCATGGCGCCTTTTTAATATCGGCAACAACAATCCTATAAAACTTCTTGTTTATATTGAGGCTATTGAGCAGGCATTAGGGAAAAGATCTATTAAAAAATTTCTCCCCCTACAGCCTGGCGATGTTCCAGATACTTTCGCTGATAGCAATGAGCTAAAACGTGCGGTGGGCTACGAGCCCGTGACTGCTGTCTCGGAAGGCGTTGCTAACTTCGTGGCTTGGTATCGCAACTATTATCAAGTTTGACATGCCGTCATCTCAGGGAAAATCCATTGCGGTTCCCCAATCCCCTAATCAAGGATTACTATAGAGACTGGACGATCCAGCGGGCATGCAGTATGTTTCGAAATTATCAGCCAACAGTATCCCTGCTAACATCATCGTTGACTATAAATATTACTAACCATGCCAAAAGGAATTCGGGGAACTAGGCATAGCGGGCAGGCCAAAGCGTCCGCTTAATATGGTCTTTAACCTTAAATTTCGATCAGTTATAAAAAATAAGTTATTTGAAATATCCCAAAATTATAATATATTTTTCGTGCTCAGGAACAAGTATTTTTGCTGACCTTATATTGTAGCGCTTGGGTCTTGCCTTTATTTACTAATTTAATACAAAATTCGCAAACAGTGATGTCTCGCCTTGCGGTCTTTGGTGCGGAGAGCGGAGGATCTACAGCCCAAAAAAATAAAATTCGTTGATTAGAACCTAGAGATGTCGGAGTTAACTTTAGTGCTTCAATATTACAAAATCTCAGAATTGTATGATCCGGAAATCCTAAAGTATCGATCAGCAAACAGGATCGATGCAATTCATGATGAGCAATTTATTTTGAGCTCGAGCCGAGAGATCGCTATAGCATTAGCTTTCTCAGTTTTAAAAAAAGATAGACTTATTGGCGAATTCTTGATGGCTAATAAAATATTAGATCGAAATGTGTGTGAAGGCAGGTATTTCTCAGACAGCATTGATCGCGAGGCCGAAAAGTTATCGTTACATGGCTTGGGGGGTTATAATTAATGGTTGGCCAGGTTGTCTACATTATTTCCGATGTAAGGTCGGGTTCTACTCTTTTGGATAACATTCTGGCTGCATGCCCTGGTGCTGTATCTGTTGGCGAGCTCAGCCTTCTTGCTTCATTTCTATATAAGGGTAATGTTGGCAAGCATGTCCAATGGAAATGCACTTGTGGTGCGACAATTACTGATTGCGGTTTCTGGGGCGAAGTAATTTCTAGGTTGAGCGGTGAGGGTATTCCGATCCAGGAGACATCTTTCGCAGCGCTTTCAAGAATTGATGGCAAGCGCCAAATCGACGAAGCAGCCAAGGGTAAGGTTACTCAAGGCAATGATGAGATATACAAAAAGGTGTTTGCATTGTCTAATGCAAAGTTAATAATTGATTCTTCCAAGGATGCTGAGCAAGGCTTGCATTTGTATAAGCAGTCCATCCATAACGTAAAGATTATATATATCGAAAGAGATATTCGAGCTGTAAGTTCGTCGAAATATAAATGGAACATGCGCTTTAATAGTGAGTCCGTATCTTCGGTACGTTTGCTACGCAGATCCATGCGGGTTAGAAAGAAAATAAAAACCAAGCTGAGAGGCGTACGTGAGAATGACTTAGTTTGCGTGAAGTATAAAGAACTCGCCGATAACCCTCAGAAAACTATTGATAGAATATTTAGGCACTTTCAAATGGAACCATATAGAGTACCAAAATATATGGATATGAGTAACGGGCACTCCATCGGTGGAACGCCTAACCGTTACAAAAAAGTCCCCGTAAAATACGACGATACATGGAAGGAGTTTGCGAGGAAAAGGCCTTTTTTCAATATTATTGGGGGGATATTGGAAGCTTTTACATGACTACTCTGTCTCGGTTTAGAAGAGCAGGTGCGTGGCAGTTAAGCCAGATATTCGTTAATGTTGTTGCACAGTTCCTATACATTGGTGTGATGGCCAGGCTGCTTTCGAAGTCCGACTTTGGTCTTATGGCCGTCGCGGCCGGATTTATTGGTATAGGAGTGGTTTTCAGCGAAGGTGGTATGGGGGCGGCGCTTATACAGCGAAAAGAGATAACCCAGCAACATATGAATGCAGCCCTTCATGGTGCCGTCATATTTGGCTTTGTGTTTTATGCGCTATTGATTACATTTTCAAAAAGTATCGCTGGCTTTTTTGGTTCGCCCGAGCTAATTCAAATGCTATATGTCGTTGGATTAATCATTATGCTTAATTCAGTGGCTGGAATATTCATGTCGCTACTCCACAAAAGCTTTAGTTTCCATAAAGCTGCACCTATATCAATGTTATCGACCATTGTCGGGTATTTGTCTGGCGTTTATTTTGCATTTAATGGTTTGGGGGTTTGGTCGCTCGTATGGGCTTCATTAATCATTGCTTTAATTAACACCGTTGGTTACTACAGCCTTTCCCCTGTCAAGCTCTCATTGCGTTTTTATAAAAAAGAATGGGCGGAGCTGTTTTCATTTAGTTCGGGAATGATACTCCTTAAAATTGCTAATTATTTTAATGATACAGGTTTAAAGCTCGTCGTTGCCAAGTTTTTATCTTTGGAAATGCTAGGAGTATTTGAAAGAGCAACTAAGCTAAAAAGTATACCTAGCATGCATTTTGGGAACCTCCTCGATTCAATTATGTTTCCTGCTATGTCCGAGGTTCAAGAGCAAGAAGATAAGCTTGCTAAGATGTATCAATATGCCTTAGGCGTGTCCAATTCTTTGATGATTCCTGGTGCTTGCTTTTTAATATTCTATGCAAGAGAGATCGTTGTTATTTTGCTGGGAAATCAATGGCACGAAATTGTGCTACCTTTTCAAATAATGGCTGCCGCATTGCCTTTCGCTATGTCTACAAGGATGACAGATGCCTTAGTTAGGGCAAAGGGTTTGGTATATAAAAATGTTACAAGAAAATATGCATTTGTTATGGTTTTAATTGCGTCCTCAATCGCGGGTGCCTACTATTTCGGGGTGGTTGGTGTGGCGGTTGCTGTTTTTATCAGTCAGATATTTAACTACCTGACTATGGTTCTTCTTGTGAAAAAGCTTTTTGGAAATGGGTTCATCGACACATTTTTGCGGCCTTTGATGGAGGGAGCAAAGCTTGCTGCTTTCGTACTTATTTTCATTCAGTTGCTAGATGCCCTGGCGAGACTCTTTGATATCCCGTCTATACCTTCTTTCCTTGTGACCTCTTTTCTTCTGCTTTCGATAGTCGGAGCTTTTGGTAGATGGCGTCCCTACTTTTTAGGGTGTTATTTGTCAAAATTTTTGATACATATTTTTAATAAAGACAAAGCACCGGCGTATAAATGACCCTTTGCTTATGAAACTTAGTCTTGCCTTAGTAAACTACGCTTACATTGGAATTGTCATCCTCTGGGATCCCGTGCAAAGAGGTTTTCTAAATTTCGATGGAGCAGGAAGGTCGGTCATTTTTCTGACCTTCATGGTTATACTTATGAATTTGGCCTATGACAGAATGTTCCTAAAAAAATACTGTCTGAGCCGCCCAATTTTTATCTGGGGTGTTTGGGTTTTTTACTCTGTCTTGAACCTAATTTTCGAAGGGTACCACGGTGAAGTATCACTTTTTCTCTTCGTGATGCACCAGCTTTTGAAGCCATGGGTGGTGATGGTTTTAGTAGTAAAAGAGACTCTTCGTGATAGCATAAAAACGCTAAAGTTTCTTACAGTCATTTTTTCTATTTACGCGGTTTTATCGATTACCGTTTTGTCTGGTGACGGTGGCATGGGGGGGGATCGGCTTCTGGGAGAGCTTGGAAACCTGGGACCATTAAACTCACTGTTTATTATATTCTTTGCTTCAATGCTTTTCGTTCACAAAAAAATAAGTCGTACATTGTTTGTTTGTCTTGTCGGGTTGTCATTTCTTGCCATTATCCCTGCTGGTACACGAAAAGCCTTTGCGGCCGCCGTTATTATCCTAATTTTTCTTTTTATGTCTCAATTTCGACTCTCACTTACTCGAATCCTGACCGGTTTAGTTGTTTTGGTGGTGTTGTGGGGAGGGGTAGACTATACACTGAAATCGACAAACCTTGGCGACAGGTTCGAACAAGGCATTGAGATTGGTTACGAAAAAAACACCACAGGAATAAAAGCCTTTAATCTTCTTGGTGATCGGGCTACATTTTATATCAACGGCTGGAATATTTTTAAAGATAATTTATTTAATGGAATTGGATTAAAGAATTATTATCATAAGGGTTACGGTGATTTGGTATTGCACAGTGAGTATATGGTTCAGCTGATAGAAGGTGGAGTTCTTGGTACATTGCTATTCTTAACATTTCACTATTGGATAGCCAAAGGGCTCTATAGGATGTGTCTAAGTCGTAGCGATCGCGATATCGGACTAGTCCTCTTAGGAGCATACATGGCCACTCTCTTCATCGGTCTAATTGCCTGGACTTATCAGTTTTCCTTTTACTTCTCAGTCTTTGGCGTCATTGCCGCGTATATCAGGATTCATCAAAGTAATCGGAGATTTTCGCGGTCTGGTAAGCATTACGTAAGTGACAAATAACATCTCTCCTCTAACCTAAGGTCGTGTCTAGTGTTAATTGGAATTCATCACACGGGTAACCGGGGCTTTTCTGAACGATGGATTGCTTACTGTGAGCATCATAATATCCCTTACAAGATTGTTGATGCTTATTCATCCGATATTATAAAGCAACTTGAAAATTGTCATGCTTTTATGTGGCAGCATCATCAAAGCAACTATAAAGATGTTTTATTTGCAAAGCAGCTACTCTATTCGCTAGAGTTTTCCGGGAAAAAGGTGTTTCCAAATTTTAATACTGGTTGGCACTTCGATGACAAAGTTGGACAGAAATATTTGCTTGAGTGTATAGGCGCCCCCTTAGTGCCCGCGTATGTTTTTTATACGGAAGCCGAGGCTGTTGCCTGGGTAAATAAGACGAACTTCCCAAAGGTTTTCAAGCTTAGGGGGGGGGCCGGCTCAGCTAACGTTATACTGGCACAAAATCGCAATGACGCATTAAAGTTGATTAGTCGTGCTTTTGGTAAAGGCTTTATTCAATATAATTGGATGGACAAATTCAAGGAAGCCTGTAGGCAGAAGCGGATTGGCAACGCCGGCTGGAGAGAAGTACTCCGGCCAATATATTATGCACTAAAAAAACATCCAACAGAGTTTTCAAAGTATAAAGGCAATGAGAAGGGATACGTCTACTTTCAAGAATTTATTCCAGAAAATCAGTTCGACATTCGGGTGATTGTTGTTGACAACAAAGCTTTTGGTATTAAGCGGATTGTAAGAGATGGTGATTTCCGGGCTTCAGGAAGTGGCCAAATTGTCTACGATCGAAAGTTTATTGACGAAAGGTGCGTGAAGATTTCGTTTGATGTAAGCAGGAAGCTTAGGTCTCAAAGTATAGCGTATGACTATGTCTTTAATGAAAGAGGTGATCCGTTAATCGTGGAAATCAGTTTTGCATTTATGGCATCTGGCTATGATAAATGTCCAGGTTACTGGGACGAGAATATGCGCTGGCATTACGGCGACTTTAACCCCTATGGATGGATGGTAGATATGATGCTGGAGAAATAGATGGAAATTTTTCACGGAAAAAAAGTCATTATTTGGACAAAGGGGCTTGATGAATTTCTTAGCGGTAGTGCTAATTTCAATGGCGGCATCGCAGTTCAATTAACGCTTTGGGCAAAAGCGTTCTTAGGTCGAGGATGGTCTGTCTACAGCTTTTCCAAACATCGGAATACAAATATCCTAGGCATCAATTTCATAAAATATAGAAGTAGCAATGGCCTTTTTGCTTTAGTGGTTGATTTTTTTGCTCCGTTACTTTTTTTTTCTCGGATATGTCCTGAAATAGTCGTTTTTCGGGGAGCAAGTCGGAATTTATTTTTTGTTTCATTATGGGCAAAATTTTTTGGAATAAAAATTGTTTTCATGGGAGCGCATGATACTGATTTTGAACCCGGAAAAGAAATCATTAATCGTACCCATGACAAAGTTATGTACAGAGCTGGCTTGAGACTGACTAATCATTTCGTTGTTCAAAATAACTCACAGATGAGTTTTCTTCATAATTTTTACAAAAAAAGGAGAGCTCTACTAATATCAAATATTTGGAGTGAGAAAAACTCTGCGCCTAAAGTCACATTAAGCGTAGATAGCTATCTACTATGGGTTTCAAACTTTCATGAAAGAAAAAGACCAAAGCTTTATATAGACTTGGCTAGGCAGCTTCCTGATTACCGGTTCTTAATGATTGGCGGCGCGAATAATCGCAGCTTGTTCAGTGAGTGTAGTCAACTAGCAAATACAGTTGATAATCTGGATTTCCTAGGGGGCCTGCCATTTTCGCAAACCAATGTATATTTTTCGAATGCCAGTCTATTTATTTGTACATCTGAATCAGAAGGTTTCCCCAATACTTTCCTGCAGGCATGGGCAAACGAAATTCCCGTTGTCACCACTTTCGATCCAAGTGGGATCATCAGTGCAAATGGGCTGGGGATAGTGGTGACTGATTTGAACAATTTGGTGAGTGCAACAAATCAACTTCTTAATGATTCTCATCTGTACAGTTCATTAGTAAAAAATATTCGAAATTATTTCGATGCTAACCATGATGCAGATAATGCCTTCTGTCGCTTGGTTGAGTTTATGTCATTATGAAGATAGTTCAATTAATATATTCTCTTTCGTCCGGAGGTGCCGAGCGATTTGTAGTCGATCTTTCCAATGAGCTTGCTCGCCGAGGACACGAAGTACACCTAATCATCTTCAGGACTGGAGAGCAATCGGAGTTTTATAAGTTTCTTATTGACGAAAAAGTTGTTTTCCACAATATGAATATTAAGAGGGGGTTTGGGGTACTTCGTATGTTTAGGGTAATTAACGTGCTTAGTGCGCTTAAACCTGACGTAGTTCATGCTCACTTGAATGTAATCCCCTATCTGTACGTTTTTTCTATAATAAAAAAACGTGTTAAAATTATTCATACTTTACATAATGTCGCGTCACGGACCGTTGGATCGCTTTTTCAAGCACGTATTAATAAGTTTATGTATGCCAAGAAAATTATTAAGCCGGTTGCCATATCCAGTAGTTGTGCAGATTCATTTAAGTCCTTCTATGGTATTGCGAGTGTTGCTGAGGTAGATAATGGGCGCTCGCCGATTGTGCCTAGCGAGCAGTATCACCACGCAGCTTCTCATATTCGTTCGATGCTTAGGAATACTAAAAAGCCCGTATTTATTCATGTTGCTAGGTTTCACCCACAGAAAAACCAAGACCTCTTGATCTCTGCTTTCAATAAATTACATGATGAAGGTATCGACTTTCTGCTTCTCATCGTGGGTGCCGGTTATGACGAGGTAGGCGAGGCATGGAGTTTGCGGAATAAGGCCTGCGACTCAATCAGGTTCCTCGGGGAAAAAAGGAATGTTGGAGACTATCTTCTTCTAGCTGATGCATTCTGTTTGTCCTCTGATTATGAGGGACTCCCTATCTCTTTGTTAGAAGCGCTTTCCGCCGGGTGTGTACCTATATGCACGGCAGTTGGCGGAATCCCTGACGTAATAACCGATGGCATAACGGGCTACCTTTCCAGAGGTTGTGATCTTGAATCCTATTGTGCTGCTATTAGGCGGTATCTGATTAGCCCTAACTCTATTGATAAGACATCTCTTCAAAGCTTCTTTAATCATTGCCATTCAATTGAAAAATGCGGAACATCTTATCTTTCCCTGTATGATGATTGCTGATTACTGGGAATGTTACGCTGTACCAATTTGTCGCACTCCCTACCTGTCAGCGTAGTTGTCACCTAATCCGACACAGAGATGATAACGATGAAACGCTATTCTCCGGAGCGCAAAGAAGCGGTACTGCGCAAGCTGGCGCCGCCGATGAACCTGACGGTGCCCGAAGTGGCCGAGGCGGAAGGCACCTCCACGGCGAGCCTGTACAATTGGCGTCGACAAGCCCGTGAACAAGGAGAGATTTTGCCCTTACGCGGATCCGCTCCCGAGCAGTGGAGCAGCGAAGACAAATTCCGAGTGGTTCTGGAAACCGCCGCCATGAACCAAGCGGCGTTCAGCGCCTACTGCCGGAAGCGCGGCCTTTACCCTGAGCAGGTCGAAGCTTGGCGGGTAAGCAGCATGAGCGCTAACGCCAAGGCCGGCGAGCACGACACGCCCTCCCGTCAGGCCCGCAAGCAAGAACAAAAGCGTATCAAGAAGCTTGAACGGGAGCTGCGCCGCAAGGACAAAGCCCTGGCAGAGACGGCAGCGCTGCTGACGCTGTCAAAAAAAGCCGAGGCGATCTGGGGCCGCAACGACGAGGACGAATGACCAGCCTCCCGGATCGCTAGTACACCGTGACGCTGGTGGACGACGCGCAGCGTGACGGAACCCGGCTGGCTGAAGCGTGCGACGTACTCGGTGTGTGCGCACTTACCATCGCTGGAAGGCGCCCGGTGTCGTGCGCGCTGATCGACGCCCCGAAGCCTGAAGCGCCAAGCCGAGCAATCGCCTTAGCGAGTCGGAACGCGATGCGGTGGTGGCGCTGTGCAATGCGCTTGATTACCGCAGCCGCCCGCCCGCGTACATCGTCGCTGACCAGGCCGATCAGGGGCGCTATCTGGCCTCGGAGTCGACGTCCTATCGGGTATTGCTAACTACGGCCAACGCCACCACCGGGGCGCGCGAAGGCGCCGGTGGGCAAAGGCCTGCCCACCAGCCATACGGCACACGGCCCCAATCGGGTGTGGAGCTGGGATATCTCCTGGCTGCCGGGCCCGGTGCGCGGCACCTGGTGGTATCTGTATCGTCGACGTCTTCAGCCGCAAGATCGTCGGGCACGAGGTCTACGAGTCCGAGACCGGGGAATTGGCCTGTGAACTCATCGAGAAGGCCCGCTGGCGGGAACATCTGGCCGGGGAACGTCAGCCGTTGATTCTGCACTCGGATAACGGCAGCCCCATGAAGGCCGCGACCTTCCTGGAAAAGCTGTACGATCTGGGTGTATTACGCCGTCACGCAGCCGCCCCCGGGTCAGCAACGACAACGCCTACTCCGAAGCGCTGTTCCGCACGCTGAAGTACCGTCCCGGCTTCCCCGCGGAGGGCTTCGCCACGCTGGAACAGGCGCGGCAATGGATGCATGGCTTCGAGCACTGGTACAACCACGAACGGGGTAGAACCCAACACCGTCACAGCGCCCTACGGTATGTGACACCAGCTCAACGTCACAGTGGCGAGGCAAAGCAAATCCTCGCCCAGCGACAGGCTACCTACTAGCGCGCCCGACAGGCCCATCCGGAACGCTGGTCCGGCGGCGTCCGGAACTTCACGTTGCCCGAGTGCGTGCACCTGAATCCCCAAAAGACTATCTCATAGCAAAACCAACGAACCCATTCAGGTGACAACTACCTTGACAGACACCGCACTACATGTAAGCAAGAATTGGCATATTCCTAAGGTTTTTTGTTGTCCTGCTCGTGCTTCAATACAGCGCTGGGCTGTTTTTATAAAGTTTAAGATTATTAGTTCTTCGGCCTCTTTGCGGTTGCGGTGTGGCGGATAAAAGCTCAAGGAAATTGATAATGAGCGCACCTAAGATCATGATTTTAACACATTGTCGAGGGATAGATGAACCATTTTGACACGTGTCGAATGACACCAAATCTCTTTATAATCGGTATGCCTCGAAGTGGAACAAAACTATTCCGAGCCCTTTTAAATAACCATCCTAGAATATTTATCCCACATATTGAGACGGCTTTCATTCCGACGTTGATTAAGGGCTACGGGTGCAATGAGCTGACAAAGGTCGATGCTAAAAAAATAGTTGATGAGATTAAGAATTCATTGTTCTTTGTTCATTACTTGGAAAACAATGATTTCGATTTTTCTGTCCTAAAGCATAAAAAAAATATGCCTGAGGTTTTGAATGCCTTTTATTCTCAGCTATTTTCTGGTGCGAAAGATGACTTGTCTTACATAGGCGATAAGTCACCGAATAACATTGAAGATGTCGCGTTGCTCATGGATTTCTTTCCGAAAGCAAAATTTATTCATATTGTTCGTGACCCAAGAGATTATGCCCTTTCTGTGAAAAATGCCTGGAATAAAAGCATAATAAGGTCTGTCATAAGATGGGTTGACGGCGTTGGGAGAGTTGCAGAAGTTGCCAATAAACACCCTGAAAGAATAATAGAAGTCCGCTATGAGGATCTTATTGAGTCGCCGGGTGAGGTGCTAAAGAAGTGCGTTGGCTTTCTGGAACTAAATTACTTTGAAGAAATGATAGGGCTGGATAAAGTTGTTGAAAACTATGGAGACGCAAGAGGGAAAGAGATTTCGTCTAATAATAAAAATAAATACAAAAGCAAGATGAAGGCGCGTCTGCTGTCCAGAATAGACGATTGTGCAGTGGAACTCCTAGAAAGGTACAATTATTCATGTGGGTCAAAGCGACGCCTCAATAAGGTCCCGCCGCGATTGTTGGTGTCAGTTTTGTCGATTTATGATGCAGTAAATATGCTGATATTTAGTATAAAAAAATGGGGTTTTTTTAAGGTTCATCGCGGATTCCCGGGAAAGGCGGCTTTGATCTTGAGGAAGAAGTAGTCGCTGTCCCGGTAGCCATAGGCCATACGCTTGATGACCTTGATG
>MDTD01043604.1_pt1 | contig 57202 bp, 43 predicted proteins | sample 811221 | NCBI WGS metagenome assembly MDTD01 (sample SAMN05326646, study PRJNA326480) | marine metagenome | isolation source: seawater | place: Pacific Ocean: South West | collected 2011 | reverse complement strand
TTGATTCAGCCGGTAGCGATGGAAGAAGGACTACGTTTTGCGATCCGTGAGGGTGGCCGAACTGTAGGTGCCGGTGTGGTAACTAAAATCTTAGATTAATCTAAGTATCAAACATATTGTTTACACATTCAGAGTAGGTAGCTTCGCTGCCTACTCTTGTGTGTATTTACGGGCGTAGCTCAGTTGGTAGAGCACTGGTCTCCAAAACCAGGTGTCGGGAGTTCGAGTCTCTCCGCCCGTGCACAATAATCTAATATCATGGAAAAGCTTACAAATTTTTTTGACAGTGTTGTTAAGGAGTTCAAGAAAGTCTCCTGGCCTACTCAGAAGGAATTAATCGATAATACAATCATTGTAGTTGTATTCTCAATTATTTTGTCTGTATTCATTTTTGGAATTGATCAGGTATACAGTACTGTTCTCGAAGCTATTTATAAATAATGAGTAAAGAATTAGAACATGGCTGGTATGTAGTTAGATGCTTCTCTAGCCATGAAAAAAAAGTAAAAGAGTTTTTAGATCGCGAGATAGAAGAACAAGGCCTTGATGATAAGGTGAAAGAAGTTCTTGTGCCGACCGAAACTATCGTAGAAATACGTGGGGGTAAGAAGCGTACACGTGAGAAAAACTTTTTTCCAGGCTATATCCTGGTAAATACTCATTACGATGAAGAGGTTAATAATTTAATTCAAAGCGCACCTTCATGTTTAGGATTTCTCAAGGTTGGGAAAGATCAGTTGGTGCCAACTCCCCTAAAAAAGCACGAGGTTAAACGCATCATTGGTCGCGTGCAGGAAGCGGGAGATGAAGTGCGGAATGTTGAGATCCCGTACAACGAAGGTGATTTAGTAAAAGTAATTTCAGGGCCATTTAAAGATTTTGATGGCACTGTGCAGGAAGTTAACCCCGAAAAACTGAAGCTCCGGGTATTGGTGAGCATCTTCGGGCGTCGTACTCCTGTTGAGGTAGATGTGAACCAAGTGGAGTCCGCTACTTAAAAGAACCTAGTTGATGCACACTAGCTATTACGCGATAAATTGAAGTTATAAAATTAGAATAGGATCCTGAGAATCCATGGCTAAAAAAGTTGAAAGAATCCTGAAGCTCCAGATTGTTGGCGGGCAGGCTAATCCTGCGCCCCCTGTTGGACCGGCTCTCGGTCAGGCGGGTATCAACATTATGGAGTTTTGTAAAGCCTTTAATGCTAAGACTCAGGAAAAAGCCGGAACTGTAATTCCTGTAGAGATCACAGTGTTCGCGGATAAGTCTTTTACATTTAAGACAAAAACTCCGCCTGCACCTGTACTTCTCAAACAAGCAGCGAAGATAAAATCCGGCTCGGGTGAGCCAAACCGCGCTAAAGTGGGGACGGTTACCTGGAGCCAATGCAAGCAAATTGCAGAAGAAAAGATGGAAGACCTGAATGCGTTTGACGTCGAAGCTGCTGCTGAAATGATTGCAGGTACGGCTCGTAGTATGGGTCTTAGAGTTAATCGCGACAAGTAAAGGAATTGTAATCATGGCAAAGAAAGGAAAAAAATATCAACAGGCCGTGGCACTTGTTAATCCTGAGTTGGAATACACTCTGGAAGAGGCTTGCGATCTTGTTAAAAAAACATCTACTGCCAATTTTGATGAATCCGTAGATATCGATATCCGTTTGGGTGTTGATCCACGGCATGCAGATCAAATGGTTCGCGGAACAGTGAGTTTACCTCACGGTACCGGGAAAGAAGTAAGGGTGTTAGCTCTCGTTAACGAGGCAAAACAAGACGAAGCACGAGAAGCAGGTGCTGACCATGTTGGTCTGGATGATTACATCGAAAAAATTCAAGAAGGCTGGGCGGAAATCGACGTGATTATCGCTACGCCGGATGTAATGGGCAAACTCGGTAGACTGGGACGATTTCTTGGTCCAAGAGGCTTAATGCCAAACCCGAAAAGTGGAACAGTAACTATGGATGTTGCGGCTGCGGTTAAGCAGGTAAAAGCAGGTCAGATCGACTTCAGAGTTGATAAGGCCGGTATTCTGCATACATCGGTAGGTAAGGTAAGTTTTAACGCTAGCGATCTGAAAGAAAACGCGGAAGCATTCTTTCAAACTGTAATGCGCTTAAAGCCGGCCTCTGCAAAAGGTATTTACGTGAAAAGCGTATACATGAGCAGTACTATGGGACCAAGTATTCCACTAAGCAGAACCGCAGTTACATCCCTTAATTAGGAGGAATTAAAACTATGCCTACCGCAGAAAAGCGTGCAGTTTTAGATGAGATATCAGATAGACTGAAAGAATCTAATGCGATTTATATCGCTAACTATTCAGGTATGTCTGTTGCTCAGGCTAATAAACTGCGTGGTGCATTTCGTAAGGGAAATGTCTTCTACAAAGTTTATAAGAACAAGCTGATGAAGCTTGCTATGCAAGAAGTTGGAGGTTACGACGCTATTTTAGATTCGTTAACCGAACAAAACGGCTTTGCATTTGTCGAAGAAGAGTTATCTGCACCTGCAAAGGTTTTAAAAGATTTTATCAAGGAAAACAACAACAAGCCAGCATTTAAAGCTGCCATCGTAGATGGAGAGTTTTATGACCAGGACAAACTGGATGCGCTTGCTGCAATGAAATCTAAAAATGAGATCATTGGCGATATCCTTGGCCTGCTTATGGCACCTGTTACTAACGTTGTTGGTGCTATTAACGCGCAGGGATCGAACCTTGTTGGTGCTGTGAAAACCATCGCTGAAAAAGGCGAAAATTAACCCTTATATATCAACTAAGAATTTACTTACAAAAACAACTGGAGATAAAAATGGCTGACGTTAAAGAACTAGCTGAACAGCTTGTCAACCTAACTATCAAAGAAGCTAACGAGCTTGCAAAAGTTCTAGAAGAAGAATACGATATCAAACCAGCTGCTGCTGCTGTTGCAGTTGCAGGCCCTGCTGGTGGTGGCGATGGTGCTGCTGCTGAAGAGCAAACTGAGTTTGACGTAGTTCTTACTAGTGCTGGTGCAAAGAAAATTGCAGTAATTAAAGAGGTACGTGGAATTACCGGCCTTGGTCTTAAAGAAGCTAAAGAATTAGTAGACGGCGCTCCTAACACTGTTAAGGAAGCTGCTTCTAAAGAAGAAGCTGAAGAGATCAAGAATAAGCTTGAAGAGGCCGGAGCTACTGTAGAGCTCAAATAAGCACTTTGTCTAAATTTCGTTGGTAGCCAATGTCGTGAAAACGGCATTGGCTATTGGCGTCTATATTAATCACAGCCGCTATACAGCGGAGTTGAATCGTACCATTACCCTTCAATCTAAAAGGAGAGGTTCCTTTTGAGCAAGAAGATGCAAACTATACCCAATACATCACGTCAATCGTTCGGGCGTACTCAACATGTATTAGATTATCCGGATTTTCTGGATATTCAGTTAGAGTCATTCGAGAAATTTGTACAGCTAGATATTGCTCCTAATGAGCGAGAGAATCAAGGCTTACAACGCATATTTAATGAAAATTTTCCCATTCAGGATACCAGAGAGACTCACATCCTTGAATTTCTTTATTATAACGTGGATGTACCACGGTATACGTTAAAAGAATGTCAGGATCGTGGCTTAACGTACTCTGTTCCTTTAAAAGCTAAACTTCGTTTATCATCTGTGGATGATTCTGACGAAGCTAGCGAAACCATTGAGCAGGAAGTGTTTTTAGGCGACCTGCCTTGGATGACCAACCGAGGTACATTTATCATCAATGGAGCTGAACGAGTGATCGTAAGCCAGCTTCACCGATCACCTGGTGTATTCTTCGGTCAGTCTTTACATCCGAATGGAACCCAACTTTATTCTGCACGGGTAATTCCTTTTAAGGGCTCGTGGATAGAATTTACTACCGACATCCGTGATGTGCTTTGGGCATATATCGATCGTAAGAAAAAGATCCCGGCTACTACTCTATTGAGAGCGCTTGGTTATTCTCACGATCTTGAATTGCTTGGCTTATTCGAACTGTCAGAAGAATTCAAGTTTGGCAGTAAAGCAGACTACAATAAAAAACTGGTAGGCAAGCGCCTTGCAGAGAATATTGTAGTGGAAGAAATGGAAGAAGTAGTTGATGAAGAAACAGGTGAAGTTTCTGAAGCACTGAACCGAAAGATCATTTTTGAACGTGATCATGAGCTTACCGAAGATGATTTTGGTATGCTGAAAGACGCCGAAGTGAAAACTGTATTGGTACAAAAGATCACTGCCGAAGAGTCTGAGCGATCTGTGATCATGAATACCTTACGAAAAGATCCGACTTGGGATGAACATTCTGCTCTTGCAGAAGTGTACCAGCAGATTCGTTCCGGCGATATGCCTGATCCAGAAACTTCACGAGCAATTCTGGAACGATTATTCTTCAGCGACAAGAAATATGATCTTGGAGAAGTTGGTCGTTACCGATTGAACAAGCGACTACACCTGGATAACACTGATGTACAGTATCTGACGAAAGAAGATATTGTGGCCATTATTAAAGAGGTGATTCGCCTTAAGAATATGAAATCTCAGGTTGATGATATTGATCACCTGAGTAACCGACGTATCCGTACCGTTGGTGAGCAACTCGGACAGCAATTCGCTATTGGTCTGGCTCGTATGGCCAGAACCATCAAAGAAAGAATGAATTCACGGGATGCTGAGCAGTTAACACCGCAGGATCTGGTTAACGCAAGAACCATATCCAGTGTAATTAACACGTTCTTTGGTACCAACCAGCTGTCTCAGTTTATGGATCAGACGAATCCATTAGCTGAATTGACTCACAAACGCCGTATGTCGGCACTTGGTCCTGGTGGTTTGACCCGTGAACGAGCCGGTTTTGAGGTTCGTGATGTTCATTACACTCACTATGGACGCCTTTGCCCGATTGAAACTCCTGAAGGTCCGAACATTGGTTTGATCTCTTCTTTATGTGTTCATGCAAAGGTAAATGACTTTGGATTTATTGAGACTCCATACCGAAAAGTGGTAGATGGAGTGGTTTCTAAAGACGTAGAATATCTGGCTGCAGAGCAGGAAGATGAGACCGTAATTGCTCAGGCAAATGCGGAATTGGATGAGAAAGGAATGTTCAAAAATGAGACGGTCTTCTCTCGTATGCGTGAGGGTAATTACTCGCAGGCACGTAAGGATGAGATCGAATATATGGACGTTGCTACCAACCAGATCACGTCACTAGCTGCTGCATTAATCCCGTTCATCGAACACGATGATGCGAACCGTGCATTGATGGGATCTAACATGCAGCGTCAGGCTGTGCCGTTGCTTCGTCCTGAAGCACCAGTAGTTGGTACCGGTCTGGAGCACAGAGCTGCCCGTGATTCCCGTGCCATCATTACTGCAGAAGCTGATGGTGAAGTAGTTTATGTAAGCGCAACTGAAGTTCGCGTTAAATATGATCGAACCGATCAGGAACAACACTGCTACTTTGATGGTGGAATCAAGTCGTACAGACTGGATAAATTTACACGTACCAACCAGGATACTGCTACAAACCAGCGTCCAATCGTTAAGATCGGAGACAAGGTTGTAAAGAATCAGGCTCTGGTAGATGGATGTTCAACTGATGGCGGTGAACTGGCCTTAGGTCGTAACCTGCTTGTTGCATTCATGCCTTGGCGAGGATACAACTTTGAGGATGCGATCGTGATCTCTGAGCGTATCGTTCAGGAAGATATTTATACTTCCATCCACATTACTGAATTCGAACAGCAGGTTCGTGATACAAAACGTGGTGAAGAAGAATTAACACGTGAAATTCCAAACGTAAGCGAAGAAGCGACCAGAAACCTGAATGAAAAGGGTATGATCCGTGTGGGTGCGAAAGTAACCCCGGGTGACATTCTGGTAGGTAAGATCACACCGAAAGGTGAAACGGATCCGACTCCGGAAGAAAAGCTTCTGCGAGCGATCTTCGGTGATAAAGCAGGCGATGTGAAAGATGCGTCGCTGAAAACACCTCCGGGCGTTTCAGGAACTGTAATTAATACTAAACTCTTCAGCCGAAAAAGAGACGAACTCGTTTCAAGAAAAGAAGAGAAAAAACGTGTAGAGCAGGAAAATGAACGTCATGCTCAAAAGCTGGCTGAATTAAATCAGCAGTGGGCAGACAAAATGTATTCTCTGTTACGCGATAAAACCTCACCGGGTGTATATAACTACAGTAATGTAGAGTTGATCCCTAAAGGTGAGAAGTACAAAAAATCTGTATTTGAAGAAATTGATCCGGTTAATATCAACGAAAATATTGACTGGGCTACTGACCAGGAGCTGGTAAAACACGTAAAACTGTTGTTCCACAACTATCGTGAGCTACGTCGTGAAATTGACAGCGAAGCTAAACGACGTACTTTTGCCATTCAGGTAGGAGATGAGCTGCCTCCGGGAATTATCCAGAAAGCTAAAGTTTACGTGGCTAAGAAACGTAAGCTACAGGTAGGTGATAAGATGGCGGGTCGTCACGGTAACAAAGGTGTTGTTGCCAAGATCGTACCGGTAGAGGATATGCCATTCATGGAAGATGGCACCCCGGTAGATATCTGTCTAAACCCACTGGGTGTACCTTCTCGTATGAACCTTGGTCAGATTTATGAAACGATATTAGGTTGGGCTGCTAAAAAACTTGGCACCACATTCGCTTCACCTATCTTTGATGGTGCAAGTATGGATGATGTGAAAGGCAAGTTACGTGAAGCCGGCTTACCGGAAGATGGTCGTGTTAACTTATACGATGGTAGAACCGGAGAGGCCTTCTCTCAGAAAACTACCGTTGGTTACATCTACATGATCAAACTGAACCACCTTGTTCAGGATAAGATGCACTCTCGTTCAATCGGACCATACTCATTAATTACGCAACAGCCATTGGGTGGTAAAGCTCAGTTTGGTGGTCAGCGACTTGGTGAGATGGAGGTTTGGGCACTGTATGCTTATGGTGCTTCCAGCATCCTGAAAGAAATGCTCACTGTAAAAAGTGATGATGTAAAAGGGCGTTCCAAAGTTTATGAAGCCATTGTAAAAGGTGAAAACCTTCCTGATGGAGACGTACCGGAATCATTCAAGGTATTATTACGAGAGCTTATGGGTCTCGGCCTTGAAATCCACTTAGATTAATCACTGTTAATAAAGTATCGGAGGAAAACCCTTGCCAATAACAAAAACATTAGCAGTAACCAACGACTTCAACAGCATTGGGGTATCCCTTGCTTCTGCTGAAACTATATTATCCAGATCTCACGGTGAAGTATTAACGCCGGAAACGATCAACTATCGTACTTTTAAACCGGAAATGGATGGTCTTTTCTGTGAAAAGATCTTTGGACCGGTAAAAGATTACGAATGCCATTGCGGGAAATACAAAAGAATCCGCTATAAAGGCATTATTTGTGACCGTTGTGGTGTGGAAGTAACCAGAAAAGCTGTTCGACGTGAGCGAATGGGGCACATCACTCTTACTGTGCCTGTTGTTCACATTTGGTATTTCAAGTCATTACCAAATAAGATTGCCTACTTACTCGGGTTATCTTCAAAAAATCTGGATCGTATTGTTTATTACGAAACATTCGTAGTGATCAATCCGGGTCTGGCCCGTGATCTGGGATATGCCAAAGGCGACCTGATCTCTGAAGAAGAGAAATATGATATCATCGATCAGCTTCCGGAAGATAATTTCGAATTGGATGACGATGATGAGGATAAATTCATTGTGAAAGAAGGGGCAGATGCATTGGAAGCAATGCTTGCCGATCTGGATCTTGATGAATTGGCTTATCAATTACGCTATGAGGTGAAAAATGAAACCTCACAAATGCGTAAGAAAAAGAAACTGAAAAGACTTCAGGTTATTGAATCATTCCGTGCAGCTGCTCAGCATACTGAGAATAAGCCGGAGTGGATGGTTCAGCGTGTAATTCCGGTAATTCCACCAGAATTGCGTCCGCTGGTACCTTTGGAAGGTGGTAGATTTGCCACCTCTGACCTGAACGATCTTTACCGACGTGTTATCATCCGTAATAACCGTCTTAAAAGACTTATTGACATCAAAGCTCCTGATGTAATTCTCCGAAACGAGAAACGCATGTTGCAGGAAGCGGTTGATTCATTATATGATAACTCCCGTAAATCAAACGCCGTACGAAACAATAACCGACCTCTGAAATCTCTGTCAGATATGCTGAAAGGGAAGAGCGGTCGTTTCCGTCAAAACCTATTAGGTAAGCGTGTTGATTATTCCGGCCGTTCTGTAATTGTAGTAGGTCCTGAACTGGGAATGCACCAGTGTGGTCTGCCAAAGGAAATGGCGGTTGAGTTATACAAACCATTTATTATCCGACGACTTATTGAGCGTGGATATGTAAAGACAGTAAAAAGTGCTAAGAAAGTAGTTGACCGACGTGATGCGGTAGTTTGGGAAGTACTTGAAAATGTGATCGATGGACACCCGGTTATGTTGAACCGTGCTCCTACTCTTCACCGTTTAGGTATTCAGGCTTTTCAACCGGTACTTATCGAAGAGAAAGCGATCCGACTTCACCCACTCGCATGTACGGCCTTCAACGCTGACTTTGATGGTGACCAGATGGCGGTTCACTTACCGTTGAGCCATGATGCTGTGCTTGAAGCATCTGTATTGATGCTTGGTTCGCATAACATCCTTAGTCCTGCAAACGGTGGACCGATCGCGGTTCCATCTCAGGATATGATCCTGGGTCTTTATTACCTCACCAAGCCAAGAAGTGGCGAGATCGGGGAAGGAAAGACCTTTGCAAGTGCTGACGAAGTAATTGTGGCCTTCGATCAGGGTAAACTTGATCTGCATTCTAAGATCAACGTTCGTGTTGAGACCATTGATGAGAATGGCGATCCGGTTATGGAAGTGATCAAAACTTCTACCGGTCGGGTTATGTTTAACAAGATCGTTCCTAAAGAAATGGGCTACATCAACAAAACTCTTGGTAAGAAAGAGTTACGTGTGCTCATTGGCGATATTCATGGAAAAGTAGGAACTGCAAGAACTGCGGCCTTCCTCGATGACATGAAGAAATTAGGGTATGAAAATGCTACTCTTGGTGGACTTTCATTTAGTCTCGAAGATATCATCATTCCTGATGCAAAAGCGGATCTTATCAATGGAGCTAAAGACGAAGTAACCGACATTCAGAGTCGTTACGAGATGGGTTTCATTACCGATAACGAACGTTATAATCAGGTAATTGATAAATGGACCAGCACTACAAACCGTGTTTCTGAAACCTTATTCCAGGCATTGGCTGATGACCGTGAAGGATTCAATCCTGTGTTTATGATGGCCGATTCCGGTGCGAGGGGTTCTAAAGAGCAGATCCGTCAGCTTGGAGGTATGCGTGGTTTGATGGCTAAGCCTCAGAAAAGCTCTATGCAACAGGGTAATGAGGTAATCGAAAATCCGATCTTATCTTCATTCAAAGAAGGTTTGACCGTACTTGAATACTTTATCTCTACGCACGGTGCCCGTAAAGGTCTTGCGGATACTGCCCTGAAAACGGCCGATGCTGGTTACCTTACCCGTCGATTAGTGGATGTGTCTCAGGATGTGATCATCACTGAGGACGATTGCGGTACGTTGCGAGGTATTAAGATGCAGGCGCTGAAAGATAATGAAGACATTATTGAGCGACTGGAAGACCGGATTATTGGTCGATTCTCTTTACATGATATTTATGATCCGATCTCTGATGAGCTGATCTGTGAAGCCAATCAGATGATCGACGAAAAAGTAGCTAAGAAGATCGCTGAAACTTCGATCGAAGAAGTTGAGATCCGATCTGTACTAACCTGTGAAACCGGACGTGGTGTATGTGCCAAATGTTATGGCCGTGACCTTGCCCGAGGTACAGTGGTAGAGAAAGGGGAAGCCGTAGGTGTTATCGCTGCTCAGTCTATTGGTGAGCCGGGTACACAGCTTACACTTCGTACGTTCCACGTGGGTGGTACGGCATCTCGTCTTGAAGCAGATTCTCAGCACAAAGCTAAATTCGACGGTAAAGTTGAATTCGAGAATGTGCGCGTAGTTACTTATAACGATGGTGAAGAAGAGCATAATGTTGTTCTTAGCCGTGCCGGTGAACTGAAGATTGTTGATGACGAAGGTAAAGTTCTCATCAATTACAACGTTCCTTACGGTTGTGAGATGATGGTAGAAGAAGGTGATATGGTACCTAAAGGAGCTCAGCTCTGTAAGTGGGATCCATATAACGCGCTTATCTTCTCTGAAATTGATGGTGTGGTTGAATACAAAGACATCATCGATTGAATTACTTACACCGAAGATACCGATGCACAAACAGGTCACCGTGAAAAAGTGATCACCGACTCTAAAGATCGTACGCTGGTTCCTACCCTTGTTGTTAAAGGTGATGGTGACCGTTTACGTGAAAGTACACTCCCTGTTGAAACTCACATTGTGATCGATGACGGCGAGAAAGTATCTGCGGGTCAGGTTATGGCTAAGATCCCACGTGCTACTTCAAAATCGAAAGATATTACTGCGGGTCTGCCGCGTGTAACCGAATTGTTTGAGGCTCGTTCTCCAAGTGAACCAGCGATCGTATCCGAGATCGATGGTATTGTGGAAATGGGTGGACGTAAGAGAGGTTCTCAGGAAGTGATCATCCGTTCTAAAGATGGTACTGATGAGAAAAAATACCTCATCTCACTCAGTAAACATATTCTTGTACAGTCTAACGACTTTGTTAAGGCAGGTCAGCCGCTATCGGATGGTACCATTCCAGCTCAGGATATCCTGGCAATTCTTGGGCCATATGCCGTTCAGTCTTACCTGGTGAATGAGATTCAGGAGGTTTACCGACTGCAGGGTGTGAAGATCAACGATAAGCACATTGAGGTTATCGTGAGCACCATGATGCAGAAAGTTGAGATCACCGATCCGGGCGACACTATGTTCCTGGAAGGGGATAAAGTAGACCGCTTTGAAGTAAATCAACGAAATGATGAGCTGATCGGTAAATTTGTAGTAACCGATCCGGGTGGAAGTGCACTGAAAAAAGGCACCATCCTCGACCGTCGTGAAGTTCGCGATATCAACAATCAGTTGATCCGTGATGACAAAGAGGAACTGCAAACCCGTGAAGCAGAACCTGCAATTTCTAAACCAATTCTTCTTGGTATTACCCGTGCAGCACTTTCAACCGAGAGTTGGTTGTCAGCTGCATCCTTCCAGGAAACCACCAAAGTTCTTACACAGGCATCTATCGAAGCGAAGAAAGATTTCTTACGCGGCCTGAAAGAAAATGTGGTTGTGGGACACAAAGTACCAGCCGGTACCGGTCTGCGCGATTACAACGATATCATCGTTGGTTCCCGCAAAGACATGGAAGAAGGCGAGGAAGAAGTGGCAAAAGTATTCGAAGCACTCAGTGGTGAAAATGCTGATGCTCCGGAGGGTGAGGAATAACCCGAATTCCCCGTTTATTTTTGAAGCCTCCTGTGATCGCAGGAGGCTTTTTTTATTTACCTGATCAAAGTAAGTGATCTTGTTTGTACACCGAAAGAACCTTTTAGCTGATAAAAGTATATACCGCTAGCAAGGGTTGAAGCATCGAAGGGTACAGTATGTGATCCGGCATTTTTTGAACCATCTAATAGCGTGGATACAACTCTTCCTGTCATATCAAAAACAATCAATTGTACATGATCATTAACGGGCAGGTCAAAACTGATTTGTGTGGTCGGGTTGAATGGATTCGGATAGTTCTGATATAAACGTACGCCGGCTGGAAGTGATGAGTTATTTTCAGTAGTTAATCCTTTATTTACCCCTTCTACTTGTATATAATCAAAGCTCATCCAATTCCAGAAGCCATGAATTGCGATAGTGTTATCATAGTCCCGTTCGAAGTCGTGTTTATATGCAAGATTGATCCAATCAGAAGTATTATCGGCATTAAACTCTAAGGTAGCTACCGTATCCCCATTGATAACTAAATATTGACTTTTAGGGGATTCATAGGTGAGTTGGTAATTGATGTTTATGAGGTGCTCGCCGGATCCCCATAAATTGAAAGATGGAAATGTTATAGTCCATGCATCCCTGGCATCAACGAATTCTCCACCACTGTTGAACATGGAAATCTGAACCGTTGCCCCACCGGTTAACACGGCCTCTTCGGCTTCATAAACTGTAAAATCTGAATGGGGTACATATATCGTTAGAGGAGCTGATTGAATACTTATTTCGTCGTTATCTGTGGCAATGGCTGATATTTGATATTCATCCAATCCATTTAGCTGCAAATAGAATTCAAATTCGGCATCAGTTTTAGTGATGATTGTATCTCCATTTACTAAGAATGAAACCCGATCTACGGATCCGTTTTCATCCGTTACGCGGGTTTTAATAAGCACACTGTCTGTTTGTTCAGAATAGAAGTTACCGGTGGGTGAGTAAATACTGATCTGAGGAGGTTGTATCAATGAGGTAATTCCGTACGCTTGAAATTCATACAGTGAATATCCGTACACTGTTGCTCTTTCAATTCCTCGCATTTGAAGGTACCGGCCTGTAGCAGGTTCGTTAAACGAAATACTGTCAATCCCTCCATTTCCCTCTCTTTCTGCATATATATTCTTCCATTGATATCCATCCAACGAAATGTTGATATCATACGAGGAGCCATAGGCTGCTTCCCAATTCAATATCACTTGATCAAGGTCAATGTATTGTTGAAGATCAACGGTGATCCATTCATCGTCGGGTGAGCCGTCGTACATTTCCTCCTCAGGATTATCTCTTGTGCCATCACTCCATGCTGAACTCCATCTGGTAGAAAGGTCTTCGTCTGTTGCAAATTCCGGTAATAGTGGATCTCCACAGCAGGTTTCATAGGTGGATGCTGTAACCGGGCGACCATAGGTACGGTTCAATTCCGAAGGATCCAATACCTGTAGAGTAAGATGAGAAGTATCTGATTCACTGGAGTCGAGTGCACTAAATGCAATAAGTTCATAAGATGTGGTCATAGTTGGTGATACACTTATCGAGCCGGAAGTATCAACCTCTGCACCATCTAAAGTTACCAAACGGGCATTATAAACCAGCCAGCTTAGAACTGCTGATTGCCCCTGCTCAATGGCAGTTCTTGACGAATTGAATGAACCTATTTTGAACCCGGGATTAACTTCTGCCTGAAATGGGGCTAACGGGAGTCCAACTGAGTTAAAAACATCAATTTCACCGGGATTGTATTCCCACGCATAACGGATATGAGTGGGAACAGGAATATCTTCATGCCAGACTATGATACTATTATTGGAAATTCTGGACTGAGCCCACTTGAACTGACCGTTTTCACCGGCAAGAGCGAAACTATTCAGATCTTTATTATCCGGATTATCAGTAACCAAAGAATCTCCGAAAAGGTAGAATTGGATTTCAACGGCTCCAGAATCTGTTAAAGCATTAGATCTATATCGGGGACTTTGAGCCACAATTTCTTCACCATAAACCAGGTTGCGGGCTAGCAAAGCCAAACGCTCACCAACGGGCTTTTTATTGGTTGGATGTATGTCAACATCTCCCACATCAATGGTAATGGCTTCACCTGTAAATGGTAGTGACAATGCACCGGATTGCTGCGCTCTAAGTTGTGGCCAGGCATCCCAGGTGGAGGGCATATCTCCGGCTGGTTCGTAAAAAGCAGGTAATTGTACCCAAATAAAAGGTGTTTCCTGATTGTTTAAACTATCCCGATAAGAAGTGATCATAGTTTTAAACAGTTCTCCATAAGCAAGGGCATCCTCCATGCTGTCTCCATTTGATTCCGCCTGATACCAAACGATTCCACTGTAGTTGAACGGAAGAATTGGGTTCACCATTTTATTAAATATGAGTGTGGGTTGGCGTTCAGTTTCGCCGTTTGCCAGAACCACATCATCTTCATCAAAGCCTAGCATAGCTTCACTCATAAAAGCTTCAATTCTTGCCCCACCATACGAATTGTTAAGGAGCCCTATCGGCACGCCGTATTCTGCATACAAATTCTTCGCAAAGTAATAGCCAACCGCTGAAAAACCGGAAGCCTGACTACCCACTGCAGGTTTCCAGCTTACTACTCCAAGTTGCTCACTTTCTGCTTTAGAGGTGGATTTGTTGATTTTGAATTCCCGTATTTCAGGGTAATTCGCAGCTGATGCTTCTTCAGGGCCACCATCAGACTGATATAAAGTCATTTCCATATTTGACTGTCCAGAAATAAGATATACATCACCAACCAACAAATCGGATCGGTTAAGTGTGGTCTGAGAATCAGTAATTGAAAGGTTGTACGGACCACCGGCTTCAAAGGAAGGCAGATATGTTGACCAGGAACCATGAGCAGTTACCGTTGTGGTTCTGATTGAATCTGCGAATTGAATGGTGATAGTGGCTCCGGGATTTCCCCATCCCCAAATATGAATTTCAGTATTTCTTTGCAGAACAGCTCCGTTAGTAAATAGTTTGGAAACGGAAACCTGAGCTTCTAATACGTTTATCAAACTACATAAAGCAATAACCCAGATGACCGATAGTAGTTTTTTCCTGTGCATAATACTCCACCTAATTTATAATGTGTAATGATTATACTAATATTTATTCAAAATGATTTATTAAATATTATGCTGAAAAATGAATAGAATAACCCTCATAATGAAATATTTTACTGTTGATACAAGGAGGATTACTCATGGATTGGGAAATTTTCTTAAGTAATAAAGAATTATCTTCCTCAGGAGTTTTAATAATAAAGTTTCAATGAAAAGAATGTACAAGATATCGTCTGCTTTCTTTCTGATAATGATGGCTGGAGCCTTCATAATTAGTTGTAAGACAACAAATGGTGATGAAACGAGTGGGTATGAAGTAACCGCTTATTTTACTTCTCCGGATAAAACATATCTGTTAGAGAAATTGGATGACAGGGTTGTAGAACGTTCATCAGCCTCTGATGATTTGATCGATATCGAGCCGGATATTGAATATCAGACTATGGACGGCTTTGGTTATGCGTTAACAGGTGGAAGTGCGATGCTGCTTCATCAAATGAGCGCCTCTGCACGACAAAATATTTTAAACGAATTGTTTGGTGCCGGAGAAGGTGAGTTAGGTATTAGTTATTTACGCGTGAGTATAGGAGCCTCTGATTTGGATCCTGAAACATTTTCATACAATGATCTTCCGGCAGGCCAAACGGATACAGATCTGAGTGAATTCAGCATTGATCCGGACAAAGAATACCTGATCCCGATATTAAAAGAGATCCTTCAAATAAACCCTGATATAAAAATAATGGGTTCGCCGTGGTCGGCACCGGTTTGGATGAAAACGGGAGCAGATAATACCATGCCAACCCGTGGTGGAGAATTAAATCCCATCTATCATGAGGTGTACGCCAATTATTTTGTGAAATACATTCAGGCAATGGCTGAGGAAGGTATTACCATTGATGCGATCACCATTCAAAATGAGCCTCATCATCCCGGGAATAATCCAAGTATGTATATGGGGGCATCGCAACAGGCCTCTTTCATAAAAGAAGCACTTGGACCGGCTTTTGAAAATGCAGGAATACAAACCAAGATCGTAATCTGGGATCATAATTGTGATGAACCGGAATATCCTATTTCAATATTAAATGACCCGAATGCAAAAGCTTACATAGATGGCTCGGCTTTTCATTTATATGGTGGAGAGATCACGGCACTTTCAACGGTTAAATCTGCACACCCTGATAAAAACCTGTATTTCACGGAACAATGGATCGGGGCACCGGGCAACTTTTCTCAGGATCTGCAATGGAATGTGAGAAACCTGATCATTGGAGCGACCAGAAATTGGAGTAAGAATGTATTACAATGGAATCTGGCCGCTGACCAGAATCAGGATCCGCATACAGATGGAGGATGCACGAGTTGTCTGGGAGCTATTACTATCAATGGTGATAATGTCACTAGAAATCCAGGCTATTATACCATAGGTCAGGGCTCTAAACTAGTAAGACCCGGTTCAATCAGGATTGAATCGAATGAAATTAATGGATTCGAAAATGTAGTGTTCAAAAGGGAAGACGGATCGATTGTTGTGATACTTTTAAGTACCGGATCTAACCCGGCTATTGTAGATTTAGGTCTGAAGGAGCAAATTTTCAGAGTTCAAATGAATCCCGGAGAAGTGGCTTCTCTTTTATTCGAAAAGTAGGGTGATATTTACTGTTGTGAATTGATGAGGGTGATGTACTCGTTCACAGCATCTACAAAATCATGAAAGTATTCCGGATACTGGGATTTATCCTGATCGAAAAGCCAGTATCGGTGAATTTTCTTGTTCTTTATCTCCACATACACACCACCCTGATCATGATCATCCGGGTGCCCAAATACTACCCCTGAATCCACATTGTGCAGATCACTTGGGAAACGTTTAGTAATGGATTTAACCTGTTGGTAAATACTGTCGGAAAGGGGGACGTAATTACCGTCGTAAAAGGCATTTTCACCATTGGCTGTAGGGTATAAGTTGTTGATGTCTTCCTCCAGTAAATCGGGAGTTAATCGAAAGATCTCTACACAACTCTCACCAATACATTCCCCGTAGAAGTGACCAAACACTAAAAATTCATCACCTTTAAGGACCACGGGGGTAGAATAATCGCAATGGGATATAAAAAATCCGATAAAGAGTAGAAACATCCACTTATTACCGGATCTTAAAAATTTTGATAGAAAATCAGACCGATTCATAATTTCTGAATCAGTTACCTATAACGGATCAACCGTTGGTTTTTTCAATAGTGTGAAGCAGATCTTCCGCTTCTTTGATCAGTGAATCCGCTTTTTGTTTAGCTTCAACTACCACTTTATCTCCCTTTTCTTTTGCTTCAGAGATCAGCTTGTTTTTCTCTTTTCTCAGCTCAGAGATCAGGTCTGATAGTTCTTCTTTGTAATTACTGAGTTGGTATGATAATCGGTCGCGGGTGTTTTTCCCGGTATCCGGTGCATAAAGTAATGCTAAAACTGAACCTGCTAATGCGCCGCTTACGAATCCAACTAAAAAATTTTCTGACTTACTCATAACATTTCACCTCTTTCTTTCATGGGTATATAACTATAACAAGTTTACTTAAATCAAGTTCCAAATACCACCAAATTATAGACCCAAAATGGTTAATCTGAGGACACCAGATTTTTAACCCATGATATCATTTGGTTGAATCCAACGGATAGTGCCGGAGTAATGAATAAAGTTAAAATAGCTCCAAAAACTAAGCCACCTATCACAGCCTTTGCCAATGGGCTCCATATTTCAGCCCCCGATCCAAGTTCAAGTGATAGAGGAATCATGGAAAAAATTGTTGTGATCGCTGTTAATAAAATAGGACGCATTCTTCGTCGGCATGCCTCAAGCACATGAACCATGTATGGAGAATCTTTCTTAGTGTCGAATGGATTCCCTTTTGTGTAAAGATGGATGTAATCAACGAGCACGATCCCGTTATTTACAATGATCCCCACTAACATGAACATTCCGATCTGAGCAGTCATACTAAGTGGATTGCCTAAGATAGTAAGGAAGGCAAGGGCACCAAAAGCAGCCATAAAAATGCATAGCCAGATCACAAACGGATCACGGAAATTCTCGAACAGTGAAGCCATGATCATATACATTAATAAGACCGCAGCAATAAGAGCGAAGAAGAATTCACGATTACTCTGATCGGTTTCGTTAGTACTTCCTGTAAACTCAAACCGGTATCCTTCAGGTAGCACGATCTCTGATTGGATGAATTCGATGATCTTGGATCGATATTCGTTGGCATCTCCATTTACCTGAATATTAACATCCAGAATGGTTTCGCGGTCTCTACGCTGGAAGGAGTCGACCCCATCTTCTGCAACAAAATCTCCCACTGCTACAATTGGAATACGTTGATCATCTACCTGAAACACTTCGATGTCAAAAAGGTCATCTCTGCTTTTAAGGGATGATTTCCGGGTACGAACTTCGATTGGGATCTCCCGTCCATCAGAAATATAGTACCCTGCAGTATTACCCAATGTTTGGGTTCTTAATGCAGATGCAATGGTCATGAGATTAGTACCCAGCCGGCCTACCCGTTCACGATCGGCATAGAAATGTAATTCTGGGGTGGGATCAGTTCTGCCATTGTCTACAGAAATTACATTAGGATCATCGATCAGTTTAGCTTCGATCTTATCAGAAATAGCGACGAGTTGATCGATCTCCGGTCCAATAAGGCTCAATCGAATAGAACCTGAACCGAAATCGAATCCCCGGCCAAATCGTAATCCACCGCCTTCAACCCGCACCCGGACTTCTACACCCGGGGAAACCAGCTCGCGACGTAATTTGAGCGAGAATGCATTGGTGGTCATCTCCCGTTCACTTTCGGGAACCAGTACCACACTGATCTCTCCACGGTTGGTCTGTTCGGTCCATCGGCTTCTTCCGATCGAGGCAATGCGGGTTTCAACTTCCGGCATTTCAGCAAGCTTAGCATTGAAGGCATCCATCACATCCATGGTCTTAACCAGTTTGCTGCCTTCGGGTAAGCGGATATCAATATCAATCTGACCGGAATCGGATTCAGGGAAACCTTCTTTGTTGATGGTCTGATACATGTACATAGTACCGGAGATTATGCCAAGCATTGCCAGAAGTGCTACATATTTGTGATGCAGGATCCATCCTAAAATTGAGGTGTAACCGCGCTCCAGTTTAGCGATCCCTTTCAGTGCAAAATTCTTTTTATCGAACTGAGATTTATCCAGTACAAGCAGACTTATCACCGGAACTAATATGATAGACGACAAAAAAGAAAAACCGATCGCAAAACAAATGGTATAGGCAAACTCCTTAAAAAGTGCGGCTTGCACACCACTTAACATAATAATGGGAACAAAAACGCCTAAAGTGGTCAATGTAGAACCGAGAAGAGCTCCGATCACCTCATTGGTTCCCTGTAAAGCCGCTTCGAACTTTGTATAACCTTCTTCCAGTTTTCGGGCAATACTTTCGGTAACTACAATGGAGTTATCAACCAGTAGTCCAATAGCTAATGCCAAAGCTGAAATAGTGAGAATATTCAGGGTAAGGTCAGCGAAATACATAGCCGCGAAGCTGGCCGCGATAGAAACCGGAATAGAACTCGCAACCACCAGAGAAATTCTCCAGCCCCCCATAAAGATGAGGATAATGATGATCACCACGATCAACGCACTGGTAGCAGACTGTGATAGATTATTGATGGAGTCTTCAATGGTACGTCCTTCATCCGAAAGAACCTGAATACGAACACCCGGTGGCATGATCTCATTCAGTTCATCCAGAGAAGCTTTTACCGCGTTTACCACATCCAGAGTATTTGCATCCGAGCTTTTTTGCACATCTACCGACACACTATTCCGGTCGTTAACAGTTACCAGACTGGTAACATCTGTAAAACCATCGGTTACCTCGGCCACATCTTTTACCCGTATAGGAATGTCATTCTCTGAAACTGAAACAATGGTGTTGGCGATCTGTTCCACCGTTTCGTAGGTGGATTGAGCTCTTACACTATAACTGATCCGGTCTGTGACAATATTTCCAATCGGAAGCTGTGCATTGTTTTGGCGAAGGGCATTCTCAATATCTGCGGGAACAAGTTTATGTTGAGCCAGCGACATGGGTGATACATCCACATAGATCCTGCGCTCAAGGCCGCCCTGGGTTTCAGCAGAAGCAAGCCCATCGATACGCTCTAAACGAGGCTCAACCAGCTCAACACCAATATTTCGAAGCTCATCCAGTCCCCGGTTACTTGCGTCAATACTTAAACGCATAATGGGTCTGTTTTCAGGATCAAATTGAAAAATTACTGGTTCCTGAGCCTGTGAGGGCAGATCATTGAGGATGTTGTCTATAGCTTCACGAACCTTAAGCTCCGTTTTTCGAATGTCGGTACCATCCTCGAGTCGAAGGATGATGAAGGCGTTTCCGCGATTTACCCGCGCTTCGAGTGTTTCAATGCCTTCAATAGCGGAAACGGCACCCTCAATAGGATTTACGATGATACGGTTTATATCTTCAGGCGAAACATTCTGATAGCCGGTAGAAATGGCTAAGACCGGTATGTTGATGGATGGAAATAAGGTCACCCTCAAATTTTGTAACGAAAATATCCCAAAAAAGATCACGATCAATGTGATCATGATCACGGTGATCGGACGACGTAATACGGAACCGGCTATGCTGAACTGTTTCATCCTTTACCCTCAATGTTTTCGTTGGCAAGTGGATCCAGTTTATGGATGGCATCAAAACCAAGTTTTTCTACTCCGGAATTCACAATGTTATACAAACACGGAACTACGAAAAGCATTAAGATCGTACTCATGGTCAACCCCCCGATTACTGTGCGTGCCATCGGGCTCCAGGTTTCAGAACCGGAACCGATCTCAAGTGCAAGAGGAACCATCGAAAGAATGGTGGTGAAAGCGGTCATAAGGATAGGTCGTAGTCGCCGGGTAGCTCCGGTTACGATCGCTTCTGCCCGGTCAATACCCCGGGCTTGTAATATCTTGATATAATCGATCATTACAATACCGTTGTTTACCACAATTCCGGTGAGCAGGATCAGCCCCACCATAGAGGTCACGCTTACTGATGTTCCGGTAAACCATAACATTAATAAAACTCCGGTGAGAGCAAGAGGAATAGTAAAAATGATAATAAACGGCTCAACCAGACTTTCGAACTGTGAGGCCATGACCATGTAGGTAAGTATACCGGCAATGGCAAAAGCGATCATCAGATAATTGAATGATTCTGCCTGTTCTTCAGCGGTACCGGCAAGTTCATATCGGTATCCATCCGGCCATTCCACCTGATCGAGTAAATTACGTGCGTCTGCCGTTGCTGTTTTAAGATCAGTACCTGAAAGTTCAGCGGTGATCTCTGTAACACGTTCCTGATTGATCCGGAGTACATTGGTCGGACCTGTATATCGTTCTAAACGAGCCAGATTCTTTAGCGGCATCCAATCTCCGGTTGGAGTCTGAATTTGAATGTTCGAGAGATCCAGAGTCTGTGATTTATCTTTAGGATCCAGTTCTACAAGAACTTCAAATTCCACCCCCTGATCCACAAAACTCGTGGCTATACTCCCTTTTACGGCATTAGCTACCGCCGACGCAACCTGATTGGTGGTCATTCCAACTCTTGAAATTCGCTCGCGATCCATATTCAGTCGAAGTTCCGGACGGCCCTGATCGGAAGTGCTGAATACATTTACAATTCCGTCGATACTAAGTAACTGCTGTTTAACTCCTTCCGAGAGCTCTTTTTTCAAAGCCGGATCATATCCAAAGATCTGAACGATCAGTCCGTTCTCGCCATCAGGACTCAAAGGATCGATGATCAATTCTTTGATCTCAACACCCGGCACTTGTTCAAGTGTGGCGAGTAGCGAATTGGTGATCTGAAATTGAGTTCTTTCACGCTCATTCTGAGGTATTAATTCTACTCTTACAGTACCACGATATCCTCCCGGACTGTCGGCACCTTCAATACCTTCTTTATCGCCATAATCGGCAACCACTAAGCGGGCTTCCGGTACTTCTTCTTTAATAATATTTTCAACCTGTCTGATCGACCGCTCCAGTTCGAACAGATTCACTCCTGGTTCGCGTTGTATTTCCAGAGTAAAAGCATTTTCATCCACTCTGGGGAAGAACTCTCCCCCTAACTGATAAAAGATCGGCAAAGTGACCACAAAGAATAACACGGAAGCTCCGACAACTAATCCGCTTCTATTTATTACAGAGGCCAGTTGGCGTTGATAGGTGCTTTCCAACGTATTAAGTGCATTGCTCAAAAATTTAGCCAGCTTGTTCTTCGCCTCGAAGGAATCCGAATCATTCTTAAAGAACTGTGAGGTCATCATCGGGATGAGTGTTAATGCCACAAGAGACGATACCGACAGAGAGAATGATATGGTAAGTGCGAGATCCCTGAACAGGAAGCCGGCAATTCCCGGAACAAATAAGATCGGAAGGAAAACTACCAATGTGGTTAAGGTCGAGATCACAACAGGAACAGCTACTTCTTTGGCACCGTCGATAGATGCGGTTTTACGGTCCACTCCACTTTCCCGAAACCTGAATATATTTTCAAGTACTACAACGGCGTCATCCACAACCATACCAACGGCCAGAGTTAATCCGGAAAGTGAGATAATATTCAAACTCAGTTCCGCAAAATCCATCACAAAAAAGGTGGTAATGATGGATACAGGAATTGAAATTGCGATGATCAATGCAGAACGCCCGCTTCGTAAGAAAGCCAGCAGGATGATAACTACCAGAAATACCGCCTGAATACCGGTAAGTAACAGATTAGAGATAGATTGCTCGATGAAATCCGCTTTATTGGTCAGAACTTTGATCTCAACATCTTTCGGCAGACTTTTTTTGATGCCGTCCAGTCCTTCAATAACAGCTGTTGCGGCAGATACTACGTTTGCATCACTTTGGCGGTATACATTCAGGATCACGCCGTTTTCACCATCAATATGTACATTTCCGATAGGCTGAGCGATACCGTCTTCAACATTTGCTACATCTTTAAGCAACAGGGGCTGACCATCCCGAACAGTAACGATGGTATTCTTAATCTGATCGACATTTTTGAATTCACCAATGGTTCTTAGTGAATAAATGGTATTTCCTTCTGAGAGCTGGCCAGCCGGCACCTGAATATTTTCCTGGCTGAGTTTGCTGGAAATATCGGCGATAGTGAGATTGTAGAGCCTCATTTTCTCATTATCGATGGTTACGTTGATCTGTCTTTCCAATCCACCGGAGGTTTCAACAGAAGCGATACCGTTTACGCGTTCAAGTCGCTGTTCAAGCACCTGGGTTGCATAAGTACGAAGATCTCTGGGGCTGCGGGCATTCGAAGTTAAGGTAAGTACCACGATCGGTTCCTGATTGGGATCGTAGGAAAAAACTAAAGGCGCCTCAGCATCATCAGGAATGGTTCGCTCCACAAAACCAAGTTGTTTACGAACGTCGTTCTCTGCTTCATACAGATCAGTTCCCCAGTTAAAATTCAGTTTCACCACAGAGGCTCCCTGACTGGAAAGACTGCGTACCCTTCGGATTCCGCTGATACTTCCCACCGATTCCTCAATAGGACGAGTTACCAGTGTTTCAATATCTTCTGGCGCTACACCCTCATAACTGGTATACACCGTTATGGTTGGGAAGGAGACGTCAGGATATAAGTTTAGTCGCAGATTTTGAAGGCCGAAGATGCCGAATCCAACCACAATTAAGGTGGTCATTAACAGCGTGATCGGACGACTAACCGCTATTTTTGAAAGTGAACCCATGGTATCAGTTAGTTTTTAGCGGTAGAATCTGCGTTTTGCTCACGTAATTTCTGGAAGAAGGCACGTCGTTCTTCCTGAGACATATCTCGTAATTTTTCCCGTTGCTCAGGAGTCAGGTTTCTGAACATTTCCCCATTCGGACGACCGCCGGAGGGTGGCGCATCATCACCGGTAACCGTTTGTTGTTCAGGCGACTGAAATGCCGTGCCCGAAGCAACGGAGATCTTAGAACCGTCTTCTAATCCCTGCTGACCGGTAATAATGATCTGGTCACGGGGACGCAATCCACTTAATACTTCGATCTGATCTCCTTGCTCAATACCAAGCTCAAGCCGGCGGCGTTCAGCTACCGAATCCCCGACCGAGACAAATACGGAATAAGAGCGGTCCAGCTCTATAGTATTTGATTCGGGATTTACCACAGTCTCAACGGTTTCAACCAAAGCACTTCGGGGTACTTTCATAGTATTTTGTTTCGATGATATAGTGATGAGGTTTTCAACCAATACACCCGGATAGATAGACGGACCCACGTCACTTAAGGTAATTACTACTTCACCTAGTCCGGTGGTGGCGTCTAGTTGAGGGCTTTTTCTGGATACCACACCTTTTGCGGATACACCCTCTTCGTTAGATACTCGCATGAAAACTTCTTGTCCGATCTTAACCGCTCTCCAATCCTGAACCGGAAGATAGATACGGGTTTCGTAGCCGGTGGTATTAGCGATCTCGAAAATAGCCTGCCCGGTAGTAGCAAGATCGCCAACTTCAAAATTACGGGCGGTGATCACACCTCGTACCGGAGATCGTACTTCTGTATTATTGAAATTCTCTTCAGCCTGGGTAAGAGACGCTCTGGCTGATTGATACTGAGCGAGTGAATTACGATAGGTAGCCAGCGCAATATCATATTCCGACTGGCTGATAAGATCTCTTTCCAGTAACAGTTGTTGTCGCTCAAATTGGGCACTATCTCGCTGTACAGCAATCTCACTTTGTTCTAATTGAGCCTTAGCCTGATTTAATTGATCACGGAATGTGGCGTCATAGATTTTTGCAAGCAATTGTCCCTGACGAACGGTGTCACCCAGATCTACATAGATCCTGGTAATACGGTTACTTACCTGAGGGGTAATTACAACCACGTCCTGAGCTTTTACATTACCGTAGGAACGAACTTGTTCTGCGATCGGGCCTACACTAACGGGCTTTGTTTCAACGCTGGTAGCGCGGTCGCCACCAAATCCCCTGAATCCACCAAACCGGCTTTGAGGTGATTGTTCTTCTGAATCTGAATTTCCACATCCCGCTATTATTGTACTCAGGATAATCGCTGTAACGAATAGTTTTTTCACAGTTCTTTATAGGTTAGTAATAGTTACATTATATGAAACCAAATTTCGGCATTTAGTTTAGTACCTGATACTTTGCGGATGTAAAAAAAAGCAATGTTATTTTTACTATTTTAAATGATTGATACCTGTAATATGTGTAAGTTATACACTTAAAGATTCACTTTAAAACTCACTGCACGATGAAATTTTTTATAGACACCGCAGATCTTGATGAAATCCAAGAGGCAAATGACCTTGGGGTTTTAGACGGAGTAACAACCAATCCAAGTTTATGTGCAAAAGTTGGGGTTAGCGATTTTGAAGGTCACATTAAAAAAATCTGTGACATTGTTGAAGGAGATGTTTCAGCGGAAGTTGTATCTACTACCTATGATGATATGGTTGCTGAGGGCCGGGATATTGCGGCTATCGCAGACAACGTGGTAGTTAAGATCCCTTTGATCAAAGATGGAATTAAGGCTATTAAAACATTTTCTGATGAAGGAATTAAAACAAACTGTACACTTTGTTTCTCTCCAACTCAGGCGTTGATCGCGGCTAAAGCAGGAGCGACGTACATCTCTCCATTCCTTGGCCGTTTGGATGATATTTCCACTGATGGGATGCAACTCATTAACGATATCGTTCAGATCTATCTGAATTACGGATATGCTACAGAAGTTCTAGCCGCTTCCATCCGCCACCCAATGCATGTGGTTGAATGTGCGAAAGCCGGAGCAGATGTTGCTACAATGCCTTTGAGCGTTATAAACGGTTTGCTGAAGCATCCGTTAACCGATAGTGGCTTAGCTCGTTTCCTCCAAGATTGGGAAGACCTGCAGGAAAGCCTCAAATAATCTGATTTACACTGATTGTATAAAGCGAAGGTTTTCCTTCGCTTTTTTTATTTATACCATTATTTAATTTGTTGTTCTGTAATGGATTAACTAACCTGAGATTAAGTGAAATAATGGGGAGAAACACGATGAAGAATTTAACAATCGCCATTCTAATGTTTTGTGTTCTCGGGTTCGCGGCACAGCTACAAGCCCAGACTGATTCACGCTTCAGCTTAGAAGCCTATAAACAATTTTTGACTGAAAATGAGGGATTGAGTTATGAAGATTTGGTGGTTCTTTATCCTGTAGCTCAATTCAGCTCTAATGCACCGGCTGGTTTTGCTAATGCGTTGTATGCCGATTCCGTTTACAGGTATTATCAACTCACAAGTGAAGAAATTGCACAAGTTGAAAACTATGGTTTTATGGTAACGGATCGGGTTCGGTACACCGATTTTGGAGAAGCTTTTATGACCGTTTATAAGCGGGATCTTCCGGTATATATATCCAGCGATGCCATACTCCATGCACTTCATAAATCATATTCTGCAATCTTAAGTACCCTTGAAAGCGAAGTGCTTTATCATTCGCTTGATTCGCTTTTAAGCGCATTACATGATCAAATACCGGCGTTTGAAACAACCTATGGAAGCGATAGTATGATTGCATTAAGTTTACGGGACCTGGATCTGTACCTAACCGTTCCACTTCAACTTTTAGGTCGCACTATTACCCCTTTTTACCCGGAAAATATCTCGGAAGTGCAAAAGGTCATGGAATTGATCCAAAGTGAAAATATGGCTAGCTATCCATTGTTTTCTGAGGTGCCACGAGTGCTGGATTTCAGCCAGTTTACTGTCAGGGGACATTACACGCAATCGGAAAAACTCGGTCAGTTTTTTAAAGCAATGATGTGGCTTGGGCGAACAGAGTTTTATTTAAAAGTGCCGGATGCCATACCCTATTCTACGTTTTCAGAAGATAAAAAAGACAGTATTGCACAGCGTCAGGCTATATCTGCTTTTCTTATCGCCAAAGGGTTGAGTGGTAGCGAAGCTGCTCAAAAAGCCATTAATGAGATCGATGAGCTAATTACCTTTCTGGTTGGGGAATCTGATAATGTACTGATCGATCATCTTACTTTTATTAAAACGGCAACCACCGGATTTGATGACCTGACGGATCTTACTGATATCGAAATATTCAGAGATTTTAAGGAGAATCTATTGGCCGAACCCTTTGCCAGCCAGAATATCCTGTCTCGGATTCTGGTTCAGGACCCGGTTAATACCGATGATATAGAACCTGCTTCTGCCTTTATGCTTTTGGGGCAGCGTTTTATTATCGATTCATACATTTTGGGAAATGTAGTATTTGATAAAACCATGAGACGAAGGATGCTGCCAAAAAGTGCGGATGCTATGTTTACTCTTGGTAATAATGATGCGTTACCCATCTTAAAAAACGAATTGGAGCAATACGAATATCAATTAAATCTTGCAGGACTTCGTTATTTGGTGGATAGTTATGAACCGGAGTATTGGGAAACTTCTTTTTTTAATCTGTGGCTCAATACTATACGGCAATTAAACCCGCCGGAAGATCGCTCCGAATTTCCCGCCTTCACTCAAACAGCAGCCTGGTCAAAAAAAACGTTGAATACCCAAATGGCTTCTTGGGCAGAATTGCGCCATGATAATCTCCTGTATGCTAAGCAATCATATTCCGGAGGGGCTACGTGTGAATTTCCGGTGAGCTATGTCGAGCCCAATCCTGATTTTTTTGAATCATTGAGGATACTTGGCTCAATTTCAAAAGAAGAGTTGACCAGTTTTTCTGCGTTGGATGGATACATGCGTGCAAAAGTGGATAATTATTTTGCGGATATGATCGATATAACTGAGAAACTGAGGGATATCGCACATAATGAGTTGGATGGTATTGAGAATACGGAGGCTCAAAATGAATTTCTTAGCACCATGTTACATGAAACAACCGGTGGATGCGCAACTGTGATTACTGGCTGGTATAGCCAATTATACTTCGACGGGGAGAGTGATCTTTTAAAACAGGATTATATTGTGGCCGATGTGCATACAGCACCCTTCGATGAGCAAGGCAATAGTGTAGGATGGGTTTTGCATATCGGAACAGGTCCATTGAATCTGGCAATGATCGTTACTGAAATGCAAGATGGTCTGGAATACGCATTTGTAGGGCCGGTTATGAGCTATTATGAAACAGTATCTCTCAATTTTGAACGTTATACGGATGATGAATGGGCGGAAACTTTTGAAAATGATCCGGTGGCAGTTCGCCCGGAATTTATTAATGATTACCTGATCGCTTCCGATGATCCCTATTATGATTATCGCGGGTACATACCTACTTCGGTCGAAGAACAGCCTGATGAAACCGAATTTCCACAAAAAATAGAATTAGCACAGAACTATCCGAATCCATTCAATGCAGGAACATTGATAAGCTTCAGGATACCGCAAGCTCAGGCAAATCAGCAGGTAAGTCTGGCCATTTATACCATTCAGGGACAACTGGTTCAAACTTTGGTGCAAAACAGACTAGCAGCCGGAAGTTATTCCTACCGATGGAACCCAACAGTGGCAAGCGGAACCTACATTTACCGGTTAAAAGTTGGAAAAGAAGAATTGGTGCAGAAAATGGTGCTCTTAAAATAGTAGCAGAAATTGTACTTTGTGGCGTTCGAAATTCACCGAAATTCAAGAAAGCACTTTATGGCAGTGAATAGGCACACTTCTTTCATCATCATTCTCATTTTTATTATGGGCAGTTTAACAGCCTGTCTCGAAAACGGAGCTTCAGGTCCGGCCGGCCCTGCAGGGGAAGATGGATTAGACGGGGTGGATGGAAATGCCAATGTGATTATAAAAACCGTTGAGCCTGCTTCCGGTGAATTTTTTAATTGGACGGAGTCCGTCTATTTGAACCAACCGGCAAACCGGATAGCTATTCCTGATACTGCACTTAATCAATTAGCGGTGAACACCGATTTTATCAGAGTAGACGTGCAGTTTGGTGATGCCGTGTGGTACCCTCTTCCTGTATCGTTAGATTCTGGCTCTGTTATCACTTTCTCCGTTCAGGTTGATACACTTAATATTTATGCTTACAAGCCTGATTCTGTATTCTCTGCAGATATTGACTTCATCCGGTACTTCATCATAGAAAGCACCAGTTCAAACTAGGTCTGTTAAGTTTAGCACTGATCAGGAACTGTTCCCGCCCTCTTACTGTATAATTGATAAGCATAAATTATTATTGACTTATCATGGAAAAAATTCAAAATATTATCATATTCACCACTTCATATCTGGTTTTTTATGTGGTAGGTGCTCAGTTAGGTGTACTACCGGAGAAACTCATCATAGCTATGTTTGCTACAAGCCCGTTTCTGGTCGGATTCATGGCATTTAAGATCCTGAAAGATGGTATTGCATCAGAATTGAACTGGGAAGACGGGTATTGGTACGAAGATAAACCTCAGATGATGAGTGCGAGACAAAGCAGCCCACAGTAGATCACCGCTTTGAGAACATAGTTTCTTTTTTTGATAAGATACTGCAAAGATCAAATTTTGAGATCACTGACGGTGATCTTGAAGATGACCAGACAGACGAGCTGTTAAGAATCCTCGTAGAACCCGAAGTACACATCTTACTGTCAAGTTCTATGTTGCTGATCAGCTGATAACCATTTAAGCTTTTCCGATGAGGTCTTGGGCAATTATGGATGAAGAAAGCACACCGGGTAATCCGGCACCGGGGTGAGTTCCTGCTCCTACAAAGTACAATCCGTCTACATCCTCCGATTTGTTATGAGGACGGAACCATGCTGACTGAGTAAGTACCGGTTGAACAGAAAATGCCGATCCTTTATAACTATTCAGATCATTCTGGAAGTGAAGCGGATCTATGTAATGTTCTGTTACCAAATGGTCACTTAAGCCCGGTAAATAATTTTCCTCCAGGAAATTCATGATGCGGTCGCGATAAACGGGCGCGAATTCGTTCCAGTCGGTATCTCCATCCAGATGCGGAACAGGAGACAGGACATAGAACCCTTCATGACCATCGGGGGCTATACTTGGATCCGTTAAAGTTGGCATGTGTAAATACAATGAAAAATCGTCAGCTACGATCTTCTTGTGGAAAATATCATCAAGCAGGCCTTTATATCTCGGCCCGAGAATGATATTGTGATGCGCAAGACCGGTATCCCGGTATTGTTTATCAGTTCCGAAATAGATCACAAAAAGTGACATACTATACTTTGTATTAGCCAGCTTTCGATCGGTATATTTTTTGCGATGTGACGGGTTGATAAGGTTTTTATACGTAAATGCAACATCCGCATTAGAAACTACTACGTCGGCGTCGAGTTTTTCCCCATCTTCCAATCGTACGCCAACAGCTTTGCCATTTTTAACGATGATCTCTTCAACTTCTGTGCTGGTGTGGATCTTGCCACCCTGTTCAGTGATCAGTTTTTCGAAAGCATGAACAATAGATCCGGTTCCCCCAAGTGCATAATGTACTCCCCATTCACGTTCCAGATAATGGATCATGGCATAAATGGAGGTGGTATCAAATGGATTTCCGCCCACGAGTAATGGATGGAAGGAAAAAGCTTGTCTTAAAAATTCATTTTTAATGAACTGAGAAACATAGCTGTATACATTTTTATAAGACTGTAGTTTGATCAGATCCGGAGCCACTTTTAACATATCGGTGAAATTCAGGAAAGGCTCATCGGCAAGCTCTGTAAACCCTTTATCGAAAATAGCTTTAGTGGTCCCTAAAAATTTCTCATATCCTGCTTTATCCTCAGGATTCCATTTTTCAATTTCACTTAATGTGAATTCATGGTCATTATTATAATCGAAGCTTTTTCCTGTGTGATCAAAAATGCGATAAAAAGGATCGCATGGTACGAGGTCGAAATAATCTTCCCGCTTTTTCCCGGCAGCATTCCATATATCATCGAACATAAAGGGGGCTGTAATCACTGTTGGTCCCCCATCAAATTTAAAGCCGTCTTGCTCATAAACATAAGCCCGGCCTCCGAGTTTATCTCGTTTTTCAAGGATGGTTACGTCATGTCCGGCTGATAATAATCTTGATGCGGCTCCAAGTCCCCCGAATCCGCTCCCAATAATAATGATTCTCTTTTTCATGGATAATACTCTTTTAAGATTCAGGCAGGTAACCGAAAAAAAAGAGATTTCAATCCCGTGAATAAACGAAAAGTTATTTTCCGTTCAGAAGTTTCACAAAACCATCGTGACCAAGTCCCTGAAGACGTTGCAGGGCCTCCATAGCGATAGATGGGTCTTCAAAATCACCAAAGTAGATCCGGTAAAAAGTTTCACCGTCTACCTCAACTTCTTTCACATAGCTACTTCGTATCTCAGCCGCTTTTTTTTTCGGCAGCTTCTTTATCGGAGTAAGAACCAAGTTGAACGGTGTACTGAGGCTTAACCGAGGGGGGGAGATCGCCTTCGTTCAGAATATAAACCCGAACGCGGGCTGTACCGGGACCAATCATATCCATTTTTTCGGCTGCCGCCTTAGAAAGGTCTATGATGCGACCTTTGGCAAAAGGCCCCCGGTCATTAATGCGGACTTTAACGGAACGGCCGTTATCCAGGTTCTCTACTAATACCATGGTGTTGAAAGGGAGTGTGCGATGGGCTGCGGTCATGGCATTCATATCATATTTCTCGCCGTTGGCGGTCTGACGACCATGGAAATCAGGTCCGTACCAACTAGCCACACCGGATTCAAGTGAAATTACTGATTCGTTTGATGGTCTGCTTCTCGTTGGAGAAGTAGCTGTACCGGAGTCTGAGGAAGATCGGGTTGTTCGGTTCGAAACTCCACAGGAAGCGAATAGAACAAGTAAGAAAACACTAACAACGGAGTGCCGAAGTAATGCCATAGGTAGAAGATATTTGTTTGCCGTTGATTGCAGAATATAGCCAAAAAAAGGAATTACGATCAGGCTTTTTGGAAATACACTCTAAAGGTAGTGCCATACCCCAATTCACTTTCAATCTCAATTTCACCATTCATTTCATCTACAAGATTCTTAACAATGAATAAACCCAGTCCGGTTGTTTTTCATTTCCGGTTGGTGAAGCGGATAATTTTTCAAACTTATGAAATAGCTTGGTTTTATCGAGTTGGGTAAGGCCGGGACCTTGATCAGAAACATCAAAATAAGCCCTTTGATCCACATCATTCGCTGAAATAGTTACAGTAGAACCCGGTGGTGAAAACTTGTAGGCATTGCTGATAAGATTTTCAAGAACCCGAACAAGGGCATTGTACTCCGATAGTATCGTGATCTCATGATCCGGAAGGTTCAATTCTGTATTGATGTCTTTATCGGCCCCAAGAATTTTTATGCCATCAATAACAGCAGATATGGAATTGTTTAGTGAGGTGGGTTTGAGGGCAATTTTAGTAGTTCCGGTTTCAATTTTATTAGCATCCAGCATATTATTGATCAGATATTCCATTCGGCGCGATGAATTGAAAATGATGCTGGAATATTCTTTCAAGCTATCAGTATCTACATCTTCAGGATCACTGTTAATCAAACTCGATAACATCATAATGGAATTCAGAGGGCTTCTGAGATCATGAGATACTACCCCGATAAAATGATCTTTGTCCTGATTGATCTTAGCTAATTGTTTAGCCGTTTTGTTACGTTCTTTAGAAGAATTGAACACCAATACCAGAAGTATGAGTACTCCGGAAAGTAAAATCACTAAAGCCAGATTGTAATATTGCCGTTGAACTAAAAGTTCGTTGGTTCGTTGTAGTTCCTCTTCAGCATTAAACGTAGCATTAGATTGAGATTGAAGTTGATTGGCGATCACTTTCTGATGATGATTATCAATTTCGGAATACTTGTTATAGTACTGGCTTTGTAAATCATAGGCGGTTGTGTATTCGCCTAGAATCTTATTGACCTTCGAAAGTTTGAGCAGGGATTTTAGTGTGTACGAATTTTCTTGTTGCCTGGTGAAATAATCCAGAGCAATAGAACCCTCTTCAAGTGCTTTGCGATAATTTCCTTCTGCAAGATGGATGTTTGAGGTGGTTAGGTGCAGGATCCCCAGATAATATCGCCGGTTATGCTTTTCAACATAAGGTCTGATTCGCGAAATAACACGATCAGCTTTTTCTGTATTTCCAATTTCTGAATAGATCTCTGCGGAAACCAGGTAGTGATATAGATAATCGGTATTTACCTGACCATTATTTTCCGGTATGTCGTTATAGAGTCGCTCAATTTCACTGCGAACAATATTTGTATCACCTAAAGCGAGATTGGCTTTTGTGATCTCATAGCTCGCTAACCATTTATTTCTTTCATTTTCAAATTCATCCAGTGCATTCCTGAAATGATTTTTAGCAATACTGTATAACTGAAGTTCTGAATAGATCAGCCCATAATTGAACTCATTAAATCGTAACAGATCAACAAGATTATTCGATTTAATATAGTCTGATGATATCTCTGTATAATTTAGTGCCCGGCTAAAATCTCCTTTCTTCATATAGGCATGGCCAAGGTCGGAATAGGCATATGAAAGCAACGAGATATCATCACTTAATACGGCATAATCAAGTGCCTCGTTCATATAATCAATGGCCCGATCTATATCATCATTTATGAAAACGTAGTAAAGATCTCTGGTAAGGTAATATTTACTTGTGGCGTTGGTAGCTTGAGACAGGCTTTTAAGAAGTCCATCGACGGTGACTTCTTTAGATTCGATCTCGATATCCTGTGCCAGCAGAGAGGTGGATATTGAACAGATCGAAGTTAGAAGAACAATCAGGTAAGATTGCCAGTTAATCACTTACTTAAATTTTCACTCCTATTATTTCTGTAAATATATTGTTTTGGTATTTGTAAAACCAAGCAAATTATATATAAATCCTTTAGTAGAATGGGTTAACTAAAAAATAATAATAAACAATATATATGCTAAGATTAATGCCGTAATTTCAGTGTAATATTTTATTTAATTAAAAAAAGTATTATTTATTTACTTGTCAATCATTAAAAAACCGGGGTGTACATGAGACTTATCTCAGCAACGCTGATGCTACTGTTATGTAGTATTTCAGAAGTATCAGCGCAATCTATTCTAACTGCTTCGGCAGGGGTAGCTTCGGGAAGCTCAGCTTCGTTAATATTCAATCTTGGAGAACCCGCCGTGGGAACTTTTCAAGGCGAAAGCGTAGCATTGATAGCAGGATTTACATCAATTTCACAAGGTATTATTACATCAAATGATATTGATGAAATGGATATTCCGGATAAATTTGAGATCTCTCAGAATTATCCAAATCCTTTTAATCCATCTACAAATATCGATTATAGCCTTCCGGAAACTTCAGATGTGTTGATCGAGGTTTACAACTCGATCGGGGTAAAAGTGGCAACGCTTATAAATACCAGACAAACTGCAGGGAGACATAAAGTTACCTTTAATGCAGGGTCTGTATCCAGTGGTATGTATTTCTATACCATGCAGGTAAATGGCAAGTTGTTGTCTACGAAAAAAATGATTTTAGTTAAATAATTAAATAGATAAATAAATGGATAAAAAGTTTAAAAAAATATTGTTATTACTTGGTTTGCTTTTATCTGGGGGTCTTGCGGTAGCGCAGGTGCCACAGGGGTTTAATTTTCAGGCAGTAGCGGTAACAAATCAGGGAATTCCCATCTCTAATTCCGAAGTAGGAGTGCGGGTAAGTTTACTTCAAGGGTCTGAAACAGGGGATGTGATCTATTCAGAAACTCACATGCCAACAACCAATATTGCCGGCTTAATGCAGATCGTAATTGGTGAAGGGACTGCTGAGTCCGGGACCTTTAGCACAATTAACTGGGCAGGTGGAGATGTTTATGTAAAATTAGAACTCGATCCTGCAGGTGGCGACAATTATGAAGATCTGGGAGCTACCCGATTATTATCGGTTCCTTTCGCCATGGTGGCACAAAATGTTGTTGAAGGTGGTGGAACCGGATCAGGAGAAGTAACCGATTTTATTGAGATCAATAAGGACGATGCAACCCTACAGGATTCATTAGTGATCGTGCGTAGTGGCAGTGTTGCTGATGGTGAAATGGCGTTAGGCTTGCAGGTTTACGGTGTAGCTGATGGTTCTAATATTCCTGTATTTGCTGAAGTTAAGGAAGCCCCTGAAAATGAAAGCACTCAATATGCTGTAGCAGGATGGGCCGATGGACCGGGAACCGGAACTCATATTGGTGTAATAGGTACTGCAGATGCTCCTGAAGCCACAGGAAACAGCAGAACCGGAGTTTACGGTCAGGCTACCTCATTAGCTAAATATAACTACGGTATGCGAGGTGTAGCTTATGGTACAGGAAACGGAGATCAGGGCGAAGGCTTTGGTGAAGGATCTGTAAACTTTGGTTTAAGAGGAGCGGCAACTAATAATACCTGGGGTAATATTGGTTTGGAAGCAGACGCCTATGGCGAAGCCGGTTTGAATAACTATGGTGTTCATGGTCTGTCTCGCGCAGGTACCGAAACAACGACAAAGAATTATGGGGTTGCAGGACGTGCGTCAGGTCCCGGGATCAATTATGGTGTTTATGGTTCGGCCTGGGAAGGTGTAGAAAATTATGCCGGTTATTTTGATGGTGACGTTAATGTGAATGGTACATTTACTGTAAATGGTGAGCCATTAGCCGGGACTGCTGTTACAAGTCTTGATAGTATACGTTTTATGAGACTATACAATGCAGACGGAATTCGAGCGGCCCAATTAGGAGCAACCAGTGCAGGAACTGCTAATATGTATTTCTTTAATGCAAATCAGCAGGCTACCGGTTGGTTTGGCAACTATGGCATTGGTGGTTTTATGCAGATCGTTGGCTATAATGAAGACGAGTCGTACGCCGGTGGTACCTTGGTTGGATCAGCTGCGTGGAATAACAACCTTCCGTTCTTTATGATGGAAGGCTCAAGCGCCGACCCATACGTGCAATTATTTACGTTTGGTGGCAGATTGAATGATCAATCAGCTGAAGTTCCGTATTTCAACATGCAAAGCACACAACGTGGAATCGACGAAAAACCATCGTTATTCAGTGTAGAGTCAACGAATACAGCTGACGGTAAAGAGGCCGCACAGATCATGATGTATGGAGATACAAGTCCGTTATTCCAAATAGGGGGTGAAACCTGGGACAATCCAGACATGGCATTTTTACATATGTATGGTCGAACTCCAACCGATGATGGTACCTGGTATCAGGAAAATCTCAGAATGTCTGTCGGAACGGATGATACTTACGATGCCGGGTACTTCTATCTGTACAAGACCAATATCAGCACATTAGCTAAAGATGAAACCATCCAGTTAGATGGATATAATGGTAATATCATTATCACCGGCTCGCTCTCGCAGTCATCTGATGAAAGGTTAAAGAAAGATATTCAAACCTTAGACAACGCCTTAGAAAATACTTTAAAGCTTAGAGGGGTATCCTATACCTGGAAAACGGATGAATCAAATGTTGCTCCTCAGATCGGTGTGATCGCTCAGGAAGTAGAAGAGGTATATCCTGAATTTGTACGTACCGATAGCGAAGGGATGAAATCTGTAAATTATGCTCAGATGACAGCCGTACTGATCGAAGCTGTTAAAACATTAAATGCAGAGATCGAATCTTTGAAAAAAGAGAACAATCAGTTGCAGGCACAGGTTGATAAAACCGAAGATCTCGAAAGAAGACTTGCTCAGATCGAACAAATGTTGAAGTCAGGAACTAATTCCTCAGTGAAAATGAATACCACTGATGACTAAGCAATAGATTTAATTTGATACGATAGGGCCCGTTGAGTGATCAGCGGGCTTTTTTTGTATTCCCTACAAGTAGTATCTCATACCAATGGCTCCATTTCCTGCAAGAGAAATATATGGTGTAAGGTTTAAAATGGGTACCGCTTCAAGAAAAAGGTCAAAAGGGATGGAATCGAATTGATAACTGAGTCCCAGAGGAGCCCGGATTCCGACACCAGGATCCTTTGCAAAAAGGACACGAACACCTGCACCATAATAAAAAGTGAGCCCCGGATTGTCGTCAAAAGGAGTGTGAATCAGAAAATCACTGTGTAGATGTAGAGTTTCAAAATCGTTTAGTGACCAAGCCGCTCCAATATCAAAAGCAGTGCGTTCTGAAAGCCACTTCTTAATAGATACCCCGGTAGGTTCACCGATCATTAACCCGAGCCCGAAATTGTCATTTTTTGATTGGGCTTTTGATTCGGTCAAAATCAATATTGACAATAAACCGGTAAGCATCAGAATGGGAGCAATGCGACGGAATTTCATAGGCAATGGTAGTATGATTAGATATTAAAATGGATAGTAAGTATAATCATTTAATGCACTTAAATGTTCCTGCATCCTGAGCCGGAAACCACTGTAAATAAAAAAGCCGTCCCCAAACCAATGAGCGACGGCTAATATCATCTACAGACGGCTATTACCCCATTTGCAATACAAACTTAAGTCAATGTGAACGAACGCTCAATAATGGCTTTTATGTAATTTTTATACGTAAAAATACGTAGTTGACTAATTACACTAAATTATCATATAAAAATTAATTGTTTAGCAATGTGAAATTCATGGAATGAGGTTTCTAAAAACCTTTTTTATTTTCCATCGCATAGCGTACAAGACCGGCCGTATTTTTCAGATCAAGTTTCTTTAACAGATTGGTACGGTGTTTATCCACTGTCCGGGGGCTGATATATAACTTTTCTGCTATTTCAATACTCGTGAGGCCATCAACTAATAGTGAAAGTACTTCGCGTTCTCTCCGGGTGATATGTTTTCTGGAATTTTTGAGGCGGGCTAGCCGAACATACTCCCGGGTCATTCTTCGGGAGAATTGTTTTCCGAGATAGTGTTCACCGACAGCAACTTTACGGGCTGCATCCAATAATTCGATCCGGTCGGCAGATTTTAGCAATAAGCCGTTTGCGCCGGAATCGAGAAATTCATCCAGAACAGAGTCTGTGTCTTCATGGGCGAGTACCAGAACTTTAACCGATGGATTTTTCTCTACGATCTTATTGGCAAGTTGAATTCCGCTGATCTCCGGCATCTTAAAAGAGAGAACACAGAGAGTAGCATTGGTACTTTCTACGGCAGTTAATACCAGAGCGCCGTTATCCACCTCACTCAGGATCTCAAAATTATCCTGACTTAAAAGGGCACTTAGCCCATATCGAAAAATTTCGTTGCCGTCTGCAACAATCGTTTTGATTGCGCCCATTTAAGACCTCCCCAGGCTCAATGGAATTGCTAAAAGTATTGATGTATCAAAAAGTACTTTAAAAAAGGGATTTAGCAAAAAAGAATTAACAATGCAGTAGTTCCAGTAAGTGATAATGTGCGGTAATTGTTGACTTAAAATGAGTAAGAACGGTACGATTTTGAGTGTTTTCTAAAAAATATCAGGTTTACAGGTAAGCAAACGAGCGATTCGTTGTCATAATCCGTATTTTCAGCGCCTTTGCAATCAAATAATATCACTCCACGATTCATCGAATTACCATGACGTTTAAAAGAACACACACTTGTGGCGAATTAACAGCGGAAAACATCGGGCAGGAAGTTGTCCTGAACGGATGGGTTGGCCCTCGCCGTGATCTCGGTGGCCTGATCTTTATCGATCTTCGCGACCGCTATGGTGTAACACAGATCGTTTTTACTGAAGAAGACCAGAAAGTACATGCCGAAGCGGAGAAATTACGCGCAGAATATATTATCGGCATCAAAGGTAAGGTGATCGCCCGGGGAGATGAGAATGTGAATCCTAAACTGGTTACCGGAGAGATCGAGATCGAGGTAACTGAGTTGCTCGTTTATTCTGAGGCCGATACCCCACCTTTCGAGATCAAGGACGGAATTGCAACGAACGAAGAAACCCGTTTGAAATATCGGTATCTGGATCTGCGTCGTCCGGAAATGCAGGATAAGTTAATGATGCGTTCCAAGGCGTACCATGCCATACGATCCTACTATCATGCCCATAATTTTGCAGAAGTGGAAACTCCGGTATTGATGAAAAGTACTCCGGAAGGAGCCCGTGATTATTTGGTTCCGAGTCGTGTTAATCCGGGTAAATTCTTTGCATTACCTCAAAGTCCGCAGACCTATAAGCAGTTGCTCATGGTTTCGGGATTTGATCGCTATTTTCAGATCACCAAATGTTTTCGTGATGAGGATCTTCGAGCAGACCGACAGCCGGAGTTTACACAGATCGACGTGGAGATGAGTTTCGTGACCGAGGAAGATATTTATGCGCATCACGAGGGCTTGATGAAAATGATCTTTAAAGAGACCATCGGTGTAGACATTGAAACCCCGTTCCCACGAATGACTTACGAAGATGCCATGAATACCTATGGTTCCGATAAACCGGATACCCGGTTTGGCCTCGAGTTTGTGGACTTTTCCGACATCGTGAAGGATGCGGAATTCAAAGTATTCTCCGGAACTGTTGCTAATGGCGGCGCTGTGGTAGGAATTACCATTCCGGGTCAAGGAGAAATGGGACGAGGTGCTATAGACCGATGGACAGAGCGAGTTAAAAAAGAAACCGGTGCCGGTGGCCTCATCTACATCAAAATGCAGGAAGACGGCCCGCTGTGTAGTGTGGCAAAATTTCTAACAGATGAGATCGTATCGAAAATGGTGGAAGCTTCGGGTGCCAAAACCGGAGATCTGGTATTTTTACTTGCAGGACCAAAACCTTCTGTTCTGGAGCAATTAGGTCAGCTGAGATTAATGGTGGGTAAAGAGTTTGATCTGATCAATGAAGAAGCCTACAATCTGTTATGGGTAACCGATTTTCCATTATTGGAATGGGATGATGAAACCCGGCGTTACCATGCCATGCACCATCCATTTACATCACCTAAAGAAGAAGACATGGACAAACTCGACAGTGATCCTGCTGCCGTTAAAGCCCGTGCGTATGATCTGGTGATGAACGGCTCTGAGATCGGTGGCGGTTCGATCCGGATACACAGTCAAAGTGTTCAGCGTAAAATGTTCGAACTGCTGGGTATTGGGGAAGAAGAAGCAGAAGAAAAATTCGGATTCCTGTTGGATGCCTTTAAATACGGTGCCCCGCCACATGGGGGTATTGCATTGGGCTTAGACCGAATCGTGATGTTGTTGAGTGGTGCAGGAAGTTTACGGGATGTGATCGCATTCCCGAAAAACCAACGTGCACAAAGTATGATGGATAACAGCCCGGCAGAAGTTGATGTGGAACAACTGAACGAGCTTCATATCGCAATTAAGCAAAGAAATTTAAAGTAACACTGATCGTATGAAAACAGCTGGTATTGATGGTTGTAAAGCCGGATGGATGCTTATCACTTTTGATGAAGGGAACGAGCGATATCAGGTATTGAGAACCAGGGATGAATTATTGGCTGCTTTCAAAGAATTTGACCGGATCTTTATTGATATGCCAATCGGGCTAGAGGATGAAGAATATACCCGGGAATGTGATGCGCTTCTTAGAAAGAAATTAGGTGCGGAATATGCGCCCAGTGTGTTTAGCCCACCCATTCGCCCTGCACTTGAAGCACCTACATATGCAGAAGCAAATATGACCAGTTTTGAGTTTAACGGGAAGAAACTATCATTACAATCCTGGAATATCACTCCCAAGATCAAGATGGTAGATGAATTGCTGCGCCTTGAGGAAGGAGTGAAAGAGAAGGTGTTTGAGAGTCACCCGGAATTGCTCTTTCAAACGTTGAATGGCGGAATGATCTTTCAGAAGAAAAATCTTAAAAAAGGAATTCGTCACCGTTTAGAACTCATTAAAGACGAAGAACCTGTAGCCGATGATTTTTTCCGGGATATAAAAGAAGAGTTTCGACGAAATGAAGTGCAGGAAGATGATATTGTTGATGCCATGGTATTAGCCTATTACGCTAAGAAATCAGAAGTAGAAGGCATCAAAACCATCCCGGAAGAAGTAGAGTACGATTCTGAAGGATTACCAAAGGCCATTCATTTCGTATAGCCGGATCAGAACTTATTCAATGAACAGTTTCTGTTTTTAATTACTCGGTCCTTACACTCTAATCCATATTCATTGTTCCATAGGTATTTAGTATAGCTGAGATAAATTCTTTGAATCGGCATTGGAACGATTATCCGGTTGCAAATGCTTATTTTAAAGCAGTTAAATAATTGTAGCTCAGTTGTTAAGAGTTACTTTGGTAACCATGAAACTATTAAAGGAAAGAGGAACATTATGGCTTATACACTACCTGAATTACCATATGCTTATGACGCACTGGAACCACATTTTGATGCCCGTACCATGGAAATTCATCACACTAAACACCATCAGGGATATACGAACAAAGTAAATGCTGCCCTAGAAGGAACTGATATGGAGGGCAAAGAGATCGAAGAAGTGTTATCTAATATCGATTCCCTTCCTGCGGATAAACAACAAGCCGTGATCAATAATGGTGGTGGTTTTGCCAATCACTCATTATTCTGGACAGTATTATCTCCAAACGGGGGTGGCGAACCGACCGGAGAACTTGCAGAAGCGATCAACAAAAAATTCGGAAGCTTCGAGGCATTTAAAGATGCATTCTCAACTGCTGCAGCAACTCAATTCGGATCCGGATGGGGTTGGTTAGTGGTTGATGGTAACGGCGAACTAATGGTGACTTCTACCGCTAATCAAAATAGTCCGATCATGGATGGACTAACGCCGATTCTTGGTCTGGATGTGTGGGAGCATGCTTATTATCTGCACTATCAAAACCGCCGACCTGATTACATCTCAGCATTTTGGAATGTAGTTAACTGGGATAAAGTAGCAGAATATTATTCGGAAGCTTAAAGGCAGACTAGAGGTAATACCTCATTAATTCTGATTAATTTGAAATGGTAGGAGCATTACTCCTGCCATTTTGTTTTTAAAAGGGGGATCATTATCCCAAATGATTTTCACGTAACTGAGCCGTATCTTGGCTTATATAACAAAAAACGAATAGAGAACTATGCAATTTGGATTTGGAATGGGCCCTGATACTTCCTGGATGAGGGAAGAATTAACCCAATTTGGTGTAGAAGAATTAAAAACTACAGAAGATGTAGATCGTGCCATGAAAGAATATAATGGCACAATGTTATTGGTGATCAATTCGGTGTGTGGTTGTGCCGCAGGTAATGCCCGGCCGGGATTGGGAATCGCCTTACAACATACCGAAGTAAAACCTGATCATATGGTAACAGTATTTGCCGGACAGGATAAAGAGGCCACTGCGCATGCGAGAGCTTATTTCAGTGAGTTTCCTCCTTCATCTCCGTCATTCGCCTATTTTGTGGATGGTGAGATCAAGGCAATGATTCCCCGCCATCGTATTGAAGGAAGAACCGCTGAGCAAGTGGCAGGTGATCTGAAAATGGTATTTGAAGCGTTTGATGGGAAGAAAGAAGGCGACGAATAACCTAAATAGATTCTAAGTTTAATTTTCCTCAAAACCCGTTACATTCAAAGTGTTACGGGTTTTTTATTTTAAGCTTATGAATACTACTGAGTCATTCGCGGGGAAAATTTCAAAAAAAGCGATCATTGTTGAAGACAACCTGATCTTATCTGTTCTATACCAGAATTATCTGAAAGAAATGGTTTTTAAGACAGTGGGTGAGATTCGCGACGGAGAAACCGCAGTTAAGCTTGTGAAAAAGTATAACCCTGATGTTGTGATCATGGATATTATGCTCGAAGGGGAGATCAACGGGATCGAAGCCGCCAGGCATATCAGAGAGTTCAGTGAAGTACCCATCATTTTCATTACCGGGAATTCTGATATCTCCACCATAAATAAAGCCCGGGAAGTATCAAATTCTGATTTTCTTACCAAGCCTATTTCTGAAAATAAGCTTGCAAGTGCTGTTAACGAACTATTGGGCGAAACCGCCTGAGGATTATTTCCCCGCTCCAAAGTCTACTTCCTTACCGTCTTTGTATAATCTTATTCCATCCGGCCTGGCTTTACTTCCGTTTGGACCAAATTCAAAAACTCCGTTTGCCAGTTCTTCTTCACTTCGGGATTCTCCCACCTCCCGCGGCTGATCTTTGTACAGTGAATCCACATGTAAGGTCTGAGTAGGAAAGGCAAATTCAACGCCTACTTCGCCTGCAAGTCTTAATACTTCCAGTAAGAAATTATGGCGTTGTTGTAACTCGGTGCTCCAGTCCGGAACTTCAAAAAATACATACACCAACACATCGAGCGAATGAGCTCCGAAAGAATTGAAATGCACTTCGTAGAAATCCTGACGGAAATGTTTGTTGGCTTTTACGATCGCTTTAATCCCTTCAACAAATGCTTCCATCTGTTCCGGAGTAGTGGAGTAAGTGAGATTCAATATCGTTTTAAGCCGACGATATTTTCGTAGTCCAAGATTATCAATATCAGTGTTGGCCACAATGGAATTCGGTACCGAAATAAGTGAATTATAGAAGGTGCGTATGCGGGTTGATCGAAATCCTACTTCCTCAACGGTTCCTTCTACGCCATTTACTTTTACCCAATCCCCGATTCTGAATGGCCGATCTACAAAAATAGTAACGGAGCCGAAGAAATTTGCCAGCGTATCCTTTGCAGCCAATGCGACGGCCAGTCCACCAATTCCAAGTCCGGCAATAAGTGAGGCCACGTTGTATCCGTTATTCTGAAGGATCACGATCACACCCATTACCACAATGAATACACGCAATGTTTTTCTGATGAGCGGTACCAGCTGATCGTCGAGTTTGTTGTCGGTCTTTTCAGTGATCACCTGAAGATATTTTGCGAAGACATCAGCCAGATTATACAGTAACCAAAAAATAGAGGCCGAAATAGCAATACCCAGCACTATACTCATATAATGATTGACGGTGACGGATAATTGTAAATTGGTATAAGTCAGGCGGAAGAAGATCATCAGAAAGATGTAGCCGGAGGGTAGATGAACGCTGTCGAGGATGTCATCATCCCAGGAGAATTTTGTTTTCTGAGTGATCCTGCGAATGTAGTTATCAAGAATAAATTCAAATACTTTTTTGAATAGAAAGCCGATCAGCAGCCATAGAAATACAGCTATGAACTGCCATGCCTGTATGCCGAACCAGTCTTCTTTGGTCCATTCAGGTAGCTGGTCAAGAACGGCTTCTACGATCGAGTTGAAAGTATCGGAATACAATTCCGGAATTTGCTGAATGGTAGCCTCAGAGAACACCCAGTTATCACCGTCTTTTACCAAATATACCTCTGGTAATTCATCAAAAAGAATGTATTGATTCAAACCGGATAGACTATCTGCGAAATCAGCCGTATTTGGAATTTGATCATAAACGACCAACAGACCCCGGGCATCCAGTACTTTTAACAGGTTCTCAGCTAAATCGACCTTTTCCTCTTTGTCGGCATCAGCGTTCTGGAAGGGCAGAATGGCCCGATCCATATTCAGATGACCACGTTGCTGCCAGTGTACAAAGGAATGTACTGCTCTCCTTGGAGTTGACAGGTACGTGTTGCTCTCATTGGTAGTTGTACTCTGTGAAAACCCTGTAGAGTTTGGATAGATCAGAAATATTAAAACGGGTAGTAATAATGGTAAAATTGGTCGGCGCATACTCTCAGATTTAGATTGGCTCAAAATTAGTGAATCAAATACTGCCATTAAAGTACAGAAACCTGCCAATTACTTATCAGATAAGAATTTATAGCCGATAAAATAATCAGCAGGTCACAAAGAGAGACGTATGTAAAAGAGAGGCCTTTACCTAATATTTAATTGATACAAGAGAATACAATGAAACAAGCAGTACTATTAATACTACTGGCGGTAGTAATGGGGTGTAATGAGAGAACCAATGAGCAGATTACCCATATAAAACCACAGTTTATCAACGCTTCCGACTTTGAGTTCATCGAAATGATGAGACAAAGTCCCATAAATATTGACGCGGAATCAGCACAGTCGGTCCACCACAGTAACATTACATTCAATTATCCCCATGATCTGGAACTGAAAGTGATAAACACAGGCTCACCGGGCGAATTTGCAGCAATTAAGGCTAAGGTAGAACACGGAGCGGCTTATATCCATTATGAAGGAGAACGCTATGACTTACTGCAGTTTCATTGGCATACGATGAGCGAGCACGAATTAAATGGTGAAGAATTTCCGATGGAAGTGCATTTTGTTCATCAAAAAGATGGAGCCAAAGATCTGGAAGACCTGTTAGTGATCGGAGTATGGTTCGAAGTTGGAGAAAGTGATTCCGAGCTCAGCCAGATCCTTTCAGATATGCCGGCTACCGAAAAAGATTACCGAAAAATAAAGCATGTAGATATAAATCATATGATCCCCGCAAGTCTGGAATCCTACCGGTATGCCGGGTCATTGACCACTCCCCCGTTCACAGAAAGTGTGCAGTGGATTGTTATGAAAAGACCAATGGAAGTATCAGAAGCGGACTTATCTGCCTATAAAACTATGTTCCCGGAGGGAAATACCCGCGAAGTACAACCGCTAAATGATAGGGTAGTTACAGTATCGGCCCCGGTGGTTGCCACTCAATAATCACCGAAGTTTAAAGAGCCGATGTGATGATTTTTTCAAGCAGATCGAATATCGGTTCTTTATAGGTTCTGAGTCTGCTTTCGGCGGTAACAGACGAAGTGATCACAACAACCGCATCATACTCGGGGATCATAAAGATATATTGGCCACCATGTCCCCAGGCAAAGAAAACCCGGGTATCGGCCACGGTGTGATTCCACCACTGGTATCCATATCCATAAGGATTATATCTGCTGGTGGTATAAGATCTGAAGGAATCAGTGATCCAATCTTTCGGGATGATCTGCCGGTCATCCTCTTTACCATCATTTAATAGTAAACGCCCGATCTTTAACAGGTCCTGAGGTGTAAGGGCGATATTATTACCCCCCATATAATATCCCTGCGGGTCTTTTTCCCAACCACCTACCCGAATTCCTAACGGCCTGAATAAATAGGATTCAGCAAATTTCTTAGTGGATAAACCGCTTGCCCTGGTAATGATCACGCTAAGCAGATGAGAAGATCCGGTGCTGTACACCATCCTTCCTCCGATCTCTTCCTCAAAATTTTGTTTTAAAGCGAATTCAACCCAGTTATCACTTAGAACCCAAGCTCCGTAATTGCCAGAGCTTGTTGATCTGAGTCCGGCCTGCATGGTAAGCAGGTTTTTTATGGTGATGGATTCTTTTACAGAATCGGGATATTGTTCAAAATATTCTGGAAAATAGGTGGATATGGGTTCGTCGACAGAAGGAATGAAGCCTTCATTGATAGCTATGCCAACTAAAAGGCCGATTATACTTTTTGATGCAGATTTAATATTAAATGGCAGGTCTGGTTCCCGACCGTTGAAATAGAATTCAGCAAGTAATGAATCATTTTGTTCGATCAACAGGCTGCGAACAGAGCCAATATCCCGGGCATCTGTTTTGATCGAATCCAGTAACAGGGAGTCTTGAGCTGATATCGGTAAAATGCCTGATATTACGATCAACAGAAAAACAATGAATTGTTTTGGATTTCTATTATTAATGATGATACTCTGATTACTTCTGGTTTTTTTGACCGCAGAAGAATAAAAAGCACATAGTTTGCTTCAAAGAAAATATTTTTAAATCTCATTAAATGAGAAACAATCTGTGGGATTCTGCGTAGCTTAGTGCTAATATTTATTTAGGGTAACCTCAAAGAATTGATCAATAAAAAGTCGTACATATTATTTATTGTCGGTTTAACCGGAGCCATTACCTTCTGGATGTTACGCAGCTTTATTGATGTGAACTCAGCCGGGGCTATACGATCAGATCGCGCGACACTCTGTGAGCAGTTGAGTTCATTATCGGGAACTCTGGGTTTTTCGATGGACAGCCTTGCTTCTACTTCTGTATTTGAGCAGCATCTGGGGTATTTAAAAACGATACAGGATAGTTCGGGCCATAAAGTTACTCCCCGGATGATGAATGAGAACGGAGTGCATATCCAAAGCTGGAATACTGTGATTGCGGATCCTTCATCACTGAATGGAATGGTGATGAGTGCAGATATGGCCTTTAATATGTCCGGAAAATTAGCGATCAGAACTTCAAATGATGGTAAAGTTATCCGGATCCGGTCCAACCCGGACCGGCCAAATCCGACTTTTGTTCAGGGAGAGTCAATAGATCAGGTGGCCAAAACGATTGTCGGTGATGTACTGGGATATGATCTGAATAATTATTCGCTGCAAGGTTCTGAAATACCCGATTCTGTTTTCTATGCAGATGAAGGCTTGAGTCAGTCTCAAAGCTTTTATGTTGAACCTTCGGATGATGAGGGTTCAGTGGAATTTAAATGGATTAGAAAACAAAGTTCGGAAGGAACGGGTCCGGAAGTGTTATCAATTTCATTGTTGCCAGAGATCCGTGAATTTGAAAACGCAGGTGGATTCAGCACTAAATTCGGATATCAGATAAAATCATTCAGTGCCAGAAACATACTTGAAAACGAAGATCTTGGTCATTTTGATGCAGATAGTTTTGGTGTTTTTGCCTACACTATGATCGTGTTGGCCATTTTACTGGCTATACTTATCCTTACAGTAGGTATCATTAATGTTTTTCGGGGTAAGGTAGAATGGAGAAGGGCACTTGTGGTATTCTTCGGGATATTTGTTGCCTTTTTTGGATGGCGTATTCTCTTTTATTTTGATGTATTCGGCCCACTGTTAGAGCCCGGCGGTAAATTTATCATCACCATAAATAGCTTGCTTTCCGGGATCGGTTTTGCACTGTACGGAGCCCTGGCCTACATAAGCTGGGAAGCATTTGCCCGAAATCAGAAAATGGGGGAAGTAGAAATAGTTGATGCATTCTGGCAACGAAAATTCTTAGTTAAAGAAGCCGGCGCGTCTTTGATCCATGGTTTTTTTATTGGTGGGGTTCTGCTTGGTATCTTCGCTCTGGGACTTTACCTCCATGACACTTTTTTCCTTCAATACGACAGTCAATTTGGTTTTACGGAAGCAAGTAACCGTTTTAAACTGATCAGCATCAATCTTACCCTGTTTGGCACTACTTCATTAATAGTTTTGGGGCAGGTCGGGTTTGTGTATGGATTTTCACACCACTGGATCAAAAAAAATTATCTAGCTCTAATTATCGCATTGGTTATATCGGCATTTTTGATCACCATAGTTGGCAGACTCGTTTCCACTCCGCTTACAGTTTGGGAAGATCTTTCAGTATATAGTTTCCTGGCTATGATCTTAGTGATGACATACCGGTACTGGGGAATTGTAACGGTTGCCGTCGCATGGTTTACCTTTTCTGCGGTGATCATGATCATGCCTTATGCAGGGTCTCAGAACTTTGAAATGGCAACTATGTGGTGGGTAGAAGTATCTATGCTGTTTAGCATACCATTATTTGGTTTTATCGTGTACCGATATGGTTTCGCGCTCTCAGAGATCGGAGATTATATACCGGAATATCAGGAACGAATGGCACAGCATTTACGGGTTGAGCGTGAAATTGAGATAGCAAGGGAAAGTCAGTATAAGTTGATGCCACTTCAGCCCCCAACGGGAGATGGATTTGATGTGTACGGATTCTTTTTACCCTCGTTCGAAGTGGGCGGTGATTATTTTGACTATGTGCTTTCTAAAGACGAAGAAGGGAAACCGAAGGCCCTCACAATGGCTGTTGTCGATGTTTCAGGGAAGGCGATGAGGGCTGCCATGCCAGCGATCTTTACCAGTGGTTTGCTTCTGTCTAAAATGAAGACGGAAACTCCGGCGCAAATTTTATCAGGTGTTTCTGAACCAATATTTACCCGCACCGACAAACGAACATTCATTACGTGTTTGGTGGCGAGATACGATCTTAACTCCCAAAAACTAAGTGTAGCCAATGCAGGACATTGCAAACCTGTTATTTTAAGACAAGGAAAAGCTGAATTTGTAAATACTCCAGAACCACGGTTTCCTTTGGGGGTAAAAGAAGAAGTGCATTACCGGGCACATGAATTTGAGTTGGAGAAAGGAGATGTATTCTTGATGTATTCAGATGGTTTGCCGGAGGCGGTGAACGAACAAGGCGAACGATTTGGTTTTGATAATGTGCCTAAACTGATCGAAAGTTTAAATGCGGAAAATCTTACTGCCAGTGAAATTGCACAAGAGATCAAAAGAAGGGTGCAAAAATTCAGTAACTATCAATTGGCAGATGACACCACAGTGATTTGCCTTAAGGTATGAGATGACTGACAGTTTAACACAACAAAAGAAATTGGCCTGGTTTTAGTAAACCAGCCGATCATATCAATATTGATAATAAATAAACCATAAGGAATATGGCTCAGGAACAAGAATTTGAATTCAATCTGCCACCGCAGTTTGAAAAAATAACACAAAACATACGGTTAATGGTCGTGCTGCTGGTAGGAGTAGCAGCGATATTTTCTTCAGTATTCACGGTAGAAACTGAGGAAGTTGGAGTGATCACCCGGTTTGGGGAGTACGTGGATGAAGCCCAGCCCGGATTAAATTTTAAGATCCCGTTTGTCGATCAGGTACAATTAGTTCCTGTAAAGCGACAATTAAAGCTGGAGTTTGGTTACCGGACCACGGAGGCTGGTGTTAACAGTTCGTACAGAAAAGCCGGGTATGGCGGTGAATCATTGATGCTGACGGGAGATCTGAATCTCGGTGATGTTGAATGGGTGGTTCAGTATAGGATTGATAATCCATACAACTATTTGTTTAAGATCAGAGAAGTTGATGAGACTATGAGAGATGTTTCAGAAGCTGCCATGCGGCAAGTAGTAGGAGATCGCACTGTCGATGAGGTGATCACCGAAGGTCGTGCGGAATTAGCGAACGAAACGGAGATCATTCTCCAACAGATCGTGCAGGAGTATGAAATGGGCATCAGGATCGATCAGGTGTTGGTACAGGATGTAAATCCGCCAGATCCGGTTAAACCCTCATATAATGGTGTGAATGAAGCTGAGCAGCAACGCGAGACATTGATCAATGAGGCCCGCGCCGATTATAACCGGGTAATTCCGAGAGCTGCCGGTGAGGCAGAACAAACCATTCAGCAGGCCGAGGGGTATGCACTTAATCGTGTTAATACAGCTAAAGGTGAGGTATCCAGATTTAATGACCTTTATTCGGAATACATTAAAGCTCCGGAAGTGACCAAGACTAGGATATTTTTGGAAACGATGGAAGATATCCTGCCAAAAATGGGGCAGAAGATCATTACCGATGAAGAAGGAAATAGTGTGATACCATTATTGCAGTTGCAAATGGATGGCGTTAAGAAAGCAAATGGAAATCAATAATCAGGAGATAAGAAAATGAAAGAGATAAAAGGAATTGGATTATTGGTTGTATTGGCCATAGTGGCTTTTGTGCTATCACAAACGCTCTATGTGGTTAATGAAAAAGAACAAGTGATCATCACTCAATTTGGTGAACCCGTTGGGGAAGCAGTGATCACACCCGGCTTAAAGTTTAAAACTCCGTTTTTACAGAAAGCCAATTATTTTGATAAACGATATCTGGAATGGGATGGTGATCCTAATCAGGTTCCGACCAAAGATAAAGTATTCATCTTTGTGGATACGTTTGCCCGATGGAGAATTACCGATCCGTTAAAGTATTTTGAACGTTTGGGTAGCGAGCGTGAAGCGCAATCCAGACTCGATGATATTCTTGATGGTGAAACCAGAAATGCGGTAGCCTCTCACAACCTTATTGAGTTGATAAGAAGCACAAACCGCACTCCTGATCAGCCGGATGATATCGCGGATATTGTTCAGGATACGTTGCAGATCATTAATATCGGGAGGGAAGCAATTCAGGAACAAATACAGGCTGAGGCAACCACCAGAGCTACAGATCTTGGTATTGAAATTCTGGATTTCCGATTCAAACGTATCAACTATGCAGAAGAAGTGCGTCGTACCGTGTACGACAGAATGATCTCTGAGCGGAATCGGATCGCTGATAAATTCCGGTCTGAAGGTCAGGGTGAGGCATCACGTATCAATGGTGAAAAGGAAAAAGAATTGCAGCGTATTCAGTCTGAGGCTTTCCGTGAAGCTGAAACCATTCGTGGTAAGGCAGATGCTGAAGCAGCAGCAATTTATAATGCAGCATATAATAAAAATGCTTCAGCCCGGGAATTGTATTCTTTCATTAAGAGTATGGAAGCCTATCGAAATACCATCGATAAAGAGACTTCACTTATTATTTCAACCGATAGCGAGTTTTATAAATATCTGAACTCATTCAGATAATCCTCACGAATTGGCAGACAACAAAAAAACCCGTCAAATGGCGGGTTTTTTTATTTCATTAACTCAGACAAGAGGTCAACTAGTCATTGTACTTTTGCTAAACGACCGGCACCAATTCATGAATACCGGTCTTAGCAAGGCTCGTTTATTTGATCAATACCATTCTTTTGGTGATCACATTATTGCCGGATTTCAGGCGATAAATATAGATCCCGCTTGAAAGATTTGCGGCATCAAAGGTGATGTTTGTTGTACCTGCAGCTATCGTACCATTCACCAATTCAGCAACTTCCTGGCCCAGCAGATTATACACTTTCAGGCTTACTCTGGATGTTTGAGGCAGGGTAAAAGTTATATTAGTCGTCGGATTAAATGGGTTTGGATAATTCTGAGACAAAGTGAATTTATCCGGTGAATCGGATGATTCTTGATCCTCTACAGGTAAAGAAGTACCTCCGAGCGAATAGTGAGCATAGAATCCGCTTCCGGTACCGGCTAATAACTCATCGTAATAAAGTGTGTTTACTCTGGTGCCAACAGGATAGGAGTAGCCAAGTGTCCAGCTGCTGGCTCCGGATTTGTAATAGTAGATCTCATTATCCACCGAAACAAACAAAGTATCTTTACCCACGGCAGCAGCGGTAGCTTCTTTATCCGCCGAAAAAGGGAATCCACTTACAGTATTAGGTGTCCAAAGAGCCGACCCGGACAGATCTTTATAATAGGTGATCGGATGGTTTACTCCGGCATCCGTACCAACCGCATAAACGGTATCTCCTGTAGTACTGAGTTCCATGTCGTTAATGGTGGCTACGATCAACGAGCCGGTACTGGTACCCCCCGAATTCATATCCTGCGAAGCCGACCAGCTATCTCCGTTCTTGGTCAGTTTGTACACGCTTCTGCCCTGAGGTGCAGTCAGGTCATACATCGCACCGGCATAAGCAATGGTGTCGCTGCCTTCTATGGTAAAAACTATATCCGAAACATCCACATCAGGTCCGATAGTTGATGCTTCCAGCAGGATCTGATCCCAGTTCATGCCTCGGTCTACGCTATAGAACAGGCCTCCTTTGTCTGAGCCTTGCACCTCATAAGCGGCGAAAACCACCGTTGAATCGTAGGGCAGAACTTCGATAGCAAGTGCACGGGTTCCGATATTGCTAAAATTATATGGAGCATGTTCCGGAGTAAATGCCATATTCCAGGTTGCCCCGTCGTCCATGCTTTGATAGATCCGGACATTTCCGGCATACACATATAAGCTATCCGTTGGGTCGATCTCAATTGAGTAGTATGGGGATCCATCCCCATTTGGGAAAAGTGCGTTGGTCCATAAAGGAGTGGCTGTCTGGTAATTTACAACCTGACGTATCCCGGATTTAGAGGCCAGCCATCCATGATGTTTATGCTGAGTCATATCAAAATCACTAACCTGAACGGCTTCAACACCTTCATCGATCTCAAAAATGGTTGCACCACCATCAACGGAAACCCCAATCCCTTGGTCAGTGGTCATATACACAATGTCAGGGTTAACAGGGTCAACATAAACCCAGCCATCATTGGGATTAGTTTCGAGCCCCGAATTACCGAAAGTATGCCAGTCTGATGAATTGGCATTGTTGTGATTGTACAGCTTCGCATGATACAAGCTGAAAGCAGAAGTGTCTCCTTTGACGATGGAATTACTCCCGGCAACGCCGTCACCAATAATGGAAATGGAGTTAGAAGTAATTATAAACACAGAATCCGCATTCGATAACAATTCGGCATGGAGTAGAGCTTTGCTGAGATTGTCATCACCAAAGAAATACAGATCACCATCAGGAGCGACAGAAAGAGTTTTAAAGGTGAAATCACCTCCGGCACCGGCGCTATATACAAAATTCATAAGCTTAAAAGTTGAACTGTTAGTTAGCTTATAGATTTGACCATTCGAGGCGGCTACGTTATGATTGCCGGGATGCCCGGAATGTATAAAGACAATAGATGAATCAGGGCGTACCGAAATGGTTTGGTGTGGAGATGGAGAAAGCCCGGTAGCTATTCCGTTTAAAAATTGAGTGGCATTACCAGATGCATCAATTTCGTAGGCATACAATTGCTGCGCATTAAGGATGAGGAGCGTATCGCTGTTATGTAAATACATCGCATTTATAAAACCGGGAAACAGCGTGTCAACGGTTGAATGATCGGGTGATAGCCGGATTAACCCTGCCTGTTGATGTGCCATAAAAACAGCACCGGATGCTTCATGAGCAAGAATTTCACTGATACCATCACCGAATCCATCATCCGAATTCATACTTTCCACAGCCTGAAAATTACCGAAAGAGGGAGAGGCCGAATTTGAAAATACATCGGCATAAAAAACAGAATTTGCGCTTTCGGTAGAAATATAGATTCTCGAAGAATCGGTGGTAAGCGCGTAACCATGAATAGCGTTGATACGCCCGCCGTAAACGGCTTCAATTCTGGGAGCTTCGATTTGCGCCTGGGCGGCAGTAGATAGGCTCACCAATATCCCGAAAAAAATTGCTCTTAGTTTCAAAGTACCTCCTAAATTAAAATTGAACGTTGCAAGAGAATTTTTGCTCTTTCAATTTACTTATCATTGTAAAAAGTGAAAGTAGAATTTCAGGCACCTAAAAATTTTACACTATATAAAGTCAGTATAATTAGTGTATAGAGAGCTTAATTAATTTTTATTAATGCTAAATAAGGTTAGGTCTTAGTCTATTAGTGATACGCCTACCGGGAGGAACTATAAGTTATTGAAATTACCAGCCTTCAAGTGTGAAGAAAATATGAAGCTGGTAACTTCAATAATTAAATGGGTTATAGCTCATAATGAGTTTGGAAATCGTGTTCCTGAGAGTAACAGCCTTGATGGAAATGGTTTATCTAAGCCGCTTCATGTTCTTCACGAAATGATTCAAATTCCATGTTGAGTAAATTACTCAGGACGTCTTTTGCTCCTATCGTATTTATCTGAGCTCCAAGCTTCATTAATATACTGTAAAGGCCGGTATGCACACGACTGGTGTATAAAAAGTGTTTTGAACCTCTTAACTCATTAGACAGAGGAGCATCTTTTGTGTAGTGTTTGATCTCTTCAGCAAATTTAGGGTCACTGAAATCAAAAACATCATAGCGATATGGACGGGAGAACATAATGCCATAATTACGTGCGAAATTATAGTATTCTTCTTCCTTCTCCTGAGTTTTCGAAGAAGGGTCAATCACATTTAATTTTACATAGAGATCTCTGATCGCCTCCTGATCATCGGCCAGATGTGTGGGTAAGAGCCTCAGGTAATTCATAAAGAACTCATCTGGGAATAATTTTACACACCCAAAATCGATCACCCCTAAATTACCATCATAGGTAAACAGGAAGTTACCCGGATGAGTATCGGCGTGAACGTATCCTCCAACTCTGATTTCTTCATGAAAGAAATCCCAAATCAGCTGACCGAAATGATTTCTCTGTTCTTGAGATGGATTCTCCTTCAGAAACTCTCCAAGATGACGTCCCTCAATGAAACTCATAGTAAGCACTCGTTCAGTAGAGTGGTCTTGTATCCATTCAGGGATCTCGATGACGTCACTCCCAAATCGTTTTCTGAATTCATCAATCTGGGAGCCCTCATGGGTGTAATCCGTTTCCTGTAAAAGTGTATCTCGTATCTCATTGAAGTACGGATCGATATCACCACTATTTTTTATGATTCGTTTAGCGAGAGCTTTCGCCACTGTCATGTCAGAATCAATAGTTTCTCGCACGTTGGGGTATTGAATCTTTACGGCTACTTTTCGGCCATCCATTAATTCTGCTTTATGTACCTGACCAATGGAAGCTGCAGCAAATGCTTGGGTATCGAACGATTTAAACAATTTTTCCGGATAATCGCCAAGCTCTTTCTTTATGATAGATCGTACCAAGGCCCGGTTAATGGGGGGGACAGAATATTGGGCCTGACTCATAACTTCGGCAAACTCTTCGGGAAGAAATCCCTGATCCATACTCATGCCTTGTGCGATCTTAAGGGCAGTTCCACGCAACTTAGTGAACTCTTTGAATACCTCTTTGGCGTTATTCGAGTGAAATTCTTTAGAATCTTCTTCTTTACCGGTAACTTTTTTTCTGAGATATCGCTGGGCATAGTTAGTGCCAACCTTCAGTCCGGTTTTGGCAATAATTTTACTTCTCTCAAACTTTGATGATGGAAAGTCACTCATGGTCGGTCTCTTTTTCTTTTTTTGATGAAAACAGATCACTGAAAAAGTCTTCAGCTTTATTGAAAGGATTGTTAAAGTCGGTTAGTGATACCATGTACTTTATAAGATCGAAGCCTTTATCGATGGTTTTGTTGTAGATGGCTTCTTCAAGGAATGCGGTGAACTTATCGGCCAGGGCAGTAGTGCGATCTTTCCCTTCGCTTTTGTCCTCCAGCCAGAATTTGATCAGCCAGATATATTTTGCGCTTAATATTCCATAAAAGTAGTCTTTCATGAATAATCCGGCACTCACCGAAATGTTACCATCAGAAGTAAGAAATTCTTTGAACAGCTGTTTTACCTCTTTAAAAAATTCGGAATGATGACGTTCCTGCAAAATGTATTTTGTGAATGTGTCTTGCGCCAGAACATCAAAATCATCCAGCATATCAAAGGTTGTTAGGATAAAATTGGAGAACTTTTCGCTCACCGAATAAGTATCGAAATCTTCGATGTCATCAACCATTGCCTGGTATTGAAAGATCATGGATGGATAGAAAAATTCCAGGATAGCTTTCTTGTTAGGAAATAGTTGGTAGATCTCTGTGGCAGTATACTCGGTAGCTTCGATGATCTGTGGAACAGAAACCGATCCTTTAGAATGGTAGATCTCTGCTGCTTTCCAACTAATTTCTATTTTTTTTGAAATCTCTTCTGTATTCATAATATCATGCTCTGAATTTGACCATTGGAACAAACCCATGATATAAACAGTTCGTTCAGGTGGTCGATAATTTTTAATAAGAGTAGACAGAAAAATCAGATACCTTACGGCATGAATCATAAGCGTGATGCACTATTTCTTTTTCTATCAGGGATTTTTCTAACCTCTCTGGTATTGGGTAACGTAATCGGTACCACCAAATTTGTTACCATCTTCGAAATGGATCTGCCAGGTTGGTTGGAGGCTATCACGCCGGATATTGTGAGAAATGGTGCGCACTATACAATGAGTGTTCCTGCGGGGATCATAGCTTATCCATTTACATTTCTGGCAACAGATCTGATCTCAGAACTATTTGGTAGAAAGAAGGCTCAAATGATAGTCTGGATTGGTTTTATAATGAACTTCTTTATGCTCTTCTTAATGACTGTGAACCACTGGTTGCCTAATTCAGCGGGTGTTAGTGGGGGGCTTGATCTGTTTGAAGGAGTCTATGAGTTTATGGTTGGAAATGTTATTGCCAGTATGATTGCCTATCTGATCGCACAAAGTGTGGATGTGAAATTATTTCATTTTTGGAAGAATCTTACCAATGGAAAACACTTATGGTTGAGAAATAACGGATCCACGATGGTAAGTCAGCTCGTAGATTCTACGGCGATCATCAGCATCTTATACCTGGCTGGCAATCTGGGAGATAACATTAACAGTCTCGGAGCGGTGGTCATTTTGATCATCAATTCTTACCTGTTCAAGTTTTTCTTTGCTCTGTTCGATACACCACTGATGTATCTTGGAGTTTATTTCTTAAAAGATTTTGAAGAGGATCCTGAGGTAACTTCAGCAGATTAATGAGTTGAACAAACAGGTGAGAGTTAGTGGCAAAAAAAAGATCATTTTTTTTAAAATAAAACTTGCCTCGAACCTGGTCTTTGCCGTACCTTTGTAATCCTTTCGAGGAAACGAAACGGCTGGTTTAAATCACAGGATTTAATCAGCTTTTTTTGTCTGAGAAAGAAACGTTATTTGAAATATTGAGCATAGAACAGATTGTTTGTGCGAGCTTAAGAACTTGATATTCTTTTGAATGATCAGGGCGTAGGGTTAGCTCACAG
>MDTD01000912.1_pt1 | contig 57276 bp, 57 predicted proteins | sample 811221 | NCBI WGS metagenome assembly MDTD01 (sample SAMN05326646, study PRJNA326480) | marine metagenome | isolation source: seawater | place: Pacific Ocean: South West | collected 2011 | reverse complement strand
GCGCCATATTTGTGAGTTTTATGGTGGGTATAGCTCAGTTGGTAGAGCCCCGGATTGTGATTCCGGTCGTCGCGAGTTCGAGTCTCGTTACCCACCCCACATTTTTGGGCTGTAAAAGCAGCCCTTTTTCTTTAAAGTTAGTAGAATTTACAGATGTCGTAGTTTTGGGTGGAGCCAGACAAAGCCATATTCGGGTAAACTATGCTGAAAGTAATATAAATTGGCTGGAACTATCAATGTTTAACAGAAACATGAAAATAGAGGGATATGACAGCGATGTTCAAGCTGCAATGGATGCTGAGCTTGTACGCCAAGAGGAACACATCGAACTAATCGCCTCAGAAAATTATACTAGTCCTAGAGTAATGGAAGCTCAGGGCAGCGCTCTGACAAATAAATATGCCGAGGGCTATCCAGGGAAAAGGTACTATGGAGGTTGCGAGCACGTAGACGTTACCGAGCAGTTAGCCATCGATCGAGCTAAAAAGCTTTTCAATGCAGATTATGCAAATGTACAACCTCATTCAGGGTCCCAAGCCAATGTTGCTGTTTTTATGGCACTGTGTCATCCAGGAGACACTATTTTAGGAATGGCCCTTGCGGATGGCGGCCATCTTACCCATGGGGCTAAGCCTAACTTTTCAGGAAAAATTTATAATGCGATTCAGTATGGGCTGAATTCAGAGACCGGCGAGATAGATTATGAAGAAGTGGAAAGACTCGCTAAGGAGCATAAGCCGAAAATGATAATTGCGGGTTTTTCGGCCTATTCTCGTGTTGTTGATTGGGGCAAATTTAGAGAGATTGCTGATTCCGTAGGAGCATATTTGCTTGTTGATATGGCTCACATCGCTGGTTTAGTCGCAGCAGGTGTTTACCCTAGCCCTGTGCAGATAGCTGATGTTGTAACTACAACCACACATAAGACCCTCAGGGGCCCGAGATCAGGATTAATTTTAGCTAAATCTAACCCGGAGCTTGAGAAAAAATTTAATTCCGCAGTGTTCCCGGGTGGCCAAGGAGGCCCTTTAGAACACGTGATTGCTGCTAAAGCCGTTGCTTTTAAGGAAGCAATGGAGCCAGATTTTGTCGAGTATCAAAAACAAGTAATTGCAAATGCGAGAGAAATGGCTAGCGTTTTCATGGAACGCGGATTTGATGTGGTATCGAAAGGTACAGATGATCATCTTTTTTTAGTTAGCTTTATCGATAAAGGTTTGACTGGGAGAGAAGTTGATAGATGGTTGGGATCCGCTAATATTACCGTTAACATGAACGCAGTTCCAAACGACCCACAGTCACCTTTCGTCACATCTGGTATCAGAGTAGGAACCCCCGCTATAACAACCAGAGGATTCTGTGAGAGCGAATGTAACGATTTAGCGCATTGGATGTGTGATATTGTGGATAGCCTGGGCGCAGAACAAACTATTGTTTCAGTAAAGGAGAAAGTTTTGAATATTTGTGCGAAATATCCGGTCTATCAAAGGTGAAATGTGCGTTGTCCTTACTGTGGAGCATTAGACACTAAAGTTGTTGATTCTCGGCTGCATGGAGATGGAGATCAGGTCCGCCGTCGCCGAGAGTGTACAATTTGTAATGAAAGATTTACAACTTTCGAGTCGGCCGAGTTAAACCTCCCCAGAGTTGTTAAAAGCGATGGCCGAAGAGTAAATTTTGATGGCCGTAAGCTACGAGCTGGTATTGATCGGGCTCTAGAGAAAAGGCCGGTTGCTACCGAGGACATAGATTCGGCAATAAACCATATAACCAGAAAACTAATGGCAAATGGTGAGGGTGAAATTTCAGCCTTCCACATTGGAGAATTGGTAATGGACGAATTAAAAGCCCTCGATCAAGTTGCCTTTGTCAGATTCGCATCTGTATATCGTCAGTTTGAGGATGTAAATGCTTTTAGTGAAGAGATTGAGCGATTGAGACAAGAGCCATCTCCAGAAGCCCGACGAAAACAAATGGATTTACTGGACAAGTGATGTATTCAAAGTATGAATATGATGACTTTCATTTTATGGCTCGAGCACTTGTATTAGCAAAACAAGGTTTATTCACCACTGAGCCAAATCCCAGAGTGGGATGCGTTATTGTAAATAATGGCAAAATTGTAGGCGAGGGTTTCCATAGAAAAGCTGGCACTGATCACGCTGAAAAAATTGCTATTCAAAATGCGGGTCATAATGCGAAAGGTGCTACGGCATATGTTACCTTAGAGCCTTGCTGCCATCATGGTAAAACCCCACCATGTACCAATCTGATTATTGAGGCCGGTATCTCAAGAGTTGTTGCTGCGATGGAAGATCCAAATCCTAAAGTTAAAGGAAAAGGATTTGAGCAATTAAAAGAGGCTGGTATTGAGGTTACCTTGGGGCCTATGGGCAGTGAAGCAAGGGAATTAAATTGTGGCTTCGTGAGCAGAATGGAAAGGAATTTACCGTTTATTCGATTAAAATTAGCTACTAGTTTGGATGGAAAAACTGCTATGGCTAGCGGCGAAAGTAAATGGATTACTTGCGAGGAATCTAGAGAAGATGTTCAGAGGCTTAGAGCTAGAAGCTCTGCCATAATAACAGGCATTAATACTGTTCTTTATGACAATCCGTCTTTGAGTGTAAGAAGTCCAATTTCAGATGCAAAAATAATGGAGGATGAAACCTATCAGCCATTGAAAGTAATATTAGATTCAAATGCCAGGATTCCTTTGGATTCAAAAATTTTGAATTTACCCGGTAAAAAAATCCTCGCAGTAAAAGAAGATATCAGTCAAAAAGCTTTGAGAAATCTGATAGATCTGGATGTTACAATCTTAAAGCTCTCTTATAATTCATCTGGTTTAAATATTGAAAGTCTTTTAAAAAATTTATCGAAGATGGAACAAAATGAAGTTCTATTTGAATGTGGTTCCTCCTTAGCAGGATCGATTATAAAACAAAGGTTAGTTGATGAGCTTGTGGTTTATATGGCGCCTAACATTATGGGGAATGAAGGGAAAGATGCCTTCTCTTTACCAAATATAGATAAGATTGCAGATAGAATCGATTTGCAATTAAAAGATTTTCGTATAATCGGAGAGGATATGAAGTTTTTGTACACTTTAAAATAAGTAGTATGTCAATTGAGATATGAAAAATTTTTCGTTAGGTAATATATGAAATGTTTACAGGAATAATTCAAGCGTTAGGAAACATTAAATCAATGAAAGAAATTTCAGGAGATTTTCGTTGTGAAATTTCTATTGGTAGTTTAGATATTAGTGATCTCGATATTGGAAGTAGCATTTCGGTAAATGGAGTATGCCTAACTGCAATTCAATTCACTTCAGATAGCTTTATAGTTGACATTTCAAATGAAACTTTATCTCTTACAAGCTTAGGTGATCTCCATATTGGAAGTAGTGTTAATCTTGAAAAATCTCTCACTCTATCATCGAGTTTAGGTGGTCATCTCGTCTCCGGCCATGTAGATGGATTAGGAGTCGTGCTTAATAGAGAGAAGGATGCTAGATCCATAAGATTTGATGTTAGCGCTCCAAGTGAACTACTTAAATATATTGCACAAAAAGGATCTATTGCGGTTGATGGGGTAAGTCTTACGGTCAACTCAGTGAACGGCAAAACATTTACATTTAATGTTGTGCCTCATACGTTGAAAGAAACAATTCTATCTGAATGTAAAGAGGGATCAAAAGTTAATTTAGAGGTAGATCTGTTAGCTAGATATTTAGAGCGCCTAATTACTAATAAAGAAACTTGACCGAAATAATTAATTTACTGGTAACATAAAATATGACATACGACTCTGAATTAGAGAAAGAATTAAAATGACGTTAAATAGCATTGAAGAAATCATTAAAGATCTCAGTGAAGGGAAAATGGTAATCATTATGGATGATGAGGATAGGGAAAATGAAGGAGATCTTGTGATGGCCGCAGAGAAGATAACAGCGGATTCTATAAATTTTATGGCTCGCTATGGTAGAGGTCTGATTTGTTTAACGATGAGTCAAGATCATTGCCGACAGCTGAGGCTTCCTTTAATGGTTACAAATGACAATCAACTCGAGTCAACTAATTTCACAGTTTCAATTGAGGCCGCAGAGGGAGTTACTACAGGTATTTCTGCAGCCGACAGGGCAACAACTGTTTTGGCAGCAGTTTCTGACAAAGCACAACCACAAGATTTGGTTCAGCCAGGCCATGTTTTCCCTCTAATGGCGCAGCCGGGAGGTGTGCTGGTTAGAGCAGGGCATACAGAAGCAGGGTGTGATCTCGCACGATTAGCTGGCTTTAGATCCTCATCGGTTATCGTAGAAATTCTCAATGATGATGGAACCATGGCTAGAAGACCAGATTTAGAGTTGTTTGCTGAAAGGCATAATTTAAAAATTGGCACGATAGCTGATCTTATCCAATATAGAATAAAAAACGAAAAAACCGTTGAACTTGTTAGCGATGCTAATCTTTCAACGAAACATGGCGATTTCCGATTAGTGGCATTTCAAGACATTGTTGGAAATGAAATCCATTTAGCTCTCGTGAAGGGAGAAATTAGCCCGAATAGGCCAACGCTGGTAAGAGTACATGTACAAAACACTCTCTGTGACCTATTTGAGAGTGAAAAAGAGTGCGGATGGCCGCTCCGCTCATCAATGGATCAGGTAGCATCTGAGGGTGAGGGTGTTATTGTGGTTCTAAGAAACTACGATACTGCCAGAGATATTGTAAATCGTATCGAAGAACTGAAGCATCTGGGCTCTCAAGAAAAATCTGATCATGTTGGGGTTGTGAAAGGTGAAGAAGATCTTCGTACAATAGGTGTTGGCGCACAAATTCTCACTGAATTAGGAGTTAGAAAAATGAGAGTTATGAGCGCGCCAAAACATCTTTACGCCATATCCGGATTCGATCTGGAAGTCACGGAATTTGTCAATACTGAGAGTGATAACTAAATTATGGATATCAGAGAGATAGAAGGAAAATTGAATACATCAGGCTGCCAAGTTTGTTTGGTCATCGCTAAGTGGAATAAACATATAGTCGATAAATTAGAGAGTGGCGCTTTGAGTCTTTTGCAAAATAATGGCATGAGGAAAGATGCTATTGATATAGTAAGAGTACCAGGAGCATTTGAAATACCTTTGGCAGTTGAATATGCTATAAAAAAAAATAAATACGATGCAATTATCGCATTAGGTGCAGTAATACGAGGTGATACCCCACATTTTGAATATGTAGCAGGAGAGTGTGTGAAAGGTCTAAGTCATGCATCAATTAAACATGGTTTGCCCGTCTCATTCGGTGTTTTGACTGTTGATAATATCGAACAAGCGATTGAGAGATCCGGCGAAAATGCTGGAAACAAAGGAGCTGAAGCTGCAGCAGCAGCTATTGAGATGGCAAATTTAATAAAGGAATTAAAATGAGCAGAATAAGAAGCAAAGCTCGTTTTCTGGCAGTTCAGGCCATATATCAGTGGCAGATGACTAAACAAGACACAAATGAAATCATCGACTATCTCTATAGTAATATTGACAAGGAAAAGGTTGACTATGATTATTTTCAAATTTTAGTAAAAGGAGTTTTGACTGAATTTTCCATGCTTGATAGTTACATTCTCCCTCATATCGATAGATCTATCGATAGCATTGATCCTGTCGAGAGAGCAATATTAAGATTGGGCGCGTACGAACTTATAGTTCGAATTGAAATTCCATTCAAGGTAGTTATTAATGAGGCAATTGAGATGGCTAAAGTTTTTGGCGCTGAACAAGGACATAAGTTTATTAATGGTGCTTTGGATAAACTTGCAAAAGATCTTAATTCCTCAAAAGAACCACGGGTTAATGAGATTAGTTAGTGAATATTTGTCATAATGCTTGGAGAATTTGACTTAATAAATAAGTTTTTCAAATTCGCAACATCCTCAAGAAGTGATGTGCTCTTAGGTATTGGTGATGATTGTGCATTATTGAATATTCCTGATGGCCAGCAACTAGCAATAACCACTGACACTCTAGTAAGCGGTACCCACTTTCCTGAAAATTTAGATGCGGCATCCATTGGATATAAAGCATTATCCGTAAATTTAAGTGATTTAGCTGCAATGGGTGCAGAACCAGCATGCGTTACTCTTTGTCTTACGGTCCCTAAGATAGATACTGATTGGCTATCAAAGTTTATGCAGGGGTTTTTGGAGTTAGCAAAGCAGTACGGTGTACAACTTATAGGTGGCGATACAACAGAGGGACCTCTCTCTATATCCGTTCAAGCTTATGGTTTTATTCCAGAGGGAAAAGCACTGAAAAGAAGCAGAGCGCGTGTTGGCGATACTGTATTTGTGAGCGGTACATTGGGTGATGCTGGTTTGGCACTAAAAGAAAATAAAGAAATTAAGTTTTCTAAATCTTCGCTTCATTTTTTGATGAGCAGACTTAATAGACCTTCTCCTAGGATTGAATTAGGCATTGCACTTCGTTTCTTCAATGCAAGCGCGATAGATATATCTGATGGCTTATGTAAAGATTTAAATCATATATGTGAGGAATCAAAAAAAGGAATGACAATTCATTTGCAGCTAATACCGCTTTCGAGTGAGTTAAAAAAATATATCAGAGAAACAGGAGATTGGACCTTACCCCTCTCAGCTGGAGATGATTATGAGTTAGCGTTCACTATTTCCCCTGATCTAAAAGATAAATTTTTGAGGCAGACGAAAGAATTAAGTATTCCTGTCACAGAGATAGGAATAGTTAATGAAGGAAAAAGAGTAAATGTTATCGATACTGATGGCTTATCTTTGGAAATAATGGATGGTTATGAGCATTTTAAGAAGAAATAAACACCCAAGACCTATATTGACGAACCCTGTCCATTTTATTGCCTTTGGCGGAGGTATAGGACTTATGCCATTTGCTCCTGGAACTTTTGGAACCGCTCTATCGGTATTTATCTTTCTACCACTTTCTTTACTCGATATCAGTTTCTATGTGCTTATTACAATTTTTTTAGTTTTTTTGGGTTTTTTTGTTTGTGATAAAACAGCAAAGGATCTAAATGTTAAAGATCATCCAGGGATTGTATGGGACGAAATTTGCGGCTTTCTGATTGCAATGATTGGGGCTCCGCGTGAAGCCTTATGGGTGATAGTAGGGTTTTTGTTATTTCGATTTTTTGATGTATTAAAACCTTGGCCTATAGGATGGATTGATAGAAAAATCGAAGGAGGTTTAGGTATTATGCTTGATGATGTTTTAGCAGGGCTGTTTACTTTTTTGATAATTCAAACAACCCTCCTTGTTTTGCAATCCCTTTAACTCAATTACTGCTAATGTAGTATGTATCGTCTAAGCATCCTTTTTCACTAATGCATATGCCGAATGATTATGTATCGACTCAAAATTTTCTGACTCTACTGTGTATGAGCTGACTCTGGTATCTGCATTTAGGCGTTCAGCAACATCTCGTACCATATCTTCGACAAATTTAGGATTGTCGTATGCTCTCTCAGTGATATATTTTTCATCGGGACGTTTTAGCATTCCATATAGTTCACATGAGGCTTCGTTCTCAACTAAATCAATAAGCTCTTCGACCCAAATAAATTCTCGAGCGGCAACAGTCACTGTCACGTGAGAGCGTTGATTATGAGCACCATAATCTGATATTTTTTTAGAACATGGACATAAGCTTGTGACTGGAACAACAACCTTAATGGTCGTTTCTACTTTGTTTTTTTTCAATTCACCGATAAAGGAAACTTGGTAATCCATTAGGCTTTCAACTTTAGAAACCGGCGCTATTTTGTTGACAAAATAAGGAAAACTCATTTCGATATATCCCTCATCTGATTCAAGACGTAGAGCCATATCTTTTAAAATGCTTTGAAAAGATCCTACCGTTATTTCATCCTCGTGATTATTGAGGATCTCAACGAATCTTGACATATGAGTACCTTTGAAATTATGAGGCAAAAACACATACATGTTAAAGGTCGCGATAGTAGATTGATCTCCTTCGCTTCGGTCTTTCACCCTAACAGGGTGTTTAATGTCTTTGATCCCCACCTTATTTATAGCGATATGCCTGGTATCTGCTTTTGACTGAACGTCTTCAATTTTAGTGAGCTCAGATTCGCTTTTTGAAACTAATTTCATATTATGTCTTCACAAATAATTAAATTGGATTTACTGATTCATTATATTATGACTGGTGTTTCGAAGAGAATCTAGTAAAAGAACAGCAGGTTATGTAGGGGAAATTCTTCATTTTTCGCGCTCTATTATGAATCTAGCGATTGAGCGTAAAGGGTCGGCTTGATCATCAAAATCTACCAGGGATTCAATAGCCTGTCTGACAAGCTGCTGAGCAAGATCTTGAGCCTCCTGAATGCCCAGGAGCGATGGGTAAGTTGGTTTTTCAGACGCGGCGTCTTTTCCGCCAGTTTTCCCTAATACATCAGCATTGCCCTGGACATCAAGAATATCATCCCTAATCTGAAAAGCTAGGCCTACAAGACTGGCATATTTACTAAGTGCTTCCAGTTGTTTGTCCGAAGTTTCCTCAGAGTAGAGCGCACCCATCCTAATACTCGCTTTGATCAGGGCTCCGGTTTTATGAGCATGTATATTCTCTAACGCTTTTACTCCTATTTCGGAACCAATTGCCGCAATATCGAAGGCTTGACCACCGGCCATACCAAAGGATCCGCTTGCGTTTGCTAATTCATTGATAATTTTGGTTTTCAAAAATGGTGAATTCGCAAGATATTCATTTTCAGAGAGAACCGAGAATGCTAATGTTTGCAGGGCGTCACCAGCCAGAATAGCAGTAGCTTCATCAAACTTCTTATGACAAGTTGGGTTTCCTCTACGAAGATCATCATTATCCATTGCTGGAAGGTCATCATGAATAAGTGAATATGCATGGATTAGCTCTACGGCAACGGCTGGTTGATCTAAATTACATATTTCAACTCCAACTGATTTTCCGGCACTGTATACAAAAATCGGCCTTACTCTTTTTCCTTGACTTAAAGCAGCATAGCGCATCGCACTATGGAGCCTTTTAGGCTCAAGTCCAGCTGGCGGTAGATATTTTTCCAGCGCAGTATCAACTCTATTGCGACATTCTTTGAAGAAAGCTAAGTTTATCTTCTCAGGACCCACTTTTTTTTGGTTCTTTTTTTGGTTTATGGTCTTCGCTCATTAAAATCTCAACTTTTTGTTCAGCTTCTGAGAGCGCTTTTTGGCATAATCTTGTTAATACAATTCCTTTCTCAAACGATTTCAGAGACTCTTCAAGTGAAAGTTCTCCAGACTCCATTTTTTCCACTAAGCTTTCAAGTTCCGAGAGTGCGGCCTCGAAGTTCAATTCTGATTTTTCTGATAACTCTTTTTTTTTCACTGATTTTTCCTGACATAGTACTATTAGATATCTTACATCTAACAGAAATTTGTTGCCTTAATTCGGATGAATGTATACTCGATTGTATACAATAAGAAAAAAATAGGTAAACCTTTGTTTAAAATATATATTTTTAAAACTTTTATTGTCATACCGATACTTACAAGCTCAATTTATGCTTCAGAGTTGCTTGAAAATGATGGTTTTAATGATTACAACGAAAATTTGCGCACTCCTTGGATCGAGCAAGAAATAATTATAAATGAGCCACCCCAAGAGAATGATTTAGTTGAAGTTTCTCTAGATAGATTACCTGCAAACATAAAATTATTTGTAGATATCAAAAATCTGCATATAGGAGAAGACTTTGTTACAAGAGGTTGGATTGTAGCCAAATCATCGAGCAATGCTTACAACGGATCTTACGAAGGCTTTAGGTGTGCTACCCAAGAATATAAGGTTTATGCCTTTTTTAATCCAAAGCGAAGCACACCTCTGAGGCTCAGAAGAAGCTCAAATTGGAAAAAAATACGCCAAGGATCTTACAGGGCTGAGTTTATGGAGCATATCATCTGTAATCGATTGGCGGTGGAACCTATCGACAGAATTAAGGATAATTTAGATAAGGAATACGATGCATATAGGCAACCTTAAAATATGAAGAAATATGATTCATCTTCGATAGAGGTCCTGAGCGGATTAGACCCAGTGCGAAAACGCCCTGGAATGTACACGAGCACTGATCGCCCCAATCATCTGGCTCAAGAAGTAATTGATAATAGTATCGATGAAGTCATAGAGGGGCATGCAAAAAAAATAGATGTGAGGCTATTTAAGGATGGATCATTGGAAGTAAAAGATGATGGTCGCGGTATGCCAATTGATGACCATCCTGATTTGGGCATACCAGGAGTTGAGGTAATATTAACTAAGCTTCATTCTGGCGGAAAATTTTCAAAAAAGAACTATAAATTCTCTGGCGGCCTTCATGGCGTTGGTGTTTCAGTTGTAAATGCCTTATCCAAAAAATTAGAGGTATGGGTAAAAAGGGACTCAAAAGAATTCCATATGTCCTTTGCTGATGGACAAAAGAAATCAAAATTAAAAGTAATTGGTAAAGTTGGAAAGCTAAGTAAAGGGACGCGGCTTAGATTTTGGCCTGATGAAAAATACTTTGATAATAAAAAATTCAATATAAAGATTATTCAGCATTCTTTGAGAGCAAAGGCAGTTCTTTCACCAGGATTGCGAATTCGTTTTTTTCAAGAAGGAAAAACTGGCTATGATGAGTGGTTTTATGAGGGGGGGCTTGCTGAGTATCTAAAAAACGCGATTGGGGATGTTGAATATTTACCAAAACAAACTTTTGCTAATTCCATGACTAAAAAAGATAGCTCCGTCGAATGGGCTATTGTATGGCAAGCTGAAAGCGAAAGTAATATTTCAGAGAGTTATGTAAATCTTATTCCAACTCCGCAAGGTGGAACACATGTGAGTGGCTTGAGAACTGGATTAACAGAGGCAATAAGGGAATTTTGTGAGTTTCATAGTTTGTTGCCAAGAGGATTGAAAATTTCTCCAGAAGACGTTTGGGGCCATGTTAGTTTTGTATTGTCAATTAAAGTAATTGACCCACAATTTTCGGGGCAAACAAAGGAACGACTGACATCCAAAGAGTCATCTATTCTTGTTTCCGGCACTATAAAGGATTCCTTCGGTCTTTGGCTCAACGAAAATATAGACGATGGTAAACTTATTGCTGAACTTGCAATAAATGCGGCTCAGCAAAGACATCGGGCAGGGAAGAAAGTAATTAGAAAAAGAATTAGTCAAGGGCCAGCCCTACCTGGAAAATTGGCTGATTGCTTATCTGACGATCAAAGTAACACTGAATTATTTTTAGTCGAAGGAGACTCTGCTGGTGGGTCTGCTAAACAAGCAAGAGATAAAAATTTCCAAGCCATAATGCCCTTAAGAGGAAAAATAATGAATACATGGGAGGTAGATTCTTCGGAAGTACTTTCTTCTCAAGAAGTCCATGATATTTCAGTTGCTATTGGAGTAGAGCCAGGTAGCAGTGATCTGTCTCGCTTAAGATTTGGGAAAATATGTATTCTTGCGGATGCTGATTCTGATGGACTGCATATAGCAACTTTACTATGCGCTCTGTTTGTCCAACATTTTAATAAATTAGTAGAAAATGGCCATATTTTTGTCGCTATGCCACCTTTATATAGAATCGATTTTGGTAAGAAGATTTTTTACGCATTAGATGAAAATGAAAAACAGATAATACTCAAAGATATTAAATCTCAAAAATCAAATAGTAAAGTAGGTGTTCAAAGATTCAAAGGTCTTGGTGAGATGAACCCATCTCAGTTAAGAGAAACAACAATGAATCCAGACTCTCGTCGCTTAGTTCAACTATCGATGAAATCATCAGATAAAACGAAGACTTTTATGGATATGTTATTAGCGAAAAAGCGGTCAGGCGACCGAAAAAACTGGCTGCAAAAGAAAGGTGATTTAGCAGAATTCTAAATATTTAAGTAATTGAATGAGTTGAAAATGTTAAAAAAAATAAATCAAAATAGTGGCAAAGGAAATAAAAATCTAGAACAACTTCCATTACGCATCTTTACCGAGAAAGCGTATTTAGATTATTCCATGTATGTAATTTTAGATAGAGCATTGCCTTTTATCGGTGATGGACTAAAACCGGTCCAGAGACGGATTGCATATGCAATGTCCGAGCTCGGTCTTTCTGCAGCATCAAAGCATAAAAAATCAGCTAGAACAGTAGGCGATGTTTTGGGTAAATTTCATCCGCATGGAGATACAGCATGCTATGAAGCTATGGTCTTAATGGCTCAATCCTTCTCTTATAGATATCCCCTAATAGATGGCCAAGGCAATTGGGGCTCTCCTGACGATCCAAAATCTTTTGCAGCGATGCGTTACACTGAGGCTAGGCTGACCCCATACTCAAAGTTACTTTTAGATGAATTAGGCCTTGGGACTGTTGATTGGCGCCAAAACTTTGATGGAACTCTTGAAGAGCCAAAAACATTACCCGCGCGTTTACCTAATTTATTACTGAATGGTGCAACCGGGATAGCGGTTGGAATGGCAACTGATATTCCGCCGCATAATCTCACGGAAGTAGCACGTGCTTGCATTACTCTAATTGAAAAGCCTAAAAGTTCGGTACTAGATTTATGTAAGTTAATTAAAGGACCGGATTACCCAACATCTGCTGAAATTATCTCTAATCCTGAAGATATTGAAACAATCTATAAAACCGGCTTGGGATCTATAAGGATGAGGGCTGTTTGGAGTATTGAAAAGGGAAACATTATAATTACAGCGCTTCCGTATCAAGTCTCTGGCTCAAAAATACTCGAGCAAATAGCGGCTCAAATGAATGCAAAAAAGTTACCCGGTGTCGAAGATTTAAGGGATGAGTCAGATCATGAGAATCCCACTAGACTTATTGTTATTCCAAAATCAAATCGTATTGATCTCGAGCGACTCATGCTTCATTTATGTACGAATACTGATCTAGAGCGTACATATCGAGTTAATCTAAATATAATTGGTCTTAATGGAAGGCCAGAAGTAAAAGACCTCAAAGTAATCCTAAAGGAGTGGCTATCATATCGACATGAGAGCGTAAAACGTCGTTTACAATTTAAATTGAATAAGGTTCAGGATCGACTTCACTTGCTAGAGGGATTGTTAATTGCTTATTTGAATCTGGATGAGATTATAAAAATTATAAGAAATGATGATAATCCAAAAAATACATTTCGAAAAAAATATAAATTAAGCGAAATTCAAGCGGAATATATATTAGAAACAAGGTTAAAAAAATTGGCCAGACTAGAGGAGTTAAAAATAAAATCAGAGGAGCAGGATTTATCTAAAGAAAAAAATAATTTAGAGAAAATACTTAATTCAAAAACAAGGATGAAAACACTTATTAAAAATGAAATTTTAGATGATATAAAGAATTTTGGTGATAACAGGAGATCCCCAATAGTAGAGCGCCCAGCCGCCTCTGCTATGGACGAATCAGAATTAACAACTAATGAGCCAATTACGATAGTTCTGTCATCTAAGGGTTGGATACGTGCCGCAAAAGGACACGATCTTAATGCAGAGACTCTTAATTATAAATCTGGAGATAGTTACCTTGGTGCGCTTAGACTAAGAAGTAATCAGCAAGCCATTTTTCTTGATTCTTTGGGCCGAACATATTCTTTATCTGCCCATACATTACCATCAGCAAGAGGGCAAGGTGAACCCTTGACTGGGCGCTTCAGCCCTCCACAGGGCTCAAAATTTGTTTCTGTTTTTGGCGGTAACTTAGATTCTTGGTGGCTTTTGACGTCAGATGCTGGCTATGGGTTTTGTTTAAAGGCAAAAGATGCCATTGCAAATAAGAAAGGGGGTAAAGCAACACTCACTATTCCAAAGGGATCTTTTGCATTGCGACCCTCAGCAATTTCTAATTTTGAGAAAGATAGAGTTGTTGCTGTATCTACAGAAGGGAGAATGTTAGTTATATCTTTGAAAGACATTCCAATATTATCCAGAGGGAAGGGTAATAAAATTATTGGTATTCCTTCAAAAAGAGTTTTAGAAAGAAGTGAGTATGTTATTGATATTCTTGTTGTACCTTCTAAGAGTAAACTTAGAATAATTTCAGGCAAAAGACATCTAACACTGAGCTCATCTGACTTAGATCATTATGAAGGCGAGCGAGGAAGAAGGGGCAATAAGCTTCCTAGAGGGTTCCAAAAGGTTGATCGACTTGAATTAGATTAAATCTTTATTTTGCTGCTAAATTTGATACCGATACATACCCCATTTAAGTCTTTATTATTTTTTGCATACGCTATGCCCTGATGATGTTCCGATATCATCTTCAAAAGGTATAGTCCTAATCCTAGATGAGGCTTATTTTTCTCACTATTCCTTATGGATACCATAGATTGAAAAATATCAATTTCCTGTGGGAGTAATGCTCCCTCATCTGATACAGAGAAATCTAAGACGTTATCCTTTTGATGTAGATTTATTTTTATTTCGGTTCCAGGACGATGAAAATCAATGGCATTTTCAGTTAATTTATCCATAGCTTGTATAATGAGATCAGGAATTCCTTTAAAAAGAATTTTATCTTTATTAGAATCGAATTTAAATCTCAATTTAGGCCAAATTTGGCGATATGCATCAATTTGATTTTTCGATAAATCAACAATGTCAAATTCTTCGAATTTTTCATTTTTTAAAGCTTGCTCTATGCTTGTTGCTTCATTGAGTTTCCTCAGTATCATTTCGAGTCTTTCTATTCCTTTGTATGCTCTCTCTATATAAATATATTGATCTTTTTTATTAGTCTGAACCGAAAGATTATCAAGTGATGTTTTTACTATTGACAATGGGTTCTTAATTTCATGAGAGAGTCTTGACGCCATAGCCTCCAAGTAATAATTATATTCTTGCAAGCGGCCTAAAACGGTATCTAGTCCCCTTTCTAATTCTCCTATTTCATCTTTAGATGTGCTGATTTTAAGTCTATTTGTTATTCTTCCCTCAAAGGTTACAGCTTGTTCTACATTGTCTCTTAATTTCCTTATTCTTAAAATTAAGAAAGAGGAAAATGCAAGTAAACCGAATCCAGTAATAATTAAAAATAAAAATGTGAGTGTAAAGATACGCTGTAAGGTTGAATTTTGTATTGATAAAATAGCATTTGTAGTTTGCTCTGCCAGAATACCGCCGATAATCCCAAAAGATGTTTTAATTGGAACTGCTGTTGTAGCAACAATCACGTCGCTTTCAGGTATTTTTCTTCTTAAACCAGAGGGTCTACCCACTAGGGCTTGCTCCATAATATCAATATCAAGTCGAGAGAAATTTTTTGAGATAGAAAATTCTTGATCTGATTTTCTGGGTAAAACCGCTAAAATCAATTCTCTTACCAGCCATGGCATATTTTCATAATCTACACTCAAAGGAGCTTCATTTTTTAGATTACCACTTTTAGCTAGAACTAGACCTTCATGATCAACTACCCATATCCTCATTGTTGGTGGTGTTAGTTCATCAAGCATTTTTTGAAGAACACTCGACTTTTTTACTATGCGCCCAATTTTCTTATTTTCATTACTTGAGGGGGGCTGCAAATAATTGCCAGTTTTACTGTCAATATATGAAAAGCTAAAATTTGCGTTAAAAATTTCTAGAGGAAGTTCAAGTTCAATAATATATCCATCTACTGTATCCTGCCAGTCTCCCCTGATATCTGGCCGATCAATCCATTCTGATTTCTTTCTATTTTTTGCAATAATCCAACCAGGAGTTTCTGGTTGAAGCACTAATTTATTATACTTTTCTTCTTCCCCATAAATTATTTCTAATCTATCTGCATTTCTCCCATAACTTCTGCTCCGATCCTCCACTTGGAGAAGTAAGAACCCCCGATTCTGATATTCTCCTAAAGAAATATTAGCTACCAAATTTTTATCAGGCGATCTGTAAGTAGTGAAGTTATTTTTAAGAATGCGCCAATCATCTGAGTAACCATCGATAATTGGAGCTTTCTCCCACTCATGAAGATATAGATTTTTATTTTTATTTATTTCACCAATTTGATTAAATCCATTAAATAAATTTATTTTTGAGGAAAAGATTGAAGCAATGGATTGAGCGCTGATTTGAAGATTATCTTGCTGACTTGATCGTAGAAATTTTTCTGCCTCTAAAATAAGCTGATAGCCAGCCCAAGGGATTCCAAGAAGCGTTAATGATACAAGCAGTAATTTTAACCTAATGCTATATCTAAACTTTCTTTTCATGTCTTTTTGAAATATTCCATCTATATCCAGCCCCATAAATTGCTTCGATACAATTAAAATCTTTATCCACTATTACAAATTTATTCCTCAATCTCTTAATGTGAGAGGTGATGGTATTTTGATCAATGAATGTATTCGCTGCCTTCATAAGATAATTCCTGCTGCAGACATTACCGGGATTTTTTATGAGAGAATAAAGTATCCATATTTCAGTCACAGTTAGATTCAAATTTTTTCCACTCCAAAAAGCCTGTAACTGATTTAAGTTTAAGGAGAGCTTATCAATCTCTATAGCTTGAGTTGAAGTATGGTTTATAGATCCATGAATAGCCTGCACTCTTCGGAATAGGGCAGACACCCTGGCATTTAGGTGATGAATGCTTGCGCTTTTTGTAAGATAATCATCTGCTCCTAATCTTAATCCAGAAACAATATCAAAATCACTATCTCTCGCTGTTAAAAATATAATTGGAAGAGTCTCAGATTTAGAGCGTAAAAAACGACAAAGATCAAAGCCCCCATCAACCTCATCTTTCAGGCTAATGTCTATTATCGCAAGATCTGGGAGTTTTTTTTCAAAGGCACTCTGTGCGGTCTCTCGAGAATCATAACCATTAACTTCATATCCTTGACTTTTAAATAAGTCGATATAATTTTGAAGAATCTCCGCTTGATCTTCAACGATAGCAATACTTTTTGACATTTTTTTATTTAAACTATTATTAGATGAAAGTGTTTTACTTTTTAATGTAAAGAGGTATATGATCAACTTATACTGTAAAGTAACATATAAAAATGAAACAATTAATTCTTATTTTTTTCGCTTTTTTCCTGATTTCGTGTAATTTGACGAACATTTCGAACATCTCTGATCCTCATTCTTATTCAAAAAATCAAAAAAAGAATAATATTTATACTCCTATGATTAAAACATATCGAATATCAGGCACCTATAAAAAAGCCCAACCACAACCGACAAATAATTTAAGGATTCTCGTGGATCGGGCAGACGATTTGATGCAATCGGGTGATTTCAGGACCGCGGCACCAATTCTTGAGCGGTGTATTAGAATCTCTCCTCGTGATCCACTTTTGTGGCATAAGCTTGCCCAACTAAGACTCAAATTAAATCAATATGACCTCGCAGAGAAGATTGCAAAGAAATCCAATTCTTTAAACACAAATGATGCGGAGTTAAGAAATGATAATTGGTTGATTATAAATCAATCTCGGAGTTTGAGACACTCTGTAGCGACCCCAAATTAGATTCCAAATAAACGACGTAAAAAATTTTTTTTCTGAAAAGTTGTAAATTTAAGATGCTTTTCATTTCCGAGCAAGCGTTCGACCATATCGTTATAAGCTTGACCAGCTTTTGATTTTAGATCCAATGCTACAGGTATACCCGCATTAGATGATTTTAAAACAGATGATGATTCCGGAATAATGCCAATTATATCCAAGGATAGGATTTCTTTAATATCGACATAGCTAAGCATTTCTCCTTTATAGACGCGCTCAGGAGAATAACGGGTTATGAGGAGATGCTTTTTTATGTCTCTAATTTCTCTGAAATATTCCTTATCAGAGCACATCATACCAACAATTCTATCCGAATCTCTTACTGAAGAAATTTCCGGATTTGTTACGATTATTGCTTCGTCAGCAAAATGCATTGCAGACAAAGCTCCTATTTCGATACCAGCAGGTGAATCACATATTATGTATGAAAAGTCTCGGGAGAGTTTTTTTAAGACATTTTCAATACCCCCGAGTGTCAGCGAGTCTTTATTCTGTGTTTGTGATGCCGCAAGAATATATAAGTTCGAGTTATGCTTATCTTGAATTAATGCCTCATGAACTTCAACAGTTCCACTAATAACATCAATTAAGTCAAAGACAATTCGACTTTCACAACCCATAATTAAGTCAAGATTTCTGAGTCCAATATCAAAATCTACGACTACTGTTGAATACCCGCGTTCAGCAAGACCCATTGCTAATGAAGCGCTTGTTGTCGTTTTACCGACTCCACCCTTACCTGATGTGACCACAATAATTTTTGACATAGCCCTTATTCCATAAATTGCCATAACATCTTGGAAAGACTTCCTTTAAAATGGAGAGAAATGCAGAACTTTATTTTTTAAAGAAACAATTACCGGCCTACCTCTATATTCAGATGGTAACTTGTCACCAATTCGATATCGACCAGCTATTGCTACAAGCTCAGCACCTAACTCCTGACAAAAAATTTGAGCATTTATATTTCCATTCATGCCTGCCAAAATTCTACCTTTGATTGGACCATATGAATGTATATTGCCATCAGCTACAACCTCTGCCCCTGAACTTACACTTGATAATAATATTAGATCTCTCCCTCTTGCATAAACTCTCTGGCCTGAGCGAACCGGGTTCTTTATAATTAACGAATTATTTTCGGTAATACCATGACTGCTGTTCGATAAAGAATTTTCCATATCTTCTGGAGCACTCTTTCTTCTTCTTGGCATAATAGCTAATTCCAGAAGTTTTGCATTTTGCTGTTGATCTGCAGTAACTCCACGAACTCCAACGGGCAGCAGGCCATATCCTCTTAACATACCAATAATTACAGGTAAGGATTCAAGACTTTCATCTCCTGAGTACTCTGAAAAATCTAAAACTAGTGGCATTTCACTCAATAGTGATACTAGCTTGTCGACCTGTTTTATCAAATATTCATCGAGAGCCTCATAATCATCGGACCTAATGATTAGAGTGGGTAAAGAAAAGTTTCCAGTCTTCAAATCAAAGCCAGGCAACGATTGTATTTTTTCTTTTTCCGATTCGATATTAATCATATTCGTCTGCATTAAATTATCAATAATTCTTAGTTTACAGGATAATTTTAGATTAAGCTTACCCATTTTACTATGAATCTCATCTAACTAGTCGGTACAATATAGCTATGAAAATTCTAGCAATCGACACAACTGAATCCTCATGTTCAGCCGCATTAATGATAGACCAAGAAATATTGGAACAATTCGATATTGTACCTAGATCACATTCCGAGTTTATTTTGCCCATGATTAATAGTTTATTTAATGAAGCTAATGTAAAAATAAATCAACTGGACGCAATAGCTTTCTCCCGGGGACCTGGATCATTCACTGGTGTTCGTATTTCTTCTGCAGTTGCTCAAGGTCTGGCGATTGCAGCTGAAATACCTACTATCCCAATTTCAAGTCTTTTAGCCCTCGCGCAAGGCGTATATCGTATTGAAGCTGCAAGTAACGTTTTCGTGGGTTTAGATGCAAGAATGAGTGAAGTTTATTGGGCTACTTGTCGATTAAATGAGAATAAATTTATGGAATTTTTCAGCGAAGAAGCAGTTTGCGCTCCTGATAAAATAAATCTTCCGGAAGATTGTCATTGGTGTTGTGCTGGCAGTGCTATAGATGAGTATTCACATATTTTTATGAAAAATTTCAAAAATCATAATCTTAAGGAATGCAGAAATTTTTCTATTCACGCTCAGGATATCGCGCTTCTAGCAAAACTTGAACTTGATAAAGGCAATATCATAGATCCCAGCAATGCCTTGCCAATTTATTTGCGCGACAATGTGGCTAAAAAAAAAGATCATAAGTAGAATATCTCTAATGCAAGGTATTTAAATTTGATTTTCATACATATTATTTTGAGAATTAATTATGAAGCAAGAAAAAAAGTATGCAGGAAAGAGTCTATTTAATATAGTAAATGAGGAAGGTTTTTTATTATTGGGCTTAGCTCTTTTGATAGCCCACTCTGGCTCTAAACTTTTGTCTTCATGGATTGAAGACCTAATTATGCCCTTTGTGGCTCAAATTTTTAATGAGTTGGAATGGGAGGATGCTTATATTAAATTCGGGGATATTGATTTGAAGTGGGGACAGCCTCTAAGCGATCTAATTCATTTCACAATAGTTATTCTGATTGCTGCTCAAATATATAAGTGGGTAAGACGCAATTAGTTTTTCTTTTATTAGCGTCCCTCAATATTTATCTTCATTGAAGATAATAGGTCTCCACTTGCATACAGGCCAGCTAACTCCGTGAATAAAAGTGGTTTTATTGCTTCGATCTTCACTGAAAAGTGATTTGACTTCTTTATAAATCGATTCAATGCGGAGGATGCGTCACCAGCTAGTTGCCCCTGATCGCCCAACATTTGTCGAATTTGCAATTCTGCTAAAGCAGCTAAATCATCACGATTTTCCATTCTGTAGATATCTCCAAAATTTTCTAGTAATAGATCGAAAAGGTGATTAGCAAGACCTTCGTCATCATAGGTGAGAGAAAATGATTTAAATGCACTATCAAAATAAACTGATATAAGCGCAGCCTCATCATTTGGATTTTCCATTAATTTTCGCAGAGCTTTTGTATTTACATTGCTGAGAGAGGCTTTTTGTTCAATTTTTCCTAATCCCTTTACATCGATTTCAAAAAAATTTTTCAACTCTCTTTTCTTAGTATCGAGATCTAAATTTGCTTTCATACTGAGATTTAAATCATTTCTATCTGTTATTTTTTTCATCGATCCTCTTGGTAATATTCCAGCAGCTTCAAAAGGAGCTAATGGTATGATTAAATTATCGAGAGTCATTTCATTAGATCTAGGTAATTCACCCAGAAAATCAGACAGTTCTACTTTTAAACGATTCAGTGTTATGGGTTCTCTCATATTATTGCTAACGACGTTGAGTTTATTAAGCTCAAAGCTAGAGATCCCAAATCCAGCAGCTGCTCCTTTTTCCATACTATCTTCGGAGGTGAGATAAAAAAGATCCAGTCCCTCGATGCTTAAATTTTCAATATTAAGTGCTTCGAGCTCTTCATTGCTTGACTTTACCTCTATGTCGTTCCAATAAATCTTTGTAATTCTTCCATTCTTTATTTCTTCTATTTTTAGTTCGCCAATCTTTATTTCATCATCAGTGCCGGCGTTTTTAATAGTTTCTTCTAACGAAAAATCTTTTATAGAAAAAGCACCTGTATTTAATCTTCCAATGATGCCTATTAGGTTTTCCGGCCGATTAGATTCCATCAGATTTTTCAACATTTTTAAGTCTTCAATTTGTATATTTTCGCCTTGAAACTCTCTTATGCTTACTCGCTCACTCTGATCTTGAAATTCGATGTCCACAAAGCGTATGTAAGAAATTTCTTTCTCATTACCTTTAATCTCTATTTCATTTATATTGAGAAATCCGGGGGAGTATCTATCTTTTAATTTGACTTTCTTAAGGGTAGCGCTTTGACTGAGAGCATTTCCCTCGGCAGATTCATAAGTAAATAAAAGGTTTTCATCTGCTTTTTCGATTATATTTTTAATATTAAGAGCAGCGTCCTCTGCATATGATTGAGCTTTATTTTGGGCATAAAAGTATCCACCAACTAAAGTTAAAACTAAAAGCAACCCAATGGCTAAACCTTTAATTTTCATTATTATATCCTTCAAAATTCCTAATTCTACTAATGTATCTTATCTGAGGTTAGGTGTCATGTCCGTTTTTCACAAATTCGGCATGCAAAATCAGAAAAGTTAATTAGTTATTTGTTCTAAATAGAAATTTTTTCAGCTCTCTATTGAAGCCGTCTATATCTAAATTTTTAGCGTCAATAAGCTGTATACGAGTATTTTTGGTGCTTTGTTGCAATATTTGCCTATCTTTTTCATCTCTGTTGTAGCTAAATGACTCCTCTTTGCAGGAAAAAATACCCTTTATTCTTTGAATTTGTAAGCCATCTAACCATTTTATCAGTAAAACCTTATCAAACGTAAATTTTTCATTTATCTCCCAGCTGATGACCTGAAATTCACCTTGAACACTTTTAGTTGCTTTCCAGTCATTCTCAAAAATTTGAGATAACTTATTTTTTTCACTAAAGAAATGAGAGTCTGCAAACAAACTTACTCTCTCGCTGCTTTTTTCTTTTAGAAAATTATAATCTAATTTTCCATTATTAGTGATTATGCAATGATTTTTTGGTGGGAAAAGGCTATCGGAAAAAGAATAAAATCGTTGCTCATCGTCAGTCTCATATCGGTCCTTTTTGTTTGCTACCAAAATATCAGATAAATTGATTTGATCTTGAAAATTCTTGTTGCTTAAATGACGTTTAGATTTTAAGTGTCTAGCATCAACCGTGCATACAGTGGCTTCCAATTGTAAGATTTTTTTATACTTTTCCGATTGGAGCATTTCGATTACTTTTGCAGGATGTCCTATACCACTGGGTTCGATTATAATTCTTGTAGGCTCTACTTGCTGTATTAGCTTATTCAGACCAACTTCAAAAATCGGTGCTGTGACACAACATATACATCCACCAGCTATTTCCTTTACGGTAAAGTTTTGTTCGTTTAAAAGTGCCTTATCTATTCCGACATCTCCAAATTCATTAATTAGAATACCCCAAGTCTCACAGTTACCATATTCAGTGAGAAGATGTTTTATTAGAGTAGTTTTGCCAGTACCTAGAAAGCCTGTGATTATATTAGTGGGAATCATTTTATGTTTTTTTAGTGGATTATCGGATTCTTGAATTGTATCAAAATTTATATTTTAATCTTCTTATGAGAATTAATTATGAAAAATAATATCAGGGAACAGGCTTATAATTGCTTTAAATGCAATGAAGTCGAAAAAAAGATAGAGCTTGCCTATAAACTTTATGATGACCATAAAAATGGTAATTTTTATTTGAAATCACCCAATTTATCATGGGATTTAGAATGTGGTCGGCCCAGGTTGCCAAACTTAGTGGCTCCCTCGAAGTTGCCAAAAAGGAAAATCAGTACTGAGACAGGCCATGGGGCCTTAATTCATTCCATTGCCCATATAGAATTTAATGCTATTAATCTGGCATGTGATGCAGTCTGGCGTTTTGATGGATTACCCGATCAATTCTATTTTGATTGGATCAAAGTTACAGCTGAGGAGGCCCATCATTTTCAAATGCTTAATTTTCGACTTAGAGAATTAGATTTCGAGTATGGAGATTTTGATGCGCATAATGGATTATGGGAATTAGCCGAAAAAACGGCATATAACCCGATTGCAAGGATGGCTTTGGTGCCTAAATTGATGGAAGCTAGGGGATTAGATGTTACTCCTCTCATAATAGAAAAATTCAAAAATATTGAAGATAAAAATACTGTTAAAATATTAGAAAAGATTCTGCTGGACGAGATAGGCCATGTAGAAATCGGAAATCGCTGGTTTAAGTATCTGTGTAAAAAGGGTAAGCTAGACTCAGCAAAGGTTTTTTTTGAACTAATCAAAAAGCATCATTCTGGTGGGCTCAAAGGGCCCTTGCATAAAAAGGCAAGGTTAGAGGCTGGTTTTAGTAATTTAGAGATTGAACAGCTGGAGCAATTGTGTCAAAAATATTAATGTTAATTTTCATCCTTTTTTACTCAAGTCTTGCATTTAGCGAGCGAGCATCTTTATTGGTATATAAAGTATGGGAAAAAGAAACTCCAGCATACATCACACGAATCCTGGTAACTGAAAAATATGTTCGATTAGACGATGGCAATGATAATGGTGATTTCACATTATTCGATAGAAAAAATAAAGCGGTATATAACGTCTCAAAGGAAGATAAAATAGTTTTATCGATTGAACCGATTACAAAATCAATCCCAAAGAATAATATTTTGATACTAGATGAAAAGAAAACAATAGATCTTAATGCTCCAATGATCTCAGGAAAGCAGCCATTTCGAGTAGATTTTTTGGCTAATGGAGAATTTTGCGGGAGTGTGATGGCCGTATCCAATTTAATGGAGAATGCTCTGATTGGGCTAAGAGAATTTAGACAAGTGCTCGCTAGGGTTCATTTGGATACCCAAGCTGTGCAACCAGATATCTTATTGACCGCATGCGATTTAGCATCAAACATACATGCGCCTACGCGAACTCTCGATCATGGTCTACCAATTGAGGAGGTTCGTGGAGATGATAAGCAATTACTCTTAGATTTAAATGATGAGTTTGATGTAAAAGCAAGTATTTTTGATATTCCCGAAGGTTTCCGCTCTACGAAATTGACATCATTACCTGCAATTTAGAAAGTCTTTTAATCTATGCTTATTTTTTCTTGAAAGAATTTTTTTTCATCGTCGATCCATATCGATGCATATGTTTTATGCCATTCATCAAGCACAACTCTTCTTGCTTTTTTACCATTTTTTAAAATATGTTCATGTACAGCTGGTCGATGTGTGTGTCCATGGATTAATAGATCTGCATTAAATTTCATTAAGTATTGGTTAACGGCATCATTCTTGGCATCCATAATATCTGGAGATTTTTTAGCAATAGCCAATTTACTCTTTAATCGATACTCTTTCGCTAAAGATCTTCTGGATTCAAGAGAACGACGTAAGACTATCCATTGGAATAATGGATTCCTCAATTTTTTTCTTGCCTTCAAATAGTTTGTATCATCCGTGCAAAGAAGATCTCCATGCATAAGAATTGCCCTCTCTCCAGCTACTTCCATTACGGTTGGATCAGAGAGAATTTTTGCTCCTGTATCTTTCATAAATTGCTTACCTAGAAGAAAATCTCTATTACCACGCTGAATAAAAAGATGTATTCCCTCTTTTGTGAGCCTTTTAAAGTCACTACGGATATTCGATGCAATAGATGAGTCATCATCATCGCCAATCCATGTATCGAAAAGATCACCCAGTATAAAGATACTATCACCCGATTTTGGACGTGTTTGTGTAAAGTGTAGAAACAAATTGAGGGTTTGCGGTCTATCTTCCGATAAATGTAAATCTGAAATAAAGAATTTCTGAGGCATTATATTCTTTCTTCGAAAATATCAAAATAAGTTTCAAGAAAAATCAACTTTTATTTCGCTTCAAATTTCTAGAAAAATAAATTCTGCTTATATTGAGAATTCAATATATTTAAGTTTACTATAACTTAATAAATTATAAAAAATAACTGTTATTTGGTTCTCTTTCCCGGTAAATTTTTATGAACTACCCTTTATTGGCTTTTCTTGATTTGGAGACTACCGGGTCGAATCCTCTAATCGATCGTATTACAGAAATTGCCATTTTACGCGTGAAAAATGGTGAAATTTTAGAGAGTTGGGAAACTCTAGTTAATCCAGAAACTTCTATTCCTAGCCATATTCAAGATCTCACTGGTATAACAAATGAGATGGTGAGTGGAAAGCCAACGATTATACAAATCATTCCAGATATCCTTAGACTTCTCCAAGCGAGTGCCATTGTGGCTCATAATGCCAAATTCGATGTTAGCTTCATGAAGGTGCTATTTGCCGAAAATAACTTGCCCTTTGACTATACTGCTTTATGTACTCTTAAACTTTCTCGGGCGTTATATCCTGCACAAAAAAGACATAATCTCGGGGAACTTATCAAAAGACATAAAATTACAGTAAATGCGAGACATAGGGCATTAGCTGATGCTGAGGCCCTATATCAGCTTATGAATGTATGGATTAATGAAAATGGAGAGAAAAAAGTAGAAAGATTTTTACAACAACAAAATAAAAAGACAAATCTACCAAAACAACTAAACCAAGATCAAGTTGCAGACTTACCGAATAGCGCGGGTGTTTATATATTTTATGGCAAGGACAATATACCTCTATATGTAGGAAAAAGTATTGATATAAAGTCACGAGTGCTCTCACATTTTTCTGACGCTAAGAGAAATGAAAAAGAACTTCGAATAAGTGAAGAGATCAGAAGTATAGAGTTTATAGAGACTGCTGGAGAATTGAGCGCCTTAATAAAAGAGGCATATCTGGTAAAGAAATTGTCTCCTATTTTCAATAGGAGGCTACGAAAACATAAAAGTTTATTTAGTTGGTGTTGGGACATAGACATGAACACATCTCCAAAGCTAGTGGATTTAGCAAAAAAAAATGAATTAAGCATTAACGAAGGCAGTCAATTTGGGCTTTTTCGGAGTAAAAAAGCCGCTGAAAATGCATTGCATAAAATCTCTATAAATAAGCGTTTGTGTTTTAAGGTGATGGGGTTGGAGAAAGGAAATGGTGCTTGTTTTGCTTATCAACTTGGTAAATGTAATGGTATCTGTGTAAATAAAGAAAACACCCTCAAGCATAAACTAAGGATTGCTGAGGGCCTTCTACCATTGAAAATTCAGGCTTGGCCTTTCAAAGGAAAGATTGGAATTTACGAATTCAATCACCATTCAAATATCAAGCAAACGCTCATTGTCGATAAATGGAGGCTTATTGGAATTTCCGAAAATGAAGACATCTCCGAGTACGAAAAATTTGATGAATATTACTTAGACTTAGATATTTATAAAGTTTTGAAAAGTTACCTTAAAATTAAAAGACACAATATTATTGAATTAGATTAGCTCATTCAATTTGTTTGGGAGCGCTAGCTATTAAGTCATTCTATTAAGTCATTGTGGCTGAGTTGATAACTATTGCATTGAGAGGCACATCAGAGTGACCCCCTTTATCTCCCGTTTCTACATCTTTAATTGCATTTACCACATCCATCCCCTCAGTAACTTTACCAAATACACAATACCCCCAACCATCCTGCCCAGGATAATCAAGAAAAGTATTATTGCTAACATTTATAAAAAATTGGGCCGATGCAGAGTGTGGTTGCATGGTGCGAGCCATTGCAATACTTCCTATTGAGTTACTTAATCCATTTTTTGCTTCATTTTGTATGGATTCTCTCGTTGGCTTTTGTGTCATATCCTCCAAAAATCCACCACCTTGTATCATAAAGTTATTAATTACTCGGTGAAATATAGTCCCATCAAAATGCCCATCTTTGACATATTGTTCAAAATTTTCACATGTCTTTGGGGCAGCATTATGATCTAATTCTATGATAATTCTTCCCATACTAGTCTCTAGCGTCACCATAATATATTTCCTATTTCATAAGTAAATTTTTCATTTTCTAGCGATTGATTTTACAAGAACTTGCTCCGATGGGACATCTGATCTTCCCCCTTGGCTTTTTGTCGGAAGATTGGCTATCACGTCTACAACATCCATACCTTCAACAACCTTTCCAAATACTGCATATCCCCATCCATCGAAACTAGGATAATCCAGTCTTGGATTATCCCTATGATTTATAAAAAACTGGGAAGTCGCTGAATTAGGGTTTCTCGATCTAGCCATTGCAACCGTGCCTCTAGTATTTTTAAGCCCATTTTTCGACTCATTTGCGATGCCATTTTTCGTTTTTTTTCTTTCTAAGGTTGGTAAGAGGCCACCACCTTGGATCATAAAATCCTTTATGACACGGTGAAAGATTGTTCCGTCATAAAAACCCTCATCAATGTAGGCTAAAAAATTTTTTGTGGATATTGGAGCTTTATTAGCAAAAAGTTGAAGAGTAATATCACCCTTATTGGTTCTAATTTCGACAAAAATTGATTCAGCCGTTGCGGTATTAAAATATACTAGAGTAAAAAATATAATACCAAGAAAGGGTTTCATTTAATTTTCTCCATAAAAAAATGAAAGTACGTAAAAGATATACTGTAATAAAGTATAAAAAATAATAGAATTTAAGTCATTATTTGATAATAAATATTATGCCATAAAAAAAGAGATCCCGTTACAAATCATGTTAAAAATTTACAATGATCTGAAAAATAAGAAAGAGTTATTTGAGCCCCTAATCCCCGGGAAAGTCTCTATGTATGTTTGTGGGATGACAGTTTATGACTTCTGTCATTTAGGCCATGCTCGTGTGATGGTGGTTTTTGATGTCGTATATAGGTATCTAAAGACGCTTGGTTATGATGTGACTTATGTAAGAAATATTACCGATATCGACGATAAAATTATAAAAAGAGCTAATGAAAATAATGAGCCCATAGAAGAGTTAACGAAAAGATTTACTGATGCGCTAAATGATGACACAAGGGCTTTAAATATTCTGACGCCTAAAATGGAACCAAAAGCAACAGAACATATTGAAGATATTATTGAAATGATTAGCACCCTAATCGAGAAAAAAAATGCCTATCAGGTAGAAAATGGAGATGTTTTCTTTAGTATTGAGAGCTTTCCTAATTATGGGGCACTGTCCGGTAAATCGGTGGGTGATTTAAAATCAGGAATAAGAGTCGATGTAAATGAGAGTAAATTGGACCCTCTTGATTTTGTTCTCTGGAAGTCTGCGAAGGATGGAGAGCCCTCTTGGAACTCTCCTTGGGGAAAAGGAAGGCCAGGTTGGCATATTGAATGCTCAGCAATGTCGACGAAAATACTCGGGCCAACATTTGATATTCATGGAGGGGGAGAGGATCTTTCATTTCCCCACCATGAAAACGAAATAGCACAATCTGAGTGCGCTACCGGGAAAAATTTTGTGAGATATTGGATGCATAATGGATTTGTAAAAATAAACAATGAAAAAATGTCGAAATCGCTCAATAACTTTTTTACTATTAGAGATATCTTAAAAAGTTATAATGCTGAGGAAGTAAGGTATTTCATCTTGACTTCCCATTACAGATCTCCACTTAATTTCAGTAACGATCATCTTGATAATGCACGAAGTGGACTTACTCGCCTTTATCTATGTCTGCGTGATTTAGATCTAAATAACTTTGAAAGTGAGATATTACCTGAGGATTTTAAAGGGTATGAAGATTTATTTGCTAGCGCAATGGATGATGATTTCAATACGCCCGAAGCTTTAGCTGTACTTTTTGAGGTTGCAAAAGAGATAAATCGATTAAAGTCTGACTCACTTTCCTCAGCTATACAACTAGGAATGCTACTAAAAAAAATGGGACATTCTTTGGGTATTTTAGAGCAAGAGCCAGAAGCTTACCTAAGGTTCGATAAAGATGAAGAAAGCTTCTTTTCAGATGATGTAATACAAACTCTAATTTTCGCACGCGCCAAGGCGAAAGAAAGCAAAAACTGGGAAGAAGCCGATCGTATTAGAAATGAATTACTTGATAAGGGCATAATTCTTGAAGATAGGGGAGGGGAAACCGTATGGCGTCGTCGATAAAAAGTAATATGACTTCATATAAAGTATTTTATAAAGATTATGAAAATAATGTTTCTATTTCTTCTTCGAATCCTGATTTAGTGAATTCAGATCGCATTAAGTTTTTGGCAGAAAGTCTTCTCCAACATGCAGATAATTTTTTGGGCATAATTGATAGAAATGATGTGATTCTTCAAGCTTACCTTGATGATGATGAGCAATATATATTTTTAGAACTTATTTTTCCAGAAAGCACAAATTTTCTGCAGACTCGTATGAATTGGACTGATGCATTTAATTTATTATCTAATTTACCTATAGAGTTTAGTCGCGATTCTCTTCCGAATGCAGAATCGGTAAAATAAATTTCATTAAAAGTTAGGTTTTAAGACAAGAAATGACAAAAATATTAGCTATTTTGATCAATGAAAATTTACAATTGGAGTTTGATCACGCAAAGCCTATTCCTCAAGATCAATTAGACTACCTTGAGGGCATGGATGAAAAAATGAACCGAGGGATTAGACTTGGAGATAAAGAAATTGATTCTCCAGGCACAAAGGATAGAGTTAAATTTGTAGCCCAAGAACTTGCAACATCATTACTTAATGATGATGATAAAATGGCTGTCGCGATGTGTACTTGGCTTGGTGTCAGAAGCCCAGATCTTTATCAGGTAAAAATAAGTATTGGTGAAATTGGGATTACGGTAGATTTAGATTATGAAACACCATATGAAAAATCAGCACCACAACCAAAAGTAGTCAAATTTCATCCGAAATTAGATAGCTAGATCATTACAGCTCACTTGACAAGTGTAAAAAGCTTGCAATTCTGTCAGGATGAATGGCTCCCTTTTCCACTGCTGTCTGAATTGCACAATTTGGCTCTTGATTATGAGTACAATTTGAAAATTGACATTTGCCGACTAAATTACGAATTTCGGGATACCCTAATTCTAGATCGCTTTTCTTCATCTTGCTTAATTCAAAACTTCTTACGCCTGGCGAATCGATAATTTCTCCACCACTTTCCAGTTTATAAAGTTTCGTGAATGAGGTTGTGTGCTTTCCCAATCCAGTAGAGTAAGATATCTCACCCTCTTCGATCATCTCATCGGGTAGCAAGCAGTTTATAATAGAAGATTTGCCAACCCCTGACTGCCCAACAAATATACTTATATTATCCTGTAAAAAATTTTTTAATAAAGAAATATTAGTTCTCTGTTTAGCGCTTACTTGTACAATTTTATATCCCAGGTCCAAGTAATGATTAAATTTTCCCTTAAACCTTTTTCCTTCATCCTTCTCCATTAAGTCAGATTTATTCAGACAAATAATGGGGTTAATTCCGATTTTTTCCGCAGAAATTAAATATTGATCGAGAAGATAGCCTGTGGGTTTAGGTAGGTGTGCCAGAACTATGATGAGTTGAGTGATATTTGCAACAATTGGTTTTTCCTTACCATTTTTATCAGGCCTAGACAATATTGTCTGCCTGTCGAAGATAGCCTCTATTATTCCCCGATCTCCCTCAATATCCCTCCAAAGCACTTCATCTCCACAAACAACATTACCAAGATTTTTCCTCGAAAAGCACTTAACTCCAATCCTCTCCTCCGAATTAACAATTATATTTTGCCCATGCTTTACAATTACTTGCCCAATTTTTAATTTATCTAATTCATCATCGGATAGTTGATCATCTGAGCTGGCAAACTCTCTTTTACGTGTGGCTTGCTTTTCGGCAATCCTTTCTTTTTGTTGATGACTAAGATTTTTTCGTTGCACAGTATTAATATCTTTCAATTATGGTTTGAAAAAGTAAAATTCTAGAAATCATCATAATACTTTGTTATTTAATTTATTTACTAAATTACTAACCCTATCTATCGCTGAGGGATGACTATAATAAAAAGCTGAGTAAATTGAATCTGATGTTACTGTGCTGGCATTGTCTTTATACATATTCGTAAGGCCATCAATCAACCATTGTGCATCAGTTATTTCAGCTGCAAAATTATCCGCTTCATACTCATGTTTTCTTGACATAAGTGATTTTAAAGGCGTTAGGAAAAATGTAAAAACTGGGATTATCAAAAAGAAAATTGCCAAAGAAGCAGCCTCACTATAATTTTCTATACCGAAGCTTGAAAAAAACCAATTTTGTTGACTAAGCCAGCCTAGAAGGGCTAAACCAGCCAAAGATAGCAATCCATTTAATTTGATCATTTTTGATACGTGTTTATGTTTAAAATGACCAAGCTCATGGGCTAAAACAGCCTCTATTTGCTCGTCACTCAAACAATCAAGCAAGGTATCAAAAAACACGATACGTTTGTTTTTACCAATTCCAGTAAAATATGCGTTTCCATGAGATGAGCGTTTTGAGCCATCCATAACAAACATTCCGTTACTCCTAAAGTCTGACTTTGTTAGTAGCTTTTCCAATCTTTCTTTAAGGGAGGCATTCTCAAGGGGTTCAAACTTATTAAAAATAGGAGCTATTAAAGTAGGAAATGCCCAGCTTAAAAAAAATGAAAATCCCATCCATGTAATCCATGTCCAAATCCACCAATAGATACCAGCCTCCGTCATCAATTTAATAATTACATACAGAATTGGTACTCCTAATACTGCGAATATTAAAGTCTGCAATAATTTATCTTTCATAAAACGTAAAGGAGTATTGCGATTGAAGCCATACTTAGATTCGATTTTAAATGTTGAGTATATTTCTAAAGGAAAATTTATGAACATTTCAATCAAAAATATTAGACACAAAAGAATCACACCCTGTGCAATCGGAGAAATTTGAAAATTAATTACAAATTGATTTAACCACGCAAGAAATCCACCTAGAGTCCAAATTACAAGCATTATGCAAGATGTTATTATTGCTAATTTCTGTATATTAAGTCGTGCCAATGAATAGTTGGCAGCCATAGAATGATCTTTTTCAGAAATTTTATCCTTGAACTCCGGGGGTACTTTTGTCTTATTTTTCTCAATATGAAAGGCTTGCCGCCTTGCCAGCCATAATTGAGTGAATGTAGCAATGGTAAGAAAAATAACAAAAATAAAAGTAAACGTAGTCATACAGTCATTGTAACTTGCAATTAGCTTATATGCACGCTAGGTAACCTGCTAAGATAGGTTATCTTTAAACAAAATATCGAGGAAATAATGAAGTTGAGCAAAACAAATCTAATCTGGATTGATTTAGAAATGACAGGCTTAGACACAACTATGGATCAAATCATTGAAATAGCAACGGTAATAACTGATGAAAATTTGAATATTCTAGCTGAGGGGCCATCAATTGCTATTTATCAATCAGAAGAAGTTTTAAAAAAAATGGATGAGTGGAATACAAATCAACATGGAAAGTCTGGATTGTCAAATAGAGTAAGAGAGAGCAATTACTCAAAAGAGGATGCTGAGATCGAGACTTTAAATTTTTTGAAACAGTGGGTTCCTCATGGAATTTCGCCAATGTGTGGTAATTCAATTTGTCAAGATCGAAGGTTTATGGCTCGCCTTATGCCTACCTTAGAGGAGTATTTCCATTACCGAAATTTGGATGTTTCAACCCTGAAGGAGTTAGCAAAACGCTGGGCTCCCGATTTATTTAAGGGATTTCAGAAAAAATCCTCCCATCTTGCTTTAAATGATATAAAAGATTCTATCGAAGAGCTAAAATATTACAGAGAACGTTTTCTTACTTTTTGACCCTTCGTGTTTTGTTGATGAAGTGCCCATTCAATATGCTCTCTTATCATTGAGGAACAATCTTCTTTTTTCGATTCGAGTGTCTTAACTATTTCCTTATTTGACTCACTATTACCGAGCGCAATTACTAAATTTCGCTGCCATCTTTCATATCCAATACGCCTGATTGACGAGCCCTCAGTTCTTTTTAAGAACTCAGTCTCTGACCAATCAAAAAGCTCTAAAAGGGTTGCTTTATCTAAATTATTCCTAGGAGAAAAATCCGACTCATTCGTTGGATTGGAAAAACTATTCCATGGACAATGTTGTTGGCAATCATCACAACCATAAACTCGATTACCTATTAAGGGACGAAATTCCTCCGGTATTGGGCCTTCAAGCTCGATGGTTAAATAAGAAATGCAACGTCTTGCATCCACTTGATATGGCCCAATTATTGCATTTGTCGGGCAGACATCTAAACAATTTTGGCATTTTCCACAATGATCGCCCACTGGTTTATCGATAGGTAAGGGTAAATCGGTATATAACTCGCCGAGAAAAAACCATGATCCAGCATCCTTGTTAACTAAATTACTATGTTTACCAATCCAACCTAAGCCAGCTTTTTCTGCCAGAGCCTTTTCCATTACCGGAGCTGAATCGACAAATGCCCTATATCCAAATGGCCCAATATCCTTTTGGATTCTCATTGCAAGTTTTTGTAATTTTGAACGCAAAACTTTATGATAATCACGCCCTAGCGCATACCTCGATATAAAAGCAGCTGCAGGATCTTTCAAAATATCTATTGGATCAGGTTCATCAGGGCGATAATCCATACGAACACTTATCACCCTAATTGTATTTGGAATCAGTTTTTCAGGATTTGTCCGCTTATTTCCATGTTTTTCCATCCATGTCATTTCCCCATGATAACCCTTACTAATCCACTGATTTAGGTAATGTTCAGCTTCCTCCAATTTTGTGTCGGTAATGCCAACGGCATCAAAACCCAATTCTAGGCCCCAGTCCTTTATACTCGAACTAAGTGTATTAAAATCGATGTTTAAATTTTCCATCATAATTTCTATTTTACCAAATGAATAATAGATTGATACCAAAAATTGAGAAACTCCCTCATGCTTTATATACAGCAAAGCAGCTCAAATATTTTGATCGTCAAATTTTTGAGAGATTTAAAATATCTGAGGATGTAATGGCTGAACGTGCAGGCACAGCTGCCTTCAAGCTCGCGTACGAAAAATGGCCTGAAGTAAAAACATGCCATGTTTTTTGCGGATTGGGGAAAAATGGTGAAGATGGTTTTGTTTTTGCTCTGAAGGCAAAAGCTGCTGGCTGGAATGTTTGTGTCTCATTAGTCTCGAGTAATGATATTTCAAAAAATGAATATGGAAAATATGCAAATGAGTGGATTAGTAAAAATGAAACTAATGAGGATTTAAAATCTCTGCCCTATGATTGTGATTTAATTATAGATTCTATTTTGGGAATTGGATTAAGCAGGGTAGTCGATGGAAGTATAAAAGAAGCAGTGGAAGTAATTAATGAGCATTCAGCTCCGACCTTATCAATAGATATTCCAACTGGATTAGATTCAGACACTGGAGCCATTTTAGGTGTTGCTGTTAAAGCTGATATCACAATTACTTTTGTGGGCTTAAAACAAGGGATGTTTAGTGCAGATGGAGTTGATTGTTGCGGATCAATTTTTTTTGATTCAATAGGGATCCCCGCTGCTATTTATGCAAGTCAAATTTTATCTTGCAGAAGACTGTCATGGCATAGCCAGTCATCTTTTCTTATGCCCAGAGAAAAATCCTCTTACAAGGGGAATTTCGGACACTTACTCGTTATTGGCGGAGATTATGGTTTAGGAGGGGCAGTTAGATTAGCAGGTGAGGCGGCTTTACGGACTGGTGCGGGCTTGGTAAGCGTAGCAACAAGAGAAGAAAATATTGCAGGATTGCAAGCAACTAGACCGGAAATAATGGCCTATGGCATAAATGCACCTGAAGAAATATCAGATTTAATACAAAAGGCAGATGCTGTGGTAATTGGACCGGGCTTAGGGTTGGGTAACTGGGGAAGGAGATTAGTCAAGTACGTATTAAATAGAAAAAACAAAATAATAATTGATGCAGATGCATTAAAAATACTACCTGGTTTGCTTGCAGACTTAACACAGAAATTAAATTCTTTTATTTATACTCCTCATTTGGGAGAAGCCGAAATTATGGGTGCAGGATCAATTACAGATATTTATTCGAATCGTTTTCAGGCAGCGGAAACGTTGCAAAAAAAATATTCTGGATGTGTTGTTCTCAAAGGCCCAGGGACGATAATATCAACATCTGCAAAAGTTCCCTTAGCGATATGCTCAGATGGTAATCCAGGAATGGCGAGTGGTGGAATGGGGGATGCATTGGCTGGAATTATCGGGTCTTTTTATGCACAAAACTTTAGCGCGAGAGACGCCTCAGAATTAGGAGTTTGCTTACACTCTGCGGCTGCTGATCAAGCAGCGAAAAGTGGAGAAAAAGGCTTATTGGCGTCCGATCTAATGCCGTATTTAAAAAAATTATTGAATAAACTATGATTCAGAAATTTATTGAAAATGAGGAAGCGCAGCTTGAGTTTGGAAATAAGCTTTCATCTTTTATCAGTGATAAAATACTAATTTTTCTTGAAGGAGGACTTGGTGCGGGCAAGACCACTTTAACAAGGGGTCTCATCAGAGGAAAAGGTTTTCATGGGAATGTGAAGAGTCCTACGTATACCCTTATCGAGCCTTATAAAATAGAAGGTATCGACATTTATCATATCGATCTTTATAGAGTAAATGATATCAACGAGTTAGAGTATTTGGGTATAAGGGACATATTATCGGAGACATCAATTGTTATTATTGAATGGCCGCAAATAGGAAAAAATTGGTTACCGGAACCCGACCTTTTAATACAAATCGATAAGAAAGATAATGGAAGACTAATTAATTTAACCTCATCAACAAAGAGAGGTAAAAATATTCTTGATTCTTATTTTTGAAACCCACGTGGGAGTCTCGATCTATCTTTTCTAATTTTTTATTTGTTATAGTTAAAAAGTCGCAAGATGGGGAAATTTGGAGAAAATGAGGAAAATTTCAAATATAATTTTTTTGATAGGTTGTTTTTCACATCAAATTTTTGCATCTAATATAGATGATATACGGCTTTGGACTGCACCTGATCATACCCGAATAGTCTTCGATGTGAGCGAATCCATAGATTACAAGACTTTCCCTCTCTCTAATCCTGATAGATTTGTTGTGGACTTTAAAAGTACCTCCATTAACAAAAAGATAAAATTAGAAAAGTATACTGATAAGCATTTGGATCGAATCCGATATGGATCGAGAGGAAAAACTAACTTAAGAGTCGTGCTGGACCTAAAAAAAGCGATCGAACCAAAGGTATTTTCTCTGAAACCAAATGAAAAATATGGGCACCGCCTAGTCATAGACCTGTTTGAAAAGAAATCTTCTTTTGTGAAAAAGAAAGTATTTCTCGAAAGGCAAGAGAATAATAGATCTCGTGATGTAGTCGTTGCAATAGATGCAGGACATGGGGGCGAGGATCCAGGCGCAATTGGCCCTTTGAAGAAAACAAGAGAAAAAAATGTAACTTTACAGATTGCAAAAAAATTAAAATACCTAATTGACCGACAATCTGGAATGAGAGCTATCCTGACAAGGCAAGGCGACTACTATATTGGGCTGAGAAAGCGCATGAAATTGGCGAGAGATAGCAAAGCGGATTTATTTATCTCTATACACGCAGATGCATTCAAGGATAAGCGAGTGAGAGGATCGTCTGTTTACGTACTCTCGAGCCATGGAGCAACAAGTGAGGCGGCAAGATGGCTTGCAGCAAAGGAAAATTCATCAGATTTAGTTGGCGGAGTAAGTTTGGAAGATAAGGATAATGTTTTAGCCTCAGTTCTTTTAGATTTATCCCAAAGTGCCACGCAAGAAGCTAGCTTGTCAGCTGCACAAAAAGTTTTCGAAAATTTGAAAATGGTTGGCAGGGTACATGGCAAAAGAGTACAGCAAGCTGGGTTTATGGTTTTAAAATCGCCCGATATACCCTCTCTTCTCGTCGAGACAGGGTTCATTACGAATCCGACAGAGGAAAAAAATCTTCGTAATCAGAAGTATCAGGAATTGTTAGCTATGGCGATAATGCAAGGTATAAGGCGCTACTTTGTAAGTTTTCCTCCACCAGGAACTAATATTTCTAAGAACGGAAAAAACACTGATTCATCAAGATATCGGATTATTGCTGGCGATACTCTTTCTGAAATCGCAAAGAGACACTCTGTGTCATTATTACAACTGAGACTTTTAAATAAAATTGAAAAAAATAGTAAAATAAAAATAGGTCAAATGATCTTAATCCCAAATAAAAAGTGAAAATGAAACTTATGTTTTCCAAAAAACTTTATCCGCCAGCACTATTTTTGATGGGCGCTACTAATACAGGAAAGAGTGACTTTGCGATGTCACTTTATGACAATTTACCGGTTGAGTTGATTAGCGTAGATTCCACACTCGTTTATCGAGATATGAACATAGGAACTGCGAAACCATCTGCAACTCAATTAAAAAAGTATCCTCACCGATTAATTAATATCTGCGATCCAGCAGATCCATACTCAGTTCAACATTTTATCGAAGACGCAACTAAGGCGATGAAAGAAATTTTTCATCTGGGAAAGATCCCATTACTCGTAGGCGGAACGATGCTTTATTTTAGATCATTAGAAAAGGGGTTATCAAAACTACCCTCTATCGAAAAGAAGGTAAGACAAGATTTAAAGCAAGATTTATTAAATAAAGGCATTAGCCACCTATTTAGAGAGCTTCAGAGAGTGGACCCTGATATTACCCGGCGCATTCATAAAAACGATACCCAAAGAATTACCCGAGCATTAGAAATTTTTCGACAAACCGGAATACCTTTGAGTAAATTACAAAAAGAAAGCAGTAAGCAGGAAATGCCATATAAAGCTATAAAAATCGCGCAAATGCCAAATAATCGGGAAAACTTATACAAAAGTATCGATGCTAGATTTGAGGACATGATTACTCAAGGGTTTGAAGGTGAGGTAAAAGCCTTGATGGCAAGAGGAGATCTCAATGTAGAAATGCCCTCAATGAGAGCGATAGGATACAGGCAAATGTGGGAATATCTTCAAGGTGATTATGGCTTTGATGAAATGGTAGAAAAAGGTAAAGCTGCTTCCCGGCAACTAGCGAAGAGACAAATAACTTGGCTCAGATCAGAACCTGATACTGAATTGATGGATAAATTTGATAAAAACTCTGTTGGAAGAGTGGAAGAAAAACTTGAAATATCGATGAAAGCCTTAGACTTCCGCATGGTCTGAACTAGCATTTATTCAAAGATATTAGCTATTATCAAAGAAAGATAATTTTAATTAATTTTTAAAAAAGAGTTTTTTTTGAGTTTTGGTGTTGTTTGGGAGCATAATCTAATGTCAAAAGGGCAAAGCCTACAGGATCCGTTTCTTAATATTTTAAGAAAAGAAAAAGTTCCTGTATCTATTTTTTTAGTAAATGGAATTAAGCTTCAAGGAACAGTAGAGTCCTTTGATCAGTTTGTAATTCTACTGAAAAATAATGGAAGCCAAATGGTGTACAAACATGCGATTTCTACAGTTGTGCCATCTAAGAATATCAAAATCCCTCTAGAAGACGATAAGGGCTTAGAGACTCTTGAAGAGAATAACAATTAGACTGTAGACCTGTGTTTAAAAAATTTTTTTGTAAGGAGGCAGAGGCTCTCTCTCTAGCATTTAATGTTTGAACGACCAAAATCGGGCGATAAAGCTATTCTGGTGCACGTTTCCATGAACGGCACTCCTCTTAAAGAGGAGTTAAATGAATTTAAAGAACTAGCGAGATCTGCTGGAGCAACCTTATTAACACTGATCACTGGTTCCAGGAGTTCGCCTGATAAGAGATTTTTTGTCGGTAGCGGAAAAGCCGAAGAAATTAAACTTTACTCATGTATGCAGCATGCAGATCTGGTGATCTTCAACCATGAGTTAAGTGCCAGTCAAGAGCGAAATTTAGAACAGTTTTTCGAATGTAGGGTTCTGGATAGGACTGGATTGATTCTTGATATTTTTGCCCAAAGAGCAAGATCTCATGAGGGTAAGCTTCAAGTGGAGTTGGCACAATTGCGTCATTTATCAACCAGACTGATAAGGGGTTGGACACATTTGGAGAGGCAAAAAGGAGGAATTGGACTTCGGGGGCCTGGAGAAACTCAACTAGAGACTGACAGAAGGCTCCTTAACGTGAGACTCGACCAATTGAAAAGAAGGCTCAGTAAAGTCGATAGTCAAAGAGAACAGAGTCGCAGGGCCAGACAAAAAACCGAAACTCCCACAGCATGTTTGGTTGGATACACAAATACAGGAAAATCTACCCTTTTTAATACTCTAACGAACGCACAAGTTTTAGCTAAAGATCAATTGTTCGCTACTTTGGATCCAACTTTGCGAAGGCTTGAGCTTTCAAATGGAAACCCACTAGTGCTTGCTGATACCGTTGGTTTCGTGTCTAAATTACCACATGATTTGGTAGCGGCTTTCAAGAGTACACTTCAGGAAACAATTGAATCTAATCTGTTGTTACATGTTATAGATGTGGCAAGTCCGACCCGGGATGAAAATATGAAGGAAGTGGAAGATGTTTTGGAGCAAATTGGCGCTGCAGGCATTCCAAAGCTTCTGGTATATAATAAGATAGATCTTTTCGAGGATACGCCTCCAAGGATAGACAGAGATAAAAATGGAAGACCTTTTGCTGTATGGATTTCAGCATCGAAAAATGTTGGAATTGATGCTCTGCAAGTAGCTCTCGCAGAGATCTTTGAGGGAGACAAAATTTGCTGTACTGCGACCTTAGAGCCTGCCGATGGGAGACTGCATGCACTTCTTTTTGAGAGAGGAAAGGTTCTAGATGAATCCATTACCGATCGTGGGGGATGGGAACTTAAGGTCGAATTATATAGTCAAGATTATGAAAGATTGCGGAAAACAGAGCCAAAACTGGGTAATCAGTGGAAACCATTAGCGCTATCTGGCGGCGAATTTCCCATACATTAATACTTAAAAAATAGTCGAATAGTTCCACCGAGTATTGTTAAACTTACATTACTTATAGTTAAACAGAAAATATTGGAGAATATAATATGGCTTGGAATGAGCCTGGTAACGGTGATAAAGACCCATGGAAAAACAAAGGTAGTGATCAAGGCCCGCCTGATTTGGATGAGGTTGTTAGAAAGCTCCAGGCAAAAATGGGAGGTCTTTTCGGAGGAAAAGGAGGAAATAGCTCTGGTGGTGGGAAAGGCTCATCCTCGGGCAACTCTTCTATTGTCATCGGACTACTGCTAGTCGTAGGCTTGGTTGCTGCCGGAGTAAACAGTTTTTACACAATTCAACCGGCGGAAAGAGGGGTCATTCAGCGGTTCGGTGCATATCACTCGGTTCAGGGCCCCGGTCCCCATCTCAAGTTGCCTATTATCGATACAGTGGAAGTTGTAAATGTCGATCAGATAAATAAATTCATTCACAGAGCACAGATGTTAACTAAGGATGAAAACATTGTGGATGTGACCGTCGAAGTGCAGTTTAGGATACTCGACGCTGCTGACTTTTTATTTCAAGACGCCAATCCGGGGAATACCATAAACGGTGCTATGGAGTCAGCTTTAAGGGAAACCATTGGCCAATCGAAACTCGATGAGATAATTACTGAGAATCGTGGAGGAATTGCGCTGTCAATACAAAAAGGTACGCAAAAACTTTTAGAGTTGTATAGGACTGGACTAGTAGTCACTAGTATAAACATTCAAGACGCAAAAGCCCCTGAGCCTGTTCAAGATGCTTTTGACGATGCTATCAAAGCAAGGGAGGATAAAGAGAGACTTCAAAACCAAGCGGAGGCATATGCAAACGATGTTGTTCCAAGAGCTCGAGGAGCTGGGGCGAGAATAATTGAAGATGCAAAAGCATATAGGGCTAAAGTTGTGGCTGAAGCTGATGGTGAATCACAAAGATTCCTCTCTCTTTTGAAAGAATATGAGAAAGCGCCAAAAGTTACCCGTGAGAGACTTTATTTAGAAACTATGCAAGAGGTATTACAAAAGACCGATAAGGTTATGCTTGATGTAAAAGAGGGAGGGAATAACTTGACCTACTTACCTTTAGACAGAATGATGCGTCAGTCTGTTCCTTCGACTAGTATTCGGGGGCCTGCAGGATCACCAGTTCAGAATAGTGATAGTCAACAGCGCACGATACCTGACCGCAGAAATCTTCGTGATAGCTTAGTTAGAGATAGGAGTGGCCGATAATGAATTCAGTAAAGCTTTCAATAGTAATTGTGATGATCGGCCTCATAGGGCTCTTGGGAAATGCCTCGTTGTTTATAGTGAAGGAAAGCGAGGTTGCGATTCTGCTGAGATTAGGAGAAATAGTTGATTCAGACTATAAGCCTGGGCTTCATTTTAAGGCACCGGTTATTCAGAGCGCAGTCGTTTTCGATAAACGCATCCAAACACTTGATGCTCCTAAAGAAAGCTTCTTAACAGGAGAAAAGAAATTCGTTGTTGTTGATTCTTATGCAAAATGGCGAATAACAGACGTTGCTCAATATTTCCGTTCAACCAGAGGTAGTCCTTCTGAGACTTCAAGGCTGTTATCTGCGAGAATTAATGCAGCGCTTCGTGATGAGTTCGGTAAAAGAACAATCCAAGAGGTTGTATCCGGTGAGAGGGGAGAGATTATGGAAAAATTAGCTAAAGATGCCAACAACTCCGCTTCTGATCTTGGTGTTGAGATAGTCGATGTTCGAATCAAACAGATTGATTTTGAGGATAAAATTAGTGAGAACATCTATGAAAGGATGCGCACCGAGCGACAAAGAGTCGCTGCTGAGCTTCGGGCACAAGGAGCTGAGGCAGCCGAAAGGATTCAAGCTGACGCAGACCGACAACGAACGGAGATACTTGCGAGCGCATACCGCGATGCCGAACAATTGAAAGGTAAAGGCGATGCAAAAGCAGCAGAAACATATGCCAACGCCTTCGAGAAAAATGGCGAATTTTACGCTTTTTGGCGCAGCCTTACTGCATATAGAGAAGTTTTCAGGGATGGTGGAAGTATGATGGTGTTAGACCCAGAATCCGAATTCTTCAGGTATTTCGATGCCGGAAAGTCCAAGTAGCTTTTTGCGAATTCTCACTGCCCCGTGAGGATGAACTTACCCAATAGACAGATAGGGTTCAATTTGCGAATATCTTACAATCTCTGTTCAGTATGGGTGCCGAACTACAGATCGGCGTTAAACCGAAGCCGGGGTGGACCCGGCTTTTTCATTGGCCGCCAAAAGAGAGTGTAATTGCATGTGGCATGATTTTCTGACGGCTGTTGCGCTGGTATTTGTGATTGAGGGAATTTTTCCTTTTCTTAACCCAGCTGGTTTTAAGAGGATGATGCAAACTGTTTCGGATATTAATCAAAGAAATATTCGCTGGTGGGGTCTCCTAGCGATGGCAACTGGATTAGTAATGCTATATCTTGTTAGGTAAACTTATTCGCTTTGAAACAAAAGATCTAAAAATATGCAAAGTAAAAGTTGGTTATTGCCGGATGGAATAGATGAATTGCTGCCAGATGAGGCAGCAAATCTAGAAAAATTACGTCGTAAATTGTTGGACTCATATGTATCGTGGGGCTATAGACTGGTTATGCCCCCAGTAGTTGAATATCTTGATTCCTTATTAACGGGAACTGGAAAAGATCTGAAAAAGCAAACCTTTCAACTGATCGACCAGCTCAATGGTGAGCAGCTTGGAATAAGGGCAGATATTACTCCGCAAGTGGCTCGAATCGACTCTCATCAAATACGCTCAAATCTTCCGACAAGACTTTGCTATGTTGGCAGTGTGTTGAGGACACGATTAGATGGTTTTTCCTCATCTAGAAGCCCCCTTCAAATAGGTGCTGAGCTTTATGGGCACAAAGGTATTGATTCCGATGCCGAGATCTTAAACATTATGGTTGAAACTTTAAGGATTTCTGGCATCGATGATTTTTTCTTAGATATTGGTCATGTTGGTATTTTAAGGTCGCTAGCAAAACAAGCAAAATTAAATAGTGACCAAGAATCAATAATTTTTGATGCTCTGCAAAGAAAAGCGAAATCAGAAATAAATGAAATCACCGAAAAGCTCAAACTATCAAAAAGTTCAACGAATATGTTTATTGCATTGGCTGACCTAAATGGAGGTGCTGAAACGCTTGATCGCGCCGAAGAGTTGTTAGGCGAGGCTCCAAAAGAAGTTTTAGATGCAATTGAATATTTGAGAAATCTGACCAAAATTTTAAGGATAAGAATGCCTGAAGTTCCAATTCACTTTGACCTAGCTGAATTAAGAGCATATCGATTTCACACCGGCCTTGTTTTCGCCGCTTTTTTTTCTGGCCAGGGTAACGAGATAGCCAGAGGTGGTCGGTATGATGATATTGGTAAAAAATTTGGAAGGGCTCGGCCAGCCACAGGGTTTAGTTCCGATCTTAAGGCTCTCCTGAGGCATGGAGTGAGAGATTCATCAGAATCAGACTCGATAATTCTAGCGCCGTTTAATACTGATCCGGAATTAGAATTGATTGTAAAGTCGATGCGAGAGAAAGGATCTATCGTCATTTATGAACTTGAGGGTCAACCCATTGATAAAAAAGAGATGGGTGTTTTTAAACAATTTCAAAAAACAAAAGATGGTTGGAAAGTTGTACCTTTTTAGAATTTTAATTTAAGGAACTTTAATGGGTAAAAACGTAGTTGTTATAGGGACTCAATGGGGCGACGAAGGAAAAGGCAAGGTTGTAGACCTCCTAACTGATAAGGCTGATGCGGTTGTTAGGTTTCAAGGCGGACACAATGCAGGTCATACTCTTGTAATAGATAACAAAAAAACTGTTTTACATTTGATTCCCTCTGGTGTTTTGAGAGGCAATCTTCAATGTCTGATTGGAAATGGTGTTGTTGTATCACCCGAAGCATTATTAGAAGAATTGGATATGTTAAGAGAAAATGATATTGATACACGATCCAGAGTGGGTATCAGTGAATCTTGCCCTGTAATATTGCCATATCATGTAGCCTTAGACCATGCACGTGAAATTGCGAGAGGAAAAAAAGCAATAGGAACAACAGGCAGAGGCATAGGCCCCTGTTATGAGGACAAAGTTTCGAGAAGAGGTATCAGGCTTGGTGAGATGTTGAATGAGGAAAAGTTTGAGGTCCGCCTGAAAGAAGTTATGGACTATCACAATTTTTCTTTAAAAAATTATTTTAAATGTGAAACAGTAAATTTTAATAAAGTTTATGATGAAGCATTAGTCCAGATGGAAAGAATTCGCCCTTTGGTAAGAGATGTGACTGGTCAACTTCAAGATTTTCGTAGAGAAGAAAAAAATGTAATGTTTGAAGGAGCGCAAGGCGCCCTTTTAGATATTGATCATGGTACTTATCCATATGTGACATCTTCTACAACAACAGCAGGCGGGGCCGCATCAGGCTCAGGTGTGGGGCCATGTGATATTGATTATGTTCTTGGAATTGTTAAGGCCTATACTACCAGGGTTGGCGCAGGACCATTTCCAACAGAGCTTATTTATGATTTGGAGAACGATAAAGGAGATCAGGTTGGCAAGCATCTTGGATTGAAAGGACAAGAATTCGGCGCTACCACCGGCCGACAAAGAAGATGTGGCTGGTTAGATGTCGTAGCTCTGAAAAGATCTTTGGCTATCAATAGCGTAACCGGTATGTGTATAACTAAGTTAGATGTGCTTGACGGGATGGACTCGGTTAAAATATGCGTTGCTTATGAGATAAATGGTGAGCATATTTATACTCCTCCAGTGGGTGCTGATTTATTTGAGGAATGTAATCCCATTTATATTGAAATGTCTGGCTGGCAGGAATCTACTATTGGTGCTAAAAGTTTCTCTGAGCTTCCCCAAAATGCTCAACTTTACTTAAAGAAAATTGAGGAGCTATGCGAAACGGCTATTGATATAATATCTACCGGTCCTGATAGATCAGAAACCATGATACTTAGGCATCCCTTTGATTAAGAGAAATTCCCAAAGAGGGGAATTTTTTATAATTTCTTATGGTCGTCCCTGAGCTTTTATCACCCGCAGGCACTCTTAGAAATATGCGATATGCATTTGCATATGGAGCAGATGCGGTATACGCAGGACTACCTAGGTACAGCCTCAGGGTGCGTAACAATGATTTTTTAGAGGATAACCTGAGGATAGGTATAAAAGAAGCCCACTCTTTAAGAAAGAATTTTTTTGTTGCCGTAAACGCCATGCCTCATGGTGCAAAATTAAAAACATTTATTGAGGACATTTCTCCTATTGTTGAAATGAAACCAGATGCATTAATTATGGCTGATCCTGGGCTAATAATGTTAGTTCGTGAAAAATGGCCTGAGATTATAATTCATCTCTCTGTTCAAGCGAATGTTGTAAACTCTGCGGGGGTAGATTTTTGGCAAAAAGTAGGAGTTTCTCGAGTTATTTTATCCCGTGAGCTTTCATTAGACGAAATATCTGAAATCAGAGAATCATGTCCGGATATGGAGCTAGAGGTTTTCGTTCATGGAGCCCTTTGTATTGCTTATTCGGGTCGATGTCTCCTTTCAGGGTACTTTAATCATAGAGATGCAAATCAAGGCACATGTACCAATTCTTGCAGATGGGACTATAAAATTGCCAAACAAGATTTTGAGCAAATCAGCTCTTTAGGTGTGCCTGAAATCGCCCTGGCTGATATCAAGAGGCATAAGAAAGCAGATGAAATATATTATCTTGAGGATAAAGAACGACCAGGAGATTTCATGCCGATATATGAAGATCAGCATGGTACTTATATTATGAATTCAAAAGATCTTCGTGCTGTTGAACATATACAAAAGCTTGTAAAAATTGGAATTAATTGCTTAAAGATTGAGGGGAGAACAAAATCTCACTATTATACTGCTAGGACTGCGCAAGTTTATCGCCGTGCAATAGATGATGCATTGTCAAATAAAGACTTCAATCCTAATCTGCTATCTGAGTTAGATAATTTAGCTAATCGTGGCTATACAGATGGCTTTTATCAGAGACACGAAAGCGATGAGCTGCAAAGATATAGGCAACGATCATCAGAAAAAGTTAAATCACAATTTGTAGCAGAGGTGAAATCTATAAATTTAATAAATGGAGTAGCAGAGCTTCTAGTAAAAAATAAATTTTGTGTTGGTGATAAAATGGAATTGATTACACCAAATGGTAATAAAAAATTTACTTTAGACAGGCTACTAGATAAAAATAATCATCCAATTAATGAGGCACCAGGGGGTGGCTGGATTGTGAGAACAAATCTTCCAATGCAAGCCGACAACAGGAGCTTTCTGACTAGATTTAATGATTGAAAGCCTTTACTTTTAATAAATAATTAAATCTTTCTGTTACTTGTTGTGGCTGTTTTTCAGACTTTATTGCACTTAAAACGTGACTTCTATAATTTGGCATTTGAATCAAATCAGAAATACATTCAATAAAGACATCCCTTTGAATGTCTTCATGGGCTAATTTTGAGACATAAAGCTCCATCAACTCTTTATCTATGAGTGCCTCCCAACTCCTACTGCCTATTGAAACTAAAATTTCAATATTCAGCGCATCCTCTTTATTTAAAATATGTAAGATCGCTTTTTTAATAAATTTTTTATTCGATTGAGAGAGTGAACGTAAAATAGCAGCCAATAGATTTTTATTATAAATCTTTTTAGATAGCTCTCTGTCCAATTTTTCAATAAGCACCATGGATGTTTGTTTTTTTATTTTATGATTCTCGAGACAATGACAAAGTGCAATTAAAGGCTCATCGGGAAGACTGGGTATAGCAGAATTAAGAATTCGATTAATTTTCGGATTTGAATTTCGAGCTGCAATGTCAGCTATTCCTTGATACCCAATAAACTTCCATTGATTCCACTCTAATTCTCCATTGAAGTAGTTATATGTATGTTGGAAATAATGAGATGGCTCTTGATTAAGGCTATAACTTAATATTGAGTGAAGGTTGGCTAATTTCTCGTTATTAGGTCTAAATGTAAAAGGGTTATCTTTTGCAATATCTGCGATGAGATTATCTCCCTCGGCGACTGAATCAATGAGCCGCTTTATAAAGTAATCCCTGCATGATTGAATCAATTTACCTTGTTCGTCTAAATTGAAACACAGAAACCAAATAATTGGCTCTTTTCTTGTTTGCAAATCAAATTTTACAATCGCAAACCAGGCTTTTTTGTTCTTTGGCAGCGGGTAAGCGCTCTCTGTTTTTTCAAAATCTAAGAATAAGTCTCTATCAAGCTCACAAATTCTTCTTCCTAAATCAAATATCCTTAATTGCGCGCCGCTATCCTCCAAGAATTGAATTAAGGTTTGATTTTGATACATATATTTTAGATTTTAATACATATATTTTAGATTTTAATATTAAATATTACTTATATCTTGATGATGATAAAAATTAGAGAAACACTCTCAGGGGATTTACAGGGCTTTATTCTCAAAAATTCATAATAATTTGACTCAATTTGTAAATAGTTAGCTTAAATTTAACAAATTCACATCACAACTATACACAGTTGTTTCGTTTATAAAAGTTATCAGAGAGAGTTGCTGCTTTTTGCGAAAGCCATCTATAAAATAGATACTTCAAGATGCTGATTTATATACATAAAAAGTGAATTGTAAAAAAAATTACCAATTTGATCAGGGTTTTGTATTCATCGACTATTGAGACTTAATTTTTAGGGTTATGCACAAAGTTTTCCACAGTTTTTGTGGAAAAAAACATTTTGTGTAGAATCAAGGGATTGCGATATTCAATAAGTTGGTGCACTGTTTAGCACACAATTTTTACTGGACCCTATATGACAGAAAAAGGCCTAAATAATGAGATGCTAATGTCCGATCGGAGATTAATCGAGCGCTTTATAGATCTATTGTGGATGGAGAGGGGTTTATCTCGAAATACCCTTAGCTCTTATCAATCGGACATATCTAAAGTGGCTCGATGGCTTAAAGAAAAAAAGCTCTCTCTAGAAAGCGCACAAAGATATGACTTGCTTGAATACCTCGCTTGCCTGGTAGAGCAAGGTATGAGGCCTCGAACAAGCGCTAGACAACTATCTAGTTTAAGACAATTCTACAATTTAGCCGTAAGAGAGGGATGGCTACAGATAGACCCAACTGCACTTATCGATGCTCCAAAGTTGGGACGAAGTTTGCCAAAATCATTAAGCGAAGGAGATGTTGAAAGATTACTTGATGCACCAAATTTGAGGCAACCAGAGGGCGTTAGAGATCGGACTATGCTAGAATTGCTCTATGCTACTGGTCTCAGAGTGACCGAATTAGTGAACCTTACTAGCGATCAAATTCAACTCAATCAAGGTCTTGTTAGAGTAACTGGCAAAGGTGGAGTTGATAGACTGGTCCCTATTGGTGATGAGGCCATAGAATGGCTTCAAGAATTCGTAAACGGCGCGAGGAAGGATATTTTGAAAGGTTGTCAGTGCGATGCCCTCTTCCCAACGAGACGCGGGAATGGAATGACGAGACAAGCTTTTTGGTATCGATTGAAAAAATATGCAAAAAATAGCCAAATAAGCGGGCTATTATCTCCTCATACCTTGAGGCACGCTTTTGCAACACATTTAATGAATCATGGAGCCGATCTAAGAGTAGTGCAATTATTACTAGGCCATAGTTCTTTGTCGACAACTCAAATTTACACCCATGTGGCTAAAGAGCGTCTAAAAACTATACATCAACAACATCACCCAAGAGGATGATCAACTAAAAGATACTATTATGAAATTAATTTTAATATTTTTCCTTTTCTTTATGTTAGGCCAGTCCCACTCAGAGTCTATAGAGGATAAAAATGTTGAGAAAATACGACTATCATTGAAAGAATTTCTTCCCGATTTGATACCAGATGTGGTCAAGTCAGCAGGCTTCTCTGATTTATACGAAGTATCATTTGGAACACGCGTGTTTTATACCACCTCAAATGGAAGGTACTTGTTTCAGGGGCAAATAATAGATTTAAAGAATGGTTTACAGTTAACTGAGAAAAGAGAACAAGAGCTGAGGAAAGACTTGCTCTCTAAGATAGATAGCAAAAGTGCTATTATTTTTGAAGATGATAATTCGAAATATACTATTACCGTTTTTACCGATACAGATTGTGGCTATTGCAGGAAGCTTCATCGAGAATTAAAGGATTATTTAAATAAAGGCATTAGGGTTCGTTATTTGGCCTATCCAAGGTCTGGTTTAAAGAGTCAAACTGCAATTGATATGGCTTCGGTTTGGTGTTCTGACGATCGGCATAAAGCGATAGACGAGGCTAAAAGCGGTGGTAATGTAGATCCTATAAATTGTGTTAATCCAGTTGCCACTCATTATAAATTGGGCCAAGACTTTGCAATAAGAGGCACGCCCGCAATTGTGCTAGACAACGGTCGCGTAATTTCTGGATATGTGCCTGCAAATGATTTAATTAAAATCTTGAAAGATCCTGGATAAATTAAATAACCTAAATTTATTGGTAATCAAAATGCTTTTCAACATCCTCGTGAATCTCCCAGGTGCACTTGAGATCTTTCGGGAATGTAATTAGATCACCTCTCTGGAACAACTGGGGCTGACCATTTTCTGGAGTCACTGTAAACTTTCCCCTGATTATGTAACATGTTTCTTGTTTTGCGTATTTCCATTCAAATATGCTTTTCTCCTTCTTCCATATTGGCCAATCAAAAACCCCTAAAACTTCGAGTTTCATCGGAGAAGCTTTTTGTTCAACTAAAATTTCACTTGACATGACTATTCCAAAAAATTATTTATTAACGTAATTTCAAGCAATTGATTTTATCAGTTTCTTATAATTTTTCTCATCTTTATTAGGATAATCTTTGTTTAACAACTTTAAGTATGATAAAGATATCCAATGAATTTAAGTAGCCGCAATTTCGATTATCAACAACTAGTTTCTAAATTAGTGGTTATGAATAAAAAAGTCACATGCGCCGAGTCCTGTACGGGCGGACTGTTGAGTAAAATCTTAACTGATTTTGATGGTAGTAGCTCTTGGTTCGATCGAGGATTTATTGTCTATAGTAATCAATCAAAGGTTGACCTCTTAGGAGTTAAAAAATCGACAATCGATAAGTTTGGGGCTGTAAGCGAGCAAACCGTGCTCGAAATGGCTAGTGGCGCATTGAATAATAGCAAGGCGGATATAGGTATTGCTATCAGTGGGATAGCAGGACCAGAAGGAGGGACTCCCGAAAAGCCTGTTGGAACAGTTTATATCGGCTGGGCATCTTCAGATTTTCATGATAGCGATCGTAAAAATTTTAAAGGAGGACGACATTTAGTTAGAGAGAGGTCAGTAGAGGCAGCGTTACTTGGGCTGTACGCTAGACTGTAGCTATCTTTATTTATAAATAATTGTTTTATATAAGAAAAAATTAATACAAAAAAAGGTGGAAAACAAAAAGAGAACCAATTACAATCTCTGTACGAGTTATTTAATTAAGAGTTTGGGGGATATTGAGATGGATGATAATCGTAAGAAAGCTTTAGATGCCGCCTTGGGTCAAATTGATAAGCAGTTTGGAAAAGGCTCAGTTATGCGTATGGGCGATTCTAACTTAATAAGAAATATAGAAGCTATTTCTACGGGCTCTTTAAGTCTTGATATCGCCTTAGGTGTCGGGGGAATTCCCAAAGGGAGAGTTGTTGAAATTTATGGGCCTGAGGCTTCTGGTAAAACAACAATGACTTTGCATTGCGTAGCAGAAGCCCAAAAGACCGGAGGGACTTGCGCGTTTGTCGATGCCGAACATGCTTTAGATCCAGTTTACGCTGAGAAGCTTGGGGTAGATATGGACGAATTACTTGTATCTCAACCAGACACTGGTGAACAGGCTTTAGAGATAACCGACATGCTTGTGAGGTCAGGTGCAGTGGATCTAATTGTAGTCGACTCGGTAGCCGCATTAACTCCAAAAGCTGAAATAGAAGGTGAGATGGGAGACACTCATGTTGGCCTTCAGGCCAGACTTATGTCTCAGGCTCTTAGAAAGCTAACCGCTAATATCAAAAAATCGAATTGTATTGTTGTTTTTATAAATCAAATCCGTATGAAAATCGGTGTGATGTTCGGATCCCCAGAGACAACCACTGGTGGAAATGCTTTGAAATTTTATTCCTCAGTACGATTAGATATTCGTAGAATCGGTGCAATCAAGCGCGGAGATGAGATAGTCGGCAATGAAACTAAAGTTAAAGTAGTGAAAAATAAAGTTTCTCCACCTTTCAAACAAGCAAATTTTGAGATTTTATATGGCGAGGGAGTTTCTAGAGAGGGTGAAATTATTGAGTTAGGTGTTGCCCTTGGATTAATAGAAAAGTCTGGCGCTTGGTATAGTTGTCAAGGAGAAAGAATTGGTCAAGGCAAAGAAAATGTTCGAAAATTTTTGAAGGAAAATATGGAGCTTACAAAAAATATCGAGTCTCAAATTAGAGAATCATTACTACCTAAAACAGAAATAATTGAAAGCGACACAAAAGAAGAAGATGCTTAATGTCGGATGTAGATGAATTTAATTTGATAGAAGCAAGGGCTATTAAGATTTTATCTATCCGAGAACATAGTGTTTATGAATTAAAAAAAAAGCTTATTTTAAAACTTCCTGACTTCAGAACTGAGATCATAGATGAGGTTTTGATTGAGCTACAAAGTAAAGACTTTCTTTCAGATGAGAGATATGCAGAGATGTATGTTGACATGCGTTCTAAAAAAGGATTTGGCCCATTGAGAATACGCGGAGAACTAATTGAACGCGGCATTAGTCGCGATATTATAGAAATTGAGCTAGAAAAACTTAGTCAAGATTGGACTACTATTTTAGAAAAAACAGTGTTTTTGCGTTTTGGTGAATATCAAGCGGGGCAACCAAGAGAGCTCGAAAAAAGGGTTCGATTTCTTAACTATCGAGGATTTCCTGAATCCCTCATTCGAGGACATTTGCTAGATTAAATCATGATATTTTGGCTTAAATACATAAAAGGTAAATTAATTAATTTTAAAAAAAAATTTTAATAAAATCAATTATTTAAAATATAGTTATTACCATTTTGGCTCAAAATGTCTTTACCACCACGATCTTTCCTCCCATCTACTATATTTCTCCAATTAAATTCTTTTAAAATATGGCATAGTTCTTTCTTTCTCAATAGTGACATTGAGGACGTAGAGGCCTACCATTTGAATTTATTTGATATCTTCTGACGGATTATGAAAACAAGTGCCGAAATACGTACAGCCTTTTTAAATTTTTTTGCGAAAAAAAATCACGAAATCGTAAGCTCTCAAGGCTTGGTTCCAGAAAATGATCCTTCCTTATTATTTACAAATGCCGGAATGGTTCAGTTTAAAGATGTCTTTCTTGGTAAAGAGGTAAGAGAGTACAAGCGGGCCGCATCCTCACAGCGATGTCTAAGAGCTGGCGGAAAACATAATGATTTAGAAAATGTTGGTTACACATCAAGGCATCACACCTTTTTTGAAATGCTAGGAAATTTTAGTTTTGGAGATTATTTTAAGCATGAAGCCATTCAGTTTGCCTGGGAGTTTCTTACGATACAATTAAAGTTACCCCCGGGTAAATTATGGGTAACTGTTTACAAAGACGATGATGAGGCGGCGGATATATGGTTAAAAGAAATAGGTATTAGTCCGGATCAATTATCTCGTATCGGTGATAAAGCTGGCAAAAAATATGAGAGTGATAATTTTTGGTCTATGGGTAGTACAGGCCCTTGCGGTCCATGCTCAGAGATTTTTTACGACCATGGCGATGGTATCGAAGGTGGACCTCCAGGTTCAGAAAACGAAGATGGAGACAGATTTGTTGAGATATGGAACTTAGTTTTTATGCAATTCGATCGAGATTCAACTGGGAATTTAACCCCTTTGCCTTGCCCTTCCGTAGATACCGGTATGGGTTTAGAGCGACTTGCAGCTGTTCTTCAAAACGTTCATTCTAATTATGAAACGGATACTTTTAGGCACCTCATAAAGGCCGCTGGTCGAGTATGTAATACTTCTGACTACAGTAATAAATCATTGTTTGTTATTGCTGATCATATTAGATCGTGTGCCTTTCTGATAAGCGACGGAATAGTGCCAGGCAATGAAGGCAGGCAATATGTTTTAAGGAGAATTATTCGAAGAGCAGTAAGACATGGATATCAATTAGGGCAACATAATTCTTTTTTTTATTTGTTAGTGGATGATTTGGTTAGTCAAATGGGAGGAGACTATACACAATTAGTCGATAAAAAGGATCACATTAAAAGCGTATTAAAATCTGAAGAAGATAAATTTTCTGAAACTTTAGATCAGGGAATGAACATCCTAAAAGAAGAAATGAAAAATTTGAAGAGTAGTACTATTTCAGGCACTACTGCATTTAAGCTTTACGATACTTATGGATTTCCTCTGGATCTAACAGAAGACATTGCAAGAGAATATAATTTGAAGGTTGATTCCAAAACTTTCCAGGTTGAGATGGAAAAACAAAGGGCTAGAGCCCGATCGAATAGTTCATTTGAATCAAACCAAACCTGTAATATCGATATAAAAGGAAAAACAAGTTTTACAGGGTACACTGAAACAACAGGTGATGCTCGTATAGTAGGAATATATAAAGACGGGGAAATTCGAAAGAGATTAATCAAGGGCGAAGAGGGATTAATAATTTTAGATCAGACTCCTTTTTATGCTGAATCTGGAGGTCAGGTTGGTGATCAGGGAAATTTATTACATGGGACTACACACTTTGAAGTAACTAATACATTGAAACAAGGAAAGACTATCTTTGGCCACATAGGGAAAGTTTTACAAGGTGAATTGACCTTAAATTCTGATGTAACTGCTGAAGTGAATGAAAGCCGAAGAAACAAAATAAGACTAAACCATTCAGCTACCCATTTACTACATTCCGCACTTCGTCAAATATTAGGTAATCATGTTCAGCAGAAGGGATCCTTAGTTGACGATCAGAAAATAAGGTTTGATTTTTCACATAATGAGACTATACCGATGGAGTCACTCGCCGCCATTGAATCTTTAGTAAACGAGCATATTCGAAGAAACCATTCTGTCACTACCCAATTAATGCCATTTGAAGATGCGAGAAAATCTGGTGCGTTAGCATTATTTGGAGAAAAGTACGACAGCGAAGTGAGGGTGCTTTCGATGAGTGAATTTTCTGTGGAGCTGTGCGGCGGTACTCATGTGAGGGCTACTGGTGATATTGGTCTTTTTAAAATAATAAGTGAGACGGGAATTTCTTCTGGTGTTCGTAGGATTGAAGCCTTCACTGGCGAAAAGGCCTTGGATTTTACTGGAAGTAATCAAAAAAAATTACTTAATATCGCTAATATAATCAATACAACCAGCGACCAAATAGAAAATAAAATCGAGAGACTCTTTGAGCAAAATAAGATTCTCGAAAAAGAAATCAATGAACTTAAAAGTAAACTCACATCTTCCTTGAGCCATGATCTGATCGCTGATGCCATAGAAGTTGGTGGAATTAAGGTTTTAGCCAAACAGATTGAAAATATCCCTGCAAACTCGATGAGAGCTATGATAGATGACTTAAAAATTAAACTAAAAAGTGGAGTTATCTTGATAATTTCAGTAAATGGAGAGAAGGTTAATTTAGCTGCTGGCATAACAAAAGATCTTACTAGTAAGCTGAAAGCTGGCGATCTAGTTCGAATTGCAGCAGAGAAGGTTGGGGGAAAGGGAGGAGGGCGCCCAGATTTAGCACAAGCAGGCGGTTCAGATCCTAATGGAATTGAGGATGCACTAAGTTTAGTTAAGCCATGGGTGTTAGCAGAAATGAAATAACCTCACCGATGTTTTCATAAAGTAAAGCCATCAGGTGTAATCGAATATTATTAAATAGGTTCTAGGAAGAAAAAGTTTTATGGCAATAATCGTCCAAAAATATGGCGGTACATCTGTAGGTAGCCTCGAGCGTATTAATGATGTAGCAAGAAAAGTAAAAAGTGCATGTGAGGATGGAAATCAAATTGTGGTGGTTGTCTCCGCTATGTCGGGAGAAACTAACCGACTAATATCGCTTGCCAGTCAAATAAATCTCAATCCAGACCCAAGAGAACTGGATGTCTTGATTACCACTGGGGAGCAAGTGACAATAGCGCTTCTCGCATTAGCACTGCAAAACCTAGGCTGTAAAGCTCGGTCTTATACGGGCAGTCAAGTCAAAATCCAGACGGATAATGCTCATGGGAAAGCTCGTATTGTTGATATTGATCACTCAAAAGTAAATACCGATTTAAAGAATGGTCGAGTAGTAGTAATAGCTGGTTTTCAGGGGGTTGATAGTAATGGAAATATAACAACGCTTGGAAGAGGTGGCTCAGATACGACTGCTGTCGCAATGGCGGCTGCTTTAAAGGCTGATGAGTGTCAGATATTTACTGACGTCGATGGCGTCTACACTACTGACCCTCGCGTCGAGCCAAAAGCCCGTAAGCTAAATCGTATAACATTTGAAGAAATGCTAGAAATGGCTAGCTTGGGATCTAAGGTTTTACAGATACGATCCGTTGAATTTGCTGGAAAATATAATGTACCTTTGCGAGTACTATCTAGTTTCGATGAAAATAGTGAGGGAACTCTTATCTCCCTTGAGGAGGATAATGTGGAAGCAGCAGAAATTTCAGGAATCGCGCTTAATCGTGATGAGGCAAAACTAACTATAAGAGGCGTTCCTGACGAGCCTGGTGTAGCGTACAACATACTGGGCCCAATAGGCGATGCAAATATCGAAGTCGATATGATTGTTCAAAATATTGCACAAGATGGCACAACAGATTTTACGTTTACCGTGAATAGAAATGAGTTTGATAAAGCAAAACAAATCTTAGAACAAACCGCGACTTCTCTCGGAGCACGAGAAATTGAAGGAGATACAGAAATAGTAAAACTTTCTTTGGTTGGCGTAGGAATGAGATCTCATGCCGGTATCGCTAGTAAAATGTTTAAATGTTTATCAAACGAAGGTATAAATATACAGATGATTTCAACATCTGAAATAAAAATTTCAGTTATGATAGAGGAAAGATATTTAGAGCTCGGTGTACGTGCCTTGCATGATACATTTGAACTAGAAAGAGATTAAAATTTTGGGTTATTATTTATAGCATAACCAGACATGTTACAAAGCAAAATTAGGGTATCAAAGCTCACGGATACAGATGGACCGTAGAGCGAATAGCAACATAGGAGAGTACAATGCTTATTTTAACGCGACGAGTTGGCGAGAGTTTAATGATTGGCGATGATGTTACCGTTACTGTTCTTGGGGTAAAGGGCAATCAAGTAAGGATTGGTGTAAATGCACCAAAAGACGTCTCAGTTCATCGCGAGGAAATTTATGAAAGAATAAAAAACGAACAATCGGTCGGTGAATAAACGAATCAATAGAAGTCCGTATTTTTTTTTCTGAGTATTTAAAATTTCGTAAGAATCAATTTATTGCGGTTTACCAAGGTCAGTAATTTACTATATTACCTTTGTATTTAATTATAAGCATTTTGTTTCATTTCGGAGAGTTGGCCGAGTGGCTGAAGGCGCTCCCCTGCTAAGGGAGTATGGGGTTTATAGCTTCATCGAGGGTTCGAATCCCTCACTCTCCGCCAAAAAATATTCTTTCATTTGTTAAATCATTGACAAAAGCATTGTGCCTATACAGACTACACAATTAGTCAAGCGCCCGTAGCTCAGCTGGATAGAGTACCTGGCTACGAACCAGGCGGTCGCACGTTCGAATCGTGCCGGGCGCGCCATATCGCACAAGTCTCCAAGCGCCTGTAGCTCAGCTGGATAGAGTACCTGGCTTCGAACCAGGCGGTCGCAGGTTCGAATCCTGCCGGGCGCGCCATTT
>MDTD01058944.1_pt1 | contig 57336 bp, 53 predicted proteins | sample 811221 | NCBI WGS metagenome assembly MDTD01 (sample SAMN05326646, study PRJNA326480) | marine metagenome | isolation source: seawater | place: Pacific Ocean: South West | collected 2011 | reverse complement strand
TCTCTTTTTTTTCTTTAAGTAATACTTCACTAACTTTTCCCATGTATCTTGAAAAGAATATGTTATTGGCCTTGAAGAGCTCATTTCGCTCATCATCCAACATTAATGAAATTATGTTTCCATCAATGTCGACTTTTCCTACTGCAAGACAATTATCTAACTTTTTAATTGGAATAAATTTGCATAGAGAGCATAGTAATAAATAAATTGGTAACTCCAACCATCTAAAATCCTCCCACAACATTTTTTTTACAGACTCCAGCCCCTCAATAACTAAGACAAACCTCTTTAAGGGTATTGTTTTATTTTGACTCCTGAAAAGATAAATAAACTTTTCCTTTAATGGCCTTCCTTTCCTTCCCAAACCTAAAATTTCAATTCCAGGTAAACCATTATTTGAGTAACCAAAAATATTTATTTTTAAAATTTTTTTTCCCCTTAAATAGAGACCTTTTGTTGATGACGTAAACATTTTGTTCCTCTTAAAATAAGTTGAATTATTTTCTTTTATTGCAACTAAAAATATTTTAAGGATTGAATAAAATATAGGAATTATTAGATAATTTATTTCAATGAAACCATTAAATTTATAAAGAGTTCAAAGATTTTTTTCCTGTGAATAATAACAAGACCTTTTATCACTTTTTCCTCTATAAAAATGAAACTCTTTTAGATCAAAAGCGTAACTCTTTCTCAACTTTTTACAAAGTTCTATTGAGTCTTCAACATCATTTTTAAAATCTTTCAAATTAAAGGTAAGAACAGCTGAACTACCGAATTGGCAAAGGGCCTTTCCTTCCTTATAAACAACTCCTCTTAAAAAAGGCCTCTTACTTACATTAGGCATTTTTTTTATTTTTATCATTTTTAAACAAAATGACCTAACATTAACCTTCTCTCCCATACAATCAAAAAAAGCCATTGAATGCCTTTTAGAAATCAAGCTGTTTTTTTTCATCAAAGTGCAGGCGCTCCTTAGACTTTCCTCAATATTTTGAGGGTCATAAATTTTAAAATTAACTTTAGCGGGATTTATAGAGGGGAAAAAAAAGGTCCCCCCCCAAAAAAGAAACAAACCTAGAAAGAAGCGAAACATAGCTTTTTTCCGACTAAGATGGAAATAGTCCTCTAAGCCTCATGGCCATAAAAAGTTTTCCTAAAGCGACTATAAAAGCAGCCTTTTTCATATCTGTATCGTATTTATCTTTAGCTTCACAAACTTCATCAAAAGCCCTTTTTAAGATTCCATGAAGCTCTTCATTAATTCGGTCTAAATCCCAGAAAAAATTCTGAAGACCCTGGACCCACTCGAAGTAAGAGACAACAACACCACCGGCATTACATAAGATATCTGGTATAATAAAGACGCCTTTATTGGACAAGTGCTCAATCGCATGTTTAGTAAGTGGACCATTGGCACCCTCAGCAATGATTTTCGCCTTAACATTATCACAGTTGTCCTTTGTCACGACACCATCAATTGCTGCAGGAATTAGCACATCAACATCTAAAGCCAGAAGCTCCTCATTAGAAATCACTGTTGCACCAGGCATGTCCTTTAAAAACCTTCTGCTATCAACCCAATCAACTGCTTTTTGAAGATCAATTCCATTTTTATCATAGATTGCACCTGAAACATCACTGATTGCAACAATCTTAACTCCTTCTGCATGTAAATCTTGAGCTGCAGGAATACCAACTTTTCCAAAACCGTGAATAGCGACAGTAGTATTGCTACCCATAGTTAACCCCATTTTTTGGGCAGCAAAGTTCACGCAGAATGCAACTCCTTTCCCAGTTGCTTCTGCTCTTCCCAAAGAGCCTCCGACAGCAATAGGTTTACCTGTTACTACTCCAGGTATCGTATAACCTTTTAATTGGGAATAGGTATCCATAAACCAGGCCATCGTTTGAGCATCTGTTCCAATATCAGGAGCTGGTATATCTGTTGAAGGACCTATAATCATGTTGATTTCAGTGCAATATCTTCTTGTTAACGATTGAAGCTCCTGACGAGATAGATTGTTTGGATCAACCATAATCCCACCCTTAGCACCACCTAAAGGAAGTCCTACCAGAGCACACTTAAAGGTCATCAGCATGGCCAAAGCAGCCGTTTCAGAGAGGTCAACATTGGGGTGATAACGAATCCCACCTTTTCCAGGTCCAATTGTCATATTATGTTGAACCCTAAACCCCATGAAAGTTTTAACAGTTCCGTCATCGAGCCTAATGGGTACTGAAACCTGTAAGGCCCTCTTTGGATATTTTAAACGATCTAAAACATTAGGATCTAAACTCATCGTATATGAAGCCACTTCTAATTGTTCTAGCGCATCCTTATAGAGGGGGCTTTCAAAAAGGCTCATGATTATTCTCCCTTTAGCTTGTTATCAAATTTTTCTAAATCTACACCCTAATCATTAGGGTGAGTAGCTTTTTTCGATGTTTTTTTTATCTCGGTTTTTGCCTCTTTAACGAGGGTTTTAAGAAGGTCCTTCATATCCTTATCCAAATTAAGGTCCTTCGTTTTCTCACGCATAGCTTTAATAAATTCATTAGCAGAAGGGGCGCTCTTTTTCTTAACCGCCTTCTTTGATACTCCCTTCCCTCTACCTGGAGCAACCGTACCCTTTAAAATCTTCCTCAATTCAGTGCGTTTTCTTATCTCACCATTTTTTATTTTTTCAAAAATCATTTTTTGCATAGGTCCTTCTTCCAAAGCACCAAACTCAAGAAGAACGTACTTTTCTATGTCAAATACCTTCGCTGCTTCTCTCAATTCTTTAGGAAGCTTTCCTAATAATATACTTCTATGCACTTCTGACTTAGATATTCCTAAAGCAGCTTGAATCTTTCTTTCAGAAGCATCAGTTGATTTTTTGTAAGCATAAATTCCATCTGCTTTATCTATGTAATGAAGCTCTTCCCGGGAAGAGTTTTCAGAAAATTGAATGGCCATTAACTCTTCTTCTGATTTATCGTCCAGAATAAAACAGGGAGCCTTCTTCATATCGATAGAAGTCATCGCCCTATAGCGGCGCTCACCACATATAAGCGTTAATAAACCATTTTCTCTATGCACAACAAGCGGTTGAATAAGGCCATTTGCCTTAATATTTTCAGCTAAATCCTTCAAGGACTTATCATCAAACTTGGTTCTTACCTGCTCTTTAACATTAATATTTTTAAGAGAAACTTCTTCTAATTTAGCACCCTTAAGAAGCTTATCGTCTGAGATTTTGAAAATATCGTGATCAAGTCTATCTGCTAGTGAAACGGTTTTTCTTTCTTTTTTTGAAACTCTTGGTGCAAAATTCTTGGCCATAATACACTCCACGTCCTTGTGTTAAGTATTGTTGAAAAAAATTAAAGATTAAGGGCCTCCCATAAAGCATCATAATCCTGTTTTCCTTGATTGTTTTTTCCCAACATAAAAACAGGTTTTTTTAGAGAAATAGACTCTTGCATCTGAACAAGATTTCTAATGCCAGGGGTACAGTGAAAAGATTGAGCAAGTTCACTCATTCTCTGCTTTTCTATATTCCTTCTCCCATTAACCATCGAAGGAATAATGGCAAACTCAAGCTTAGGATTTTCTGTTTCTTTTATAATCTCAAAAGTATCCATCAGCTCCTCTAGACCATCGATTGAATAATCTTGAGCTTGAGTAGGAATAAGTATTTTATTTGAAGCAACTAAGCTCATGATGAGCTCGTCTCCCAAAATAGGTGGAGTATCAATGACAACAAAATCATAGGAGTCGCCAACTTCCTGTATCCTCTTTTTTAAAAGCCTCTCTTTTCTACCAGCATTTTTTCTTATTTCAGATTCTGACAAGATGAGTAACTTTGATAAATTGGCCAAATGACGACTAGAGGCAATGATATCGATATTGCCGTGAAAGTCACCCTCACCTTCAGAAGAAATAACAAGATCCTGAAAAGGAACATCCCCAATAAGCCACTCAGGAATCAGAGTCCTTTGTATTTGAACGCCCAAAGTGGAACTAAGATTTGCCTGGGAATCAAGGTCTATTGCCAGAACTTTGTTTCCCTTATTGGCAAGGTGACAAATTAGCTGGTAACACTGCATTGTTTTACCAACACCACCCTTATTATTGCCTACTGTGATAACTTCCATGAATCACTCCTCTCAATTTTTCTTTCTAAAAATCAGGATTTTAAGCAAACCTTATTTTTTTATAAAATTTTAGGTCACTCATCACACTCAGTCAAAAAACACTTTCCAAAAATGATGCAAAAAATCATCTTTACAGAAAGCCTAAAAAATTTTAAGTCTTTTCGCAAAGATAAATATTCTCTAAGAGGAACCTATGCTTGAATTATTTGAATCATCTGCTGACTACCTTCCACCAATCAAAGAATCAGAACTTTCAGATGAGGAAGTCTTAAAAGAAATAACATCAATTAAACGAGAATTGGGTAATGATGTTGTGGTTTTAGGACATCATTACCAACAAGACGATATTGTGCAGTTTGCTGATTATACAGGGGATTCTTTGGCCCTCGCTAAAGAAGCAGCTAAACTTAGCGCTCCTTACGTCATCTTTTGTGGTGTTCATTTTATGGCAGAAACAGCAGATATGCTAACAAAGCCTGGTCAAAAAGTTATTCTACCCGATCTTAACGCAGGTTGTTCGATGGCGGACATGGCCAACTCAGAGCAAATAGACGCAGCATGGGAAAGATTAAATACAGCAACTGAAGAAAAAATAATTCCTGTTACTTATATTAATTGCTCTGCAGAGCTGAAGGCTTTTGTTGGAAAATATGAAGGCAGTATTTGTACGTCGTCAAACGCTCAAAAAATAATCAGTTGGGCCCTTGATAAAGGAGAAAAGCTCTTATTTTTTCCTGACCAGCACCTTGGTAGAAATACTTGTTTTGATATGGGGATACCCCTAGAAAAAATGGTCATCTATGATCCTACTAAGCCTAAAGGTGGCCTTACAGACGAACAAATTAAAGACGCCAAAGTCATTTTATGGCATGGATTCTGCTCAGTTCATCAAGGTTTTACAACCTCACAAATAAAAAATGTAAAAAAAGACTCTCCTGAAACAACAGTTATTGTGCACCCTGAATGTAGGTTCGATGTCGTTCAAGGAGCAGACCTTAATGGCTCAACAGCCTATATTATTGAAACAATTAGGAAAGCACCCGAAGGTTCTAAATTTGCTGTCGGAACGGAAATAAACCTTGTAAATCGTCTTGCCAATAAATACACTAATAAAAAAATTTTTTCGCTTTCCCCGTACCAGTGCCTCTGTACAACAATGTATAGAGTCAGACCAAGATGGCTCTTAGCAAGTTTTAAGGCCATAAAAACAGGGACTCCTATTAACGTGATCAAGGTCGAAGAAGATATTAAAAGAGACTCTCTTTTGGCTTTGGATCGGATGATGACCATTTCGTAATAGAGACCACGGAGGTTTTTTTATGATTTATGCTGACTATAATGGAAGTGCTCCTTTAGATTCCCAGGTGAAAAACTACCTTTTAAAAAGATTAGAAGATGGTCCTTTTGCCAACCCAAATGCAATCCACAACCTCGGTACTAAAACATTGATGGGTATGGAAAAAGCCAGGAGTATCTGCGCGAAAATATTAGGGGCAAAAAAACACCAAATCTTTTTTAACTCAGGCTCAACTGAGGGTATTGCCACAGTCTTCCACTCAATCCTTTCAGAAGCGAAAAAAAATCACAAAACCTCATTTATTATTTCTGGCTTTGAACATGCTGCTATTCCAAATACTGCTAGTTATTATCAAAAAGAGGGTTTTGAAATAAAAACTCTCCCTACAACAAAATCAGGCATCGTCGATCTGGAGGTGCTAAAAAAGTGGCTAGAAGAAGGAAGAGACCAATTGGCCATGGTATCTATTATGGCCGCAAATAATGAGAGCGGAATTATTCAGCCCTATAAAGAAATTGGTCGACTATGTAATAGCTACGGCATACCATTCTTTTGCGACACTACACAATATATAGGGAAAGCTCACTTCAACTTTGAAGAGTCAGAAATGGATTATGCCATCCTTTCAGGCCACAAGATAGGAGCCCTTACAGGAGCAGGCATTCTATTGGCAAAGGAACCTTCTCTCTTAAAGCCTCTTATTATTGGAGGAGGACAAGAAACTGGACTAAGAGGAGGTACACAAAATTATATTGGTAATGAAACCCTTGCGGTTGCCTTAACAAGCGTTGAGGAAAAGTTAGCCCACTCCAAAGAAATTGAATTAGCAAGAAATGCTTTTGAGAAAGATATTAAAGATAGCTTTCCAGAGGTTGTTATTATTGGTGAGTCCTCGCCAAGGTTAGGTACAACGACTTACCTTTCTTACCCAGGTATTCATGGCCAAGCGATTCAAATTGAACTGGAGTCTGATAATATTTTTGTAACCACCTCATCAGCTTGTTCTGATAATAGCCCGGTAACCAGCCATGTCTTAAAAGCTATGGGTATATCTGATGAAGTTGGTCGGGGAGTTGTTAGAATTTCACTCGGGATGGACTCTCCACTCAGCTACTATAAGGAAATTGGAGAAAAGCTTAAGAAAGCCTATAGAAAACTTTCCAAGGTCAAAAGCTTTTAAAAATTTTTTCTTCGAATCTTCTATAGATATGATTGCAAAAGTATAGGTTGAATTGACTTTTCTTTTAATTAAAGTTAACTTAAAAATGGTTAACTAAAGGCAAATCACGACTCCATCTCCATCACAAACCTTTTGAAGACCCTTCTGGCAAAAAGCCCTCTCTTTTGATCTTTGGCAATGCCCTTTTAAGTACGATATCTTCTCTTGATCAAGTCCTTTGGGACAAGCAGGCCACCCTACGGTACCGCAATTATCCTGACCACAAAACTTATCATTAAACCTTTCACACTTTCCACCAATGACTTCATACCAACCCCAGCGACAATTTTGACAAAAAGAAGCTTCTTTTTTCCTACAACTTTTACTCCAGGTCTCACATCTAATTGCTTTTCCATCAAAGTATTTTTGATGGGCCAAGCCAACTCTAAAGTCATCAGTAACCTCTCTTTCCAGGTTAGACCAAAAATAACCTCCTTTAAATAAACCATCTCTCTCAATTGAAGAATATCTAGCTAATCTGTTTTTTAAAAAACTTTTATCTTTCTTAATCTCCCACTTAATATTCTCTGAGTTTAGATTTATTAAAGGGAATGAAGACCAATGTATTTTGCCTTTTTTTAAATAATTTATAGTTAACATGAACGGTGGAACTTCTCTTTTTGAATTTTTTGCTAGTATTTTCTGATTAGAGAAGAATATTTTAAATCTCTCTACCTCTGTCACTAAGTCTTTCTTTAGGAACTTATCTTCTACATTACATTCACTATCTGTAGGAATTCTTTTGGATAAAATCTGACCAAATATTTTTTCCTTTTTTCTTTTTTTATCAACATAAGGTACTTTATAAAATAAACACTCTGAGTAAGCTTCATCACCCCCGCCACCTAAAACACTAAACTTTGCCAGCAATTGCCATGTCAAGTATGGTCTAGAGATAGGTTGATCCACATTAAAATAGTGCTGGTTAACAATACTTAACTTATGCGTATAGGCCCAATCCACATATTTTTTTGCCTCAAATACATCAGATGCTAATTCTTTCTCCTTCAAAATATCACAAGAGAAAAGGCTAAAAATTGTCATTATTAATAAAAGGGAAAACCTCATTTTAGTTTCCTCATACATCTAAAGGATATCCTAAGCTCTGAGGAAGGTAGCTTTTCTAGGGCTTTTAACTTTTTTTCAAATTTAATTTCTTCCTTTAAGTCCATCCTATTTACATCAAAGCTCAAACCGTTCCATTGAGCTCTCTTACCGAGCTCATGCCATGGTGAATCTACATTGAAATAAAAACTAGATAATTTAAGATTTTTTAGCTCGTTATATGGATTTTTCATAGCTTCAGGATATCCCCCTAAAACTTGAAAAACGCCAGTCCATGAAGATGAGTTTATCGAATGCCTTTTAAACGGCATTAAAGACAAACAATCTTTAGTAAAGACCTTTTTACAGTATTTCCTTTCAAATTTAAAATCTGGGTTATTTTTAGCCTTCCATAAAAAAGAAACTTTCTTCTTAGTCCAAGGATAAGGGCCTTTCTTAATAATTCTTTTTCTATTATTTTGGATATCTTGAGGAATATAAGTTGCAGCATCCCATATATGAGTCTGCAAAAGTTGCTTTCCCTTAAAGGAGCAATAGTCTTTCATTTCTTTCATTGTCAATCCAAAAGCTGAATCTGAAGGAATGAAATTATTAGGAATTTCAAATGGTAATCTGAGCTTTCTCTTCCATTCAGAGATATCCCTAAAAGTTACTTGAAATTTATCTATGAAAATATTCTGATTAAAATTGTTCCAAAAAAAAGTGTCTTTATCTCTAGAATATTTTCCATAGCTATAATTTCTTTGAGGTAGAAAAACTTCATTACAAGAATTTTGCATCAAAAAAACTAAGCTAGTCCTTCCAGAAACAAGTTTTAAAGCCATACTATAATTGGGCACATATTTACCTTTATGATCCCAACGAGTTATAATTTGACCAAAATACTTTTTATTGCCAACCTTAATCGGTTCTACAGAACTAAATTTAGAGGATTTACCACGCCTTTTAAAACGAACTTTTCCTTTTACTTTTTTTAAAAAGCATTCAATAAAGTCCGGATTACATCGAAAGTAACTTGGGTCAACATCATCGTAAGCGATTAGCTCTTTTTTACACTCAGTAAACTCAGCATCTGATAATTGGTCTGCTTGACCCTCCGACCAAACCTTTTGCAAAACTTCACTCGTTCTAATTAAGTCCTTCAAGTCATTGCTTCTTTCAATCCATCTTTTTGCCTCCTTATCACTGGAATATTTATTATATAAAAAATAAAACCCCATAAAAAAAGTTGGAATAAAGACAAGAAACAAAAAAAATTTCAACTTAGGTCTAAAATTTTTCATAAACAAGTAAACTAATCAGGATTCATCGAAGACTCTTTTGCTTCAATGACGCTGAAAAAAAATAGGATTATAATTTTATACAAGTAAAGGTTACTGTTCGACAATATTGAAAGTGATCTAGCAATCAACCATTTTTCATATTTTTATGAAGGAGACTTTCAATGACTGATTGGTTAGAAGATGCAAATAGTTCTAAAGACTATCAATCTGAAATCCTTTCATTTTCAACTTATTTTGAAAAATTCCAAAATAATCCAGAGAAGGAACTTCGGTCTTCGTGTAAGTACCTTTTAGATATGATCAATTACTTTGGAAAAGATGATAATGATCTTTATAATCTATTTACTCTACAGCAACCAGACTCTCCTGCGGTCTTCGGTCAGCAGATACCTGAAAAATCAATTATTGAAAATCTTATAAATTTTCTCGAAGAAGGTATCAACAATAAATTTATCCTTCTTGTAGGTCCAAATGGTTCATCCAAATCAAGTATTGTAAAAAAAATAATGAAGGGTGCTGAAATTTACTCTGAATCGGAGCCTGGATCTCTCTATTCATTTAGCTGGATTTTTCCAATCGAAAATTATGTAAAAGGCTCTTTAGGTTTAGCAAATTATGTTCCTCAAGATAACCTTACTACATTTGCTCACTTAGATGATAAAGATATCTCTGCCATTATTGGTTCAGAATTGAAAGATCACCCAATTTTACTTATACCAAAAATAAGTAGACAAAAAATTATAAACGAAGTTCTCTCAAATAATCCTCAAGTACTAAAATACGTTCAAAAATCTTATCTTTATAGAGGAGACCTCTCTAAAAAAAATAAAATGATTTATGACGCCCTACTGAAAAACTTTAAAGGAAATCATCAAGAAGTTCTTAAATATATAAGAGTGGAAAGAATTAAAATTAGCAAAAGATACTCGACTAGCGCTGTTACGATAGAGCCCCAGATTCATCTAGATGCAAGAATGCAACAAATAAGTATGGACAAAAGGCTCGCCAGCTTACCTCCAAGCCTTCAATGTCTTAATTTATTCTCCCTTCAAGGAGAAATTGTCATGGCCAATAGAGGAATCCTTGAATATTCAGACTTACTAAAAAGACCTCTAGATACTTACAAATATCTTCTCATGACTATGGAAACTGGAACTATAAATATTCAAGGGATTCTGACTGAATTAGATACCTTCTTTATCGGAACCTCAAATGAGATTCACTTAGCAGCTTTCAAACAGCATCCTGATTTTAACTCATTTAAAGGACGATTTAATTTTATTAAAGTTCCATACCTTCTTAATCATTTGGAAGAAGAGAAAATTTACAAAGAACAGGTTGAAGGTTTAAAGGACAAATCTGTTTTCGAACCCCACTCCCTTGAAACCCTTTGTTTATTTTCAACTATGAGCAGACTAAGAGTATGCCAAAGCAAAAACTATTCTAACAAGAAACTTTCAAATATCGTCACTGGTTTTAACCCTTTAGAAAAATGTCTTCTGCTTAGTAAAAATATACTTCCTGAGAAACTAGATATAGAGTCTAAACAGATTCTTCGACATAGCATTGATGAGGTGAGAAACGAGTTTAAAACAGAAAATCTATATGAAGGAAAATTTGGGCTTTCGCCAAGAGATTTAAAAAATATTATTTACCAACTATCTTCTACTTACAAGAGAGTCACCTTCATAGAAATTATAGACTTCTTAGGTAAACTGATCCTTCAAAAAAATGATTACGATTTTCTCAATATGACTCCTCAAGGTGATTTCCATAATCCAGTCAGGTTTATTTCATTACTAAAAAACCATAACCTTAACATTTTTGATTTTGAATTAAGGGAAAGCCTAGGACTAGTTGATAACCGCTCTTACGAAGATTATATAAAAAAATACATTGAAAATATTAATGCCTTTATCAAAGGAGAAAAATTAAAAAATAAAATCACAGGAAAATTCGAAGAATGCGATGTTTACTTTATAAAAGAGTTTGAAAGCAGTATTACGCTAGAAGAGGAGGCTGAAAAATTTAGGGCCCACCTAATTTCAAAATTAGGTGCTTTTGCATTAGACAATCCGAAAAAAGAAATAAAATACTCAGAAGTATTTCCTAACCTCATTCAAAAACTTCAAGAGTCTTTTAGAAAAGAGCAAAAAAATCTCATTCAAGATATTTCAAAAAACTTAGTCTTTTACGAAGCTCAAATAGACGCGGCGCAAGGCAGTCATACAGAAAAGAAACGTCCCTCTAAAAATGGGCAAAACCTCTCTCAAAAAGAGATTTCTCAAATTACTGCAATTATTAGCAACCTGCAAAAAAAGTTTCAATATACCCGAGAAGGCGCTATCTCAATTTTAAAGTATGTGATAAAGGAACGTTACTAGCTTATTTCTCTTTTTGAATTGGCCACTCTTAGGAAATCTCATGCCCATCTTAGAAAAATCCTTTTCCCCAGAAAAGTATACCGCCATGTACTCCGTGGATGAGAAGTTTGATGGCTTGAGGCTCGATCAATTTATTAAGGAGTACCTACCATCCTTTTCTAGGGAAGTTATAAAGAGAAAAATCAAGTCCCTAGATGTTTGTATAATTGGTAGACCTTCTCCTCATAGACCTTCTTCAAAGGTTTACTATCAAGAGAAAGTTGAGGTTAAAATTGTAAAAACAAACCATGAAGATGAATTATGGAGAGGAAATAAACTCAAATTGGAAACTGCTCCAAAAATTGTTTTTGAAAATGATCTTATGACCGTGGTTGGAAAACCTGCATTTATGTCTACTCACCCAACTGGGAAACACCTTTTTAATTGTGTGACGGTTTTCTTGGAATCAGAGCTTAAAAGAAAAACTTACTCTGTCCATAGACTTGATAGAGAAACTTCAGGCCTCCTTATTCAAGGAAAAACACCAGAATCCTCCAGAGTCCTTACAGACTTTTTTGAACAAAGTAGAGTAAAAAAAGCGTATTTCTTCATTTCAAAAATAAAATCTAAAGAAGCCAAAAAAAATGAATTTACAGCAAGAGAAAGGCTTGATTCCACAAATGAAGGGCTCAAAAGAGTTTATATTGACTGGCATCCCTTTGATTCAACTCTTGGTAAATCTGCAGAAACTAAATTTAAAATCCTTTTCAAAAACGAAACCTATGCATTGGGTTTAGCTTTTCCCAAAACAGGTAGGCAACATCAAATTAGAGTTCATGCAATGGTTCACGGTTACCCTCTTCTAGGAGATAAGCTGTACCTGGGATCATTTAAAATGTTTCAACGTTTTAAGGACGGATTTGCAACTACTGAAGATCATGACTTAATGGAGATTCCTAGGCATGCCTTACACGCCGTTGGACTAAAGATCCCTAATCTTAAAGATGTCCCTTTTTTACACTGTCCTTTACCAAGTGACCTAGAAGATTGGATAAAAACAAATCTACCAATGCACCCGACCGACCTTGATAAACTAGTTAAAAAAGAGCTTCATGAGGCTTTCTCTTCTCCTAGTAAATAGTTTAAAACTCCCTTAACACCACTATTTTCATTTCCTTGCAGTATAACTTTAGGGTGGTACTGCATACAATCAAGATGAGATTGAATATTGCTTACCCCAACACTATTAGGGAAACATTCAAAAACACTTTCATCATTAGGAGCGTCCCCAAAAAAAAGACAATCACCTACCTCATAGCTCGGGTACTTTTTTCTTAGAAAGTATTTCATTGCCCGGCTTTTAGAAATTTCTCCCTTCCAAAAATTTAAATGCACATTTGATGAAGAAAAATTCAGTCCCTTTTCTCTCAAAAAATCTTCCACCCGTTTTTTTAAACCTTCTTTACCTTCGAATTTATAAAGGTCTATGGCCCTATCCGTTCTTCTTCCAAAAGAGTCTAGAGATAAAGAACAATCAAAAGAGCTTACTAGTTCAGAAGCGACTTTTTCCAATAGAGAATAATCCTCTTCTAGTACGAGGTTTTCTTCTACCATTCTTTCATTCAAATCCCTAAAAAGTATGACCCCTCCGCCCTCACAAATGACCGAATCAATTTGGGGGAAATGGGTTAAAAAAAAGTGCCCCCAAGAAAGAGACCTTCCTGTAACAATACTTAGAGGAATTCCCTTTTTTCGAAGGAAGCTCAAAACGGACATAAAATGGTTAGAAAGAGACCCATCCAAGTCTGTCAGGGTCCCATCAAAATCTGAAAATACTATTTTTACTGTCAAGGAATTCAAAGTTAATTCATCGGGAAAGCAAGGCCCATATAAAGACCTGAATAACTATCCTTAAGGTTTAGCTTACCTTCAAGGTTAGCTGTCAAATGTCCATATCCTTTCATAGGAATCTTACCAGTGATCCCCATCGATAAATTTGCAATAGTTTCATAAGATTTTTCAGAACCATCTAAGCTAATGGCCAAAGGAATAGAAGCATAAGGAAAACCTTCATAGCCCCAAAAACTAAAGCCTTTTGAAAAAATAGGAGTTACTCCAAACACATTTTTTCTTGTATCCCCATCTTTAACGTTTTGCAAAACACCCTTCACAGAAAACCTCGGTTGCTTCATATAATCTGGGAAGAACTCATAATCTAAACCAGCAAATACTCTTCCAGAAAATCGACCTCCAGAAATCCCAATTCCCCCATCAAGAGTCATCCTAGAGTGAAGTTTCTGAGTAAACCGACCCTGAACTCCAACTCCTCCGCTAGAACTTAAATTCCCAGTCATTTCTAAAGAAACAAACTTTTTATCTATCATTAAAGGGTATGAGGAAAACCCAACCCCAGAAGACAGCGCATTATAAGAAAAGAAAGTGAACAAAAATAATAACGCACCAAGAAAAAAGTTAAACAACCTCATAATACCCTCCAAATTCTCGCTATCAAGAACCAAATTTTAGGACAATATACTTCTAAAAAAATTAACACGCCTACAGTCAGAGTTAAATCCCCAAAAGTGATTATCTCTCCCTTTTTTACTAAAAATCTCTTTAGCCTATTGACGAGAAACGGGCCAAGAACTATAAAGTCTACACTATTATTGTGGTGGCCGTAGTTCAGTTGGTAGAGCGCCAGATTGTGATTCTGGTTGTCGTGGGTTCGAGTCCCATCGGCCACCCCACTATTTTTTAGTCTAAAAGTAAAACCTCTATAAAGTTAATTCCATTGAATTCCTATTTTTTAAAAGCACTCCAATAAAGTAGAAAATTTCTCTTGAAAGATATTTCCTTAAATGCACCTTGCAGAGCAGTTGGGTATTAAGAAAGGGCCATAATGACATCAAATTTAAACAATCTGACACCTTATTTTGCTCTAAATAGATTTCATTTTGGCATGATGATTGCTTTGTAGTAAATAACTAGTACCAAAAAGAAAACCTTTAAAGGAGGAAGTGAAAATGAAAAAGTCGTTACTAAAAGTTCTATCACTATTTTTTGTCCTTGGTCTTATAAGTGCTGAAACTATGGCCGATTCAGATGACATTAGATTAGGAAGACCTGGCTACGGCGGAAATGGTTGTCCGGCAGGAAGTGCTTCAGCGACACTAAGCCCAGATAGAAAAGCTCTTAGTATAATTTTCGACGAATTTATGGTTGAAGCAGGTGGAAGCACACGACGGAAAGTATCAAGAAAGTCATGTAACATTGCAATTCCTGTTCATGTTCCTCAAGGTCTAAGTGTCTCAATTATTGCTGTTGATTACAGAGGTTTTAATTCACTACCAAGAAGAGCAAGTGCAAGGTTTACTGCAGAGTACTTTTTTGCTGGAAGAAGAGGTCCTAAGTACCAAAAAACATTTAGAGGTCCAGTTGATGATGACTACACTATAACTAATAAGCTTGCTGTATCTGCTATCTCTTGGTCTAGATGTGGTGAAGATGTTAACCTTAGAGTTAACTCAAGCATGATGGTTAGAAACTCTAACAGAAGAACTGAAGCACTTTCTACAGTTGATTCAGCTGACTTCAATGCTGGCCTTATCTACAGACTTTCATGGAGGAGATGTTAATCTCTCTAGAAGTTCACACTTTTAAATTAATTTAATTATACAAAAGAGGAGCCTCCAAATTTAAGGAGGCTTCTTTTTTCAAAGTGATTTCACTTTAGGAAAGGTTATTTTTTGGCCAACAGACAAATTTTGACTAAATAAGTTGGCTCCTCTTACAAGCCATAAAGGTAACTCGAGCTTTTTAGATATAAACTCCAAGGTGTCCCCTCTTTTAACAACATAATCAAAAGACCCATGGACCTCATTTTTTTCTACAAAGGAGAGGTATTTTTGCTTATGAAAAGCTTTTCTCTTTAAAATAAACTCCTTTAGACCTTTCTCATCTAGAGGAAGAATGATTCTTTGTCCAACTTGCAACCTTTTAGGATTTATCCAACCATTAAGGACTAAAACGCTATTTAACGGCGCTCCAGACCAATCTGAAAAGTGACCTAGTGTCTCTCCAAGCTCAAGAAAAAATTCATAGGTTTTCCTTCCCACCTTCTTGGTTCTAAAGTCAAAATAACTTTCCATTGTATTCAGAGAGTATAGCCCCCCAAGTTTTTTTGATGATCTTTGATCTAATATTTGTTCACCTTTAAAAACTTCATCCATTGTCATAAGCCTAAAATTCTTATTCGCTCCCACCCCACGAACCGTAGGTACTTTGCTTTTTCTCAATTTAATCTCTTGTCCTGGAAAAAGAATATCGTAGGAAGAGAGGTTATTAATTTGCATAAGCTCTGCCATGTCTTTTTTGTGTAGTTTAGATATAGAATAAAGACTCTCTCCACTCCTAACAATATGGTTTGTAGCAACTTTCTTTCTTAAATTAAAGGTAGGCTTTATTTTTTCTAACTTTAGCCTAAGCTGGCCTAATAAGATGTCATCTTTTTTTGGAATTTTTAAATTATAGCCACTTGGTATTTTGTAATTTCTTCTAAATACATGAGGCCTTATCCTAGGGTTCAGAAACTGTAATTTCCTAAGACCTACACCTAAAACTTTAGAAAGGTGCCTGACCTTAATAGTATTTGGTAATTTGATTTCGGAAACCTCTTCCAAAGCCAACTTCACCTGAGGACCAAAATACCTTTCTGGTTTTTTTGAAACCTCAACAACGGCCATAAATGAAGCGTAAAAGTTTTTTGATGCAAATCCAAAGCGTCTTCCCTGGTATTTTTTTACAATTTCTCCTATATCAGTTGTATTCAATTGCTTAATGGCCCTCAAAAGACTTCTTGCTCCATGATTATAAGCAGTAATAGCGAGAGGCCAAGCTCCTAGTTTTTTAAAATTTGTTTTTAAAAGCCTCCCAGCAGCCCTGGTAGAAAGATATGGATCTCTCCTCTCATCGATTAAATAATTCATTTTCATTTTGTACAGTCTTGCGGTACTTCTCATAAACTGCCACATACCAGCAGCTCCCACCTTTGAATATGCAAGAAAATTAAAAGAACTCTCTACATGAGGCAAGTAAGCCAACTCTTCAGGGATCCCTTGGGCGGAAAACTCTTTTCTTATGTAGTCTAAATAATAATACGACCTTCCCAGTCCTTCATAATATCGGTCCCTCATTCCTCGCTGAAACCTTACTCTTCGACTCATCATCCTCAATTTTTCAAGAGCAGGTCTACCAATCGACTCATAAAACTTTTTTTCATCCTCTAAAAGGTTTTGCGCTTTTTTAAACACTATATTTATCATCAATTTGCGCAACTTTGATTTCTCTTTTTTAACAAACCGGACTCTTCCTCTTCTAGACATCCCCTCTATATTGATTTTTTTGTAAATTACCGATAAATCTTCACTGTCATGAATATAACCTTCATTGCTTGAAATTTTGACAAATACCTTTTTCCAAAATTCGATCCTTACTCTCATTTCTTGATCAATAGGAAAATGGGGACTTGAACCAGAGGACGCAGTGCACGAAAAAGATAAAGTTAGACAAAAGAAAAAAAGAAAAATCATTTTCTTCATAAAAACCCACGTTTTATTTAAGTTTCTTCCCTTATATTCTTATTTTAATTCAAAAAAGAGTCAAAGATCAATTCACAAAATAACACAAGGCGTCTACCAAAAGAGACTAAAAGCAAGGTATGTCTTATATAAAAGGAGAAATAGACCATGAGTATAAAATTTCTTGTTGCAGTTATGGGAGTAATTCTTTTATCACTCTATGCTTTTTTGAAAATGTACAGACCGAAAGAAGAACTCCAAATGGCCCTTGAAGCTGACTACATTGAAAGTTTAAAAAAGTATTACTCCAACAAAGATATGAAAATCCAAAAGCATATATTTGACGTTGGAACAAAGTATGGAGCTGCTTTAGGAATGACAAAAGAAAATACTCTTAAAATGATTCAAAAAGACTTAGGGCAATAAAAAAGGGCTCCAAAACTATAACTTCTCTCCAATGCAAAAAATGATATAATGTTGAGAGTAACTCAATCCTGGAAGAAGTATTGTGAAACAGATCCTCATCGCTTTATGTCTAGTAGGACTCCTAACAACATCATGCAAGCCTACACAATTAGGGTCTAAGGTTAACCCAATAGCGATCTACTTTACTCCTTCAGTAGATGCGCAAGTCATTGAAGAAAACTCAAGAACCTTTATAAAGTACCTGGAAAAACATACAAATCTTTCTTTTAAGGCACATATTCCTTCTGACTACTTCACTGTTATTGAAGCACTTGGCTCAAAAAGAGCTGATATTTGCATTATGAACTCCTTTGGATACCTCTTGGCCAACCAAAAGTTTGGAGCAAAAGCCAAGCTTAAAGTGATAAGAAGAGGTAAGGACTACTACAGAGGCCAAATCATAGCCCACATTGACAGTAAAATAGAAACAATTAGGGATATTGAAGGGAAAAAATTTGCTTTTACAAACCCTGCTTCAACATCGGGCTTCCTTTTTCCTCTTAAAATTTTAGTGGATAATAAAGTGACTCCAAAAAGCACTACTTATGCAAAAAGTCATTCGGGAGTTGTGAAAATGATCTATAATAAAAAAGTAGATGCTGGAGCAACTTTTTACTCAAGCCCATCAGGAGATGGCACTATCAGAGATGCTAGGGTTCTCATAAAAGAGAAACATCCGGATGTTGTTGAGCAAATAAAAATTATAGAAATTACAGAAAATATTCCCAATGATCCATTCGTGTTTAGAAAAAACTTTCCAGAAAACTTAGAGAAAAAGTTTGTAATGGCACTAAAAAAGTTCCTTCAAACTAAAAATGGAAAAAAAGCTTTTGAAAATATTTATGGAGTAACAGGTGTAGTTAATGCTGAAGATGCAAATTATAATGCTCTCAGAGACCTTATAAAAAAAGTCAATATAGACATTAAAAAGCTCATCAATTAGCCGCCGCATTAAATCTTTACTTTTATTCTTTCAATTCTATCCATTACAATTTATAACACGGCAAAACTTAGCGTTCTGAAAGCTATTAACCAGATATAAATTAATTTAAACTTAAAAAAATAAGCTATGGAAAAACAAAACTTTGAACAACTTTACAAAAAATTGAAAGAAGAGAGGTCAGAAACGACTCTCAAAGACCTTGAGGTTCATCAGAAAAGAAGGGCCATTATCTTAGTTTCGGAAACTATAGATATAGTCAAAGTTGGAACTCATATTGCCCTTGATGATAAAGCTATCATTGAAACCTGGTTGGAACAAAAATTAGTTCAAAACCTTGAAGACCATGAATTTGAAAAGTTAAAATCAATGGACAATAAAATGGTTTCATTTATAATAATCCAACCTTTTGTCTTAATTCAGTTGTATTCGACTAAACATTAATAGAGGACAAGCAATTGCAAAAACCAATAATACTTCTGTTCGCTTTTTGTTTTATTTTTACCTCATGCAAAGATCGCCCTGCAAAAGGCTTGGGTCTCACACCAGAGAATAAGTTTTTTCCTTGTCCTAAAACACCGAACTGTGTTTCAAGCTTTGAGAACCCAAATGATGAAGAACACTTCATTAGCCCAATTAAATTTTTTGGTGGAAAAGAAGCAACAATCAAAAAGCTCGAAAAGCTCATTGGAGCAAACCCTAACGCAAAAATTGTTGAGAAAAAAGAAAACTATCTGAGAGCAGAATATACATCTTCAATTTTTAAATTTGTGGATGATATTCAGTTCTACTTTGGGCAAGAAAGTACCATTCACGTAAGATCTGCTTCAAGAGTCGGACGTAGGGACTTTGGGAAAAATAGAGAAAGAGTTAGGGAAATAGAATTTGCACTCCAACAAAGCGCAAATTAAAAATTAGGAATTCAGTCTCAAAGAAATAATAAATTGGGTATTTTCCGCTTCTGGATTCAACCTAAAAACGCCTCCATGTTCCTCTACAATTCCTTTGCACACACTTAAGCCTAGACCAATCGCAGATTCACCTTTTTCCATCTCGTGAGTTGTAAAGAAAGGAATCATAATTTTACTTTGTATTTCTTTAGGTATTCCCTCACCACTATCAGTGAAATAAATAGTTAATTGATTATCATTTATTTCAAAATTAATTTTTATCCATCTTTCTTCTAAATTCTTAATGGCTTCCATTGAGTTTTTTATTAAATTAAAGAAGACTTGAATAAACATTCCCTCTCTTCCTTTAATAAAAACATCTGATTTAAGGTTCTGAGAAATAAAACTTATCCCCAAATCACTCAGAGTTGTTTGGCATATAGATAAAGTCGTCTGAAGTACACTTTGAATAGAAAGGTCTTGAACCTCTTCTCCCCCTCCCTCTTTTGCGAAAGCACTTAGTCCCCTAACGACACTTTCAACTCTAAGAACTGACTGAAAAATATTATCCAAACCAACAAGAATTTTCTCTTTTGAAGAACCTTTTTCTACAGAATTATTTAACAATTGAACCCAACCAAGAATAATAGTTAGAGGGTTGTTAATTTCGTGTGCAACACTTCCTGCCATGTCTACAAGGGTTCCCATCCGAGCATGCTCTATAGATTCCTGCCTCTTTTTTTCCAAGTCTTCGTTTAGCCTCTTTATTGTCAAGTGAGTTCTTATTCTTGCCCAAGTAACCTTAAAATCTATCGGCTTTGTAATATAATCATTGGCCCCCTTATCAAAAGCACTCACAATATTACTACTTTCCAATTGAGCTGTAGTCATAATCACAGGTAATTCAATAGCGCTATGTTTTTTTCTGACGAAGTCCAATATTTCTAAACCGGTAATTTCAGGCATTACGAGGTCTAGAAGAACTAAGTCAAAAGTATGAGATTTTAAAAGCTCTAAGGCTTCCTTTGGATTAGTTGTGATTGTTGTTTTGAAGCCCTTCTTTTGAAGTCTTATCTCAAGAACTTTAAGGTTAATTTCATTATCATCTACAAGAAGAGCTCTTTGTCCAAGAAACTCTTGATACCCTAATGAACTTCCACCTGAATAAGAATCGTCTCCATTTTCTCTATTCATTTATTACTTTTCTCGCTTCAGACAATCTCAAACTACGAACACCTCTTCGGTGTTAAAAAATATAACCTTACAAATGAAAATTATTTTAAATGGATCTAAATTCTTTCGAAAGAGTTTGAAGCTAAGTACAGCTTCTTATTTTCCAAATAAGATTTATAGTGACTACCGAAGTTTGTAGACTCCTCTGAGGTTAAATCTCTTTCCCTTCTTCCTGGAACCCCTCTTATGAAACTATTGGGAGGATACTTTTTTCCAGGAGGAATCAAACTTCCTGCAGCAACTAAAGAGTTTGCTCCAATAACAGCACCATCCATAATAGTAGAGCCCATTCCTATTAAGCAGTTGTTTCCTACTACACATCCATGCAAGGTCACTCTATGCCCAACAGTTACTTCCTTACCAATTATTAAGGGAAAACCAGAAGAAACGTGCAGCATTGAAAAATCTTGAATATTTGTTCTATCACCAACTTGAATTTGATCAACATCCCCTCTGACAATTGAATTAAACCAAATACTGACATCATCACCTATTATTGCATTACCAATTACCTTGGAATCAGGCGCAAAGAAACAGCCCTCTCCAATGCTAGGAATATAATGGCCAAGTTTATAAATAGACATAATGACAGCTGAGAGTGAATTCCCCCATCAAGTTATTTCCAAGGAAGCTTAGCAACATACGCCGATATATCGCTTATATCTTGTGGGCTAAGGTTTTTAACGTAAGGCATCATAACTTTGTTAACTCTTATACCCTTTTGAATGTTAACTACCTGCTCTTCAAGATACCAAGCATATTGACCAGCAATTTTGGGTGCTTTTTGCGCAGGCTTCCCTTCACCATACTTGCCATGGCAGACAATACATTTTGCGTAGAGTTTCTTTCCATTTTTGAGCTCTTCTGTATCAAGTACAACAACAGCTCCAGTGGCTACTGGAGCCTGAGCAACAGCTTTCTTTTTCTTTTTTACAGGGTTTATAGCAGCTTTAAACTTTTTCCAATCCTTCTCTTCTTCAACATAATTAAATCTCTTATTGGAAACAGCCTCTTCTTTAAACTTTCTTAAGCTTAGAATACCTATCAAACTTATCACAGAGATAGCAAAAACAATTAACCTGGTCATGGATTCTCCCCGCCCAATTTTAGTGAAGTAACGATGCTCTCAAAAGCCCAAGAAAACGATCTTTACGGGTCAGATTATAATTTATTGCCGTATAAAAGGCAACAAATGGTTGATAACTCTGCCCTTCAAATAAACTCTTTAACAAATAATATTGCGTTCCCAATCAGATACTGACAAAAAAGTCTCAACTATTCCCCTATGACTTTCTGCTAAAAAGCCCTCCTTAACCAAGTGGTCCAAATGAAGAAGCAAGTTATCAAAAAAGCCATTCAAATTTAAAATATGTACTGGTTTTTTATGAATGTCTAACTGGTTCCACGTCAGAACCTCGAAAAACTCATCCAAAGTTCCAAACCCTCCTGGCAAAGCTAAAAATAAGTCTGAATAATCATAAATAGCTTTTTTCCTTTCGTGCATATCATCTACTTTAATGAGCTTACTCAAGCCTGTGTGGGCCACCTCCAATTCTAAAATCTGCTTTGGAATGACACCGATAACATTACCACCATTTTTTATTACAGAATCTGCAATTGCACCCATCAAACCTATTTTTGCACCGCCATAAACCAAACCTATGCTTAGTTCAGCAAGCCTACGACCTAATGAGACTGCTAACTCTGTATAAGAACCACTTGCACCATTTTTAGACCCACAAAAAACCCCTACTCTATTAAAACGATTTCCCAAAAGGCCCTCCACTTATAATTCTTTAAAGCGTGAAATTAATTGTTTTCTTTCCAGCTTACCTTTCTCACATTCAGACCTACTCAAAAGAAAAAAGTACTCTTGATTGCCCTTTTTCCCCTGGATTGAAGACGGTAAAAAATTTTCTATATAAATTCTTCTTTCAAAACACCAATCAAAAAGCTCAAGTAAAACCTCTAACCTAACACCAGGATCTTTTACGACTCCCTTTTTTCCCACCTTATCCAGACCTGCCTCAAATTGGGGTTTGACAAGTACAAGCACTCTTCCCTCTTCGTGAAGAAGTTTGAACACCTCTTCTAAAACCAGCTTCAAAGAGATAAATGATAAATCAACAACACAGAAATCAACCTTCTCAGGGAGGTCTAAGCCGTTTTTAATATTTATTCCTTCATAATTAATAACTCTTTTATCTTCTCGAAGCTCATTGGCCAGCTGGTCCTTCCCAACATCAATGGCATAAACTTTTTTTGCTCCCCTTCTCAAAACAACATCAGTAAACCCTCCAGTAGATGCTCCAACATCAGCGATTAACCGATCTTTCAAATTCAACTTCATTTGCTCTAAAACACCCTCTAATTTATCTCCACCTCTTCCAACGAAGGTTTTTTCTTTTTTTACCTCGATTTCTTCCGTATCTACTAAGAAACCTGGCTTTTCAACTTTTTGTCCTTTATAAAAAACAACCCCTTCCTTTATAAGAAGCCTTGATTGAGACCTAGTTGTTGCATACTTGAGTTTTACAAGAACAATATCGATTCTTTCATTCATAAGAAAAATTAAATTATTTTGGGTTGGATAGATATCTCAATTTGCTGATCTTTACCTTTTTCGTAGGTGACTTTCTTTATCTCCCCAAGACCCACAGAAAAAGTCTCACTAGATTTGGGCTGAAAGATCTCACCGGACTTCAAATTTAACTTTGCAGTTACTACAACCTTTTTACTCGGCCCATAGACCTCACCAGGTTCTAGAAATTTCAACTCTAAGGTCAGTACCATCCCATGGTTTAAAGAAATATTTTTTCTTTGCCCAACACTCACCTCTTCTCTTGAATAAACTTCACTTACCAAAGTCAAACTTTTATCCAAGCCTCTCTTGTGAACAACCCCCAAGTTAAGCGTCAGACTACCAAATGATAAGGAAGAGAATAAAAAACAACAAAAGAAAAAGCTCAGCTGAACTAGCAATTTAGGCTTTAATATTATTTTCATAACTACATACTTTTTAATGAGGTACCCACTATTTCAATGCCCCCAAAAGCTTTTAACACCTAACCTAAGTTTATTCATTTTATCTCGTAAGAACAACTCAATATTTTTTTGACTTCTCCACAAAGAAAAACATCTTTATATTCCTTGGTGAATTCAATAGTTAGGTCACCACCTCTCATTACAACATCTACTTGATTTTCCCAGCCATAGCGCTTTGACAAAGCAATCGCTGTAGCCGTTGCTCCAGTGCCGCACGAAAGTGTCTCACCCTCAACACCTCTCTCAAAGGTTCTTAAATTAACTAGGGCTTCTCCTTTTTTCTCGTAAAAATTAACATTACACCCTTCAGGAAAAAGCGGATCTCTTCTTATAATTTCACCCCATCTTTGAATATCAAAGGACTCAAGGTTCTCCACTTCAAAAACACAATGAGGCACGCCAGTATTTAAATAAAACCCAAAAGAAAACTTATTAAACTTACCAAGATCCTTTTTCCCTATATCAAAAAGCTCAGTCATTTGAACCTTGACTGACCCGCCTTCTTCAATAAAGCCATTATAAACTCCGTTAAGAGTCTCAACTCTGTAACACTTATCAATAGGAATCTTTACTTCAAAGTAAGCATAATGGCAGATGGCCCTTAAGCCATTTCCACACATTTCTACTTCTGTTCCATCAGCATTAATAGTTCTCATTTTAAAATCAAAATCTTGAGACTCCTCAAGAAGAATCACTCCATCTGTCGAAAAGCCATTTTCTTTCGCGCAAAGCTGCCCAACCAAAGAGTTCTTTATCAATTTTTCTAGAGGAAAAACTCTCTTGCGGTTATCAAATAAAATGAAGCTGTTTCCAGTTGCTTCATACTTAAAAAGCTTTATTTTCAAGGACATAAGGGGGTTCCTGTCATCTAAAAAAAGGCCTGGTTTTTTATTGCCAATAATTGAGGTTAAAGATATAACAGAGCCCCTTTGAGAATAAAAGGAACTTTGACAGATTTGGGACCATAGCTCAGTTGGTTAGAGCTCCCGGCTCATAACCGGGCGGTCGAAGGTTCAAATCCTTCTGGTCCCACCACTTTCTTTCAAACAAGTCGCCTCAACCCATTGCATTAAAGAAATTAGGAAAAGACTTCCTTACATGGGAGGCATTCGTTACTTCACCACCGTTGTTCATTTTCATAAAAAGATAGCTTACCATTACCATCCTGTGGTCCTCTGGTGGATCATGCCTTAAAAACTTTCTAAGATGTTCTTTACTTAATTTTTCCCCACGAATTTCAAGTCTATCGAGTTCATTATTGTATGAGTAATCAATACCAAAAGCTTTGAAGAGGCGCTCAATTTCAAAAACTCTATCGCTTTCTTTATGACGCAAAACTTTAATATTTGTCAGGCAAGAAACTCCATCGACGTATGAACATAAAAATGCAAGAGTGGGGACTAAATCTGGGCAATCCGAACAATCATAATTTAAAGGTTTAAGGCTTTCAGCCACTCTAAGCTTAAGTCCGCCGCCTTCTTCCCAATACAAATCCGCACCCATTTTTTTTAAAATGCTTATAAAACAAGCATCCGCCTGAAAAATATCTAAAGACGAACAGTTCTCTATAAAAACCTCTCCAGTTACTGCTCCTAAAGCCAAGGGATAAGATAATGAGCTGAAGTCTACAGGAACACAAAATGAACTTTTTCCTAACCTTAATTCTTTAATTAAACCCAAAGTCATTTCATAATAACTCTTTGAGGATTTCAAATTTAATAGCTCAAACTCAAATTCCTCAAAATCCCATAAGGACATGGCCAAAGCGGAAGCAAACTGAGTCGACCTCTCACAATCTATTGATAATTTCCTCTCGTTAAAGTCGAGAGGCCCCTTAACCTCGATATCAAAGCCACCAGAGCTTTCCTTTTCAGTTATATCCGCTCCCAATAAAGTAAGAGAGTTGATTAACTCTTCCATAGGTCTAATTCTCATCTTACCTTGAGGTTTTAAAACATATTGTTTTCTTCCACGAGCAAGAAATGGCAGTATAAACCGGTTTGTAGTGCCACCATCTCCAGTTTCTAGGTAGATCGTATCTGAATCATTATTGTTTTCACATTCTGGAAAAGAATTTAATACTTTAACAGTGCCCATGGGTCCTTTCAAAAATTTAATTCCAACTTTTTCAAGGCAGTTTATTAAGTTCGAAACATCCGTTGACTCTGGAAGGCCTTCAATAGTTACAACACTGGGACTAAGAGATGCCAAAATCAAAATTCTATTGGCATAAGATTTTGATGTTGGAATTAAAATGCTCTTAGAAAAATGCCCTGGTTTTACAATGACTTTATTCTTAGAATCCAACATAATTCTCCTTGAAAAAACTGTCGAGTTTCGATTTTATCGTCTCAAAATCACAAACGAGTAAATAAGGAATTCTTTTTTCATTGATAAAAACCAATTCAATTTCTTTTTCACTAATGACTTTTTTATCCCGCTTTACAAAACCCATTACATCATTAACAAAAGTGGAAGAATCTTTAAGAACATTGCCCCAGGGGGCCTTACCAAAAGATAAATTTAACGCCCTCATCATATCATCGCAATCTTTGATTAAATCTTGTCTTTCAAAGATATGAAATAATAACTGCATTCCCCAATAAACAGCTTCTCCATGAGAAATAGGATACATCTTTTCAAATGCATGACCGAAAGTATGACCTAAGTTTAAATATTTTCTAGGACCTTTCTCTTTAAAATCTTCTTCTACTAGACGACTTTTATAATTTGCACAGAGGTGAATTATTTCACTAATTTTAAATTTTGAGTTTAAAAGGGATTCCTTTATTTTTATATCTAGGAAACTATATTTTAGAACTTCTCCAAAACCATTCAAAAACTCTTCTTTAGGAAGAGTTTCAAGAAAAAAAGGATTAAGCCAAATATGGTCAGGCATATGGAAAGCACCAATTAGATTTTTCCCGGACTTTGAATTTATGCCCGTCTTACCTCCAATAGAAGCATCAACCATTGAAAGGAGAGTTGTAGGTATGACACTCCATGAAAGTCCTCTCAAGAGAGAAGATGCAATAAAGCCTGAGATATCACTAATGGCTCCTCCACCACACGCAATGACATGATAATTTCTATGAATTCCTTCTCTTAATATCTCTTCAACAATATTTTCATAAATATGAAAACTCTTTGCTTTCTCACCTCTGGGTATTGTTTTCAAAATCACTTTCTTATTTGTAGCCTTACCAAGGTCTTGAAGATTCAAATGATCTTTATAAAGACTCAATACAAACTCATCAATCAAAAAAATGATACCATCAACTTTAAGACCTTCGATCTTTATACTTAAAGACTCAAAGTCTACAACTTCTATTAGCTGTTTCATCGATCGTATGCCCTCTGTCTCAAAAAGTGGTCTGCCAATACAACTTTGGTCATCGCCTCAATAACAGGTATAGCTCTTGGTAAAATGCAAGGATCATGTCGGCCCTCTTTAGCTTTTTCTCCAATCGTCGAAGTTGGTTTAAAGGTTACTTGAAGTGTAATTCTTTCTCCATTTGAAATACCACCTTCAATGCCACCGAAATGACCAGAGCTTGAAGAAACCACACTTCCTGGTAAATCTGCCATTTTTTCACCAAGCCCAAAGGAAAATGAGGTAACTGCACCTATTGACATGAGTGCTTTTGCAAAGTCAGCTTTTAATTTATCGAATGCTGGCTCACCCAAGGCTTCCGGACATCCATCAATAATTATGGATACCCTCCCACCAACAGACTCACCCTCTTTTTTCAACCCCAATAAAAACTGTTTAATTTCATCCCACTTTTCTCTTTCGGGATATGAGTATTCTCCCAAGTCTTTAGGTAACTTTTCTGGGAAAGCTTCATCCAATGAAAAAGGCCCTATTTTATTTATAAAAGCTCTTATTTCCACTTTAGGGATAACTAGGCTTGCAAAGTAACCTGCAATAACTCGAGATAAAGTTTCCCTCCCCGAGCTCCTTCCTCCTCCTCGGTGATCACGGAAGCCATATTTCATATTTGTCGTTTTATCGGCATGCCCGGGTCTGTAGGATTCCTTTAACTTATCATAGTCCTGGCTTCTTTGATTTTGATTTTTAACTATAGCCGCGATGGGTGTTCCCAATGTTTTTCCTTCAAAAATTCCAGAAAGAATCTCTGGGTTGTCAGACTCCTTCCTTGAAGTCGTTCCCGGAATTTTGCCAGGAGCTCTTCTATCAAGTTCCTTTTGCAAATCTTCCATAGAAAAATCTAAACCAGCTGGTACACCATCAACAACAACGCCAATTGCCATTCCATGTGACTCTCCAAAAGTTGTCATTGAAAACATCTTGCCAAAATGGTTACCACGCATGTTAAATCCTTTAAAAATCAAAACATTGGCTTCTTTCTCTAGGGTTTTACTGGAGCGATGCCCTAAAGTAAACCTCGAATCAGGTAAAAATAATGCAAAACACAGATATTCCAAACCTTTTAGAGTTACAGAAAATTGAGAATAAAATTCATGAAAGAAATCATAATATTGAGTCTCATAAAAAACGTATCGATTACATAAATATTCAGATCGATAAACGAAAAGAACTTCTTAGTAAAAATGAAGAAGACTTGGAAACACAAAAAACAGAACTCAAACATAAAGAAAAAATGTTGTTTAACTTAGAGGAAAAAAAGAAAAAATCTGACGAACACTACAAAATGGCAAAGTCTCAAGCACAAGTTGAAGCTTTAGAAAAAGAGTTAAAGGATCTAACACCATCAATTGAAAATCTAGAAAATGAAATACTTGAACTTTTAGATGGCATTGATGAATGCGAAATTAAGATTAAAGATGGTCAAAACTTTCTTAAGGGATCCAAAGAGACAAAAGAAGAAATAGAGAAAGAGGTTAATGAAGATATTTATGATGATGAACACGCTATTTCAGTTTTTCAAAAAAAAGAGGATACCTATCTTGAACTCCTCTCTTCTGAAGCAAAGGGTTTATTTGAAGGCTTAAAAAAACGTTATAAATCCACAGAATTTATTACTAATATTGAAAACGGAAAATGCAAAGGATGCTTTTATATGCTTCCTTCGCATCTCGTTGAATCAATTTACAGAGGTATCAATATTGAATGCTGCCCTTCATGCCAGCGCATTTTAACTCCTGGCCTCGACTGACTTTGGGTTCACTTTGAAAAATCTCCCAAAAATTCTTTTAAAAAAAGAAACAAATTTGTCATAAGAAAAATACAAACATGGAATAAATAAAAGGGTGATCATTGTCGAAAATAAAAGCCCATAAGCAAAACTTAAGGCCATAGGTTTCAAAAATGGATCCCCTGCAGGACCTCCTAAAAGCCCAGCATGAGCAATAGGAAATAAACCAGCAACAGTTGTAAAGGTTGTCAAAATAACAGGCCTAAAGCGCGAAACACTCGCAGTTAAGATTGCTTCTTTAATGTCAGAAATATCCTCTCTTCTCTTATTGATGAAATTGACCAAAACAATTGAGTCGTTAACGACAATTCCAACAAGTCCAATGACACCCATTAAAGCCATAAAACCCAGAGGATCTCCAAAAGCCTTAAAAGTAAAAACAACACCTGTAAGTCCTAAAGGAATTGCGGCCATAATAACAAACGGCTGACCAATACTGTTGAACATTGTAATTAGCACAAAAAAGATAGCAAGCATTGATATAACGAACGCTTTTTGAAGTCTCTGTATTGACTCATTTGTATCTTTATTTTCTCCTGCAAAACGATAGTCAATATTAGGATGATCTTTTAATACTGTTTCGACCTGAGGTTTTAAAATTCCCTTGATTTTATAAGGGTTCATTTTTGCTTTATCTAGAGTCCCAGATACAGAAAAAATTCTTTGCCTATTTTGCCGCCTTATAACAAAAGCCCCTGGCTTTTCTTCAAACTTTGTCACGCGCCTAAGGGAAATTCTTTGCCCCCGGTTATTAAGAATGTAAAGTTTTGACAATGACTTCGTCTGACTTCTGGCTTTTTTATCCAAAAGAACTCGGACAGCGATATCTTCATCTGATTCCCTGACTTCAGTAACAATATCCCCAGCAAAAGCTTTTCTTAGCTCCAAAGCTACTTGAGTGGTTGATAAGCCTAGCCTTTTGGCTTCTTTATCATTAACCCTAACAATGACTTGCTTTTTACCTTCTTCAAAATCAACTTCACTACTCAAAACGCCATCAATTCTTTTAACAATTTCATGAACCTTTTTAGAAACAACTTTAAGTTCTTCTATGTTATCACCTAGTAGCTCAATTTCTAGAGGTTTTCCTTTAGGAGGCCCTCCTTGAATTTTCTTTACTGAAACTGTGTACTTAGGAATAAGTACTTTAGCCTTTGTCGTTAAGTCATCTAGAATTTGATCAGTACTCCTCTCTCTCTCGTCAGGCGGTGTTAGATAAACGACTACTGAGCCGTAATGATCACCTGTTTTTCTTCCAAAGTCTCCTCGAAATTGACCAACAGAAGCCCTTATTTGATCTAATTCATCATCACTTAGACTCTCAAAAACGAGTTTTTCAAGCTTCTTAATTGCTTCGTCTGTCTTTTTTAAAGGTACTCCCACATCTCCCTTAATTTGAACAAACACCGTTCGCACATCATCACCTGGAAAAAGTTCAAAATCCATAGTCCTTAAGGAAAGCGCTGCTCCTCCAAAACAAGCGACACAAAAAAAGATCACAAAAAAGGTTGGCGCCTTAAGAACAAACTTTAAAACTTTTCCATAGACATTTAGAAGAGGTTGATACCAGCGTTTTTTTCCTTCTTTTCCTTTTCTTAACTTTGCAAAATCTGCAAGGTGGGAAGGGAGAATAAAAAAGCATTCAAAGAGGGATGCTATAAGGCAAACAATAACAATAATGGGAACTGGCTTCAGAAACTTTCCCATTATCCCACCCATGTATAATAGTGAGCCAAACGCAATCATAGTCGTTACAACAGTTGCAGTAACAGGTCTAATCGTTTCAATAGCAGCTTCTCGAGCTGCTTCTCTCGGACTTACTCCTTTCTCCAACTTCTGATAGTAGTGCTCAGCAACAATAATTGCATCATCGACCAACATCCCTAAGACTAAAATTAACCCAAACATAGAAATAAGGTTTAAGGATAAACCCATGTAATCCATTGCAATAAAGGCGCACAAAAAGGCCAAAGGCGCACCTAATGAAGTCATAAAAGAGGTACTTAAGTTCAAGAAAAAAAGAAGGCATATGAAAACAAGAATAATTCCCTGTCTCCCGTTAGATCCTAGAACACCTAATCTCCTTTTTACAAAATAAGAAAAGTCATCGGTGTAACGAAATTCAATGTCTTTATAGTTAGTATTTTCTTTAAAAAAACTCTCAACTTCTTTTTTAACTAAATCAGCTGAGGTGACAATATCTGAAGTTCCCTTTATTTTAACATCTAAAAAGATGGCCTTTTTTCCCTGAGACCTCTGTAGGATGGCGCCTTCGCTTTCAGGTTGGCGGATAACTTTTGCGATATTTTTTATCCTAACTCTTCTTCCCGATGTATTAGATTTCACAACTATATTTAAAATATCATCCACACCTTCGAACTCAGAAAGAGTCCGAATCATAATATCACCATCTTTTCCAATAACTTTACCAGCAGAGAGGTTAAGGTTTCTATCCTTAATTGCGTTAGATACTTCACCTAAAGTGAGCTGATATAATTGCATTTTTGCCGGATTAACTTCTACTCTTATTTCATCTGGATAATAACCTTCTAAATCGGCCCTTGAGATATCAGAATACCTTTCAAGTCTGTCACGCAATTTCTTAGAAGCACCTCTTAATTCGTCGTAAGTCCCACCAGATAGAGCGACCTTCATTATTCCTCTGGTTTTATTGCTTATACTCCTGATTTTAGGTTTTTTGACATTTTCCGGAAAGTCATCAATATTATCTACGGCTTCTTTAACATCATCAATGACTTCACTAAGGTCGCTATCTGGATCAATTTCCAAATAAACAATTGAATTACCCTCTGCTGAAAGGCCATTTAAGGTTTTTATTCCGTCAACTCCCTTAAGTTGCCTCTCAATACTTATGGTTACTAATTTTTCCACATCTTCAGCAGAAGAACCTGGGTAACCCGTAGTAATAATAACTGTATCAAAATTCACATTTGGAAAAGTTTCCCGCTTTAAGTTAAAAACTGAAAAGATACCCATGACAATAATAATGATTGTCATTAGGTTAACAACAAGTGGTCTTTTAATAAAAAAATTGATCAAACTTTTCACAACTTATCCTGGTTACTTACTTAAACTATCCCGTAAAGAACCTTTAACATTATGGAGGCTTGCCAAAAGTTTTTCTTTTTGGGATCGATAATTAACAATGCTTGTTTCTGTTCCAATTCTTTGCTCTTCTGCTCTGATTACCTGATCAAGATCCATTTGGCCTAAATCATAAAGCTTTGTATATTCGCTAAGAATATCTTTGGATAAGGCCAATCTCTTAACAGATGACTTCAAACTTTGGTCAAGGCGAAAAAGCTGTTTCTTAAGAAAGTAGTAATCCAACTTTAAATTTTCAAATGCTTCTCTTTGTTGACGCTGAAGACTATTTAATTGAACAAGAAGCTTAGACTTCTCTATTTTTTCTGATTTAAAACCTAAAGGCCAAGTGAGATTAATTCCTACAGTAAATTGATTATCAGAGCCCCATATAGCTCCATCAGAAAAAGATGTTCCGATACTTTCATCGTACTGATTAGTGTTATAAGTTACATAACTGTTTATTGTTGGAGCGAAACTATAATCGGCTTTTTCCACACTCATCCTAATTTGCTTCACTTTTTCCGCCATTACCTTCAAATTTTTATTTTCCAACGGCTTTAAGCTAGATCTAGGTGAACTTAATCTATTATTTTTTAAGGTTCTAACTTCTCTAAGAGAGACTCTTCTATGGAGAAGCTTTGAAAGAGTATCAAGTGCTCCTTTCATTCTTAAATTGGCCATTTCGACTCTTTCTGCGCCTTGAAGTTCGGTCATAACTGATTGCTGCCAATCGACTTTTCTTTTTAGACCATCTTTTACCCAACCCCTTATCAACTCACTTCTTTTCTTTGCACGGACCAAGGCATTTTTTTCCAAATTCAAAAGGGCTTTTTCAAGACTAACATTAATGTAGGCGTTGTAGAATTGAAGTGTTTTATTCTCTAGTATAAAAGACTCAGTGATTTTTTGAACACCAATTTCTCTTTCTGCAATAGCAAGAGCTTTATATGTTTCTCTTCCAAAAAAGTTTTTTCCCAAGTTTTGGTAATAGCTTAAACCCTGTTCAAATTGATATGTAGTGTTAGACGTAAGGTCTAGAGTAGAGGAAGTTATGGAGTTTTCTAATCCGAACTGCCCTCCCCAAAGAAAAGTTTTGGAAATATCCGCACTGACATTCCAATAATTTCCTCGAATATCAGATGAGGGTGAAGTCGGTTCTAGCTTATTTTGACTATAATAAGAGCTAGAATTTAAAGACCACCCTATTTTGGCAAAAATTGAATCTTTGTTTAAGGAAGCTAGCTTAATTTGCTCCTTTGCTTGCTTTAAATCACCATTAACCCTTTCAAACTCCTCCAATAGGTTCCTGACATTTGAAAAAGCTGCATTGGTAGAAATGTAAAAGCTGAAAAATAGAAAAATCAATACTTTAAAAGACTTCTTGGTTACTATGACTAAGCGCAAAGCTCGCTCCTTTGTTCCTTCCGGTGTAAATTTTTAAGACCTGTTTGACTTATCCCATTACTTCAGGCATTCACAGGTAAATTGCCGAGAAGAGGGGGTTATCGCTACAAGTTTACTCCATTACCGAAATTTTGTAAGTACAAACAAAATTAAATTTTGCAACAATATGTTCACAAAATTGTTACAAAAGAGGTCATAATTTAAATCTTGTAGAGGAAAGTCCGGACACCAAATGGCAGCGTAGCGGGTAACGCCCGTCCACCGCGAGGTGAGGACAAGTGCAACAGAAAGCAAGTACGAAGGGCCTAGGCCCTTGCAGTAGTGAAACCAGGTAAACTCTACGTGGTGCAAGCCCAAATAGGCTTACGTTTAAGGCGGCCAGCTTAAGTAAGCGGGTAGGGTGCTCGAGGTCTTGAGTAATTGAGACCCTAGATGAATGGTAACCTAAAACAGGATCCGGCTTATCCCTCTTCTCGGCTTTTTATTTGACCTCGGTCATTTCTGAAAAAATTCCTAGGTGACAGCTTTCGCTATCTTTTTTGTACCCTCGGTACATACCTTTAGATATAAAATTCAAAACAATTTCACCTTTTGCGCTTATAGAAATAAGGCCCCCATTCCCACCGGCATCTCTTAATTTTTCTAGAACAATTTTCGAAGACTCATCTAAAGACAAGTTTTTATACTCAATTAGTGCAGAAAGGTCATAAGCACTCACACCTCTAATGAAAGTGTCTCCAGTCCCGGTACATGAAACAGCACAAGTTTTATTATTCGCATAATTTCCAGAACCTATCAGACTTGAGTCGCTACACCTTCCCCAAACTCGATTAGTCAGCCCTCCTGTAGAGGTCCCTGCAGCTAAATCTCCTTTGGAGTCCAAGGCAACCGCTCCAACTGTTCCTATACTTTCAGAGTGATCAAGTGTTACCTGCCCCTTTTGCCTTGCAGAGACTAATTGATCCCACCTTTTTGGAGAAAAGAAATATTCATCAGGCTCAAAATCAAGCTTATTTTCTTTAGAAAACCCTTGGGCCCCTTCAGCACACAAAAGAACATGGTCACACTTTTCCATAACTGCTTTAGCAGCATATATTGGGTTTTTTACATTTTTTAAACAAGTAACAGCACCAGCACTTAAACCCTTGCCATTCATTATGGAGGCATCCATTTCAATAAGACCTTTCGAGTTAAAAACCGAGCCCCTTCCAGCGTTAAATAAAATTGAGTCCTCTAATACACTTATGCTTGCCGAAACCGCTTCAACCGAACTTCCTCCTCCATCAAGACAGCTATAGCCAACTTCAAGTGATTTTTTTAAGACGGCATGGTATTCATCTCTCTGTCCAGCATCTAATTTTTCTTCTAAAATTGTCCCCGCACCACCATGGATAGCAATCATATGCCCAACACTCATACAGTTTCCTCTTCTATGCTAAATTTAATCTGATTAATTAACTTGAAAGTAATTTATAAATTATTAACAAGCTTAGTAATGGAATTATAATAGGAGTCGCCAAATAAATTCAAATGGTTCAAAAGATGGTATAGTTGATAAATTTGAACTCTTTTTTCCCAGCCTTCTTGTAAAGGGTACTCTTGAAAATAACCTTTAAAAAATGACGGGGAAAACCCTCCAAAAAGAGTAATCATTCCAAATTCTGCTTCACGATTTCCAAAATAAACTGCTGGATCAATTAGTACTGGGTTTTCTTCTAAGTCAAAAATAACATTTCCTGACCACAAGTCTCCATGAATAAGGCTTGGTTCATCATCACTAGAAATTTTTTCAATAATTTTCTCTTCAAGCTTTCTTACCATAAGGTTTAAAGCGCTATATTTTTCAGGTTGTCTTTTTCTTAGCATCAAATCAAGTTGAAAACCTATCCTATTTTTAAAAAAAAATTCTCCCCAAGATTTTCTATTTTGAAAAATAACCTGAGTATTAACTTGCAAGTTTCTTCCAATATAATTGTCATAATCAAATCCAAAAAAATCGGATTTAATTAAATGAACTTGCGCTAAACCAACGCCGAGTTGAAACCACGACTTACTTTTTTCTCTTCCACTTTCAATATAATCAAGAATTAAAACATCCTCATCAAAGTAGTGTATCTTTGGAGTAGAAATCCCAAGTGCTTGATCAAGTTTATTTAAACCATCAACCTCCTTTTTAAAAACCCCTCTGGCATCACTAGAGTTTAGTGTTTTTAAAAAGTAAGCCTCACCGTTATTTAAAACAATTTGAAAACAACTTGAGGCGCTTCCTCCTGATAGCTCTCGAATTATTTTAATTTCTTCGTTTTTAAATTTAAAAAAGAGGCTTGAAATAGAGTTTTTTTTTTCACTCATTTTTAAACCACTCCTTTACTTATTTAAAGCCAGAACAGCTTTTGTAGAAGAAGTTGAAAGGTTTTCATCTTTTGAATCGGGGTTAACAAAAAAGAATCGTCTTTTTCCACATGAGAAACTTTTTTTCCATTTCTCTTCAGAAATTTCCAAAACATAATTTGTAATTTTATATTTGGTTATTCCAGTCTTAAATTTCTTTAAGGATTTCAAATTCAAATTTACTTGTCCATCCCAATAAGGATATTGTGACAAGCTTTTATCACTTGTTTTTAAAATAAATGTCGGAAATTCTTTTTGACCAGAAAGCCACTCATTTTCACTTTTTTTATAGACAAGAAATAAATTGTCTTTTTTTACAAGGACCCTTAATAGCTCAAGGTCATTGCTTTCTCTTTTTTTAACTTTTTTTAATTTACTTGGGTAAATAAGAGGGTTTTCCTTCGCAACAGCACAATCTTTAGATAATGGACAAGCTAAGCAATCAACTTTATTGGCCTGGCAGTAAACTCTTCCTAGATCCATTAAAGATTCATTAAGATTACGCCAATTTAGGTCTGACCTGCCTTTAAAAAATTTCCCCTGCTCAAAAAGCGTTTTTAACTCTTTTTGCAGTTTTGGACCTTTTTCAACAGATATACGATACAATCGAGATAAAACTCTTTCCAAGTTTGCATCAATTGCCAAAGCTTTTTTGTTTGCGCCTATTGCTAACAAAGCACTTGCAGTATATTCACCAATACCAGGAATAGTTTTTAGTTTTTCAAAATCTAAGGGAATCTTGCCCTGAAAATCTTCCACAATACCAATTGCAGCTTTTCTTAAGTTTCTTGCACGTCGATAATAACCTAACCCCTTCCAAGCAATACATATTTCCTCTTCACTAGTCTTGGAAAGAGCCTCAATTGTAGGATATTTATTAATAAACTTATCGAAGTGATTAATAACAGTTCCGACCGTAGTTTGCTGGAGCATAATTTCAGAAACAAGAGTGTTATATAAACTCCTTTTCCTCCTCCAAGGTAGATCAGAATAATTTTTCTTTGACCAATTGATTAGTTCTTGACTCATAAGATACGGAATACACTCTAATTATTTAACCTGGCAATCAATTTCCAACTTTAAAAATTGAAAAAATTTCTGGTACCACCAAAGCCACGAAAAACCTTAAAATGGAATGCAAGCTTTTGAGTAAAAGGAGGATCTAAATGACAGAGAGTTCCAAACAAAACAAACTTAGACTAGCTAAAGAGTTATCATATGATATCAGAAGAACCATTACTGACTTTTTAAGCGAAAATATTAAAGAAGAAGGCATATCAAAGGCAGATTGGCTTCTCATTTCTAACTTAGGATTAATTATAACAAGTGACTATGTAAATAAGCCTTTCGCTAAGAGCTCTCAATTGAATGAAACCGAAAAATATATGAGTTTCTTATCTGATGAAAAAGAAGAGAAAAACTTAGTTTTAAGAGAAGACTTAAAAATGAAAGAAAAAGAGTTGGAGGCCTTAAAACAACCTCCTTTAGGTTCAAAAAGAGAGCCTAAAATCAATTAATCTTCTCTGTAGAAGCAACCAACAGAGTCTTTATTTCTCATTGAAGCATTCAAAACCATCATTGCGACCTCAACCGAGTTCCTTAATCCAATTAGATTATCTTGTAAGGTCGCATTTTTATAAAATTTAACAATTTCATCGGAAAGTTCATTAAACATCGCTTTGGCCCTATTCAACCTATTTGACGTTCGATTTAAGCCAACATAATTCCACATTGTCTGTTTCACCATCATTCTATCCTGTGTAATAAGAGCGCTATCAACTTCTGCAGAGCCATCGAACCAATCCTTGATGGTATCTTCTGGATAAACAGGTCCCTTGCAAAAAGCCTGCCTTCTAAGGATATCTTTTGCTGCAAATGTGCCCCAACTCAGTCCCTCTAATAGAGACGTCGAAGCCAACCGGTTGGCACCATGAAGTCCCGTGCACGCCACTTCGCCAACAGCATATAAACTTGGCAAACTTGTTTGACCAACTAAATCCGATTTAACTCCACCGCAAGTATAATGAGCAGCTGGAACGACGGGGATCGGATCTTTAGTAATATCTACTTTATTCTTTAAACAATGTTGAAAGATTGTTGGAAATCTATCTTGTATCCACCCTGATTCTTTATGCGAGATATCTAAATAAACACATTCATGACCTGTTTTAATAGTTTCCTCAACAATGGCCCTTGAAACGATATCTCTCGGAGCTAATTCTTTATCCTTATGATAATTTTCCATAAAGGAAAAGCCTTCACAGTTTATTAATTTCCCGCCCTCTCCTCTTAAGGCTTCGCTAATCAAAAATCTTCTATGAGATGACTGATCATAAAAGGTTGTAGGATGAAATTGAATAAACTCCATGTCTGTTAAAACTGCTCCCGCTCTCTTTGCCATAGCATGACCATCACCTCTGGCACCTTCAGAGTTTGAATGATGAAGATAAAGAGCTCCAACTCCGCCTGTTGCTAAAATAGTGAAATGGGAGAGGGCCTTTTTAACCCGACCTTCTTTTTGATCAAAAAGGTAAGAGCCAACAACTTTATTTTCTTCATACCTCTGGGTTATATTTACTCCATGGTGGAGGGGAGTAATCAGATCAATAGCGGTATGGGATGTTAAAATTGTTACATTTGGAAACCGACTCTTATCCTTAATATAATTAAGAAGAGATATTTGTATTTCTTTTCCTGTAAAGTCACCCTTATACAAAATTCTTTCTCTTGAGTGGGCTGCTTCCCTCGTAAACTTTAAACTCCCTTCCTCACACCTCATAAAGTCTGTCTTAGCTTTTTCTAATAGAAGCTCATTTAAAATTTTTCCACTTGAATTAAGAATTACTTGTCCAGCGGATATATTTGATGTTCCAGCTGATGCTTTTTGAAGATCATGAATGAAATCATCATCTCTTTCGTCGAGATAAATAATTCCACCTTGGGCCCAGTAAGTATTGCTAACTTTAGGGTCTTCTTCTCTCGTAACAACCCCAACCCTCAAACCGTTTTCTGCCAAGGTTATAGCTGCTGAAAGCCCTGCGATTCCAGACCCAATAACCATAACATCAAATTCATATGATTTCATTTCGATAACCTTTTTATGCTTTAAATGAAGCTAAAGCCTTTTCATCTTCAAAGAAATATCCACAGTTTCAGGTGAATGAGTGAGAGCACCAATACTTATTGCATCAACTCCCTCAATTAGGTAATTTTCTAAGATGCCTAGATGGATACCACCAGAAACTTCAATGGTTGTACCTTCTTTTTTTGACTTCAATGCTTCTTTAATTTCACCTGGTTTAAAATTATCTAACATAAAATGCTTCACTCCCATCGAGTTGGCTTTTTCAAACTCATCTAGAGAATGCACTTCAACAACAAGGGGGTTATAAAAACTTCCCATTTTTTTAAAAAAGCTTATGGCCTCTTGAAGTCCACCAAAATAACTCTTATGATTATCCTTAATCATCCAAACATCAGTCTGTCCGAAACGGTGGTTTTTTCCCCCACCAACTCTTACTGAATATTTGTCTAAAAATCTTAATCCTGGCATTGTTTTCCTTGTATCAAGGATTGAAATCCCTTTTGCCTCAGCTAATGTCACAAATTTGGAGGTATAAGTTGCGATATTTGAAGACCTTTGAAGAAGGTTTAAAGCAATTCTTTCTCCAGAGAGGGCTATTGAAAAAGGCAATACAAATTTTAGAGTATAGGCATCTTCCCCTTCTTCAAACTTCGCTCTGCGACCTTCGTAAGGGCCTAAATCTTCGAAGCAAGATTTTTCAGCACCCAAAAAGATAAATGATTCCATAAAAAATGGTAGTCCAGAAATTAAAGTGTTGTTTGTCTTAAATTTAAGACTACACTCTACAAGCTCATCAGGGATTTCTTGGTTATAAAAAATATTCCTATCAAGGTCATCTTCCTTAAAAAAGCTTTCTATATGGCTTTTCAAAGATACACTAAAATAAGACTCCTTGCTGTAAACTGGACTCATGAACTTCCCCAATTTTTTTTAAAATGAACAAAAAAAAACCCCTAAAAAAATAAACTGCATTTATTTCAAGGTTTTTCAGCCTCAGTATTAAAACTCTTTCTAGCACTACCAGAAAGACTTATGAACCGAGTTTTTTTTATTTATCTAACATCGATAATGCTTCTTGTCTCAGCTAAAAAGCTTAAATTAATATCCCCTGGGGGATGGTTTAAAGAAACTTCAAAATTAGAAAAAATACTTGTCTCCAATTCAAAACCAATCAGAGAGAAGTTTAAAAAGGGAGTTCATTTTGATTTAATAATGTCGTACGTTACTGGAAATAAAAGGGGTTTGCCAAGAAAGCTAAAAAAATCACATAAAACTTTAAATATAACGCACCTATTCACACCTTCAGGACTCCACTTTTCTTCGCTCTATTTTTTTTTCATTCCTCTTTTTAACTATCTTAAAAAACGGAGTATTCCTGCCTTCTTCTTAATCCATACAATAATGTGCGCAGCACCATTTTTATTAGTTGGCTTCAACTCTATAAAGAGGATCTGCATTTTTCATGAACTAAAAATAATAAAAGGCTTTTCAAAAAATGAAAAAATTCGACAAGTAGAAAACTTCTACATAATTTTATTAACCTTCATAATAGATGCTTTAAGAGGTTCCTTTTTTGAATCTCCTTTAAGCTTCTGCTACTCCTTCATTTTTCTTAGTCTTTTATTTTGTCATGAAGATTTTAAGACTCGAAGGATTTTTTTTTACTTTCTTGGTGCTCAAATCATCCTAACATTTTTCTCCATGGAACACTTTTCTCTCTTGGGTTTAGCTTTTGGTTTTTTCCTTACCTTAATATTCTCATACCTCTTTCCAGTCTGGTTAACTATTTTCTTCATCCCTATGAAGCTGCAATCAATTTTTAATATCACTTCTTTTTATGAAGAAAGTATAAGCTTTTTTGTAAAAAGTATTTTGTTTTTAACAAATTTAACTCTTGAATTTGATTTCTATTTCTCTAGCTTACCTCTAATCTTCACTGTTTTAATTTGTTCATATAAGATGAAAAAAAAAATTAAGCTCACTATAATAACCATACTCCTATTACTTCACTCAAACCCACTTCTTAATTTTCCAATAGCGTCTTTCAAAAAAGCTATTCACCCAGTCAATTTTAAAAATCTTAAAAAAAATAAAATAGATTCCATTCACAATAGTCGAGGAAAGACTATTATCCTTTTTAAAAGTGGGAGAAGGTGCGTCCATGAAATAAGACCGCAAGGCATTTCAGAAAAGTGCAGGTACCTCTAAAAAAAAGTTCAAAAGAGTAGGGGCTTTGGTCTCTCTAATAAGCCAGTAACTTTTTCAACATTTGAACCACATCCTGAACTTGAGGAAGTATATCATCTTCAAGTTGAGGACAATAGGCTACATGGCTATCTTTGGCCGCGACTCTTAAGATTGGAGCATCTAATGACTCAAACAACTCTTCATTAATTCTCGCAGCGATTTCTCCAGCGAACCCAGACGTTTTTGTTTCTTCATGGCAAATTAAAATCCTATTGGTTTTTTTAAGTGATTTTTTTAATGCCTCCATGTCGAAAGGAACTAAAGTCCTAGCGTCTATAATCTCTACGGAGTACCCTTCTTTTTCAACTTCTTTAACAGCATCGATAGATTTCTGAACTAAAGCTCCCCAAGCTAAAATAGTCGCATCAGTTCCTTCTTTAACGATTTTCGCTTTTCCAAAAGGAATCATAAAATCATCCCCTGGATCTGCCATTCTGTTGTAACCTTGATAATAAAGGTGCTTATGCTCCAGAAACATCACAGGATCATCACAATTAATTGCGGTCCTTAATAATCCCATTGCATCAAGTGCATTGGATGGAAAACAGACGTAGAGCCCTGGTATATGAGTAAAAAGAGATTCACCGCACTGGGAGTGATAAATAGAGCCACCTCTAAGGTATCCACCGATAGGAACCCTAACAACCATTGGACAGGAGTAATCTCCTCCTGACCTATATCGAGTGGTTGCCATTTCGTTTTTGAGCTGCATGTAGGCTGTCCATATATAATCAAAAAACTGAATTTCAACAACAGGCTTAATACCTCTTAGGGCCATCCCTATTGCTCGACCTATAATGTTTGCCTCAGCTAAGGGAGAATTAAAAACCTGCCCTGTATAACCAACTCTTTGAACCCCTTTTGAAATACTAAAAACACCACCTTTCCCTTTAAGGTCTTTATCATCTAACTTCTCTAGCTCAGAAAAGTCAGCAACATCTTCACCAAACATTCTTATAAATGGATTTTTAGAAACCTCTGTCTTCAAAGTTTTATTGAGAGCAAGTGCCATAGGAATATCATCTTTTCCAGAAAAGCTGGGCCCTTTTTCAAAATCATCTGACCTAGGGTCTATAGTACTTGAATATAAATAATCAGTGGAAGTCTCTATTGGTGGCCACGGTGTTTCGATGGCCCTATCCATAGACTCTTTAACTTCCAAAGCAACACTTTCAATTATTTTTTTGTTTTCTTCCTCGCTTAAAACTCCTGCTGCCATTAGAAGGTTCGGGAATGAGTTAATGACATCAATTTTAGACTCATCTTCTAATTCACTTTTTGTCCTGTAATTTTTATGATCGTCAGACAAGGAGTGCGAATAAGGTCTTGTTACATTGGCGTGAAAAAGAACAGGCTTTCTTTCCTCTCTAATATACTTTGCTGCTTCAAATGCCGTTGCATAACTTTCAATAGGGCAGTTTCCATCACATTTAAAAATTTTTAAACCAGGAAAAGTCTTTAAAGCTTCTGAAATTGAGCCACCGGGAGTTTGGACCTCAACAGGAACAGATATAGCGTATCCATTGTCTTCTACCAAAAACATAATAGGGAGCTCATTAACACAAGCTGTAGTTAAAGATTCCCAAAACTCTCCCTGAGAGGTTGTTCCATCCCCACATGAAGTATAAATAATTTCATCTTTATTAAAAGAAAACTTAGAAACATCTACTCCTTGCTTTTCTAAATCGGCAAAGAAAATACCGCTCTCAGCGAGACCACAGGCCTGAAGAAATTGAGTTCCTGTACAGGAAGATTTTGAAATAATATTGAAGTCTTTATGACCCCAATGAGCAGGCATTTGCCTACCTCCAGAAGCCTTATCGCCTTCATTACCATTTGCTTGGCAGAGCATCTCATAAGGAGTCACACCGAGAGACAAGCACAAAGCCCTATCTCTATAGTAAGGAATAAAGAAATCATAATTTGGCCTTAAAACTTTTCCTACCGCAGACAAAATGCCTTCATGCCCCGCACTAGATATTTGAAAAAAGGCCTTATTCTGCTTACGCATATTTATTTCTGCATCATCGAGCTTTCTAGACAAATAAATATTCCTTAAAAAGTCCTTTAGGTCTTCTCCAGAAAGTCCGTATTTTTTTGCTAAAGCTAATTTTTCTTCCATTGTACCCATCGCTCGTTTTTCCATTAGTTTATCTTTTTTATAGGTTAATTTTCGGATTGCTGCATAAAAATCTAAATATTAGATTATGCGTTAAAAATTTGCTCTTAGAAGACTTTAAACATTCTAGGAAAGAAAGGGCAAGCCGTTACACACAATGCTAATTACTAAAAGCCAAAGCCTGTGGATAAGCTGAGAGAAATTCTTCGATCTTCATCCCCTCTAAAATTTTGGTCAGAAGGTTCTGGGTTAACTGAGTAAGTTGTTAAATCAAAATCGACAGTTTTTGATTTAAAGCCTAAACCGGCAGTCCCATAGGAATCACCATATCCAAACCGAAGAAAGAAAGACCTTGAAAAGTCTAACTCCACACCAACCAAAACTCTTCTAATGACTGGCAACGGCTTTTCTTCACTTTCAACTATTACTTTATGCTGGTTTGTCAGGTCCTTATAATTGACTTCAATACTCATCCTGGTTTTTGAGCCTATCTTAGGTGTAACCGAAAAGCCTACATCAATAGAGGTTTTAATCTTATCTGGAGGCCCAGCACGACGAGTGGTCTCGAAGTTTTTACCTATAGCATTATGAATTGTCGCAGAAAAAATGGGAAGCCAACTAATAGGCAAGGTTAGCTTAGCTCCACCTGTTATAATGAGGGCCGATCCTTTTTTATAATTGCCCTCTCCAATAGCAGTATTAAAATCATTAGTAGCACCAATATCGCTGCCAGAAACATCTGAAGTTCCATCAAGCTCATTTCTTGTAAGATAAGTTGCCGTAGCCCCTCCCTTAATAATTCCACCAAAAAGAGAAAGGTTCATTGAGCCATAAAGCCCAAAGTCAGTCCTGTCAGCAAATTCAACACATTTTGTAGCACAAACATCTGTATCATTGGTACTCTTAACCCTCATTCTTGTTTTTCTTGAGAAAAGTGCTCCTACGCTAAAAAAACGCGCTGTAATGTTGGGAATAAATTGATAGCGTGTACTGGTCGTATTACCAGGCTTAGATTTAAGGTTTTTCATTTGTCCGACCATGGTGAGGGCGGTAGGTAAATTAGTGATAGCATCGGTTATTTTTCCACCAGTTGCGACTTTCATCCACCCCATATTGGTCTCAGCATGCAGGTTACTAAGGTGAAACTTTATATCTCTTACCGATCCAAGCCCGGCGGGGTTATAAAAAGGTGCTGAACTATCATCAACCTTTGAAATATAGGCTCCTCCAAGCGCTAGGGCCCTACCTGAGACAGCTAGCTCCGGAAAAATTGCGTCTTCAAAACCTAGTTGGGAAGCTAAGGAAGCCCTTGACCCAAAAAAAAGGGGCATTATTAAGAAGATGAGATGTAATGAAACTCTAGTTGATCTTTTCACATGCTAAGGATAACACACCACGAAACAGCTAAGAACATGGACGGCTTTTCCCCTTAAAACCGTCCATTTTACTTTGTGAATTAAATCAATTTTTTTCTGCCAGGAAACCTATGGGCCAATCTACCTAGGTAACGCCCCTTAATATTCTTAATAGATTGAATTCTCTGCTCAGCTAACAAATCAGTGGCTTGATGAACTGGGATATCGTCTTTATCTGATTTTTTAAAAATTTCTAACGTTGTGTCATAGATTGTATCGACCATTCTCGTGGCCTTATCTTCTGACCAACCCTCAAACTCAATAGAAACATTCATCAAACCGCCTGCATTAATCAAATAATCTGGGGCATACAAAATATCTTTTTCTTTAAGAATATCTCCATGCCTGTTTTCAGCTAATTGATTATTTGCGCAACCAGCCACGACTCTACACTTAAGTCGTTCAATCGTGTCATCATTAATGGTTGCTCCTAAAGCACAGGGAGAGTAGACGTCACATGGGATGTCATAAATCTCATCCACTGAAACCCTTTCAGCATTAGGTACAAACTCTTTAAACCTTTCAACATTTTTTTCATTAATGTCACAAAAGAAAACTTTCGCACCATTATCACTTAATAATTTTCCTAGATGACAACCAACAGACCCTGCTCCTTGCAAAGCAAAAACCTTGCCTTTTACAGATCTATCTCCAAAAGTTTTTAAGCAAGAAGCCTCTATCCCCCTAAAAGTCCCTAGGGCAGTAAAAGGAGCTGGATTTCCAGAACCTCCATGGATCTTTGCAACACCACAAACATTGGAAGTCTCGGTAAAAATATGTTCTATATCTTCAACAGTAATATTGACGTCTTCTGCGGTAATGTATCTTCCATTAAGCGACTCTAAAAACCTACCATAGCATCTAAAAAGAGCTTCAGACTTATCTTGGACTGGATCGCCAATAATGACAGCTTTTCCTCCACCTAAATTCAGACCAGCAACAGCTGCCTTATAAGTCATTCCCTTAGAAAGCCTTAAAACATCGCTTAAAGCCTCCTCTTCATTCTTGTAAGGCCACATTCTGGTTCCGCCCAAAGCAGGGCCTAGAATAGTATTATGAATGGCAATAATAACTTTTAAGTTACAAGAGGGATCACTAAAGAAAACTACTTCTTCGTGTCCTTCCTTGTATAAAGTTTCAAATTTTAACATCATTTGCTCCTGGCAATTATTTCTCAGCTGATTCCCCTCAACTTTATTTCAAAGAAGACGAGAAGTCGCACTCAAGAGTATAGCAACTCGAAGAGTAACGTTAGAAAACAGCCGAATTTTAAACGCTCGAGGATGAAAACCATATGCCCAAAGTGTCATTAAAAGAAAATGATAACATTTTCACTTATGAAGCTGAAGAAGACGAAATTATATACCATGCATTAGAAAGGCAGGGCAAAAAGCTCCCCCATGGGTGTTTAGCAGGGTCCTGTGGTTCATGTAGAATGATTGTTTTGGAAGGAGAGGATAACCTAAGAGATCCCGGCCATATTGAATCTGATACAGTCAGGCATCTAAAAGAAACTTATACGGAAAAACATGGTGAAGAGTTTTTAAAGAACAAAACAGTCAGATTATCGTGCAGGGCAAAAATACTAAAAAACGAAATTACAATTAAGCCGCTAAAGTAGAAGTGTCAAACTCACTCTGACTTATCTTTTGCAAAAGTAACATTCGCTGGTTTAGAGTCAGGTTTACCGTCTAAATCTGACTCTTGCTTAGAAAATAGATGCCTCTCACCATCCACATCACTTATTTTTATTTCTTTAATTTCGAGATTATCTACCTTATAGATTTCAAAAGAAAAGCCTTCCCAAACTATAATCTGACCTTGTTCTGGAAAGTTATTTCCAAGCATATCCAGAATAAAACCAGCAAGTGTAGAGTAATTATCATTGAGAGGAATTTTCACGTCATAGTCATTTTGTAAATCCCTCAAGTTCACGTGTCCCTCAAGAACTATTCCACTTTTCAGTGATCCTTGTTCTTGACTAGCTTTTAATCTATCTTCCTCCACATCGTGTTCATCCTGAATTTCCCCAACAATTTCTTCAATAATATCTTCCAAGGTCACGATTCCAACGATGAGACCATTCTCATCTTTAACAAGTGCAAGATGGACTTTCTTTTTATTCATATAATCGAAGACTGCATGGATCCTCATATGCTCGTAAACATAAAAAGGCTTCTTCAATATCTTTCGAATTTCAAAATCTTCTCTTTTTTCGGCCTCAACACAAGCCAAATCTTTGACGTGAAGAAATCCCAATGCGTGATCAAGGTCACCTTCACATACAGGATAACGACTATGGCTATCCTTATTAATGTAATTAACAATTTCCGAAAAATTTAAATCATGATTTACGTACTTTACCTGAGACCTAAGGATCATAATATCCTTAACCTTAATTTTAGGAAATTCTAAAATTGAGGTTAATAGGTCTATCTGTTTCGCATCTATCGTGTTTTCTCTATCCGCTTTATTAATAAGGTATTCAATGTCTTTTCTTGTAACCAACCTTCCTGTTAGCTCACCCTTTTCCCCTAAAACACTTCTAGTGATCCAAGTCATAAGCTTTACAATTGGAAAAAATAAAAAATAATTCCATTTTAAAAAGCTAATTACTGGCACAACAAATTTTTCTGCATGGGCCCTAGCAAAAGTTTTCGGAATGATTTCTCCGAAAATTAAAATGACAATTGTAGTGATACCAGTACTGATACTAACCACATCAGACTTGAAAATTCTTGAAGTAATAATGGTTACCAAACTTGCTGCAAGAATATTGGCAATATTATTGCCCACAAGTATCGTACTTAATATTTCGTTAGACTTTTCAACCATGAAAGTCATGACTTTTCCCCGGCTTCCACCCTGTTCGATCATCTGACGGGCCCTGTCTATTCCTATAGACATTAAAACTGCCTCTGAGGAAGAGTAAAAACCAGAAAAGAAAAAGCATACAACAAGGAATAAAACCTCAGATGTTTCAACCATGTTTAAAAACTCTCTTTATTCATTAGTTTAGGTAATATAAAAGATAAATTAATTGATAGGGGGTGGTCATTCTCATGACCGGTGATCGACAGGGGTTCCAAGGTGACTGACTATCCTTTGTTAATGCTATTATTACGAAAAAGCAGAAGATGTTGGCAACATTCTGCTCTTCCTACATCTCTCTATTTATAACACAAAGACAAAAACAATTAAATCCTAAAGATAATAATAAATTTTGTTTAATGGTCTAACTGCTCTCCCTTAAAATCGTGACCTGAATAAACAATTCTATCATTCATTTCATGATTAAAAGGCCCTATAGACTCTATATTCTTAACTTTTCTAAAAATCGACTGACAGTTATAACATATAGCAATATTCCCTATCTTGCTGAAAAGAAACAGGTCAAAAAGCCATAAAACGATAAGGCTTATTCCATAGGTATAAATCGCCAAAATTGAAGCGATAATAAATAAAACAACTCCAATTTTTCTATTAAAGTCTTTCTGTACATAGAAATCTTTTCTTCCACAACACGGGCAATCTTGCAAAATACCCTCTTCGTGGTCAGAGTTAAAAGAAAGGCTGACCTCATGTTGGCAAATATCACATGTTGCCTTTTTTGAGCTTTGGGATGGATAAACATGAATGCCAGACCCGCAGTTAGGACAAGTCAAATGAACAGTCATTACGCCTTCTTCGGATACGCCTTTCATAAATACATCCCATATTTGTGAAATAAGTAAGTCGAAATCAACTCACCTACAAAAACAAAAAATGTCATTACATATAGAACGCCTGTTGCACTTTGAATAGAGCGCATTTTAACAAGCCGCCATGTAAAATAACTCATAATACCAATAATAAGATAACCCCAGACCATTCTCATAGTGAGAATAATCCAATTAAACATATACCCTGCCCCTAAACGGCTCCCTTCTAAAAAGAAACCGGCGTCCTTAAATAGAGCGCCAAGAGTCATCAATAGCTTAAGACACATTACAAACCATGTAACAAACAATGCCACCTTCAAAGGCTTTTCAGAAAGCTTTGGCACGACTAAATACCAATGCCCTAAAAGCATAGAATAAGTGATAACTCCTAGAAAGAGGGCCGAAGAAAAGAAGAAGGTCACATTCATTAAGTTAAAACCACCTTCAGTAAACTGATGAGATTGATAAGTATAGAGAGCAGCAGCAAGGGCCAAATTTTGAATAATATAAAGCGCCCACATAGTTGCTGTTTTTTTATCCCTATGAAAAATCGAAGACAAAACTAGACATAGAGATGCCAAAAGGTACATCCAGGAAGCGGTGTCACCAAAAGGAACTCTATATATGTGGCAAACAAACCCCAAAAGAAGGGACGAAACTGAGACGTTGTGCACCAACCTTAAAAAACCTCCCCCAGTCAATTCGCTCTTGGCTATGAGAGTAAACAAGCTAATTCCAAAGGCCATTGATAAAAGGAAAAACTCTGCGATACTTAAGATAAAGGGCATAACGTGTCCTTCGCTTCCAACAAAAAGTTTGATTGTAAGTATTTTGAAAAACTCTCCACAATACTATAATTAGCAGCTAGCATTTTACCCTCTAAAAGTTGAGTACCTTTTTTAAAATTAATAAAAAAAGTTTTTTGCCTTTCAGATTTAGGCAACTTTTCTGCAGGGTGATATAAATAGAATACGTTAAGGAGAACATTTCTGTCTGTATATGAATGTGTTGTAACTTTAAATTCTTCTATTTTTGGACATTCTACCCCGACCTCTTCTTCAAATTCTCTACATGCAGCCTCTATTGGGGTCTCATCGGACTCCACCTTTCCGCCAGGAAACTCCCAAAAATCGTTTAAGCTGCCTTCCTCTTTTCTTTTCTGCATCCATAAAGAGAAGCCTTCCTTAGAAACTGCAGTTAAAACAAGAACAATAGATACGGGAATAAACTTTTTAGCCATAAATAATTTTTTTTTACCTATTTTTTTTTCAAGCAAAGCAAATTAACACTCTTTCACCATCTCGACAAATTGACACAAAAAGTCTATTGGAAGGGAATGAATAATACATTTCCAATAAAAAAGAAATCTCTACTCTTTGCTCCGATGGAAGGCATTACGGATGAAGCCTATAGGCTTGCCGTGATGAAAACATTTCCAGAGTGGGACCTCTTTTCAACTGACTTTTTAAGAGTCCCTACGGAGGGTTCCTTCTCTAAAAAGTTTATAATGGAGCACTTTGGGAAGGAAGCTTACGCAAAACCTGACCTAAGAAATAAAACTGCTTTCCAAATTTTAGCTAATGAAAAGGGAAACACACCCTTGGCCTGTCAACAAATTGAAAATTTGGGCTTTAAACATCTCGACTTAAACCTCGGTTGCCCTTCCAAAAGGGTCAACCAGCACTTAGGAGGAGCATACCTATTAAGCGATTTAAAGGCCCTTCAAAAAATAATTAAAAATATTAGGGAGAATTTTCCTCACCATTTTTCCGTAAAAATGAGAATCGGATACAAAGATGACTCTAACTTCTTGAACTGTATAAAGCTTTTTGAAAATGAAGGTGTTGATGCAATAACTATTCATGGAAGAACAAGAGACCAACTATATAAAGGCACCGCAGATTGGGAATATATTAAAATGGCATCAAAAGAGACTTCTGTCCCAATTATAGGAAATGGCGATATATGGAGTGTTACTGATATTGAAAATATTTTTGATTATACTAACTGTCACTCTATAATGCTTGGGAGAGGTGCTCTTAAAACTCCCTGGCTAGCTCCTCTGTATAAAATGAAGGAACGCTACAATAAGGAAGAATTGTTTGAAATTAGAAAGAAAAGAATTCCTTTATATTTTTTTTCTCTGAAGGAAGAGTATGCAAAAAGATGCTCTCAAGATGCACTAATCCTTAAAAGATTTAAATCATTTTCAAGAAATATTTTTGATGATTTTCCACAAAATGAAATCGTCAAAAGAAAGTTTATGAGAAGTAAAAGCCTCAAAGAGTTTGAGGAGCTCTTAGACTTTTTTTGCAAGTAGCTGTTCTCTAAGAAAGTTAATAATAGAGCCCAGGGCAAGACCAAAAAAATAAAGAAGTCCTTTCTTCCCAGAGAAGGAAAGAATTAAAAAACCCGTAGATACTGGAAAAGCTAAAATAGTTAAAAAGTTTGGCTTTTCCTCCTCTTCAAAACTTAGCTTGGAAATAAACCAATCATTTATAAAAAAGAGGGTTTGCAGTAAAGAAAACCTTCTTTTTACTTTAGTTGACCTAACACTAAGTAATAGAAACCAGAAAAAACCTACAAAGTAGAAGGCTTGATCAAAAATTGAAACTTTAAAAAGAAGAAGACTAAAGAAGCTCGAAAAAAATAAAATCAAAGTTAATAAATCAAAAAAGGTAAAAATCTTTTTCAACTTTTTGCCTCACAAAAAAAGCCTCGCTAGAGGCTTTTTTATATTGGGTTTATTTACTTTAATTGTTCCAAATTTAGAGTTACTTGGCAATTCCTACTGACTTTGTTTCCCGGGTTACTGTGATTTTAATTGTTCCTGGATAAGACATTTCTTCTTCTATTTTCTTGGCAATATCCCTAGAAAGCATAACAGTTTCTTCATCAGAGATTTGATCGTTTTCAACAAATACCCTTACTTCTCTTCCACCAGAAATTGCGTAACTCCTAGAAACACCTTTAAAACTGTTAACAATTTCCTCAATATCAGACAATCTGGATACGTAGGACTCCATCATTGCTTTCCTAGCACCTGGCCTCGCTCCAGAGAGAGCATCTGAGGCTGCAACCAAATGAGCTAATAGAGATTCAGGTTTTTCATCATCATGGTGTGCCCTTATGGCATGAACAATATCAGGAGACTCACCATACTTTTTAGCAAAGTCTGCTCCAATAACCGCGTGAGACCCTTCTGCTGAAGCATCGAGAACTTTACCAATATCATGGAGAAGAGCTGCTCTACGAGCTTGCTTAACATTAAGTCCCATTTCAGAAGCCATGGCACCACAAATAAATGCAGCCTCTAAAGCATGCTTATATTGGTTTTGAGTATAGGAGGTCCTCCAATTCAAAGCTCCAACTAGCTTTAAAATTTCAGGGTGGATGCCATGAACACCAATTTCCATCTGAGCTTTTTCACCTAAGTCTCTTAATTGTTTTTCCATTTCAAGTTTTGATTTATCATGAAATTCTTCGATTTTAGCAGGATGAATTCTGCCATCTGCGATTAGTTTGAGGATAGTCTGCCTCGCAACTTCTCTTCTAACGACGTTAAAGGAAGATATGACTACAACTTCTGGAGTATCATCTATAATAAGGTCAACACCACAAATTTGCTCAAAAGCTCTAATATTTCTTCCCTCTCTCCCAATAAGCCTCCCCTTTACATCATCTGAAGGGAGCTCCACAGAACTGATAGTTCTTTCAGCGACATGTTCTCCAGCAAACCTTTGAATAGAAATACCAATGATTCTCTTTGATTTCTCCTCAGCCTGTTCTTTTGTCTCTTCTTCTAGCCTTCTCAATTCTTTGGCAAAGTCTATTTTAACCTCATCTCTCATTGTGTTTAGAAGGTGGACCTTGGCTTCATCTTTAGTCATCCCACTGACTTCACTCAATTTATCTGCTAACTTTTGCTGATTTTTTTTATAGCTATCAATTTCTTCTAAAACACTTTTCTTAAGGTTTCCAACTTCCAATTCTTTTTCTTTAAAAGCACTAAGGTCTTTTTCGTGGTTTTCAATTTTTTGCTCTAATGAAATCTCTTTTTTAGCAATTATTTTTTCTTGAGACTGGATTTCTTGCTTCCTTTTATTAACCTCGCTCTCAAGCTTACTCATCTCTTCTTTAGTGACTTCTTTTGCCTCTTTCCGGGCCTTATACTTAATTTCCTGAGCATTTTTTTTAGCTTTCTCTATAACGTCATCTGCTCTAAGCTGACTTTCCTCTTTTGCTATTTTTTCTTTTCTCAAAAAGATTAAAAAAATAATCCCAGACCCTAAAAGGATCCCTATAACACCTGCTGTAACAGGTAAGATGTATTCCATATTAACTCCCAAATTCACAAAACTAATTTTTTTCCCTAGGGCCATAAATACTTTTGTCTGTAACAACATAATCTACAAACACGTCGTTAGGCTCCATAGGTAGTTTCTCAAACATTTGCTCAGAGAAACACACACCAATTTTCAAGCCGGAGAAACCTTCCAAATATTTATCGTAAAAGCCTTTACCACGACCCAACCTGGACCCATTTTCCCCAAATGCTAAACCCGGAACTAAAACAAATTTTGGACACACTATTAGATTGCCTGAGGGAGGCGTCAGAACTGGCGCACCAAAGACTTTAGTCAAACCTAAATCGCTGGTGTTCGCCTTATAAAAGAGCATATTTCCAGACTTATCAAGGCCTGGAAAGGCAATTCGCCCTTTAAGCAATTCTTCCAAACAAATGAGCCAATTCGGTTCGTCCTTCAATGGCGCAAAACCACCAAAAAAGACCCCCTCCTCTTCAAGAGGAATAATTTTATCAAGAGTTGAGTTTCCACTAAAAAGCTCATGGAGGTTATTTGAAACCAACTCACTCTTTCTAACCAATTCCCCTTCTTCAAATTGAGAGAGAATCGATCTGACTCTTACCCGCAACTCCTTCTTGGAAGAGCGTTTTTGGTCCCCAAACATTTCACATCTTCTCTTAGAGGTCTAGGAGGAAGGAGGAGAGATTGTCTCAACCAGACTCAGTGCATCGCTAGCAGTTCTGTTAAGTTGTTGGATATTATTTTTATATTCTTTTTCAATGGCCATATTTTTTTTCGCAAAATGCAAAGCAAGAAGGGCTCCAAGCTCTCCCTCGCTAAGCTGTGGAAAATTATTTCTTAAGTTATTAGCCTCATTGTTCACACACTCAACAACTTCAGAAGCAGAAACTGGTTGGTCTTCTCCCTCAGGTTTAAACTTAACCTTGAACCCTAAAACCTCAAATTCCAAAACATTTTTACCAGATTTCATCCAATTCTAAGGATAATTCATAAATTGTAGCCCGTCAATTTAAGACACTTCCTCCTGGCCATTATTTAAGAGTGCCTTAAGGTAATCGTCCAAATCAAAGTGATTGAGGTCTTCCACACTCTCACCGACACCAATAAAGGCAATTGGAACTTTAAGGCTTTGAACGATTGATATAGCGCTCCCTCCCTTAGAAGAGCCATCGCACTTAGTGAAAATTAACCCTGAAACACTCAAGGCCTTATGAAACTCCTCAGCCTGACGTAAAGCATTCTGACCAGTAATAGCATCGAGAACTAAGAGGGTTTGATGGGGAGCATCTGGGTCTAGCTTTTTTAAAACATCCCTGGACTTCTTTAATTCATCCATAAGATTCCCTTTGGTGTGAAGTCGACCCGCCGTATCTAAAATACAATAGTCTGCTTTTGAGCTTATTGCTTGCTCTAAGGCTTGGTAACCTACGCCGCTTGGCGCACTTCCTTCTTTAGCTCTTACCATTTCAACTCCTGCACGGTCACACCAGACCTGCAGTTGATCGACAGCAGCAGCTCTAAAGGTATCGCATGCGCCGACAACCACTTTGGCTCCTTGATTTTTAAGCTTTGTCGCCAACTTTCCTATTGTGGTAGTCTTTCCTGCGCCATTGACACCCACAACCATGATTACCTTAGGTTTAGTTTCTGCTGAACTGAGCTTAAAAGAAGCCAATGAACCATCAAGGTTCTTTTGAATGGGCTCCATTTTATTTTTTAGAAAATCGTGCAAAAAGCTTTTCAGCTCTTTAACACCAAAGTCTCCACTACCGCATTTATCATGAAGAGTATCTATCAACTCAGAAACAGTAGAAGTGCCAATATCTGCTCCATAGAGGATTTCTTCTATTTCATCGAGAGAGTCATCATTTAGCTGATTACCAGAAAAAACACTCTCCAACTTACCCCACACTTCGGCCCTTGATCTCTCAAGTCCTCTTTTTAGCCTCTGCCCCCAAGAAACCTTAGCTTCTACCGGTTTAACGACTTCTTTTTTTTCTTCGAGCTCTTCCTCTTCCTTCTTCTCTTCAACTTTAACTTCTTTCTCTGGCTTAACTAAATCCTGCCCCTCATCAGAGCGACCATCAACACTCGTTAAATCACTCGAAGTTCTCTCTAAATCACCTGATACTTCTTTTTTCCCAACGAAATGAGTCATCGATGCTAAAAGAATATAAAGTACTGATAAAGCCCCTAGAACATCGCCAATATTGGCTTCTACAGAAAAACCTAAAATCGTATACACTGACTGCAAAATGCTTACTAGAGCTTCCATTTTTATTCCCTTTCATATTGAATTTTTGGGACAACTAACATACTTATCACTTCTAGCAAAGGGGGTGACCAAATGCATAATTTCCTCAAGAAAAAATTTCAATTTATTCAAGCCATCAGGGACTTTTTTATTGAAAATGGCTTTACAGATGTACTCGTTCCACCGATGGTTTCGCATCCCGGAATAGAACCTCATATACACCCCTTCAAAGTTTCCCCGAGTTTAAGTAGCTCTCAAAATAAAAATCAAGGTCTTTTCCTCCACTCATCTCCAGAATTCTTTATGAAAGAACTTCTCTCCCAAGGTATGGAAAAGATTTTTACCCTTTCACATTCATTCAGAGATGAGCCAAGTTCTTCCATTCACAGAAACCAGTTCATTATGCTCGAATGGTACCGATCTGGTTCCCATTACACAGACATAATGGATGACTGTACAAAACTATGGGTTTATTTAAACGAAAAATTTTTGGGAAGGACTCCCATTGAAAAAGTTCATACATTAACTATCGCTGAGGTTTTTAAAAGGCACCTCAATATAGACATTTTAGATCTACTAAAAATCGATGACCTAAAAAAAGTTATTAAAAACTCATTTCCCGAAATTCCCATTCCTGAAGGAAGAGATGAAGATAAAATGACCTGGGATGATTACTTTTTCCTCCTTTTTCTTAATAAGGTCGAGCCCTGTCTCAAACAATACCCTTTTCTCATACTCTACGAGTTTCCTTACCACCTTTCCGCATTATCAACTCTAAAAGAAAGCGATCCTAGAGTATGCGAAAGATTTGAAGTCTATATTGAAGGTGTTGAGCTAGCAAATTGCTTCAACGAGCTTTGCGACCTCAAAACTCAAAAGAAAAGAGCTGAAAAAGACCTAAAGCTTAAAGAAGACCTCTATCATTACTCTCTGCCAGCTCCTTATACGCTCTTTAGATCACTTGAAAAAGGATTACCTCCCTCGGCCGGAATCGCTCTTGGAGTGGAAAGGCTTTTTTCAATCATTACAAAAGAAGAAAACCCTTTTCTAGATACTGACAGTATCTTTCAAAACTAGCGGCTTAACTGAAAGTTAAAAACTTTATGCATCTTAATAATAACTTCTGATTTTACATGTTGCTCAGGCACATTTTTAGCCCAATGCTTATGTATTTTGGCGTTAGAGTTTTTCCTTAATTTATTCACCCAAATACGAGGGTATTTTTTCGCCAAATAGCTAGAAAATAAGGCATACCAATCATAGAGATCATCATTTTCAAGAGGAAAACTATCTAAAACCTCTAGAGACCTTTCAACTATGACCTTTTTTAATGTATAAAAGTTTGATCTTCTCAAGGCAGATTTTTTAATATCCTGTGACAAAAAGTTATTAGCAAAATGTAAGCTAAACTCTAAAACCTTAGGGTTAATAGGGAATGACTTTCTTTCTAGCCTAAGGTAACGGTCCTCTAAAACAATTCCTCTATAAACCCCTTCTCTTGTTCCTCCTTGAGACATAACATTGAGCCATCTTTTATCTTCGTTTAATGTCGACTTCATTTGCCTTGTCACTCTAGTAATCTCTCTAATAAAAGCTAGGTCATACTTTTGTTTCTTTCTTCTGGATAATTTTTTATTACCTGAATTTCTCTTCCCTTTTCTTAAAAGGTTTACGTTCCTTGCATCTTTCCTAACCTCAGGAATTTTAGGCATTTTAATTCCCGACTTTTTTACTCCTAGTAACTTGTCGGTCCTTTTATCGCCTAAAAACTTTTTAAAATACGGCCTTAACTTTTCCCCATACCCTGAGAAAGTGTCGGATAAGTCTGCGCTAGAAGTGTTACAAATGAATAAAAAAACAAATACGAACGAAAAGTTTTTCATAAGACAATTCCGCATTAATTAAAATGAAATTATTGTTAAGTTTTATTACCAGATTCAATTAAATCATTATTTCGATAAGTTACAAGTTTAACTCGAAAAAAAGTTGGTCATTAATCAAGTTAAGGACTCAACTTTTACTGAAAAAAAATCCAGGAAGACTTTGATTTATAAAATATTATCTTCTCTATTCATAATTATTTCTATCAAAATAACGATAATAGAGGACATGAAGGGGATTCACTTACTAATTCATTTTTTCATCATGATAATATTTGTCAGCTGCCTTCCTGATAGCATAGACAGCTTTAATGAAGAACCGCCTTCAGACCCTTACAAAGAGCTTCCTAAATTCACAACTGAGGTTCCAACTGGCATTGACTATGACAAAACTGGGCCTCATAAACTCCAAAGGTTCATACCATCTCAGTCTAGTGAAAGTAGCGAAAACAATGAAGACGATTCATCTTTTTCTTTAAAGCTTTATTCCACATCATCGGGTAAAGCTTTCACAAATGAAAGCGAAATGACTTTTTCAATTGATCCGAGGGAAAAACTTGAGCAGATAGGCCTTGAATTTAATGGTCTAACAGGTGAGGTTAGTGGAAAACCTACATCATTTTTATCGGAAACAAGGTTTACAGTCAAAGGGAAACATGCTTCAGACGCAGATTATGAAACCACTTTTGACCTTTCTGTCACCAC
>MDTD01032395.1_pt1 | contig 57364 bp, 48 predicted proteins | sample 811221 | NCBI WGS metagenome assembly MDTD01 (sample SAMN05326646, study PRJNA326480) | marine metagenome | isolation source: seawater | place: Pacific Ocean: South West | collected 2011 | reverse complement strand
GTCCGGCGGGCGCAACCGTCAGGCATCCGATCAGATCGATCAGCGGGATGTCCCGCTCATGATTGAGCGCCAGCGTCAGCGGCAGAAGGGTCTCCAACCCGACGATACCTGTCTCGGCCTGAAGGAAAGGCAGCCGTTTCGAATCCTGATCCTGCGGCCGGTGATCCGAGGCGATCACGTCGATCGTGCCGTCGCGCACTCCCTCGATCACGGCAAGCCGGTCGGTCTCGTCGCGCAGCGGTGGCGAAACCTTGGTGAAGGTTCGGTAATCCATCACCGCGGTATCGTTCAGGGTGAAGTAATGGGGGGCCGTATCGCAGGTAACCGGCAACCCGCGCGCTTTCGCGGAACGGACGGCGTCGATCGCCGCGGCGGTCGAAACATGCGCCGCATGATACCGCGCGCCGGTCAGTTCGACTAGGCGCAGGTCGCGTTCGATCATCATCACCTCGGCTACGGCGGGGATGCCCGCCAGCCCGAGCCGAGTCGCCATCTCGCCTTCGCTCATCTGCCCGTTGCGCGCCAGCCGGGGTTCTTCCGGATGCTGGATGATCAGAAAACCGAACGTCGCCGCATACGACAGGGCGCGGCGCATTACCAGCGCATCGGCGAGTGCCCGGTCCCCGTCGGTAAAGGCAAGCGCGCCGGCTTCGTTAAGGATGCCGAATTCCGACAGCTCGCCGCCGTCGCGTTCCCGCGTGATGGTGCCGTACGCGTAGATTTTGACGATGTTGGTTTCGCGGGCGCGGCGGGCAATGAATTCCAGAACCGAGATATTGTCGATCGGCGTTTCCGCATCCGGCAGGCACACGATGGAGGTCACGCCGCCCGCGGCGGCCGCCGCGCTGGCGGTTTCGAAGCTCTCCTTGTGTTCGCCACCGGGTTCCGGCAGATGCACGCGCATATCGATCAGCCCGGGCGCGAGGCAGTAGCCCCGGCAGTCCACGATCCGAACGTTTTCCGGCGCGCCGTCCGAAAACAGCGCGGGTCCCCAGTCGATGATCTTGTTGCCCTCGATCAGCACCGCGCCCCCAACGTCGGTCTTGCTCGCCGGATCGATCAGGCGGGCATTGGTATAGGCGGTAAGGCCGGTCACGCGTCGCCGCCGTTCGCATTGCGCGACAGGTTCCGGGTCACCAGGTCGAGACAGGCCATTCTGACGGCGACGCCCATTTCCACCTGTTCGTGGATGACGCTGCGGTCGATATCGTCCGCGAGTTCGGAGTCGATCTCGATTCCCCGGTTCATGGGGCCGGGATGCATGATCAGCGCATCGGGCTTGGCGACGGCGAGTTTTTCCCGGTCGAGCCCGAAGAAGCGGAAATATTCCCGTGTCGACGGCACGAAAGAGCCCTGCATCCGCTCGGTCTGCAGGCGCAGCATCATGATGATGTCGGCATCGCGGATACCGTCTTCCATCCGGTGGTGGACGTCGACGCCAAATTTCTCGATTGCCGCCGGCAGCAGGGTCTTCGGCGCCACCAGCCGGACCTTCGCACCCATGGTATTCAGCAGATAGATATTCGACCGCGCGACGCGCGAATGGGCGATATCACCGCAGATGGCGACGGTCAGCCTTTCCAGCGTGTCCCGGCGTCGCCGGATGGTCAGCGCATCGAGCAGCGCCTGGGTCGGGTGTTCGTGGCTGCCGTCGCCCGCGTTGAGCACTGAACAGGTGACCTTTTCGCTCAACAGCTGCACCGCGCCCGAGTCCGCGTGCCGCACGGTCAGCACATCCGGATGCATCGCGTTCAGCGTCATCGCGGTGTCGATCAGCGTTTCGCCCTTTTTGATCGCACTGGAACTTACCGACATGTTGATCACGTCTGCCCCTAGCCGCTTGCCTGCTAGCTCGAAAGACGTGCGCGTGCGGGTCGAGTTCTCGAAAAAAACGTTGATCAGGGTGCGGCCGCGTAGGATCGAGCTCTTTTTGTCGTCCTGCCGGTTTTGTTCAATGTAGGATTCGGAAAGATCGAGGAGGGCTTCGATTTCCTCCCGGGGAGCGCCTTCCATGCCGAGGATATGACGTCTCGGCGGCAGAAGGTCCGCTACTTTTTCCGTTTCAGCCATTAAAACCCGTTTATAGGTATCGGGACGGGGGGCGGCAACCCGCTATGGGCGGTATCGATTCGGCGCGGGCCAGCGCTGCAATGTGAACTACGTCCCCTCGGTGACGCCGTCTCCGTTCAGTCGTGCTATTTCACTATCCTGCAGGCCCAGCAACTGTGTGCAGACGGGACCGGTGAGGATGCGGCTGAGGTCGAGGTGCGGATTCCTGCGAGCGGTCCGGGCACGTCGGGCGTTTACTCCGCCGCCTGCTTGGGCTTGCCGAAATCTTCTTCCGGCGCACGTTTCTCCATTTGGAAAATGACGCTTTCGTCGGTCCAAGCATAGTCCTTGTAGCCGAGGCGCGACAGAGGCTTGTAGCGGGCGACGTCAAATATTCCGTCTCCAGTGATGGCATCGTCCGCGATATGGACGCCGACCACTACGCCGAATACGGCACTATGGGTCGACATGGCATCGTGGCCCGGCAGGTTGACTATCTCGTGCAGCTTACATTCGAGGTGCACCGGCGCGCCCTTGATACGCGGCGGGGCCACCAGGGTCGAAGGCAGGGTTTCAAGACCTGTTTCAGCAAGCTCGCTTAACGTGCGGTCAACGATGAGACCGGTGTTGTTCATCTGCTCGCGCTGGTCCCAGGTAGCCATATTGTATACGAATTCGCCCGTCGAGCGGACATTGGCGACTGTATCCTTGTCCTTACGGTCTTCGGTATGACCGCCACCCGAAAACAGCACGTAGGGCGGACTATAGCTGAGGATGTTGAAAAAGCTGTAGGGTGCCGCGTTGACTAGCCCGTCTGCGTTGACCGAAGTGATCCAGCCGATCGGGCGCGGCACGACGCAGGCCTTGATAGGGTTATAAGGCAGGCCGTGATCGTTTTTTTCGGTTTCGTAGTACATGGGACCATCGCATTTCGGGACCGGATGTTAAAGGTCTAGCACGCCGCCGTCCCGGCGTCTAAATCCCTTCGATGACGTCTGCCGCAGGCAGAATCCCGTCACAATGATCAGGAAGATCGGCGCGATTGTGGTGACGACGACGAGCATGGATGGACAGGTCCGTCAGTTCGCAACGTTGCGCATGAAATCCAGCGCGCCCTGCAGGATATATTGCGCCGCCATCTTGTCGACCACATTGGCTCGGCGTTTGCGGGTGACGTCCTGCTCTATCAGATGGCGTTCGACCGCCTGGGTGGACATCCGCTCGTCCCAGAACGCGATAGGCAGATCGGTCTTTTCCGAGAGGTTCGCCGCGAACTGCCGTGTTGACTGGCAGCGCGGGCCTTCCGTCCCGTCCATGTTGATCGGCAGACCCAGCAGGAAGCCCGCAACGGCATAGTCGTCCGCCAGTTTCAGAAGCGCGCGGGCATCCTTCGTGAATTTCGTGCGGCGGATCGTAGCGAGTGCGGAAGCGACCCGCCGGCCGTCATCGGATACTGCCATGCCGATGGTTTTGTCGCCGAGGTCGAGTCCCATTAGGACGGCGCGATCCGCCAGATGGGCGGGAAGGATGCGTATATTGTCGAAGATCATGAGCGCGTTCATAGCCGGGACGACGGCGAACGGGAAGCGTTCTTGCCGATGTTGGGGTCCGGTGATAATTTTCGCGCGCTTTTGCGGGAGATTTTAACAACATGGCCGTGGATATAGAAACCGTGGTCCGGGTGGCGCGGCTGGCGCGCCTGACAGTGCCAGAAGGCGATCTGGAGACGCTAGCGGGTGAGCTGTCGAACATCATCGGATGGATCGAACAGCTTGACGAGGTCGACACCGACGGCGTCGAGCCGTTGGCCTCGGTCGCCGATATTAAACTGCGCTGGCGCGCGGACGAGGTGACTGATGGCGGCATCCCTGAAAAGGTTACGTCGAACGCGCCCGATCCGCAGAACGGCATGTTCTCCGTGCCCAAGGTGGTCGAATAATGACGTCCGCTTCCGATCTGCGCGATTTGACCATAGCGGAGGCCCGCGACGAGCTGGCGGCGGGTAACGTCTCGGCGCGCGAACTCACCGAGGCACATCTGGCGGCCATCGAAGTCGCGCGCGACCTCAATGTTTTTATCACGGAGACGCCCGACCGCGCCCTTGCGGACGCCGACGCGTCCGATGCGCGCCGGGCCGCCGGCGAGGCGCTGGGGCCGCTGGACGGCATTCCACTGGCAATCAAGGATCTGTTCTGCACCGACGGGGTGCAGACGACGGCGGCATCGCACATCCTCGAAGGTTTCGTGCCGCCATACGAAAGCACCGTGACGGAAAACCTGCGCAATGCGGGCACGGTCATGCTGGGTAAGACGAACCTCGACGAATTCGCTATGGGTTCGTCAAACGAGACCAGCTATTTCGGCAAGGTCGAAAATCCGTGGCAGCGCGAAGGCGACAATCGCCCGCTGGTGCCGGGCGGCTCGTCCGGCGGGTCCGCATCGGCCGTGTCGGGAAGACTGTGCCTCGGCGCGACCGGTACCGACACCGGCGGCTCGATCCGCCAGCCCGCGGCGTTCTGCGGAATCGTCGGCATGAAGCCTACCTACGGACGGTGTTCACGCTGGGGCATCGTTGCGTTCGCTTCCTCGCTCGACCAGGCGGGGCCGATGACCCGCACGGTGCGCGATGCGGCGATCCTGCTCGGCGGGATGGCTGGGTTCGATCCTAAGGATTCCACCTCCGCCGAGATGGTTGCGCCCGATTTCGAAGCCCGGCTTGAAGGCGGCGTGCGGGGCTTGCGGATCGGAATTCCGGCAGAATACGCAGTCGACGGCATGAATCCGGAGATTGCCGCGCTGTGGGACCGGGGCAAGGCGTGGCTCACCGATGCCGGGGCAGAGCTGGTGGATATCAGCCTGCCACATACGAAATACGCGTTGCCCGCCTATTACATCATTGCGCCGGCCGAAGCCTCGTCGAACCTGGCGCGGTATGACGGCGTGCGTTATGGACATCGCGAAGACGGCGAAGACCTGACCAGCCTGTACGAAGAAACCCGCGCCAGCGGTTTCGGTCAGGAGGTCCGGCGCCGTATTCTGATCGGTACCTACGCGCTATCGTCCGGCTATTACGATGCCTATTACCTGAAGGCACAGAAAGTCCGAGCGCTGATCGCGAGGGATTTCCACAACGCCTTCGAAGATTGCGACGTGATCTTGACGCCGACGACACCGGGCGCGGCTTTTGCGATGGGCGAGAAGTCGGACGATCCCATCGCGATGTACCTGAACGATGTGCTGACGGTGCCGGCATCGCTGGCGGGGCTGCCGGCGATCTCGGTGCCGGGCGGCCTGTCGAGCGAAGGCCTGCCACTGGGGCTGCATCTGATCGGCAAGGCGTTCGACGAACAGACCTTATTTCGTGCCGCGCAGGCGCTGGAATACGCTGCCGGGTTCGATTCCCGGCCGCACCGGGGATGAGGCCGCATTATGCAGATGCAGACGATCTGGTACGTCCTGATTCATGTCAGCCTGGGACTGATCGGCTGGAAGATTTTCACGTTCACCAATCAGGGCGTGTTAGCTGCATTCGCCGCCTGCGCCGGGGTGCAGGCCTGGCCGATGTACGAAATGTACCGGCTGACTTGGGAGAAGTTCGACAGCATGCGGTCGCGCCGGACTGGCTCGGTATCCCAGAAAAAAGAGACCCGCGGCTACTGGATCCGCATCGGGCGGTTATACCTGTTCCGCAGCTGCGCCTACGCGCTTCTGACGCTGTTCGTCGCCTGGCTGATGAGAGGAGCCTGATCGTATGACGCTTATTCAGGGTCGCACCGGCGACTGGGAAGTCGTTATCGGGCTGGAAGTCCATGCCCAGGTAACCTCGAAATCGAAACTATTCTCCGGCGCGTCCACCGAGTTCGGCGCCGAGCCAAATACGCAGGTGTCATTGGTCGACGCGGCCATGCCCGGCATGCTACCGGTGATCAACGAAAAAGCGGTTGAACAGGCGGTGCGTACCGGTCTCGGTCTCAACGCGCAGATCAATCTGAAATCCATCTTCGACCGGAAGAATTATTTCTATCCTGATCTGCCGCAGGGGTACCAGATATCGCAGTACCTCGATCCAGTTGTCGGAAAGGGTGAGATCGAAATCGACCTTGAGGACGGGTCTACCCGCACCGTCGGCATCACCCGGTTGCATCTCGAGCAGGACGCCGGCAAATCGATCCACGACCAGGATCCGCGCAAGACGCTGGTCGATCTCAACCGGTCAGGCGTCGCGCTGATGGAAATTGTATCCGAGCCCGACATCCGTTCTGCCGAGGAAGCCGGCGCCTATGTCGAGAAGATACGGTCGATCCTGCGCTATCTCGGTACCTGCGACGGCAATATGCAGGAAGGGTCAATGCGCGCCGACGTCAATGTCTCGGTCCGGAAACCCGGCGATGATTTCGGCACGCGCGCCGAGATCAAGAACGTTAATTCTATCCGGTTTATCCGCCAGGCGATCGATTACGAAGTCCGGCGCCAGATCGAGCTGATTGAGGACGGCGGCGAGGTCGACCAGGAAACCCGCCTGTTCGACCCGGACCGTGCCGAGACGCGATCCATGCGGTCCAAGGAGGAAGCGCACGATTACCGCTACTTCCCGGATCCCGATCTGTTGCCGCTGGAGTTAGAGCAAAGCTGGGTCGATGCCATCCGCGAAACCCTGCCGGAGCTGCCGGACCAGAAAAAGCACCGTTTCGTGGACGATTACGGCCTTTCCGTTATTGACGCTGGGACACTGGTTGCCGAACGGAAAATCGCCGAGTTTTTCGAGGCCGTTGCCGAGGGCCGAGATGCGAAGGTCGCTGCCAACTGGGTCATGGGTGAGCTTTTCGGCGCTTTGAACCGGACTGACACCGATATCGCCACCTCGCCCGTGTCCGCAGCGCAGTTGGGCCAACTAATCGATTTTATTTCCGACGGCACCGTGTCCAACCGACTGGCCAAAAATGTGTTCGAAATTATGTTCGAGACCAGTGACGACCCGAAAAAGATCGTCGAGCAACGCGGCATGAAACAGGTAACTGACGCAGGCGCCATCGAGGCGGCGGTCGACGAGGCCATCGCCGCCGGCGCCGCCCAGGTGGACCAGTACAAAGGCGGTAATGTAAAGGTGCTTGGCTGGTTCGTTGGTCAGGTGATGAAGGCGACCCAGGGTAAGGCCAACCCGCAGGCGGTGAACGAGATGCTTCGCAAGAAGCTGGATGGGTAGGGTTTTAAGTCCCTCGCTAGCTCCCGCGATGGCGCGAAGCTCGGGGTAACGGCGCTTCCGCAATTAAAATGCTCGCCTTTGCATGGGTAACTGCGAAGAGAAGGATCTCCGCTTCGGTGTTATGCTGACAAAAGCCTTTTTCGCCGCGGTGTATCGCGCTTCGCCTGTGAAACGCTATGATCCGCGCAACATGTTCCCCCAAAGAGGATTCCCGATGATTGACGTCTATACTTGGCCCACGCCCAACGGGCACAAGGTGCACATCATGCTTCACGAAGCGGAGATCGCGCACGACATCATCCCGATCAACATCCAGGAGGGTGACCAGTTCAAGCCGGATTTCCTGAAGATCAGCCCCAACAACAAGATGCCGGCCATCATCGATCCTGACGGACCGGACGGCGAGCCGATCTCGGTATTCGAATCCGCCGCCTGCCTGATTTATCTGGGTGAGAAATTCGGCAGGTTTTTTCCCTCCGATCCGGGCAAAAAATACGACGTGCTGCAGTGGCTAATGTTCCAGATGGGATCGGTCGGCCCGATGCTTGGCCAGTGTCACCACTTCAACGCATACGCGCCCGAGCGCGAGCCCAAGGAGCGGCTCGAATATGCTCAAAACCGATATATCAACGAAGGCACGCGCATATACGGCGTCATCGACCGACGGCTAGAAGGGCGGGACTGGATCGCGGCGGACGAATATACGATAGCCGACATGGCAATCATGCCGTGGCTGCGCGACCCCGTGAAACAGGGTATCGACGGCGACAAGTTCCCCAACCTGATGCGCTGGCGCGACAAAATGTGGGCTCGCCCGCAGGTGCTTGCCGCGCTGGAAACGCTGAAAGACCAGCGCCGTAAGGACAACACCTTCTCCGACAAAGGCTGGGAAATGATGTACGGCAAGACCCAGTCGTCGCAGGGGCAAGCGGCGGAGTAGTGGGTAAGCGGAACGACCCGTGATCGATCTCTATACCTACCGAACGTCGAACGGGCGCAAGGTGTCGATCATGCTGGAAGAATGTGGTCTGCCTTATAAGGTCCATATCGTTGATATTACGGCAGGGGAACAGCATGCGCCCGATTTCTTGGCGATCAGCCTTAACGGGCGCATCCCCGCCATCGTCGATGAGGATGGCCCCGCAAGCCAACCGGTATCGCTTTTCGAATCCGGGGCTATCCTTCTGTATCTGGCGGAAAAGACCGGACGGTTCCTGCCGCGGGAAGAAGATGGACGCTGGTCGGCAATAGAGTGGCTGATCTGGCAGATGGGCGGCCTCGGCCCGAGTTTCGGCCAAGCGTTTCATTTTCTGCACCAGCATCCCGACGACGCCCCGGCGGAGGATATCGCCTATGGGCGCGAGCGCTTTAGCGGGGAGGTGCGGAGGTTGTGCGGGGTGATGGACCGGCGCCTGTCGGAAAACCGTCATCTGGCGGGCGTCGAATATACCGTCGCCGATATTGCGGCGTTTCCGTGGGTCGCGCTGCACAGGTGGTTCGAACTAGATCTGGGAAAAACGCCGCATCTGCTCCGCTGGTACGACGATATTCGGCAGAGACCCGCCGTCAGGCGTGGCATGGAAGTGCCCGCACGGGACGCAATCGCAACCCGTGCTTAGGCGTACGGCCGTCATCCGTTTTGCGGACTCGGCCTCGTCGTCAACACCCGCAGGGATCATCCCGCGGGGGGTGGGGGCACGACTTCGCTGACGCAATCCTGCGCGAGCGGAAACTGATTGCGCGTCAGCGCAAAGCTCGGAGCAGGGAGCCCTTGCCTGGGGCGATCGCTGCCATCATCCTGCGTTCGAGGCGGCAATTTTCAAGCTGGGCCAGTTAGTTCTGGTCTTCGCGATCGCTGATCTCTACGTGGCTGAGATTGACCTCCAAGTGAGCGAGCGCGTTTCAGCGATGTTCTTGGAAATGGACATATCGGCATTGCGGAATATTTGATAACGACGGCCGATATCCTCGGCCCAAGGAACTTAATTTTTGATGCAGGCGCGCCGATATTTGCGTACTCGAGGAGCGAAATTTACGTAAACCGATTGTCAACGTGCCGCATCTTAGAATTGCTGTCGTACGCGCTTTCGATCCGCAAAATTAGAAGGCCTTGGCAACGTTATAAGCCGAGGAACTCAGTCCCGATTTTGACAAACTTTACGGCGGCCCAAAAATCACACGCCGGCAGTCGGACAAGTTGCTGGCGACATTCAAACACGCCTATGCGACCGACGAGAATTAAGTTTCGAAAAAGCTCTGCGCTGTGCTGAAGATGACGGAGGCCGGGCGGCTCATTAACGATCTGCGCGCCAGTTACGATGTGATCGTGCATACCGATCTGGACAAGGTGCTGGGCGCGATGAAAGTCGCCTACCGAGCGTGGAGCGAATTTTGGAAGCTTAGGTCAATCGTCCTCAGCTGGACCATCTTCCCCGCGTCTTCCCGGCACTATAGACTTCTTCTTCGCCCGACAGGCGGCGCAAAGGGGATACCGGATCATGCAAAATTACATGGATGGTGGCGAAGCGATCGTCGAGGCGTTCCGTCGGCTCGATATCGACTATGTTCTGGCGTCACCCGGTTCCGAATGGGGATCGGTCTGGGAGGCGTTTGCCCGCCAAGACAAGGAAAATAACGACGGGCCGGTATATCTCAGCTGTGCGCACGAAACCCTAGCTGTCAATCTGGCTATCGGCTACTCCGTAATGACGGGTCGCATGCAAGCGGTGATGCTGCATACGGGGGTCGGCCTGCTGCAGGGGTCGATGGGTATCGATACAGCGTATCGGCAGGGCGTGCCTATGGTCGTGGTGTCCGGCGAATCCCTGACCTACAGCGAAAAAGAAGCCTTTGAACCCGGCCCGCAATGGCACGGCGTTCTGTCCGTGGTCGGGGGGCCGTCCGCCCTGGTTGATGGGATCACCAAGTGGTCGCAGTCTGTCAGCAGCCCGCATACGCTCCATGAGCAGCTGATCCGCGCCGGCGAAATGGCGCAGAGATCGCCAGCCGGGCCGGTCTATATGTCCGTGCCGATCGAAACCATGCTGCACGACTGGACGCCGCCGAAGAACCCACGTGCCGTGCCGTCCGCGTCACGGCCTGTCCCGCCCACGGCCGACATCGAAGCGGTCGCCGACATGCTGCTGGCGGCGAAGAACCCCGCCATCGTCGCCGAATCCATCGGCCGCGATCCCGCGGGCTACTCGGCGACAGTCGAACTGGCAGATCTGCTGGCGATCCCGGTGTCGGAGTGCCGCTGGATCGACTTTACGAACTTCCCTAAGGACCATCCGCTGTATCAGGGCATGGGCGAACCCGAATATCTGCATGACTGCGACGTGGTGCTGACGCTGCGCGCCCGCGCACCGTGGACGCCGCCGAGCGCTAAACCCGCCAACGCAAAAATTGTGAATATCGACGAGACGCCGTTCCGCCCCCACATGGTGCATCAGAGCCTGCAGGCGGATGTATTCCTAGAAGGTGACGCTGTGGCGACTCTTCAATCGCTGATCGCCGTGCTTCGCAAAAAGGGCATCGATGACGCCGCTGTTGCGGTGCGGCGCGAGAAATGGTGGGCCGGCCACGAAGCTTTAGTGGTAGGTAAAAAAGCGCTGGAAGACGACGCGCTGGCGAAAGACACTATCTCCCCCGTCGGATTGTGCGTGACCCTCGGAGACGAGCTGCCCGACGATGCGGTTTATGTCGACGAAACCATCACCCATCGCCCGGTTATCATCCGGCACCTTGCCTTCAAAGGGCCGCAGTCTTTTTACACCGCCGCGACCGGCGGGCTGGGGCAAGGCCTAGGTCTTGCGCTCGGCACTAAGCTGGCGAGGAAAGACAGGCTGGTGGTGTCTGTCATCGGCGACGGCTCGTTCATGTACAACCCGGTAACGCAGAGCCTGGCACTGTCGAAGCACAAGGATCTGCCGATCCTGATCGTGGTTTTCAATAACGAAGGCTATTCAGCCATGCGCAAGGAACATCATGCCTATTATCCCGACGGTATTGCCGCCGAACACAATTCCTCAGTCGGCCACACGATAACAAATCTAGACTACGCCGAACTTGGCGCGCCGTTCGGCTTCTTCGGTCGCCGGGTGGAGAAGCTGGCGGATTTACCGGGCGCGATCCACGAGGCGCAGGAAGCGGTCGAGGGCGGACGTACGGCGATTCTCAACGTCGTGCTGGACGACTGAATAATGGCACTCTGAGGCCTGCCCGATTTGATAGCTTTGGTCCGGGGGGCAAGCGCATTTCATTGGCATGGCCAACGCCGCTCGGCGAAATACGTCCCTGCATACGGGCGTGAGAGCAACACCAAATCCCGACGGAGAGTTGGCCGAGATTATTGGAAGGCACTTGGCTGAAGTGACACCCCTAGAACGGGGGCGGGATGTCGAGGCCATCCCTCTAGGGAAGTTCATGGAGGTTGCTGCAATAACCGGTCACAAAGACCTGAGAATGTTGCAGCGATATACCCATCTAAGGACAGAAGACCTAGCTAAGAAGCTTGGATAGACGTGAGGTGGGCGGTGAGGTATCGGCGGAGCCAAGCACGTTTTGAGAATGGGCCAATGTGAAGAAGGAGAGTGCGGCTTGAGAGCTCAAGTAGAATTAATTGATCTAGACCTCAATATTGCAATTGGCACCTACAATGATGGAGATGTGGTGCCGGATAAGCATGTTCTTGATTTGAACTTATCAATCGATCCCGCACTGGTGCTAATCGACGAAGATCAGATGGATCGGGTTTTTGATTACGATCCTCTCATCCGAGAAATCCGGCTGATGGCAGAGGAGATGCACTATGAGACACAGGAACGATTCATCACCCGTATTGTGGATCAGTGCGTCAAGTACAGTGAGATACAAAGTGTCGAGGTCTTTCTCCGGAAATCCCCTGTCTTTGGATCAAGTGGAGAACTTGGCGTTAGGTTGGAAGCTGACGAGTCTGATTTAACCAATCTCAGAACCGATGGATGACACCCGTGACGGGACCCGAAATTTTTATCGGCCATTCGGTTCATCAAAGGGCTGCCGATGACTCACACTCTTTCATGATACGTCCGAAAGATAGATAACAAAGAGTACGTCTTTTGATGTCGCCATTATTCAACGAAGCCCAGCCCATACCACTGCATGCTATCGCCGCAATGATTGCAGTGATTTTTGGTGGTTTGCAATTTTTCAAGAAAAAAAGGTGGCCTAATTCACAGGCTGTTGGGATGGACATGGGTTGGTCTGATGCTGTTCGTATCAGTCTCTTCCTTCTTTATTCACGAAATCAAAATATTGGGCGCATATAGCCCGATACATTTGTTGAGCCTGTTGACCATATTTGTGCTGGGTTTGGCGGTTTATTTTGTGCGTGCTGGACATATCAAACGTCACAAGCGTGCTATGGCTACGTTGTATGGGTTAGCTCTTATCGTAGCGGGTATTTTTACGTTTATGCCGGGACGTGTAATGCACCAAGTCGCTTTTGGATGACAACAACCCATCCAACTTTTTAGGCAACAAAGGCCTGAGAATCCTTCTGAGGTATTCTCATTTACGAGCAGAGGATTCGGCTAAGAAGCTGTGTTAGGTATGGATTTGAGAGGATTTAGGATGATACGTGACAATCTCTGCAACTTCCTAACGATGATCGTGATCGCTCTGATTTCTGCGTTCTTATGGTCGTAGCGTTGTTAGCTCTGGGCGATAAGGCCTATAGATTCTGGTCAGTATACGGACCTACTAATTCACATATCTGCATAGGCGGGTTTTTTTTGTGCGGGGGTAAGGTCTTTGTAATGCGCTGTATGGTAAAATGGCCGATGGACCTCTCTAAGTGGCGCTAATTTGGCGCCAATTTTTGACGGAAAATAGGAAACGGACCTTTATAAAGAGCTCTCTTTTAGGTTCACGATATCCTAACCGGGCCTCTGTTTTCGGGATCCACTCCCTCCATAATCATTTCCGATAATTTGGAAAGCAAAATAGCGGTATTGGCCTTGCCTTCAGTAGCTATCATTCTCGAAATAGTGATGTTTAAAAGCGCGTTCGGGACATAATCCAACGAGCTCTCTGACATTACCGTCTCCGCCACTTTCACAGCCAGCGTCAATCGCTTCATAACATCCTGAAGAGCATCGATATTTGATTTCTCTGGATTGTCACATCGATCATTCATAGATACAGGCTCCACCGTATATGGTCCGTTCTGCTCCCCCCGGTAAGCGTACTGAGAGAAACTGGGGGTTTTCTTCATGACCGTAAGGGAGTGTCTTTCGAAAACATTGGAGCAGAACGGGATATGCAATATCATGCAAATGAGAGTGAATCGCAACTAGTATTCGGCATTTTTCTCTAAACCTCTGGTTTTGAACGTTAAATTCAGAGTCTCCATCAACAGAAATTCGAAGGGCAAAGACCAGCAAGCCGGTCAAAAAAGGCTACGAGTGCCCTCCGCCCGGAAACTAGATTCAGTGCAATCTGTATTTGAGACGATTAGAACCATAGATTTAGGTCAATATACGGACCTACTGATTTATCTTCCTACAGGTACGGGGCGTTTTTTTGTGCGGGATTGGGGTCCAAGCGCCGTCCTGCAGGACCAGACGGCTAATGGATACCTTGCTTCGCTCCACTCACGCTCCAATTCGCCCTATGGTGAGGGTAAGAGTCCTTGTGTCTGATCAAGTGATGAGGATTCGCAGCGGGAATCATTTCTGCTAAACTCAGAAATGGAAATTGAGGAGAAAGCGCGGTTTTGCGTATTGCCTAGAAGGCCCCGCTCGGCTAAATACGCTCCTGCATACAGCGTGAGAACAACACCACTCCCCGGCGGAGAGGTGGCCGAGTGGCTGAAGGCGCTGGTTTGCTAAATCAGTAAACGGGTAACCGTTTCGAGGGTTCGAATCCCTCTCTCTCCGCCATTTATCAGCGTTTTCTATGGGTTATTCCTATAATGGCCCCCCGATAGAATGCTCCCTGTAGCCTCAGGAAAGTTTCATTGAATTAAAGCGCCAAAACGCCTGAGCCGAGACCACTGTTTTCGGCCCCGGTAATTTGCCACCATGTATTTTACAAACGCGCTTTCACGTGATGGCTGGTGCCTTGCACTGCTGTTTTGCGCGTTTTGATGACGCTTGGCATCTTGGGCAGGTAATTCGTCCACCGAGATTGGAGATGTTGGCCCAGAGATCTGTTAAGAGTCCGCGCGCGTATGTAGCTCGTATTACAATGAGATCTGCAATGAAACGCTTAGTTCTACTCGCTGCCCTAATGCTGGCTTTTGCTACCGCCCCTGCGTTCGCCGACGGTTGCAACTCGCACACCGCCACGTCGAAGACCGAGGCGCCAGCGACCGGCGACTAACACACTCTCGCTACATCACGTATGAGTGGCTGACGGCCTGACAAAGCCGTGCACTCGACAGGGCGGAGCAACGTTTTTGCCGTCTGATAACTACAGGTTAAACCTCTGCGGTAGCCACGGTTCATCTTCGCTTGAGTGACGTGTTAGAGCCATCGTGGCTCCCCTAGGCCTTCCAAAATAACGGCGCAGTTTTGATGGCCAAGCACAAGTTTTCCTCCGTTAAACTGCGAAATGCCAAGGGCCAATGTCGCACATTCATTCAATTTGTCCGTATTTGGTGTCGTTGGACCTCTGTCCAATCCAAGTTGGGTGGATAAATGGATGCCCGAGTTTTAATCGTCAAGAACGAGCGATATAGAAGGGAGATTAAATTGCCGGAAGGGCATACCATCCATCGGGCAGCACAAGACCATCACAAGAAATTATCAGGACAAACGCTGCACGTTTCATCACCTCAGGGCAAATTCAGCGCAGGTTCAGAAATTTTATCGGGGAAAGTGTGCCACTCCGTCGAGGCGCTGGGCAAACATCTTTTGTATCGTTTCGAATCTAGAGATGTTCTGCACGTTCACCTTGGTCTTTTCGGAAGGATCCGGAGCGGAAGATTGCCATTGAAGGAACCTATTGGGGCCGTGCGTGTTCGCCTAGTTGGCGATACCCACTGCATTGATATAAATGGTCCTGCGATCTGTGAAGTGATGGGGCCCGTCGAGACCAAAGTTTTATTCAATCGCATCGGTCCAGATATTTTACGGTCGGATGCGGAACCGATCAGGGCATTTGCGCGGACTGCAAAAAGTAAGTTGCCCATCGGTCAGTTGTTAATGGACCAGTCTGTAATGGCGGGGATCGGTAATATTTTTCGAAGCGAAATTTTGTGGCGGCAGGGCGTACACCCGAAAACGCCTGGGAATGCGATTGACGAGACGACTTTTAATAAGATTTGGGAGGACGCGAGAGATCTGCTCGCGCTCGCAGTTAAGCATAATTCGATTATCACCGTTCAAGGTGGCAAGCCCTCGTCTGGGAAGTATCGGGAACGGGTTAACGTATACAAGAAAACCCTATGTCCGAAATGCGGTGGGGGAATCCAGTGTCACAATATGGCGGGCAGGAAAGCTTATGCCTGCGAAAAATGTCAGCCGCTTTAATAGCGCAGGAGGGGAGTACCTAAACGGGTGAGGCCAACGTCAGGTATACTGTCGAACTAAAACTCATACCATTGCGTATGAGTGAGGGCACGTCACTTGAATGAAAAGCCCGCCGCCTTTGGTAAGTGGACGACTTTACTGGGCATGCGTATCTAAAAGATGAAGAAAATCGATTTTCCGACAAAGACCTGCAGAGTTTGCGGGCGCAGCTTTGCTTGGCGTAAGAAGTGGGCGAAGGTCTGGGATGAAGTGCGGTACTGTTCTGAGCGATGCAGAAGAAACAGGCAGAAGGTTAATGAAACTTAGTATGCCAACAAGCATCGTCTGCGGCTTGATACCATTCCTCGTAGTTTTGCTGTGCAGCATTAGCTGGCGCATTTGGGGGTGAAGCGTATTCCGCCATTTGGATAGACAGCGGCAATATTAGTTCAGCAAATTATCCCATCGGTTCCTCGCTGCGGCACCTACGTTGAACTCTAGTATGTTGCTTGTTGCCCAAAGGGGTCTCTGTGAATGGTATTCTCTGATCGAACTTACGCCTGATAATTCGTCCGCTGCCAGATTGAAGTCCGAGATAATGCCTTCGTCGTCGACCACGATCATCGTATCAACGGGTTGTCCATTAGCGAACGAAAACGCCGGGAAATCTGATGCAGCTCGGTTTAGAGCTTTTCGGCGGTTTTCGTGGAGAGGAGCTCGTCGAACGTGATCAGGCTACGATTATCGCCCGAATTACCCCAGCAGCCGATAGTCGCCCACCAAGCCCGTCGACGAAGTATTATTATACTATAAGTTCAAGCGCGATACCGCGCTAAATCAACCTTAGGCCGTCAGTCGGGCATCGCCGATTCAGGCAATACCTGCTAAAAATGCCCTTATGATAGGCTCAGAGCATCCGCCCGTGACCGAACGGTATACGGGCGGAATGGCGCCACCGCAAACAGCAATTATTTGTCTCGCGGTTGGTCTGGCAGTAACGGTCGGCGCCGACGTTCTCACGCCCTCATACGCCAGAATAGGCGTGATGCTTCTGTTCGGGGCGCAAATATGGCTCGAACAACGCTGTTCCAGACGCCTGTTTCTGATGTCGCCGGTTTTCCTCCTGGCGCTGGTCGGGCTTGTCGCCTTCACGCTTCTGCCAAACGCAATTTACACAGCGCTTCAGCCGTTCCACGATCTGACCTACAGACCCATTGTGCTCGCCTATTTTGGCAGCAGGGGGGAAGGATTGATCCTTGCATTCTGCGCCGCCGGTCTGGTGGTTCACGGTATCCTGGCCTTGATAGCGTCTAGCCGGACCGCACCGGCGATCAGCCGGAACCCGGACCCCCGCGGGGGTAAGGCGAGAACCGCCTATGGTTTGTCGGGAACCCTAGGATTTATGTTCCTTGCCGCGACGCACACCGATCTCTTCGGTGCCACGGCAACAAACTTGATGCGGACCGGCGTGGCGCCAATTCAGGCATTTTTGCTCCTGTATTTACTCCATTGTGCGCTCGACCGGTCGCGTATCGGGCTTGTGCCAGTAGTCCTGCTTATCGTCTTCAATTTGACGGTGATGGTGCTGGCTCATGGCGGCAAGATTCCGGTTCTGATCGGAATGGCCGCAGGTTTGTATTACATCGCGCATACACGGGTTTCCTATACAGCTCTTACCAAGGCGGTCCTCGCCTTTGCGGTTGTGCTGGTAATAGTTATGCAGTTTATCCATCTGGTGCGAGAGCCGGAATACTATGGCCCCAGCAATGAAATCGCGTTTACGCAAAAAATCGGCAAACTCTTTTTAAGGAAAATGCTGTGGCGGCAAGCTGAAACCGGATACTGTCTGTCCAATGTTTTCGCGGCGCATAAGGATGACCGCTTCGAGCTGCCCAACCAAACATTCTGGGTGAAAATCCTGATCCCGCGTGCGGTGTGGCCGGAGAAGCCAAATTTTTCGCTTGGCGGCAGATATGCGACGGTTTACTGCGGTATGGACTACGTGAGCAACTCTCACAGCGCATCCATTACCTTACTGGGCCAGCCGGTTATTCACGGTGGTGCCCCCGCATTGCTCTTGCATGGGGCGTTTCTGCTCGTTTTTCTGTGCGGCGCCGGAGCGGTCGCTGTGTGGGGGCCGGGGCTTCCACGTGTTGCCGTTTTTGCCTTGTTACCCTGGTGGATCGATTTCGATCAAGATTTCGCCCTTTACATGGGGAACATGATAAAATTCGGGACCTTTATGCTGCCGTTCTTACTGCTCGCGATGGACCGGACATGCCGGCGCTCGGAAAACTGAGGATCGCCGGAGCGGAATGTTTATATGACCACCAACCAACCTGGCGGCGCTTCGACGCTGGAATGTTCTGACAGGCCGTTACGCATAGTCATCAACGGCACGCATGCGAAGAGCGGCGGGGGTGTAACCTATCTTCGGCGTATTCTGCCCGAACTGGCGCAGCAACCCGGGTTCGAACTGCACCTGTTCCTGCACCAGGATCAGATGGAACTCTTCTATCCGGTCTGCGACGGCGTCCAGCTAACGCTGTTCGACCATAATCCCGGTTTCTGGTCGACCCTGCGATGGGAACAGTTTTCGCTACCCGTCATTGCATGGGCGATGGGCGCGGATGCCGTGTTTTCACCTGCGAACTACGGACCGGTTTTCGCGCGCAACCATGTCATTCTGCTCCGCAATGCGACGTCGGTTATCACGCTTACCACTCGCCTCAGGCCCATGGCTTACTGGATGATGCTGTCGGGGGCGACGTTCGTGTCTCTGCTGCTAGCCAAGCGTGCGATCGCTGTTTCCGAGTACGCCGCGCGGATTCTAACATTTGGTTTGCGGCGCTTGTTCCGGCGCAAGCTGAATGTCGTCTATCACGGTACCTCGACGCCTCCGCGGTTCCGCGCCAATAACGCGGAACCCGGTGTGAAGTTACTGGCTGTCTCGGATATCTATGTTCAGAAAAACTACCATTCACTGATCAAGGCGTTCGCCGAGGTGCTTAAGAAGCGACCGGATCTAACGCTGACGATCGTCGGCCGGGAGATAGACAGCTATTACGCAGATTCTATCAGAAGCATCGTCGTAGAACGCAACCTGGTCGATGCCGTTCGGTTTCTCGGCTACGTGGGACCGTCAGAGTTGAATACCCTTTACAAGTCCTGTCATATCTTCGTATTTCCATCGACCGTAGAGACTTTCGGTAACCCCTTGTTAGAAGCCATGTCGTTCGGTGTGCCTATCGCGTGTTCCAACACCGCCGCCATGCCTGAAGTGATTGGCGACGCCGGACTGACGTTCGATCCACGCGATACCGAGGATATTGCTCGAAAGATCGAGATGCTTCTCTCGGACCAGGCGCTGCGGGCGTCGCTCGGCGAAAAGGCCGCGCGCCGGGCGCTGGATTTTTCGCTGGAACATACCGCCAAGAGAACCGCCCAAGTATTGCGTTCGGCCGCTGCCGCGGATCTCCTGCGCCCGCTGCGATGAGCCGCACGGTACTTATAACGACATTGCCTCCGTACCAGGGGGGCGTCCCGGCAATGACGGAGATTTTGGCCCGTTTCCTGAAGCGTCGGGGCCACGATGTGACTGTAGCGCACTACGCCACGCTGACCGACGATTCGGATTTGGTGGTTCCAAGCTGGCAGTCGGTGACAGGAAAAATACCGCGTACCCGCACGACAACCTGCTTCGGCGATTTTCCCTGCGTATCCGTGGGGTGCCGGTTCCCCGAACTGGAATTTCCCTATTATCTGACCACATCACGGTGGAAAAACCTCATTCGCGCGCACGACCGGCATATCGCCGTTGGCGGCACGGTTCTTGTGGCGAATCCGCTGGTCATGACGGGCGTGCCCCATATGATGTGGTGCGCCAGCACGATGCTCGAAGATAGGGTCGACCGCCGTGCCGCGATGCCCGCTGCCCGGCGCGTTGTCGACCGGCTTGCTGTGGGACCAGTTCAGCGACAGCTGGAAAAACGGATTTTGGCCGGGCGCGGGCGCTTCATGGCAATCAGCAATTATACGCGGGACACGCTGATCGCTGCCGGCGCATGTCCCAATGCGATCGAGTGCGTGCCCGTGCCCGTCGATCTGAAAATGTATTCGCCGCCTGCGACCGCCGCCCCCGCCGCGCATATCGGCTTCGCCGGGCGGGTCGGTGATCCTCGAAAGAATATCGGCCTGCTGGTCCGCGCGGTTGCAGTTCTGGCTGGACGGAACATCCCTGTAAGATTGAAACTGACCGGCGACCCCGAGGCCGAACTTAATGAACTCGCGGCCGGGTTGAACATCGCCGACAGGCTGGACTGGACTGGGTGGCTAGACCCCGGCCGGTTGTCGGATTTCTATCGTTCGTTGGACGTTTTCGTGTTTTCGTCTGCACAGGAAGGTCTGGGGATATCGGGAGTTCAGGCAATGGCCTGCGGCGTGCCGGTGGTGTCGACGCGATGCGGCGGCCCAGAAGACTACGTCATCGACGGCAAAACCGGAAAACTTGCTGGTAACACGCCGGAAGAGTTGGCCGATGCGATCGCTTGGATAGTTGCCGACCGGGACCGTCGCAATGAAACAGGGGCGGCGGCGCGCACACTGATCGTGAACAGCTACAGCGAGGCGGCTTTCGAAGACAATGTTGCGCGGACATGGGCGTGGACATGGGACGAAGTGTTGTGATGACGCGTTTACTGTATATCGTTTCGCACCCCATCCAGTATCAGGCCCCGCTGCTGCGCCGGGTTGCCACGGAACCCGGTATCGAACTGCGCGTCCTGTTCGAGCGGATCCATCCTGATCACCGGTATTTTGACACCGGATTTGGGAGGGACGTGAAATGGGATATCGACCTGACGGACGGGTATGATTACACGTCGAAGTCGAAGGCCAACACCGCCGAGGAAATACGAAAAGCGGATGTCGTCTGGCTGCACGGATGGCAATCGCCCCTGATGAAGATCGCGTTGAGTCTAGCCAAGCAGGCGGGGCGTCCGGTATTGATGCGCGGAGAAAACTGCGACCTCGCTATGCCGGATGGGCCTGGGTTGCCGGGCTGGTTGAAGCGAATTTATATCGCCCGGATATTCCGGCGCTGCGATCTTTTTCTCGCCATCGGATCAGCAAACCGGCAGTACTATTTAAGCAGAGGCGTTCCCGCCGACCGGATCGTCGATATGCCGTATGCCGTGGACAACGAGGTGTTCGCCGAGCGGTCGGCCTTAGCCCGGACGGATCGAAGCGCATTGCGGGCCCGCCTCGGTGTTCCGCCAACACGCAAAATCGTCCTGTTCGCCGGGAAGCTTCAACGGCGCAAAAAACCGGACCTGCTCGCAGCTGCCTTGTCTGCTGCGGGCTGGAACGGAGATCCGCCCGCCCTGTTGTTCGTCGGCGACGGAGAGTTGCGCGCCGATCTCGAAAGACTTGCGCCGGACGCAATTTTCACCGGCTTCGTCAACCAGACGGAACTGCCCGCATATTACGACCTAGCCGATATCTTCGTTCTGCCGTCCCTGCGCGAACCTTGGGGGCTCGCGGTGAATGAGGCGATGGCCTGTGGCACAGCAGTAATTGTCAGTGATCAGGTAGGTTGCGCCGCCGATCTGGTCGACAGCCAAACGGGCAGAGTCGTGCCTGCCGATGATGTGACGGCGTTGACCTGGGCGCTGGTCGACTGTTTGGACAGGTCCGAAGACATGGGGAAGGCGGCGCGCAAAAAAATTGCGCGCTGGGGCTTCAATGAAGATATCGCCGGATTGAAAACCGCGCTCGCCAAGACGGCCGACGTACCGTGACCGGCAGGAAAAGCAGCCCCGGTTCCCGCAATATCGTCGTGGTAGGCGAGACGTTCGCGGCTTCGCGAACGCCGCAACGGGTGGCTGCGATGCGACGTCTCGGTCACACGGTACGAACGGTTCCGACAATGCCGCCCGGGGTGGATTACGAGACCGCTCCGTCCCTTGCGACGCGGCTTCGTTATCGCCTTCGTGTGCCCGCAGACCCGGCGGGTGCGAATGCAGCGATCCTGTCGGCGGCCGGCGGAGCGGATATTCTCTGGCTCGAGACGGCTCGCATGATCCGCCCGAGCGCCCTATGTCGGCTGAAATCTCTTAATCCGGAAACCGCGATCGTCTGCTATTCAGAGGACGACATGATGAATCCACGTAACCGGACGGTCTGGCTGCAGCGGTCGATGCCGCTCATCGATCTCTGGGCCACGACAAAATCATTAAACGTGCGCCCGGAGGAACGAGACGCGCTGAAACTTCGGAACATGCTGTTTGTGAACAACAGTTATGATACCGATATCCACCGACCCGTGGACGTCGGACCGGCGGACATACAAACCTTTGGTGCGCCTGTCAGTTTTATCGGAACTTACGAGGCGCCGCGGGCGCGGTCCGTAATCCATCTGGCTTCGAGTGGCGTGCCGGTCCGAGTGTGGGGGAACGGCTGGGAGAAGTTGCGCGGGCGGCACGAGAACTTGAAGATTGAGGGCCGCCCGGCCTACAACGATGAATTTGCCAAGGTCGTTGCCGCCAGCATGGTCAATCTGTGTTTTTTGCGTCATGCCAACCGCGATCTGCAGACATGCAGGTCGATTGAACTGCCGGCTTGCGGGGGGTTCATGGTCCATGAGCGCAACGATGAGATCGAGGCGCTTCTCAGAGATTTGCGAGAAGCGGTTTATTTCTCTGACGACGACGAACTTTTGAGTCTATGCAGATTCTGGCTTGACCAGGAGGATCGGCGAAAATCCGTCGCCACAAACGCCCGAAAACGGGTGGAGGCACTGGAACTGTCGCACCAGGCAAACATATCGCGCATTCTCGGCGCGCTCGACGGGATGGACCGGTGAGGGTTGTTGTCAATGCCCTGTCCGCCCGGCGCGGCGGCATGATCACCTATACGCGCAACCTGATGCAGTCGTTTCGCGACAGGGGTGTAGATGCGGTATTCGCCCTGCCTGCCGGCAGTCCGCTGCAGGCAGAAGACATCGAAACGATCAGTCACCCCGTCACCTGGATGTCTCCGTTATCCCGGGTGATCTGGGAACAGGTCGCCTGGCGCCGCATAGTCAAGAAACTGAAGCCCGACATTATGTATTCTTCGGCGAATTTCGGACTAATTGGGTCGCCGGTGCCGCAAATACTTCTTGTTCGCGAAGGTGGGCTGTTCGACCCGGTATACCTTGCCGCCATAGCGCCGGTTCTGGGTGCCCGAACCCTCTTCGAACGTATGCTCCGCCGCTGGCTGATTATTGCATCGGCCCGGTCGTCCGACCTCGTACTGACCCCGACGGATGCCATGGGCGATTTGCTCCGCTTTTGGGCGAAGGACCTGTCGGGGCGGGTTGAGACCAACCTGTATGGTACCCGCCACGATCACTTTCAAAGCACCCAAGCGCAGAGGGTCTGGCGCGAAGACGGGGTTCTCCGGCTTTTGCTGGTGTCGGCCTATTACGCGCACAAGCAACCCGGCATCGTCGCGGAAGCCGTCCGGCTTTTGAATGAGACGGGGATCGAAGCGCACTTTACGCTGACGATGGATTTCCACCAGATCCAAGAAGTGCAGGGCGGATCGAAGGATGCTTTCCTGCTTCGCCGCGGCGTGGAGCGCGGGCAAGTAACGATGCTGGGCCAAGTGGAGTATGGAGATCTCCCGGCACTGTACGCCGCCCATGACGTCTTCATTACACCGTCTTTGTCGGAAACGTTCGGCCACCCCCTTGTCGAAGCGATGGCGAGCGAGGCCCTTATTGTTGCATCGGATACGCCAGTGCATCGGGAAGTGTGCGGGGACTCTGCGGCTTATTTTTCCGCCACCTCCATTGGCGATATCGTGAAGACGCTGCGTGCTCTCGATGCGGAACCGGCGCGCCGAGCCGCAATGTTGAAGCGGGCGAATGAAATCGGAAACCGGGATTACAGTTGGGAAAGCCACGTCGATCGTCTGCTGAATTATTTTGAAGCCGTCAGCGCGGGCAGGGCGCGATGAGCCATCCATTCACGGACGTTACCGTTCGGGCAGTCGAATGAAAATTGCGATCGTCAATCACGTCCATCCGGACACGCCCCACGTTTCGGCGCTGCGAATGCGGGAATTTGCGCGCGTCCTTGCGGGACAGGGAGACCGGGTGGTTCTGTTGACCGGAACTCTGGCGGCAAGCGATCGCGGCGACGACGCGTCCCTTCTGGGGGAACAAATAGCGGTACACGACTGGTCGTCGCCGCTTCACGTTTGCTGCGCCCCTGTTATAGCCCCGCTTCACCGGGCGGCGCGGGAAGGGCAGATCGCATCACCGTTCCGACAGATGGTGATCGGCGGCGCGTACATGTTCGGCACCGGGATATTCCGCGACTGGTGGAAAGGCGCGGCGAGTCTTAACCCCGCCATCGCCGGCGCGTTCGGCCCGGATGTGGTCTACGCGACGTTCGGAAACACCGACACCTGGACTGTAGCCCGCGATCTTGCCCGGCGTGCTGGATGCCCGTGGGTAGCAGACTACAAAGATCCCTGGAACCGTTTCGTGCCGGCAGGCCTTCGAAAGATCGTCGCTCGTCGGCTCGCCGATATGGCTGCCATGACGACGTTTTCAGCAAACCATCTCCGCGATGCCGATACGTGGTTCGCTTGCGACAAGCATGTTGTCTACAGCGGCTACACCAACGAAGCGCAGGTGCCGCCGCCGGGCCGCGGGGGCGATGCCCTGCAAGTCTGTCTTAGCGGCAGCGTCTATAGTGAGGACCTGTTGGCGACTTTGATCGAGGGGCTTAAACTAGTTGCGACCAGCCGCAGTGTGTCGCTTTCATACGCCGGCAATGACGGTGCCCTCGTAGGGCGCTATTCGAACCAACGGAACAGCACCTTCGATCTGGATAATCGGGGCTACCTGGAGGCCAGTGCTCTCGGCGCGCTGCAGCGATCAGCGGACGTAAATGTTTACGTCCGCAACGCAGACAGCCTTTTCCAGCAAAAGTTGATCGAACTGCTCGCCGCCGGCAAACCGATCCTGTCCGTCCCGGATGAAAGTACCGAGGCGATCGAGATTGCCAGACACACGGGAGGACGGTTGCAGACGGCGGAAACCCCGGCCGCCATCGCCGAAGTCATTTCCAGACTCCACCGCCCGCCAGGTGCCGCTGGCAAGTTCAACGGGGTACAGGCTTATTCCTGGTTGGCCCAAGCTAAAAAATTGCGCCGCGTTCTAGCGGATGCCGCCGGGGTATCCGAATGAAAATAGATATTGCCGTCCACGGCCGTTTCCATGCGTTCAATTTAGCGAACCAGTTGCATCGCCGGGGGGCGCTCGGCAGGCTCTACACGACCTATCCAGAGTTTGCAGCGAAAAAATTCATGCCGCCAAATGCGGCCGTAAAGTGCTTTCCCCATTTCGAAGCCTGGCGGCGCCTCAGTTCCCGGCTCGGGCTTGCCCGTAGCCTGTCCGCCGGGCTTCCGCGGCGGTTCGGGGGGGCTGTCGCCAAACACCTCGTCCATTCGTCGTCGGATATCCTCGTCGGGTGGAGCTCGGCGACGCTAGAGTCCATTCCCGTTGCGCGTGATCTCGGCATGAAGGTCGTCATCGAACGCGGGAGCACGCATATCGTCCACCAGACAGAAGTTCTTCGCGTTGCATACGACGAAATCGGCCAGCCGTTCACCGACACGCCCCAGGAAATCGTCGACCGGGAAATGCGGGAATACGACTTGGCCGATGCGATTGCTGTGCCGTCGACCATTGCAGCCGAGAGCTTTATTCGCCGCGGCATCCCCGAGGAGAAGCTTATTGTCTCGCGGCTAGGAGTGGATCTTGATGCTTTTCGGCCCGACCCAGAGTCAGCCGGCCGCGCGGAAAGGCCCCGTATCCTGTGCGTCGGCGCCGTCGGCGTCCGCAAGGGGGCCGAAACGCTGATCCGCGCCGTCGACAAACTTCGAGGCGCGGCCGAACTGCACCTTGTCGGAGTGGTCGAGGATGGTTTTCGCGCGCTACTTGACAGGTTGCCGCTGGAGCATGTCGTTCTCGCCGGCGCGGTTCCGCACCATGCACTGGTCGAGACCTATCGTGGCGCCGATATCTTTTGCCTGCCGTCGGTCGAGGAGGGGTTCGGCATGGTCGTTCTGGAAGCCATGGCGAGCGGCCTGCCCGTCGTTGTTTCCGATCAGGTCGGTGCGAGGGACGCGATTTCCGGAGAGGCGGGGATTGTCGTGCCCGTTGCCGATGTCGACGCCCTTGCCGAGGCATTGAGAACGATCGTAGAGGACCCGCAAAAAAGGCGCGAAATGGGCGAACGCGCTCGGCAGGCGGCGGTTGGCGGTGCGAATGGTTGGGAAGATTATGTCGATCGGCTGTGGCCGGCTTATTTGGCGCTTGCAGGTGGGGCGTGATCAGGCGGTAGGTGCGACGCCGGGCAGTGATGACAGTCGTCCGAGGGTTTTTTGCCGCCAGGCCTCGGACACCAGAATCTTCCATATCGTCGGCGCTAGCCCTGTGTCGCCGCGCCGAAAACGCTGCCATGCCTGGCGGCACCACGAGGCGTCCCAGTGCGGCGTCTCACGAAAGGCCGCATCGCTGAACAGATCGTCCGCATAATTGCCCAGCCCACCGTTCAGCCACTGGACGATCGGAGGCAGAAACCCTTGCTTGTTCCAGCGTGTCGCGATTTGTTCGGGAAGCGTGCCGGTCATCGATTTGCGTAGCAGGTATTTGGTCTGGGCGTGCCCCATAAGCATGCCGACCGGCAGGGTAGCGACAAACTCAGCAATTCGGTGATCGCAGAACGGCAAGCGAACCTCGCGTGAATGCGCCATTGAATTGCGGTCGCCGTAACGCAGCAGGGTCGTCAGGAAGCCGTTAAACGAATCCCGGCGCAGTATGGCGTGCAGACCTTCCGGGGACGGTGCATCCATCTCTGTAGCGCTTCGAGCCAGGTCGCCGTTCAGGGCCAGCAGGATGTCGGTCCCGCCGCCCAACGACCGGGAGATCAGTCTCTTCGCGAGGAGCGGTATACGGTCTTTCCAGCCCTGATCGCTTTGCGAAAACGCCATGGGATACCGGTCGCGGATTGCCTTTTCCTCTGCCGCGTCGTAATCGCCGGCGGCGCGGCGCGAAGCGATGTATGCCGTGAAATACTGTTCGTATCCGGCGAGGATTTCGTCGCTCCCCTGGCCGTCCAGCAACACCGTTACTTCCGCCTTCTTCGCCGTTTCGAATACGCACCACTGGGCAAACTGACTGGCACTGTCCACGGGCAGTTCATTCAGCCATAGAAAGCCGTCTAGGTTCCGGACGAGGTTTTCACCCGTCGGAAAGGTTTCATGGGTGGTGGCGTGTGCAGAGACGGCCACTAAATCCGCCCAGTAGCCTTCATCGGCTTTGGTATCGGGAAACCGGCCGATAAACACGTCGTAAGGACGGTCATTTCCGATCAATCCCCGAGCAAGGCAGGTGATAGCGCTGGAGTCCAGGCCGCCGGAAAGGCACGAGCCAACCGGTACATCGCTGCGCAAGCGGATCCTGACCGCGTCCTCGAGCAGATCCCGGAATACTGCTACCCTATCCGCCTCCGTCTGCGCAGTAGCGTCCGCTTCCATGGGCGGTTGCCAGTAGGAAGATATCTCGAAGCTCAGGTCGTCGGTGTTCAGAACCAGTTTTTCGCCCGGCAGGAGCTGCCCGACATCCCGGAATAGGGTTTGCCGGCCCTGATCCAGTCCGTTCGAAGGCGTCACCAGGAATTGTGCCAGCAGGGGAGCGTGAATATCCGTTCGTACTCCATCGACGGCGGCCAACGCCTTGTATTCGGAGGCGAAAGCGAAGAATTTTCCGCTGTGAGAAAATAGGAAGGGCTTTTCGCCAAACCGGTCGCGTGCGCACAGGATCCTTTTTGCCTTCTGGTCGTGCAGCGCGAATGCGAACATCCCGTTGAACCGGTCGAGGCAGGCGTCCCCCCATTTACGATAGGATTCGAGAACGACCTCTGTATCGCTATCGGTATTGAACCGGACCCCCGCTTCGGCCAGTTCGGCACGAATTTCCTTATAATTGTATATCTCGCCGTTATAGGTGATGGAGAGCGAGCCCGGTGCATCCTGCATGGGCTGCGCCGCGCGGTCGGTCAGGTCGATGATCGCCAGCCGTCGGTGTCCGAAGCACACCCGTCCGTCAGCATTAAGCCACTGGCCTTCGCCGTCCGGTCCGCGATGGACCATAAGATCCGTCATCGCCTGTACCGCATCCCGATTGACGGGCGAAAGGGCGGCGATGCCCGCTATTCCGCACATATCGCGGCTCCATAACGCCAATAATGTTTTCACGGGTTTAAGACATCCATCGAGTCCGGGAAAGCTAATTGATGATTTGATGGTTCGGGTAGATGGCCCGGTGCGGCCGAGCGTGATATATAAAGACATTCCATTTACAGAAAATGTGAACGGCGAGGCGACATTGACTGACATGAGATACGAAGCCCCCGAGACGCTCGATGCAGCGGTAGGGTTGCTTGCGGAGGAAAGCGGCGTGGCGAGAGTTTTCGCCGGCGGCACCGATGTGATGGTTCAGATACACCTGGACCTGATCGAACCCGACCTGATTGTCGACGTCAAAAACATCGCCGAGATGCGTGAAGTCGTCGAAGAAGACGGCTCGTGGCGTATAGGCGCGGCGGTAACCGGTAAAGAGCTGATGGACAATGCGGCGTTCAATGCCGCCTGGCCTGGAGTGATGGACGGCGTCCGTCTGATCGGCTCAGTGCAGGTGCGCGGCCGGGCTACAGTCGGTGGCAATCTGTGCAATGCGTCGCCAGCGGCCGACAGCGTACCGCCGATGATTGCGGCCGACGCAGTCGCCAGCGTGATCGGCCCTAACGGGCGGCGCGACGTGTCAATGGCCGACATCGTCACCGGACCGGGACAGACATCGCTTGAAGATGGCGAAATCGTCGTGTCGTTCCGGCTGCCGAAGCGGCCGGCGAATTCCGGCGATGCCTATCTTCGCTTTACTCCGCGCAGCGAAATGGACATTGCGGTCGTCGGTTGCGGTATCAATCTGATGTTGGACGACGGCGGTACCTGCACTGCGGCCCGTGTGTCGCTGGGTGCTGTGGCGGCGCGTCCGCTGCTGGTAGACGATGCCGCTAATGCGCTGATCGGCACCAAGGTGGGCGATGACGCCATGGAGGCCCTTGCTGCCGCCGCAAGCGCCGCCTGCAGCCCAATCGACGACAAGCGTGGCACCATAGAATACAGAACAGAAGTCGCAGGCGTGCTGGCCCAGAGAACCGCTGTCATTGCGCTGGAAAGGGCGAAATCCTGATGGCCAAGCAATATGTAAACACCACGATCAACGGCGACAGCCATGAACTTCTGTGCGATCCGACCCAGACCCTACTGGACGTGCTGCGCGACCAGCTCGACATGACCGGCACCAAGGAAGGCTGCGGCACCGGTGATTGCGGCGCCTGCAGTGTCACTATGGATGGCGTCTTGGTGTGCTCCTGTCTGGTGATGGGCGTCGAGGCCAACGGCAAATCCATTGATACTATCGAGGGCATGGCCGACGGTGACGATCTGCACCCGTTGCAGCAGAAATTTATTGATCACATTGCCCTGCAATGCGGCATATGCACGCCGGGCCTTCTGGTCGCGTCGAAAGCGTTGCTGGAAGAAAATCCGGATCCGACTGAAGAAGAGATCCGTTACTGGCTGGCTGGCAATCTGTGCCGTTGCACCGGTTATCACAAAGTTATCGAGGCGGTGCAGGATGCCGCCCGCGAAATGAGAGGAGCCTGACCCATGGGTAGAGCACCATCCCCCTTTGCGACCAAAATCCCGTATGAGGAAAAAGATCTCAAAATCATCGGCTCCAATCCGACCGCGCGCGGTGATGCCGTCGACAAGGTCACCGGCCGTGCCCGCTATGCGGCAGACGTCAAGCTGCCGGGGCAGCTCATCGGCCGCGTGTTGCGCAGCCCACATGCCCGCGCGAATATCCTGTCAATCGACATGTCGGAAGCCGAGGCACTGCCTGGCGTCAAGGCGGTCGTCTGCCGCAACGATTTTCCGGACATGGAAGTCGAACACGCTGCATCCGGCGAACTGATGGTCAATTTCCGCGACGTGACGCGCAACATGATGGCGCGAGAAAACGTCCTGTACGATGGCCATCCGGTCGCGGCGGTGGCCGCGACCAGCGATGCAATCGCTAAGCAGGCCATGAAGCTTATCAAGGTGGAATACGAAGTGCTCCCGCATGTCATCGATGTGCGCGATGCGATGAAGCCCGATGCGCCGGTGCTGCATGAAGACCAATTCACCAAGGGCGTCGATCCCAAGCCCGAAAAGCCGTCGAACATCGCGGCGCGGATGGAAAGCAAGCTTGGTGATATCGACAAAGGCTTCCAGGAAGCCGAAATCGTCATCGAGCGCGAGTTCAACACCAAACCGGTCCATCAGGGTTATATCGAGCCTCAGGCCAGCATTGCGAACTACACCGAAGGGGGTATGGCCGAGGTGTGGACGGGCACCCAGGGACATTTTGTGTTCCGTGCCCAGATCGCCAAGCTGCTCAAGATGGATATGTCTAAAGTAAAAGTCATCCCGACTGAGCTTGGCGGCGGCTTCGGCGGCAAGAACAACGTCTACCTGGAACCGCTTGCAGTGGTGCTATCTAAGAAGAGTAACCGGCCGGTCAAGATGGTGATGGATCGGGACGAAGTGTTCCGTGCCACCGGCCCGACGTCGGGTACTAACGTCAAGGTCAAGATGGGCTGCACCAAAGACGGCCGCATCACGGCCGCGCAGGCGGAGCTTAACTACCAGTCCGGTGCCTACGCGGGGTCGTCGCTGCCACTGGCCACCATCACGGTGTTCACGCGCTACGACCTGGAAAACGTGTCGGTGGTTGGCCATGACGTGACGACCAACCGCCCCAAGGTTGCAGCCTATCGTGCGCCTGGCGCGCCGATGGTGGCGTTTGGTGTCGAGACCGTGGTAGATGAAATGGCGCGCGAGTGCGGCATGGATCCCATCGACTTCCGGCTGAAAAACGCTGCAAAAGAGGGCACTCAGACCCATTTCGGACCCAAGCTCGGCCCGATCGGCTATATCCAGACGCTGGAGCGCGCTAGGGAGCACGCCCATCTCAAGGAAAAGCTCGGCCCCAATCAGGGCCGAGGCGTCGCCTCGGGATTTTGGTTTACCCTCGGCGCCGAAACGTCTGCGACCGTCAATATCGGTGAGGACGGCACCGCGACGCTGATCTTCGGCACTGTCGACGTGACCGGCGGCTCGCGCAGCGCGTTCGCCATGATCGTGGCCGAGGAACTCGGCATTCCGTTCGAAAAAGTGCGGACCATGTCGGGCGATACCAGTGCGCTGGGCTTTAACTTCATGACGGCGGGCAGCCGCGGCACCGCCGCGGGTTCCATGGCCGCGGTCACGGCTTCGCGGAAAGCCATCGCCCGGATGTGTGAAATAGCCGCCCGCAAGTGGGAGGTCGAGCCCGACCAGGTCGTCTGGGAAGATGGGCGCGCCCGTCCTGCCGGCGCCAACGTGGGAGATTTCGAACCCATGACCGTGGCGGAACTCGCCAAGGAAGCCTCGTGGTTTGGCGGCACCATCGCGGGGCATGCCGAAATCAACGTCGCCCAGGGCGGGCCTGGTTTCGGCACCCACGTGGTGGATGTCGAGGTCGACCGCCGTACCGGCGCGGTAAAAATCTTGCGCTACACGCTGATCCAGGATGCCGGCAAGGCCGTGTATCCGGAATTCATTGAGGGCCAGTTCCAGGGCGGCGCCGTTCAGGGCATAGGCACCGCGCTGAACGAGGAATACATCTATAACGATAAGGGTGTGCTTGAAAACCCGGGCTTCCTCGATTACCGCGTGCCGGTGGCGTCGGACGTGCCGTTCATCAACACGGAAATCGTCGAGGTCCCGAACCCGGATCATCCCTACGGTATCCGCGGCATAGGCGAAGTGCCTATCATCCCGCCGCTGCCGGCGATCGCTAACGCGATCCACGACGCCGTCGGGGTGCGCCTGCGCGACCATCCGATGTCGCCGCCAAAGGTGCTGAAGGCGCTTAGAGATAATATGATCGAGGAAGACGGCGCGCAGGGTACGGCAGCGGAGTAGAGGGCTCTGTCTCCCCATCGAGTACTCTCCTTCTTAAGGGGGGGTTAGGGAGAGGGTGAAACAGGCCTGTCTCCCCCTCTCCCCGATGACACTCCGCCTTGTCATGACAACAGATAACCCGTTAAGGTAGCAACGTTTTTCACTATAACGGTCCAGCCGTTTCATACGTCGGGTCTTGTTCGTCAGGATGCTCCGGCAAGGGAAAATTCTAAATGAAGATTGGTGTTCCGAAGGAAATCCGCGCGGGTGAACAGCGTGTGGCCCTGACCCCGGAAACAGCGGGTCGTATCCTAAAACTCGGCTTCGAGCTGGCGATCGAGTCCGGCGCAGGAGATGCCGCACAGTTCAGTGACGACGCCTATCGCGAGGCCGGGGTCGAGATCGTCGACGACACCAGGGCGCTGTGGGCGGGGTCCGATATCGTTCTCAAGGTCCGGCAGCCAGAAGCGCATCCGGGTCTCGGCATCGACGAAACCGAGCTAGTGCGCGAGGGCAGTACGCTGATCAGCTTCGTCTGGCCGGCCCAGAACGAAGACCTGCTGGAAAAGATCAAAGCGCGTAAGGCAACGGCGATCGCGATGGATGCCGTCCCGCGCATCAGCCGTGCGCAGAAGATGGATGCCCTGTCGTCGATGGCCAACATTGCCGGGTACCGTGCAGTGGTCGAGGCGGCGAATAATTTTGGACGGTTCTTTACCGGCCAGATCACGGCAGCGGGCAAGGTGCCGCCGGCCAAGGTGATGGTGATCGGCGCCGGTGTTGCCGGTCTCGCCGCGATCGGCGCGGCCCGCGGCATGGGCGCTATCGTCCGCGCATTTGATACGCGGCTGGAAGTAAAGCAACAGGTTGAGAGTATGGGCGCCGAGTTCCTGGAATTGGAATTCGAGGAAGATGGGTCCGGCGGCGGTGGCTACGCCAAGGTGATGAGTGACGAGTTCATTAAGGCGGAGATGGAAATGTTCGCCGAACAGGCTAAAGACGTCGACATCATCATCACCACCGCCCTGATACCTGGTAAGCCGGCGCCCAAGCTTATCACCGCGGAAATGGTCGAATCCATGAAGCCCGGTTCTGTGGTTGTCGACCTGGCGGCTGAGCAGGGCGGCAACTGCGAACTCACCGTGCCGGGCGAAGTCGCGGTCAAGCATGACGTTACGCTGATCGGCTACATGGACCTGCCGAGCCGCATGGCCGCCCAGTCGAGCCAGCTATACGGCACCAATTTGTGGCACATGCTGTCCGATCTGACGCCGGAGAAAGACGGCACCATCTTTGTAGACATGGAAGACGACGTCATCCGCGGCGCGACCGTGGTGAAAGACGGCGAGCTGACCTGGCCGCCGCCCGCGCCAAAAACGCCCGCCATTGCGCCAGCTAAGCCGGGGGAGGACAAAGCGCCGGTGGAAGAGGCGACGCCGCGCAATGTCGGCATGAAATCGGCAATAACATTGGTGATCGGCGGGCTTGTTCTGCTGGGTCTCGGCACCGTCGCACCGCCCGCCTTCATGGGGCACCTGACGGTGTTCGTGCTGTCTTGCTTCGTCGGCTATCAGGTGATCTGGAACGTCACGCCGGCGCTGCACACCCCGTTGATGAGCGTCACCAACGCGATCAGCGGCATCATCGTAATCGGCGCGTTGGTGCAGATATCCAGCCCGTCCAACCTTGTCACTATTCTTGCCGGAATTTCCGTATTGATTGCCACGATCAACATCGCCGGCGGGTTTCTCGTCACACAGCGCATGCTCCGCATGTTCCGCAAAAGCTAGGGGGTCGGGTAGATCATGAGCATCGGAATCACTACCGTCGCCTATATCGGGGCGAGTATCCTTTTCATCTTGAGCCTCGGCGGCCTGAGCAACCAGGAAACCGCCCGCCGCGGCAACATCTACGGCATTATAGGGATGGCAATCGCCATCGTCGCAACCATCCTGGCCACGCAGATCGACGACTACACCATGCTGATCGCCGCCGTCATCGTCGGCGCGCTGATCGGCATCGTCGTCGCATCTCGGGTTGAAATGACCCAGATGCCACAGCTGGTCGCCATCCTGCACAGCTTCGTCGGCCTCGCTGCGGTTCTGGTGGGTATTGCAAGCTACGTCGATCCGAACTCGGCCTATGAAGGCGTCGAGAAAACCATCCACGAGGTCGAGATCTTCCTCGGGGTGTTTATCGGCGCGGTCACGTTTACCGGTTCCGTCATCGCTTTCGGTAAGCTCCAGGGCAGTATTTCCGGCAAGCCGATGCTGTTGCCGGCGCGTCATTGGCTGAACCTTGCTGGCATTGTCGGGTCACTTTGGCTCGGCTACGAATTCCTAATGTCGGCGGATCATTCCGCCGGCCTGACGCCACTCCTGATCATGACTGCCATCGCCTGCCTGATCGGTATTCACCTTGTGATGGCCATCGGTGGCGCCGACATGCCGGTTGTCGTTTCCATGTTGAACAGCTACTCCGGCTGGGCGGCGGCGGCGACGGGCTTCATGTTGGCCAACGACCTGTTGATCGTGGTCGGCGCGCTGGTCGGTTCGTCCGGCGCGATCCTAAGCTACATCATGTGCCGCGCCATGAACCGTCACTTCGTCAGCGTCATCTTGGGCGGGTTCGGCACCTCGGGTGGCACCGCGGCGACGGATGCGGAACAGGGTGAGGTGGTGCCCACCTCGGTTGACGAAACCGCGGCGATGCTGGCGGATGCGAACGAGGTCATCATCGTGCCCGGCTACGGCATGGCGGTGGCGCAGGCGCAGAATTCCGTCAGCGAGATCGCCAAGCTGCTGCGCGACAAGGGCGTGACCGTCCGGTTTGGCATTCACCCCGTGGCGGGGCGTCTCCCCGGGCACATGAACGTGTTGCTTGCCGAGGCCAAGGTGCCCTACGACATCGTACTGGAGATGGACGAGCTCAACGACGATTTTACGGACACCGACGTGGTGCTGGTGATCGGTGCGAACGACATAGTCAATCCCGGCGCGCAGGATGACCCCAATAGCCCAATCGCTGGCATGCCGGTAATGGAGGTCTGGAAGGCGCGCACCTCTGTCGTCTTCAAACGGTCCATGGCCAGCGGCTATGCCGGCGTCGACAATCCGCTGTTCTACAAGGAGAACAATCGCATGCTGTTCGGCGACGCCAAGGACAGCGTCGACGGGATCTTGCAGGCGCTAAAGGCGTAAAATCAATCACGCCGCCCGCCAGTGGGGGTGGTCATGGCTCGAGGCACCGGAAAGCTCAGCATAATAGTGCTCTGCGTGATTATAGCCGGGATGCCGACGACCGTTGGCGCCCAGAAATCCCGTGACATGCAGAATCTTGGAGCGTTCTCCATCGACCGCACGGAGGTCACGATCCGGCAGTTTTCACGCTACGCGGCAGCGACCGGCACCATCACCGAGGCCGAACGCGCAGGAGGAGGGCTAGTTTATGCGGCAGGCTGGGAACAGAAAACCGGCTGGAACTGGCGGACGCCGTTCGGAACGCCAGGGCGGGCAGACGAACCGGCTGTACATATCACCTTTGACGAGGCGAAGGCCTACTGCCGCTGGGCGGAAAAACGCCTGCCGACCGAGGCGGAATGGATCGAGGCAGCCTATACGGAACGGCGCGTATCACCGACGCCACCATTCAGCCAGAATGAGACTTACCCCTATCCCACCGGAGAGACACCCGAGGGCGCCAACTGCCTGCGTGATTGCGGAAAGACTCGGGCCATCGAGCATTCCGACGTGCTGGACCGGGGGCGCGGACATGCCTTGGCCGGATCGACGCGCCCAGGCGTGAACGGGCTTTACGATATGGGCGCCAATGTCTGGGAATGGGTCGAGACCGGAGCGGGTTCCGAAAAAGGCACGCGCGGCGGATCGTGGTGGTACGGCGCGGCGCAGATGCGCGCGGACTACAACGCGACTAAGCCCCGGGATATGGCCACCGTTTACATAGGTTTTCGCTGTGCAAAGGACATGAACTAGCGGCTCTTTCGAGAGCACCTTTTGACGGGCGGAACCCGCCCGCCTAGATTCCCACCACATACCAGCAGGGATATAATCATGACCGACCGTCCCAACCGTATCCTCGAAATACCGGAGTTAGAGCTGAACTCGGCGCAGAGGAAGGTGTTCGACGATCTCGTTGCCGGGCGCGGGCGCCTTCTGACGCCTTACAACAACTGGATCCATTCCCCTGAAGTGGCGCCGGTGTGCAGGCAAAGTGCTCTCAGTCTTATGTGATTTGCGTTGCCTGACACGGAAAAAAGTTATTCCCCGGGCTTGTCCCGACGGGCCATGTCGCGCAGTGTCCGACTGGATGAATGAACTCCCGGCTCAGGGCCGGGAAAGTAGGTAAAAATTCGGTAAAGTTTCGCTATGGCCTTTAAAAATCTTCGTGACTATCTCGCCCATCTAAAGGCAGAGAACCTGCTTCACGTGGTCGAGGACCGCATCAGCAAAGATACTGAGCTGGTGCCACTGGTACGTCTCCAGTTCCGGGGTCTCGCGGAAGAAGAGCGTAAGGCGTTCTGGTTCAAAAACGTGACCGATGCCCGCGGACGCGATTTCGATGCCTCGGTCGTGCTCGGCTCGCTCGGCTGTTCGCGCCAAGTCTATGCGGCGGCGCTGGGTGTAGCACCGGACGAGATTGGCGCAAAGTGGGCGAGCACTCACGGTAAGCCGATAAACCCGGTGGAGGTGGCACCGGGGGATGCCCCGGTGAAGCAGTTCGCGTATGCGGGAGAGACGTTTGGCGAGGGGGTCGACCGCTTCCCGCATTTGATTTCCACCCCCGGCTTCGATCCCGCACCGTTTCTGACCGCTGGGGTCTGGGTGACACGCGATCCCAAGACCGGGTCCTACAATCTCGGCATCTATCGCGGCATGATAAAGGCGCCGGACCGTGTTGGCTGCGCCACTGACGTCTCCACCCAGCATCTCGCCATCCAATGGGAAAAGGCCCGGCGCATGGGGAAACATCTCGAGTGCGCGGTGTTCCTCGGCGGGCCGCCGGCGCTGCTGCTGGCGGCGGCCAGCAAGGTGCCCTACGGAGTCGAGGAATACGGCCTCGCCGGCGCCCTGAACGGCGAGGCTATCCCGGTGGTGCCGGCGGAAACCTTTGACTGCATGGTCCCGGCGGAGGCCGAGATCGTAATGGAAGGCATTATCCGCACCGATATCCTGGAACCCGAAGCCCCGTTCGGCGAGGCCAGCGGCTATCTCGGCCCGCGAAAGATGGAAAAGGTTTTCGAGGTCACCGCCATCACGCACCGGGCCGATCCGGTCTATCAGGGCATCATTAGCGAGTTCCCGCCGTCCGAGAGCACGGTGATGCGCAAGGCCGCCTTCGATGCGATCTATCTGCGGCATTTGCGCGATGCCTGCAACATACCGTCGGTGACCAAGGTCGCCTGCCACGAAATGGCGAGCTGCAACATGCTATTTGTCATCCAGCTCGACCGGCCAGAGCTCGGCCAGCCCTGGCAGGCGTTGCGGGCGGCAGCCGCGTTCGATGCCTCGCTCGGCAAGATGTTCATCGCGGTGGACTCTGACGTCGACCCCGAGTCTATGGATGCAGTGCTGTGGGCGCTGTCCTATGCGACCCAGCCGCACCGGGACGCGGAGATCATCCGCGGCAAGGTGCCTCGCCTCGATCCCTCCATTACGCCGTCGGAGGTTAATTCCCAATACGCCTATCCAGATGGGCAGGGATCGTCTGCCATCCTGATCAATGCAGTCCGCGAACATCCCTATCTGCCGGTCTCGCTGCCGCGCGAGGATTTCATGCTTGCGGCGAAGGAGAAATGGTCGGCGCTCGGCCTGCCCGAACTCGACCTGCAAACCCCTTGGCACGGCTATCCGCTGTCCGCCTGGACGGAGGAAAACGCCAACGAGGCCGAGAAGGCCATCACCGGCCGCTACTTCGAGACCGGGGAGAAGCTTGCCAGCCGGCGAGAGAGCACATCCGACTAACACTCTACCTGCAAGGAACCCGATTTCATGACAGATACGTACGCGCCCCCGAAAGTCTGGACCCCCGCAGCTGAGACAGGTGGTCAGTTCGCTAGCATCAACCGGCCTATCGCCGGCCCGACCCACGATAAGGAGCTGCCGGTCGGCAAGCATCCGCATCAGCTTTATTCGCTGGCGACGCCAAACGGCATCAAGGTAACTATCATGCTTGAGGAGCTGCTGGCTAAGGGACACCAGGACGCGGAGTACGACGCCTGGCTGATCAAGATCATCGACGGCGAGCAGTTCTCTAGTGGATTCGTATCGGTCAACCCGAATTCCAAGATCCCCGCGCTGCTAGATGTCAGCGCCGTGCCGCATACCCGCGTCTTCGAATCCGGCGCCATCCTGTTCTACTTAGCGGAGAAGTTCGGCGAGTTCATCCCGACTGATGCCGCCGCAAGGGCCGAATGTATGTCGTGGCTGTTCTGGCAGATGGGCAGCGCGCCGTATCTGGGCGGCGGGTTCGGGCATTTCTATGCCTACGCGCCGAAAAAATTTCAATATCCGATCGACCGCTTCACGATGGAGGTGAAGCGCCAGCTAGACGTACTTGACCGCAACTTAGCCGACCGCCGGTTCCTCTGCGGCGACGACTACAACATCGCCGATATCGGGACCTATGCGTGGTACGGCAATGTGGTGTTGCACGACCAGTATGAGGCGACCGACTTCCTCGACGTGAAGAGCTACACCAACGTGGTGCGCTGGGCGACCGAGATCGACGAGCGCCCTGCTGTACGGCGCGGCCGCCGGGTCAACAAGACTCGCGGTCCGGAAGAGCTGCAGCTCGCCGAACGCCACGACGCCAGCGACTTGGACTAAGGAAGAAACGCCGCCTACAGCGGTTTCGCGTCGATCAGCACGAAGGTGATCCGGCAGGGTTCGGTACCGCGGTTGGCCCAGGCGTGGTTGGTGCCGCGCTGAATGACCACGTCGCCCGCCGTCAGGTGGACCTCATCCTCGTCGACCAGCATGTCGATCTCGCCTGATAGTACGATACCGTAATCGACGCTTTGGGTACGGTGCATGCCGGGATGGCGCACCGGCGTGCCGTCGTCGGGGTCGAGGCCCAGTTCGCGCTTCATTTCTTCGTTGCTGACGCTGTGGTCGTCGGGCACGAACTCGACAATGCGGAATACCGAGCCACCGTCGGGCGGGGCGACGCCGATTTCGCGGTCGGCCTTATCGATGTCGCCGGAATTGTCGGACGGGGTGCTGTCCTCCGCCCATAGCAGGGTGGAGGTCAGCCCGTTGGCTGCCCGGACACGGACGTTCTGCGCCTCGCCGTCCATGGCGATGATGGCCGCGCCGTTATTGTCGTGGCCGGTCACGATCCGCCGGATAGTCTCTGCCATATGCTCCTCCCCGTTGCGGGGGAGTATAGGCCGGAAGGGTCAACGCTGGCGAATTTGACAGGCCCCGGAGATTGCCGTGAGATAGGCGCCAAAATGGATGAGGAACGATCATGATCGCCACCTCTCATGCCGACGCGCCGTTTGCGGTGCGGAACGATCTAGGTGACGCCCATTCGGCACCTGGTTCGATGGTGAAACCCGTGTCGCAATCGCCGCGGAGACACGGAACGCCGCGGGGTGCCGCCTATGCGCCGAGCGCAAAGAGTCGCTGTCGACCTATGCGGTCGAAGGTATCCATGACAGCCTCGACGCGTTGCCGGAAAACATCGTCGAAGTGATCCACCGGATTGTCTCGGATCCCGGCCGCCTGATGCGGAGATGGTACGAAGACTGCCTCGCCAGCGGCCTAACCGAAGAGGAATACGTCGAAATTGTCGGCGTCACCTGTTCGACGATCGCCGTCGATACCTTCTGCCATGCCGCCGGCCTGCCCAAGCGGCCTTTGCCTGAACCCAAACTGGGCGAGCCGACCCGGATGCGTCCGCGAGGGGCCAGACAGGGCGCCGCTTGGGTGCCGTGGATCGCACCGGAGGATGGGGCGGCGACCGGTATCTCCGAATTCGCGCCGGAGTCCTCCAACGTGCGCCGCGCGATGAGCCTTGTGCCCGCAGAAGCGGTCGGTTTCATGTCGCTCGTCGGCGCGCAGTATCTGGACGGCCGGGCAATGCAGGATTTTTCCAGAACCGGCCGCGCGCTCGACCGACAGCAGATCGAGCTGATCGCCGGCCGGGTGTCCGCCATTAACCAGTGCGCCTATTGAACGACCAGCCATGCGCTTCTGCTCCGTGCGAGCAGCCAGCATGACGGGAATGAGGCAGATCTCAACGCGACCATCGGCGAGGCCGAGGGCGATTCCGGTATCGCGCAGGGCGAATTGCTGGGCCGCTTCGCGGAAGCCGTCATCGGTGACGATATGCAGGCTCTTGACGCCGCCCGGCGCGACGTTCTCGAGTCGCTCGGCTCGCAGGCGCTGGTCGATGCTTGCGGGGTCGCGGCGACGTTCAATGCCATCGATCGGGTCGCGGATGCGACAGGCATTCCAATCGACGAAGCGCGGCTTGAGCCGACCGCCGATTTAAGGGATTTTCTCGGGATCAACGCGTTTCCGTCCGGCAAGTCGCCGGCAAGCTAGGAAGGAACATTCTGTTTATGGACCTGTCACTATTTTACCTGCCAACTTGGCGCGACGGGTATGGTCAGACGCTGACCCGTTACTATGACGAAATGACGGAAAGCGTGAGTCTGGCCGACGAACTCGGCTGGACCCGCGCAATGACGACCGAGCATCATTTCCACTACTACGGTGGAGCCGTGCCCAATCCGGCGGTAATTCTCGCGGCTTGGGCGCGGGAAACGCAGAACATTCGCCTCGCACCTGCTGTCTCGCTGATGCAATTGCGCGATCCCTTGAAAGTGGCCGAGGATTACGCGCTGGTTGATCATCTCTCCGGTGGACGGTGTGACATGGGCGTGGCTAAGGGCTTCGTGCCGCATGAATTTGATGCCTTCAACATTGATCAGTCGGAAGTGCCGGACCGCATCGCTGAGGGGCTGGAAATCTGCCAAAAATTCTGGGCGGGAGAGCCATTCGAACATAGCGGGAAACACTTCAGCTTCGAAAAGCTGGAACCGTGGCCGCCCGCGGTTAACGGCAGCCTGCCGATCTGGAACGCCGCGTCGAATTCGAAGGAAAGCTTCGTAAACGCTGCCGAACGCGGCTACCACCTTATGATGAACCACTATCCGATGAGCGCCGACGCTGTGACCGAGAAAATCGGCTGGTACTGCGAAAACTGGGAAAAAGCAGGACGTCGAACGTCGGACCGCAAGGCCATGATGGCCTTCATGACCTATATCGCCGATACCGAGGAACAGGCCCTCGACGATGCAAAAGCAGCTCTGCAGGAACACGCGTCCGCCTTTGGTAAGGTGATGCGCGGCCAGCAGTGGGATACCGACTGGGCTGGCGATATCTCGGTCCTGTTGCACATGTGTGAAGACGACGACTGGCGCGATGTGTTCCGGCGCCGGACGCTGATTTGCACACCCGAACAGGCGGCAGAGCGTATTCAACGCTATCTGGATCTCGGCTTCACGGAGATTTCGGTCGTGCCGAGATACGCAGGAATCACCCACGAACAGGCGATGACGTCGGTGCGACGGATTACGGATGAAGTCCTGCCCATGCTGGGCCTGTCCACGCTCGCTGCCGAATAACCGGAAGGGAAAAAGTTATGACCCGGATGAGAATCCTGCCCCGTGAAGACATGAACGACGAACAAGGGATGCTCTATGACTCTTTCGTGGAAGACGGCAAGCCCCATGCGGGACCCTACTGGGCCTATGTCCGCCATCCCTCGCTGATGCAGCTGTGTTCGGATATCGGCGATTGGTTCCGCGGCTCCGCCCTCAGCGGCCGCGAACGCCAGATCGCGGTACTCACGACGGTCCGATTCTGGGATGCCAACTATCCCTGGGCGGTCCAGGTGCGCGCATCGCTGGCGGCTGGCGTCGATCAGTACATCGTCGATGCGATCAACGAGCGTCGCGACCCAAGCTTGACCGATCCGCGCGAAAAAATGGCCCACGAAATGGCGTCGCAGCTGACCGCGACGCACCGATTGACGGACGAGACCTACGCCACGGCTGAAAAATTATTCGGGGAACAAGATCTGGTTTCTCTGATCGGCGTGGTCGGATTCTTCGGCATGGTGGCGACGACCGCCAATGCGATAGACGCCACTCCGCCGGACGCGGCGCCGGCACGCTTGGTCTGATTTCTTAGCGATTTAGATCGTGGACCAAGACCCAATACCCGTCACCGTGCTGACCGGCTTTCTCGGCAGCGGCAAGACGACGATCCTCTCACGGCTGGTGCAGAACCCGGATTTCGCGGACACGGCGATTATCGTTAACGAATTCGGAGAAATCGGGCTAGATCACGTGCTGATCGAGGCATCTGACGAAAGAATCGTCGATCTGTCCTGCGGATGTATCTGCTGCACCATTAGAGGCGATCTGGTATCGACGCTGGTCGATCTCTACGAACGGCGCGAAGCTGAAGAAATCCGCCGGTTTAGGCGGGTGGTGCTGGAAACTACCGGCCTAGCCGACCCGGCGCCGATTATTCATACGTTGATGCAGGAACCGCTGGTGTTTGAGCGTTACCACCTAGCACGCGTGGTCACCGCGGTGGACGCGGTCAACGGTATGATTACCTTCGATTGCCAGCCTGAAGCGGTGAAACAGGCGGCAGTGGCGGATGCGCTGCTCGTCACCAAAACCGATATTGCGAATAACGCGGATGCCGTTGCCGCGCTCGAAGCGCGGCTGTCCAATATAAATCCGAGCGCTGAATGCAAGATCTGTGTCAAGGGCGAAACGGATCCTGCATTACTTTTCTCCGGCGGTCTGTACGACCCCGCGGAGAAGGGCCGTTATGTCAGCGAATGGCTGACGCGAGAAACCGCGTCATCGCCACATGAACATAATGTCGACGTTACGCGTCATGGCGATGACATCCACACGTTTTCGCTTTCTCGAACAGATGCCGTCAGCCGCGGCGGTCTCGGCGCGTTCACGCAGATGCTTGCTGACCAGAAGGGCGACGATCTGCTGCGGTTGAAAGGACTGGTTTTGTTGACCGAAGATCTGGCGCGACCGGCCGTGGTGCATGGGGTTCAACATGTCATTCATCCGATCCGTCGGCTCAATGCCTGGCCGGACGATACTGTCGAAACGCGCCTAGTTTTCATCGTTCGGGATGTCGAAAAACAGTGGGTCGAAGATCTGTGGGACCGCGTGATCGAAAGCTCCTATGCCGATCTGGTCGTCTGACCGTTTCATTACGGTGACAAAGGGGCTAAATTCGGAACAGGGACGTCACGAGGGTAAGATGAATCATACCGGCATAGACAAGGTGACCTATGGGGTCGCCGACATCGAAAAAGGTGCGAAGTTCTGGACCGATTTTGGTCTCACGCCCGTCGATATCGGTACAGGTCACCCGGCATTTGCCGCAAAGAACGGATCCACGATCGAATTGCGACCGGTGGACGATCCGGATCTGCCGCCGCCGGTCGGCCACGATGTGAATGCAACCGCGCGCGAGTGCACGTTCGGCGTTCGATCCAAGGAGGATTTGCAGGCACTCGCCGTGAATCTGTCGGAGGACCGCAATGTCCGCGAAGATGCTGACGGATCGATCCACACGGTGGATCCGCTCGGCTACGGGCTGGCTTTCCGGATAACGCAGACCTCGCCGGTGCAGGCGCCCGAACTCGAAGTAAATGTGCCCGGCCGTGCGACGCGCATCAACAAACGCGCTGAAAAATACGACATGGCCGCCCCGCTTGAGATATCGCACATCGTCTATGTCACCGATGATATCGAGCCGCACAAGGAATTTTATGTGGACCGGCTGGACTTCAGGTTGACCGATGCTTATCCGGGGCGCGGCTATTTCACCCGAGCCGCAGCGGCGTATCACCATCACAATCTGTTCTTGCTCAACCCGGGCAACGGCAAGCGTGGCTTTCACCATGTTGCGTTCGAGGTCGGGACGATCCATGAACTGTTCGGCGGCGGCAACAACATGACGCGCGAGGGCTGGGACACGATGATCGGTCCGGGGCGACACCCGATCTCATCGTGCTATTTCTGGTATTTCAAGAATCCCTGCGGCGGGGCAGCGGAATACGACTTCGATTCCGACGTCGTCGACGATAACTGGGAATACAGGGAATGGGAATCGACGCCCGAGAATTTCGCCGAGTGGGCGCTGGCCGAAGGCATGGCTGCTGAGTTGATGTTCAAGGGCATTCAGGGCAGCTTCCGCGACAGAAAGTCTGAATGAAACCTGCTCCCTTCGCGTACGTTCGCGCCGCCAGTATTGAGGACGCGGTTGCCGCACTGGCTGCCAGCGACGGTTTGGCCAAGGTGATAGCCGGGGGGCAAAGCCTCGTGCCGATGCTGAATTTCCGACTCGTGGACGTGCCGCTTTTTGTCGATATCAATGGAATCGAGGGACTTTCGGGTGTTGAGGAAACTCCGGGTGGCGGCCTTCGTATAGGCGCGTTGACGAGGCACTTCGAGCTTGAAGCGTCCCCGCTTGTTCGAGACCGCTATCCTGTTCTTCACGAAGCGATGAAGCATGTCGCCCATCTTGCCATCCGAAACCGGGGCACCATCGGCGGCAGCTTGTCCCATGCGGACCCGGCGGCAGAACTACCAGCCATGTCGGTTCTTCTGGACGCGAACATCGCTGCAACCGGGCCGACCAGTAAGCGGTCGATTGCGGCGCAGGATTTTTTCGAAGCGCCGCTGACCACGGTGCTGGCACCCGATGAGATCGTGACCGCGGTGGAGCTTCCGCCATTACCGGCCGGAGCCGGCTGGGGTTTCGAGGAGTTTTCCCAACGCCGCGGGGATTTCGCGGTTGCGGGCGTGGCCGCCGTTGTCGAGCAGGACGTCGCCCGTATCGCCGTCTTCGGCGTGCACGATACGCCGCTTCGCGCGGTGGGGGCGGAACAAGCATTTGCCAGTGGTGGTGTCGATTCGGCGGTCGATGCGCTGCGGTCCGAGATAGAACCCAGCGACGATCTTCACGGTTCGGCGGATTACCGTCGGCATCTGGCGGGGGTTCTCTGCAAACGCGCCTTGGAGGTCGCATCGAAAAGGGCCCGCGCATGATGGATAGAATTTCCATCTCGGTGACCGTTAACGGCACGGTCCATACGGCCGAGGTTGAGCCCCGGCTTCTGCTGGCAGATTTTGTCCGCGAGACTCTTGATCTCACCGGTACCCATGTCGGCTGCGAGCACGGTGTCTGTGGCGCCTGCACGATATTGATGAACGGCGACAGCGTCCGGTCCTGCCTGACACTTGCCGTTCAGGCCGACGGCGCCGAGGTCGAGACGGTCGAAAGCCTGGGCGATGCCGAAAACTTGGGGCCGCTGCAAAAGGCGTTCCGGGATCACCACGCTCTTCAATGCGGTTTCTGTACCCCGGGGATGCTGATGACGGCGACGGACATGCTGCGCAAGTATTCGCTGGAAACGGATGACGATATCCGTGATGGCCTGTCCGGAAACATCTGCCGCTGTACCGGATACCAGCACATCGTCGATGCCGTTCGCGCCGCCCGGGACGAAAGGGATGGGAGATGAGCCCGCCGGACGATATCGATCTCACCCGTCCGAAACTTGTCGGCGCGAAGGTCGTTCGCCGTGAAGATCCGCGCCTACTGAGCGGTGCCGGAAATTACGTCGCTGATATCAAACGCCACGGCATGCTGCATATGGCCTTCCGGCGCAGCGACCATGCCCATGCCGCCATCCGGAATATTGATACGAAGGCCGCGCTGGCTCTGCGCGGCGTCGTGGCGGTCTATACCGGCGGCGACATCGCGGAGATGGCGAACCCTTATCAGGCCACGTCGCGGATGAAAAACTATCAGGCGACGTTTATCCCGCCGCTGGCCGTTGGCAGGGTGCGGTATGTCGGCGAGGCGGTCGTCGCCGTGGTAGCCGAAAGTCGATATGTCGCCGAAGATGCGCTGGCGTTGATTGAAATCGAATACGAACCGCTGGTCGTGCTGATCGATCCGGAAGAAGCGCTGAAGCCAGACGCCCTAAAACTGCACGACGACCTGGACTCCAACATCCTCGCCGAGCGCGAGTTCATCCGCGGCGAAGTCGATGAAGCGTTCGAAAACGCCGCTGCGACTGCGGGCGAAAGATTTCATTTCACGCGTACCACGCCAGTAACAATTGAGGCGCGGGCCGCGGTCGTCGAATTCGACAAGGGCGGGCGGTCGCTGACGTTACACTGCACGACACAGATCCCTGGTATCGTGCGTGACAAGCTGTCTGAAATTTTCGATCTGCCCGGGCCCCGCATCCGCGTTATCGCGCCTGATGTCGGAGGCGGGTTCGGCGGCAAGACGTCGCTCTATTCTGAGGAAATCGTTGCCTGCGCCGCCAGCCGGGCGTTGGAGAAGCCGGTCAAATGGGTCAGCGACCGGATGGAAGATCTGATGACCACAGGCCACGCCTTCGACGAGGTCGTTTATGCCGATATCGCGATCGCGGAAGACGGCGCCATTTTGGGTCTCAAGGCCGACGTGATCGGCGACGTCGGGGCTTATTCGATCTATCCGTGGACCGCGACCATCGAACCGGTGCAGGTGGTCAGTTTCATGCCCGGTCCCTACCGAATCGAGAACTATGCCGCGCGTGTCCGGTCGGTTGCGACCAACAAGACACTGACCGGTGCTTACCGAGGCGTGGGGCGACCGATATCGGTGTTCGTGATGGACCGACTGCTCGACATGGCAGCAAGAAAAATCGGCATGGATCCCATGGAAATCAGGCGCCGAAATCTCATTAATGATAACGAGTTTCCCTACAAGGCGGCGTCCGGCCTTGTGTGGGACAAGTCCGCCTTTCAGGCCTGCCTGCGCGAAGCGGCGGACGGAATCGGCTATGACGAATTGCGCCACGAACAGCAGGCCGCGCGGGCAGAAGGCCGCTGGGTGGGGATCGGGGTTGCCTCCTATGCCGAACTGACCGGTGTTGGGTCGCGCATTGCGGTCGCACCCGGAATGCCGATCAATACCGGCACGGAAACCTGCAACGTCGCGATTGATTCCACAGGGGCGGTGACGGCCAGTTTCGGGATCGCCAGTCAGGGACAAGGTATGGAAACCACGCTGGCGCAGGTGGTGGCGGAAGTTCTGGGCGTGAAGGTCGAAGACGTCGACGTAATCCTTGGCGATACGTCGGCGGTGTCCCACGGGACCGGCACCTATGCCAGCCGGGGCGCGGTATTCGGCGGTGGCGCAGGGACGCTGGCGGCAAAGGCAGTGCGCGAAAAAATCGTCCGCGTCGCGGGACATCTGCTCGAGGCCGCGGAAGAAGATATCGAGACTGGGGACGGTAATGTCTGGGTGAAAGGCACCGACAGGGCTATGACTGTCCGCGACCTGGCCCGAGCGCTGTATTCTGACATGGGCCGAGTGCCTAAGGAAATGCGCGACGAGATCGATAATCTGGAAGCGACGAAGGTGTACGATCCGTTCTTCGGCACCACGACGGCAGCGACCCATATGTGCCTGGTCGAAATCGACGCGGAAACCTACAAGGTTGAGATTGGCAAATACATCGTGGTCGAGGATTGCGGCCGAGTGATCAACCCGATGATCGCCGATGGACAGGCCCATGGCGGGGTTGCCCAGGGCATCGGCGTCGCTCTTATGGAAGAGGTTATCCATGACGACAGCGGTCAGGTGCTGACCGCCAGTCTGGTGGATTACGTTGTGCCATCGGCAGTAGAAGTACCGTCGATGGACGTGATCCACGTGGAGGCGGAACTGCCCGGCACCATAGGCGGCTTCCGGGGGCTCGGCGAAGGCGGCACCATCGGTGCGCCGGCCTGCATCGCCAACGCGATATCAGACGCGCTCAATCCGCTCGGCATCGAGATCACGGAAATTCCCGCGACACCGGAGCGGCTTTTCCGGCTTATAGAGGCGGCCCGCAACTCGTGACGGCCGTCGACCGGCGCGTTACAGACATCATTCGCACCGACGTTTTAGTGGTCGGGGTGGGGCTGCCGGAGTGGCCGCGGCGACCACGGCGGCGCGCGAGGGCCTCGATGTCTCGCTGGTCGAAAGTTCCGGCTTTTGCGGCGATGGGCCGGTGTCTGTCTGCCGAGCGCGAAGCCACGGCGTCGGCTCGGGTGAAGGCTTAGTGCTTCGGGTCCCGGCATGCCATCGGCCACGCCGTTGTTATGTCCCGACGGGACAGGATCGCGCCACGCAATATCTGGGGACAGGATCTCCGCCTTCTGCTGAACCGGGACGGCGCTGCGCTGGACTGAACTGTTTAAACGTATCCCGGTGGCGGTTCGAACCGCCGGTAATATTTTTCAAGCAGGCCCGCGAATTGTATGCACGTGCGGTCGCCGTATTGCGGTCCGATGATCTGGACGCCGACAGGCATGCCGTCGCCCGCAAAACCGATGGGGGCGACGGTCGTGGGCAGATAGGTAAAGTTCGAATAGCCGGGCAGCCAGATCTGGTTCATGAACGGTCGCCGGGTTCCGTCTACCTGGATCGTGCGCTCGTAAGGCAAGGTTTCGGTATGCGGTATCGCGGTCATGACGGTCGCGGGGGTCAGCATCAGGTCGAAATCCTGAAAGAATTCGTGCCATTTCCAGCGTATCCGGTGACGTGATTCGTTCAGCGCCGTCCAGTCACGGTGCGACAGCGTCATGCCGCGCAGCATCCGCGCCCACTTGCTGTCGTCCCGCGGGGAAAGCGCGTCCCGCGCGGCGGTATTGGCGTCGAACTCCGCATCCGTCTGGCGGGCGGAAGTGGTGGCGCGCAGCATGATGTCGTAAAGCCTGTGAGCTTCGTCGGCATCGAAATCCGGCCGAGCGCCGATCTCGACGCTGACCTTGCTGCTTTTTAGGAAATCCGCAAGTTCCTGCTGTAAAGCCACGATATCGCGGGTCAGCGGGATAGTTTCATCGTCTACCAGGATCGATACGCGATATTTGTCCAGCCGTTTTCTTTGCGGGGGCGGTAAGGATATCCGTAGCCCCGCACTATCGATTTCGTCGAGACCCACAATGGCGGACAGGCCGACGGCTAGATCGGCTGCACTGCGTGCCAGCGGGCCAATCACGAGCATGTCGATCGGGGCGACGTTTTCGTGCAGCGTGTGACCCAGTGTAGAGCAGATGCCCATGGTCGGCTTGTGGCCGAACAATCCGCAATGGGCAGCGGGATTGCGGATCGAGCCGGCGATATCGCTGCCCATCTCTAGTCCCGTGAGGCCTGCGGCAAGCGCCGCTGCCGATCCACCGGACGAACCGCCTGGCGTGCGGTCAAGGTTCCACGGGTTGGAGGTTTTTCCGTAATTGGCATTGAAGCTCTGACAGTCGGCCAGCCAGATGGGAATGTTGGTTTTGCCGAATACGATTGCACCAGCGTCGCGCAGGCGCTGTACCGACAAGGCATCCTGTGCGGCAATGCTGTCTTTGCGCTCCGGCACGCCCCAGGTTGTGGGCAGGCCTTTGACGTCGAAGGATTCCTTCACCGTCATCGGCACGCCATGAAGCGGGCCCAGCTTTTCGCCCGAAGCCACGTCCTTGTCCGCCGCTTTCGCCCGGCGTCTGGCAGCCGGGATATCAGTGGCGATGATAGCGTTCAGCACCGGATTGTATTTTTCGACGCGCGCGATGTAGTGGTCTAGAAGCTCCAGGCTCCCGATCCTGCGGCGCCGTATCAGGTTGGCCAAGTGCTTTGCTGGCAGAAAGGCGATGTCGGTCATGAGCTGGTCTGTTGATATTGTACCTGATGATAACGTTAGTCATGGACTTATGGATTGTCGAACACCGGGCCTGTTCCGCGGCTATTTCCGCGACGATGCGGAGACGGCGGAGGCGTTCCGCAACGGGTGTTACTAAACCGGCGACACCGCAATACGGGATGTCGGAGGCTATATCTGGTTCGTCGGCCGTTCCGATGACATCATCTCGTCCGCCAGCTACCGGACGAGATCCACGGCGTGATAATGTATATTACACTCGCGCCGGGGTTCGGGCCATCCGACGATGTGGCGAGAGATATCGAGGTTTTCGTCAAACACCAGACCGCGCCCCATAAGTACTCCCGTGCCATCGAATTCCGAGACGCCGTACCAAAGACGATTTCTGGCAAGATTCACCGAGTGAAACTGCGGGAGGAGGCAGCGAAAGGCTGAGCGCTATCGAGTGAACTCAAAACCGAACCCGTCCCCGTGTCGGCATATATGGCCGATCGACGGCGACGGAAAATGCCCAGTCATGACCAGCGTATCCGTCTCGCAATAGCGGTCAAGGAAGGCATGCCGCGTTGCCGCTGACTGCGCACGGTTGGAACATCCTACCGCGCTCCACCCCGGCTCACGGACCTGGACGGGCGTATGCACCACGTCACCTGAGACGATGGCGTTGGCGCCGTTCGACCGCACGCGGATGCTGACATGGCCCGGCGTATGGCCGGGAGTTTGTTCGAACCAGATGTCGTCGTTGAACGCGTAATCGTCGGCGACGATGTCGGCCTGGCCAGCCTCGACCACCGGCAGAACGCTGTCGTCAATACAGCCGTCTGAATATTTCTTACCCTTCTTGTTCAGTTCCGACCAAAAGCCGTACTCCGTCTCAGCGAACACATAGCGTGCATTGGGAAAGGTCGGCACCCAGCGTCCGTCGATCAGCCGTGTGTTCCAGCCTACGTGATCGGCATGCAGATGGGTGCACATAACAAAGTCGATGTCGTTCACAGAGAGTCCGATGGCGGCGAGGTCATCGATATATTTATTGTCGGACAAGCCGGACCAGTGCGGATAGAACCGACGTTCCTTGTCGTTGCCCACGCAGGAATCGATCAAGATCGTGTGGTGCCCAGTTTTTAGCACGTAGGACTGGGTAGCCATGATTAGCTTGTCCGTATCGGGGTCGAGGAAATCCGGTACCATCCAATCGCGATAGGGGGCTATCGCCTTGGGCGTGGCGTCGGGCAGCAGAAACCCGATCTCGAACTCCGGGCCTTCCGCCTCGATGATGCGGTGCCAAGTGATGTCGCCGATGGTGCCGGTGGGCATCATTGTGGTCTGTCAGTTCCAGTATCAGGATGTTATCCCGGCCTTGTGCCGAAATCCAATTCGTCGGATAAGCGTATACGCTGTCTGGGCCCCGGCACAAGGCCGGGGTTCCAACCGGGGTTGGAAAGCAACTTATTTTGCACTGCACAACCCGCTAGTCTATCATTCGATGGTTGAATTTATTCAGGCGGAGATGGGGCATGCCCATGGACGGTGACAGCTCACTTTTGGCGGAGACGGCGGTCAAACCGATCTCATCCGGCGAGGAATACATCGAGAGCCTGCGGGGCAGGGGGTTGAAGGTCTATTTGTTCGGCGAACTGTTGGACGAGCCGGTCGACCACCCTATTATCCGTCCGTCGATCAACGCGGTGGCCAGGACCTATGACCTAGCTAACGAGAACCCCGACCTCGCAAGCGCGAAATCCTCGATCTGCGGCAAGACCGTGAACCGGTTCCTGCATGTTACCGAAAACGTCGAAGACGTGGTGATGCAGAACCGCCTACAGCGTAAGCTGGGCCAGCTGACCGGCACGTGTTTCCAGCGCTGTGTCGGCATGGATGCGACCAACGCTCTGCATTCCGTGACCTACGAGATCGATCAGAAACACGGCACGCGCTATCATGACCGCTTCAAAAACTTCATTGGCAAAATGCAGGAAGCGAATTACGTCATCGGCGGCGCGATGACCGACGTGAAAGGAGACCGCAGCAAGGGTCCGGCGGCACAGGACGATCCCGACATGTTCGTTCATATCGTCGAACGCCGCGACGACGGCGTGGTCATCCGCGGCGCCAAGGCGCACCAGACCGGCTGCATCAATTCTCACTGGGCGCTGGTCATGCCAACGATGCGGCTGACCGAGGAAGATCAGGACTATGCGGTGGTCTGCGCGATCCCGATCGATGATCCGGGGCTCACGTTCATCTACGGTCGACAGTCCTGCGATACGCGGTCGATGGAAGACGGCGATATCGATGTTGGCAACGCCCAGTACGGTGGCCAGGAAGCGATGATCATCATCGAAGATGTATTCGTGCCAAACGAGCTTATTTTCATGAACGGCGAATTCGAATTCGCGTCCGACTTAGTGGAGAGGTTCACGTCCTATCACCGCCGATCCTATGTCTGCAAAACCGGCCTCGGCGACGTGATGATTGGTGCGGCGGCGACGGTGGCGGATTACAACGGTGTGCCGAACGCATCGCACATCCGCGACAAGCTGGTGGAGATGACGCATCTGAACGAAACCATCTATTCGTCCGGCATCGCGGCCTCGCATGAAAGCTTCGAGACCAAATCGGGTAATTTCCAGTGCAACGACATGCTGGCCAATGTGTGCAAGCACAACGTTACGCGGTTTCCATATGAGCTATCGCGCATCGCGCAGGATCTCGCCGGCGGACTGATGGTGACGGCCCCGTCGGAGCAGGATCTGAACGGCGAGGTCACGGGCCCGCTGCTTAAGAAGTTCCTCAAGGGCCGGTCCGATGTGTCGGCGGAAGACCGGCTTCGTATTATGCGCCTGATCGAGAACATGACGCTGGGCCGAAATGCGGTCGGGTACCTTACCGAATCCATGCACGGCGCGGGTTCGCCCCAGGCGCAGCGGGTACAGATCGCGCGCCAGTCGGACCTGGAGTACAAGAAGAAGCTTGCCAAGAACCTCGCCGGGATCATGGAAGACGGGGCGGCGAAGGATATTCCGATATCGCCACACCAGGGAACGATGTTTCCTGAAGGCGAGAACGACTGAACCGACAAATCAAGAAAAACCGATAGGGAGAACCGCCATGCGCGCCGTTGTCATCACCGATACCTCCAACCGCAGTGTTGCCATCGCCGATGTGCCGGATCCCGTGCCGGGCGATGACGAGATTCTCGTCGATGTGAAAGCCTGCGGCATTAACTTCACCGATCTGCTGTCGCTGGACGGGAAGTACCAGAACAATCCGCCGCCGCCATTTACGCCGGGCAAGGATTCGGCTGGGATCGTCGAAGCCGTTGGTGCGAACGTCACCGGCCACAAGGTCGGCGACCGGGTGATTGCCCACGTGATCCACGGCGGTATGGCCGAAAAGGCAGTTTGCCCCGCAGCGCTGGCGTTTCCGCTGCCCGATGGCGTGGACTATGACGCGGCGGCCGCCATGGGCCTCGCCTATCTGACTGCCTATCTCGCACTGACCCGGCGCGGCGGCCTGCAGCCCGGCGAAGTGGTGCAGATCAACGGCGCGTCCGGCGGGGTCGGACTGGCGTCTGTCAGCCTGGCGAAGGCGCTCGGCGCGAAAACCGTGCTCGCCGGTCTGACAACGCCGTCGAAAGGGGATGCGGTCATGGCGGCAGGCGCTGACACTGTTATCGATCTGACTGCCGACGATCTAAAGGACAACCTTCGCGCCCAGGTGATGGCCGCGACCGATAAGCACGGCATCGACCTTGCTTTTGATCTGGTGGGCGGGGAGGTATTCGACGCCACGCTGCGTGCTATTGCCAACGAAGGGCGGGTGGTCGTTTCCGGCTTTACATCTGGTACCATCCCGGCGGTGCGCACAAATTATCTGCTGCTGAAAAACATCTCGGTCGTCGGGTCGACCGTCAATTACTATATCAAAGACGGCTCTCCCCTCGTCGGTGAGGCGCAGGCCGCGCTCTACGAACTGCTGCTGGCCGGCAAGATCGATCCCAACATCATGAACCGCCTGAAATTTGACGATTACATGGACGGCATTACAATGCTGGAAGAACGAAAGATCGTCGGCAAGTCGGTTTTGCTGATGGCGTGACGCTGGCTACTCTGCGTGATGTTTCGAGCTAAACTAACGGTATGATGTCTCAACCCTCCATCGCCATAATCGGCGCCGGTATCGGCGGGCTCGCCGTGTCGGCCTGTCTATGCAGGGCGGGGGTCGAGACGACCATTTACGAGCAAGCGCCCGCTTTTGCCCGCATGGGCGCCGGCATCCAGATGAGCCCGAACGCTATGCGCGTGCTGTACGGGATAGGCGTCGGTGAACAGATTCGTGCATCGGCGTTCGAACCCCCGCACTGGCGTAACCGGGACCACGACACAGGCCGTCTGACCAATGACCACCCGCTGGGGCCGGATGCGCTCGAACGTTATGGAGTTCCCTATATGCTGATGCATCGGGGCGATCTGCATGCGGCGCTGCACGGCGCGGTGGCGAACGAAACTATTCGCTATGGGCACAAGCTCTGCGGGGTCGATCAGTCTGAAGACGGTGTGACGCTGGAATTCGAGAACGGCGAAACCGTGATATTCGATGCTGTGATCGCATCCGACGGGGTACATTCGCCGGTGCGGGACTGGATGCTGGGCGCGGAAGAAGCCCGTTTCACAGGCCGACTTGCCTATCGCACAGCGTTTCCGTCGAAGCTGATGAACGGTTACGAGCTGATGGATGAAAGTGCCAAGTGGTGGGGCCCGGACCGTCATATCGTTATCTATTACGTGACAGCCGCGCGGGACGAAATCTACTTCACCACCAGCCAGCCAGCACCGGAATTTCGGGTCGAGTCCTGGTCCGAGACCGGCGACGTGAATGATTTGCGTGCCGCTTTTGCGGATTTTCACGCAGACGTGCGCGCCGTGCTGGATGCCTGCCCGGCGGTGCATAAGTGGGCGATCTTCGAACGCGATCCGCTACCCAACTGGACGCAGGGCAATATTGTCCTGATGGGAGATGCCTGCCACCCCATGACTCCCTACATGGCGCAGGGTGCGGCCAACGCGCTGGAGGATTCCGTGGTTCTGTCGCGGTGTCTTGTCGACGGCGGTCTGGACGATGTCCCCGCCGCGTTCCGGCGTTTCGAGGCGGCGCGAAAGCCGCGTACCACTGAGGTGCAGGCGACGTCACACCGCAACGAATTCATGCGCGAAAAAACTGATCCCGACTGGGTTTACGGCTACGATGCTTGGACCGTAGAGCTTCCGGAGATGCCTGCCTGATGGCCGAACCGCATGACGACTACGCACCCAAACCCAAGTTTCTCGACGCTTTTCCAAAAGTGTCGGGCAATGACATAAACGGGCTAGGCGAGACCTACCCACGGCGGGCATCGCCATTTTTTTGGCATCCGCCGACGAAACAGCCTTTCGGGGAGCTGCAGGAGGTGGTCCTCGATCATCATCGCCTGTCGCCGCTCGTCCGCAAGACCTATTCGCCCAAGGCCCCGCGCGGTCCCCGCCCGGTGGAGCTTGCAACTCAGCGCATAGACAAAGATCCCGCCGACTGGACGGCGGAGATCAAGAATTTCGCTCTCCACAACGAGGCCGACATGGTGGGCATCGTGCCCATGGACCCAGAATACGTCTACGAAGGGTACGAGATCAACGAGGCCTGGGTCATCATGATCGGCGAGGTGATGGATCACGAACGCCTTAATACCGCGCCGGATACCATCGAGACGGCGCACTCCAGCATCGAAGTCGGCGAACAGTACAATCGCGCCGCCCGGGTCAGCCGCAATCTGTCGAATCACATTCTCGAACAGGGACACTACGCCAAGGCCTACGCAGGGCCCTATGCCTCGGCGCTGCTGATGATTCCGCCGGCCATCGCCGCAGGGTTTGGGGAGTTGGGTAAGCACGGGTCCATGATTAGCCGGACCTACGGTTCTTCCTTTCGCCTGTCCGCTGTCACCACGGATATGCCCCTGCTGGGCGATGCGCCCGACATCTTCGGCGCCGACGATTTCTGTTCGAGCTGCCAGGTGTGTACCAAAGCCTGTCCGCCGGGCGCGATTTTGGAGACTAAGCAGACCGTCCGCGGCGTCGAAAAATGGTATGTCGATTTCGATAAGTGCATTCCCTATTTCGGGGAAGCGTTGGGCTGCGGCATCTGTATCGCCCGCTGTCCGTGGTCGCGGCCCGGCACCGCGCCTAAGCTGGCTCAAAAAATGACAGACCGACGCAACAGGCGCGCAGGCTAGGTCTGGCCAAAGACCCGATTGGCGTTGTTCTGTCCCGCTAGCGCCGCGTGGCGGCCGGCGATCCTGCCAGAGGTGCAACCCCAGCCTAGGTGATGTCCGTGTCCTTCCAGCAGCAATCCGCCCTGACCGGTCGACCCGGCAGCGTATAGTCCGGGAATCGGTAGGTTTCCCATCCCGAGCACCTGAAGGTTTTCGTTCACGGCGAGCCCGCCGTCGCTGCTCATGATGTAGGACTGAACCGGACCGAGCGCCACGAATGGGGGTGTAACGAATGGGCGCCGCTCCCCGCCGGCATCCTTTGCATTGTAGTTCATGACTGCTTCCTCGAGCTTGGCCGGGTCCATGCCGGTTTTCGAGGCCAGCTCCGCCAGCGAACTGGCGCGGAAAAAAATATCCGGCCGATTGCGGCGGTAGTCGTCCAGATAGGCGTAGGCGACGCCAGGCGCGGTCGAGATGAAATTCGGCCAAGCCTGAAATGCCTTGGCGAGTTCGCCGTCCATCACGACGAACGCCTCACCGTCCGGCTGGTCCGGCATGTGATCGGACGGATTAGCGGTTTCATCCGAAAACCGCTCGCCCCGGCGGTTGATTAGCAGTGCACCCTGCCGATAGAGATCGAGGGACGGCATCAGCGCTGTTGTCAGGAAGCCCAAGATGAGGGGCCGCAAGAGTCTCGGCGGTAAATGATCGATCGACCAGCGCACCGCGCTGGCTAGCCAGAGCCAGGGCGGCAGTTTCCGGACAAGGGTAGGTTTTGACGGCGGGCGAAAACGGATTTCTGGGCCGAGGGCGACATCGCCGTTCAGAATGCGCCCACCCAGCGCCGTCACTGGATCGTGCCAGTCGCCGGTGCTGGCGGGATTGAACCCGTCGATCCGCGCCATGTTTGCCGGCATGTAACGCTTTTTTAACGTGTCGTTAGATGAGAAATCGCCCGCCGCCAGGATAACGCCGCGCCGCGCCGGAATTTTCTCGCCATTGGCGACAATTCCCGTTACCCGCCCCTGTTCCACTAGGAGGTCCTCAAGTACCGTGGATGGGCGGATTTCCACACCCACCGTCGAGGCGGCTTTGGACAGCTGATGGATGAGCATCCGCGAATTTGGCAAGATATTGTGCATGCGTGGCTGGGTATGCGGCGGTTCGGGCATGGGTCCGTAAAACACCAGTCCCAGCGACAGCAGCCAGTCGAAAGTCGGCGGCGTGTTGTCGACCAGCAGACGGCGCAACTTGATGTTATCTCGGCCTTCCAGGCGTTCGCTGTGAAAAAGTTCCATGTCCGAGAAATGCTGATCCGGGGTGTCGTAGATGTCCGCCGCCCGCTGGTGTGGCGATGCGCTGGTCGTGATGGAACCGACCGACCAGCCGGACGTGCCGCCTAGTTCCGCGTTTTTTTCGACCATCAGCGTGGAGGCACCGTTTTCAGCGGCCGTAATCGCGGCTGACAGCCCTGCACTGCCGCTC